>NPIG01001375.1_pt2 | contig 12558 bp, 11 predicted proteins | sample 8637441 | NCBI WGS metagenome assembly NPIG01 (sample SAMN07420675, study PRJNA396082) | bioreactor metagenome | isolation source: sample BR6 brine-fed electro-methanogenic bioreactor BR | place: Japan: Kochi | collected 2016-06-14 | reverse complement strand
TCGTTAATGCGGAAAGTCGGGTGGAGGCTTCTCTGAAATTCATTGAAAAGAAATGCAAGAAAATTCCAGGAAGGGGGAACATCCCTATTATGTCCCAACAGATTACCCCATCATCCTTATGGGAGGCCACAAAGGAAGAAGTGGGAGCATGCACCCGATGCCCCCTGCATGAGGGAAGAACCCAAACCGTTTTTGGTGCGGGGGATCCCAAGGCCAGGCTCGTCTTCGTGGGAGAGGCTCCGGGAGCCGATGAGGACGCCCAGGGAATTCCCTTTGTGGGAAGAGCGGGAAAGCTCTTTACGGATATTCTCCAGGCGGTACGGATATCCCGGGAGGAGGTTTACATTACGAACATCGTCAAGTGCCGTCCTCCGGGGAACCGGAATCCCCAAACGGAAGAGATGCTCGCCTGCGAAGGATACCTCCATACCCAGCTTGCGCTTATGAACCCCAGGATTCTGGTTACCCTCGGCAATGTTCCCACCCAGTGGCTTCTCAAAACGAGCGAAGGTATCACCAAAATACGGGGAAGATGGTTCGATTGGAAGGGAATCCAGGTGATGCCCATGTTTCACCCGAGCTATCTTCTGCGGAATCAGTCCAGCCGGAAGGGAAGCCCCAAGTACCTGGCGTGGCAGGATATTCAGGAAGTCCGCCGCGCCTGGGATGCTCTGGATTCATGAGAAATAAAATTTTACAGCGAAAGATCGGGAGATAGTATGCAGACCATGCCGAAACATGTGGCTATCATCATGGATGGCAATGGCCGATGGGCCAAAAAACGATTCCTCCCCCGTATTATGGGGCATCAGTCGGGGGTTCGGGCGGTGGAGCGGGCCATACGGTTCGGCAAAAACCGAGGAATAGAGATCCTCTCCTTCTACGTCTTCTCCACGGAGAACTGGCGCCGCCCCGTGGAGGAAGTCTCTGGGCTCATGGGGCTTTTCCGCTACTTTGCGGTGAGCAAGCTCCGGGAGATGAAGGCCGAGGGGGTGCGTATCCGCTTTGTGGGGAGGCTTGATGGTTTGCCCCGGGATGTCTACGACATTATCCGAAAGGCGGAAGAGGAGACTCGGGAGTGCGAGGCCATTGAGGTCTATATCTGCCTCAATTACGGGGGCCGCCAGGAGATCCTTGACGCTCTCGAGAAAATGCTTCGGGAAGATCCTTCCCAGAGGCCCGAAACCATAACGGAAGAATCCTTTTCCCGGTACCTCTACATGCCCCATCTGCCGGATCCCGATCTTATCATCCGCACCAGCGGGGAGTACCGGCTCAGCAACTTCTGGCTCTGGCAGAGTGCATACAGCGAGCTCTATTTTACGGATGTTCTCTGGCCCGATTTTGCAGACCAGGATTTTGAACAGGCCCTGGAATCTTATGGAAAGAGAGAACGGCGTTATGGCAGAACAGAACCCGGTACGCATTGAAAACTCCTCGAAACCTTCTGGAAAGGGGTTTCTTCCTCAGCTCTGGAAACGTTCCTGGGGAGCCCTGTTTGTGGTGGTTCCCATGCTGTGCAGCCTTTGGCTCGGAGGCCTCTGGTGGCTGGGACTCTGTTTCCTCTTCTCCTTTTTCTGTGTCCTGGAATACTACAAGATTTTCGAGAGCCGGGCCCACCTCTCCAAGGGGATAGGATTTCTCGGGGCCCTCTTTTTCTTCGTGCTTCTGGCGTTTCGGAGCCCCGTTTCCCAATACTTGCTTCTCTTTACCATGATCGTCTTCTGCCTTTTCACTGTGGAGGTTCTGCGACGGCAGATAACCCAGAGGAGCAATGCCTTTACCAACGTGGGTGGGGTGCTTTCGGGGCTTTTCTATTGCGTCATCCCCTGGGGGCTTCTGGTGGAGATGCGTGCCCAGCCCTGGGGGCTGGTGCTGGTACTTACCCTGCTTCTCTCTACCTGGGCTTGCGATGTCTTTGCCTACTTTGTGGGAACCTGGTGGGGAAAACGCCCCTTCTGTAGCAATGTGAGTCCTAAAAAATCCGTGGAGGGTTTTGTGGGGGGGCTTCTTGGGGCCCTTCTGGTGGCCTCCCTGCTGGCCTTTGCTCTCGCCCTTCCTCCCTTTCCCATTCTTGTGGTGGGGCTCATCTGCGGCACCTTCGGCCAGATGGGGGATCTTGTGGAATCCATGCTCAAGCGGGAAGCCCAGATCAAGGATAGCGGTTTTCTCATTCCGGGGCATGGAGGCTTTCTCGACCGTTTCGACAGCCTTCTTATGAGCTCCGTCATGATCTATCTCCTCTTCGGAGTGGTCTGGCGATGACCCTTCGGGATCCCGAACGGATAGGCCTTATCGGTGCCACGGGGAGTGTGGGGAGTTCCGTGCTGGGGGTGATTCGGCATTTCCCCCAGCGATTTCGGGTGCACTCCCTGGCGGGGGGGAGCAACCCTCGCTCTCTGGGAAAGCTTTGCCAGGAATTTTCCCCCCCCTATGCCACCCTCTGGAATGAGCAGGGGCGGCGCCTTCTGAAAGAGAACCTGAGGGGGCTTCCCACGGAGGTCCTCTCCGGGAAGGATCCCCTGGTGACCCTGGTGGAGGATCCCCAGGTGGAACACCTCGTCTTTGCCTCCTCGGGGACCCGGGCCATTCCTGCCCTCAAGCGGGCTCTTGAACTTGGTAAAACCGTCTCTCTGGCGAACAAGGAGAGCATTATCGTGGGGGGGCCCTGGATCATGCCCCTCGTAAAGGATCTTGAGGGTCTCCGTCCTCTCGACAGCGAGCATAACGCCCTCTGGCAATGCCTGAAGGGAGAGGATCCCGCTTCGGTGCGGGGGGTGGTGCTTACCGCTTCCGGAGGTCCCTTTCGAGAGGCCTCTCTGGAAGAGCTTCGATTGGTTCGGGGGGTGGAAGCGTTGCGGCATCCCGTGTGGAACATGGGGAAAAAGATCTCTCTGGATAGCGCCACCCTTATGAACAAGGGGTTTGAGGTGCTTGAGGCGAGCCAGCTTTTCCGCATACCTCTGGAAAAGATCCACGCCTGGATTCATCCTACCTCAAGGGTACACGGGATCGTGCACTTTCAGGACGGCTGTTCCAAGTATCTCGCGTCGTCGCCGGATATGCGTATTCCCGCAGCGGTGGCCCTGGCGTGGCCCGACCGGATACCTTTTCTTCATGCGGAGCCTTCCTTGCAGGGAGAAGCTCTTCCGGGGAAGCTGGAGTTTTTCGAGCCCGATCCGGAGCGTTTTCCCTGCCTTCCTCTGGCCTATGAGGCGGGGCGACGGGGAGGGGCCTATCCTGCCCTTCTGGTGGGAGCGGATGAGGTGGCGGTGGAGGCTTTTCTCGAAGGATCCATCGGTTTTCTCGATATACCCCGGGTGTTGGAAGAGGTGCTTGAGGCATATAGCGGAGAGACTCCCTCCTCTCTGGAGGAGGCTCTCTCTTTGGTCACTCTAGGGAGAGATATGGCCCAAAGAATATGCGGTGTCAGGGGCTAAATTCTTGAAAGAACGTTTATCTCTATAAGGAGTTGAGAAATTGTCTTTACTAGCTTTCGTGGTGGTTCTCGGCGTCTGTGTCATCGCCCATGAATGGGGGCATTTTATTACCGCTCGGATCTTTGGGGTTCAAGTTTTTGAATTTTCCTTTGGCATGGGGCCCCGGATATGGAAGCATCAGGGGGCTCTTACGGAGTGGTCCCTCCGGATCTTTCCCATCGGGGGTTTTGTGCGTTTGGCGGGAATGGAGGGGAAGGATCCCGAAGTTGAAGAGCCCTATCAGGAGGGAATGGGCTTCTGCGATAAGCCCGCATGGCAGCGATTTTTCATCCTCCTGAACGGAGCCATGGTCAATATCTTTCTTGCCATTCTCCTTACGGTCCTCCTTCTGGTGGGGCATGGAGTGCTGGATCTCTCCTCCCCCCGTATCGGAGGACTTATCCAGGGATATCCCGCCCAGGAGGCGGGGATTCGTGAAGGGGATCTTATCCTCTCCGTGGGGGATGTTACCGTTAGCACTTGGGAGGAGATGGCTCGGGAATTCCGCTCCTGGGGAACCGAGAAGCCCGTGGAGGTTCGGGTAGACCGAGGAGGAGAGATTCTCGCGGTGTCGGTGCATCTCAAAAAAGATGCCGAAACGGGGTACCCCCTTTTCGGGGTTCGCCCCACCTGGAAACGCTACTCTCTCGGGGCGGCCCTGGGAAATTCTCTGCAGTACATAGCACAGATGACCAAGGGCATTCTGGGGGGAATTCTCTCCCTCTTTTACGACGAAGCTGCCCGGGATTCCGTTACGGGGCCCGTGGGAATCGCCTCCATGGCGGGAGAAGCCGCCCGTAGGGGTTTATGGTCCTTCCTCTCCTTTCTGGCGGTGATCAATCTGCACCTGGGAATCCTCAATCTTCTCCCCTTTCCGGCTCTGGACGGAGGGCGGCTGGTCTTCGTCATGGGTGAGATGATCTTTCGGCGAAAGATACCCCTTAAATATGAGCACTATATCCATCTCACGGGGTTTGTGCTTCTTCTGGCTCTTATTCTTCTGGTTACCTGGAAGGATCTCCTCCGGCTCTTTTCCTAAGAAGATACTTTTTTCCCAGAAGAAGCTCTGAACCTATCCGAACTTCCGCTTTTTCCTCCGGGAAAAGGCGGCGGTTCTTTTTTTTGGTGTTAGAATATCCTCGGTTCCCCTTAAGGGGAGCCGAGGAAAATCAAGGAGGCGAGGGATCATGAGTTCCCGGACTGTCCGTATAGGTGCTCTGACCATCGGGGGGGATGCCCCGGTACGCGTGGAAAGTATGCTTACCTCCTCTCTGGGGGATTTGCATGCCTGCACAGAAGAAGTAGAAAGCCTCGTCGCCGAGGGGTGCGAGCTTATCCGAGTGGCCTTTCCTGCTCAGGAGCAGGCTTCGGCTTTGGAAGAGCTTCTGGAGCGCTCCCCGGTACCCATCATGGGGGATATCCATTTTGATGAAGACCTCGCCCTGGAGGCCCTTCGGAGGGGGTGTCCCGCCATCCGCATCAACCCCGGAAACATGCGCAAAGGCATCGATGGGATCGTTCGGGAGGCCCGGGATCGGGGAGCGGTGATCCGCATAGGGGCCAACGGAGGCTCCCTCAATCGAGAACAGCTTGAAAAGGCCGAGGGAGATTCCGGCATGGCCCTGGTGGGGGCGGTGGAGGAGCAGCTTGAAATTCTCCAGGCCCAGGGCTTTGAGGATATTATCCTCTCCGCCAAGGCCACGAACATTACCCAAACCCTTCGGGCCAATGAATTTCTTGCAAGTCGTTATGCCTATCCTCTGCACATCGGCATCACCGAAGCGGGATCCGGTACCCGGGGAATCGTGAAGAGCGCCTGTGGCCTGGGGCTCCTTCTCTCCCGGGGGATTGGGGATACTCTGCGAGTGAGCCTCACGGGGCCTTCCCCCGAGGAGGTTCGGGTGGGGTATGCGGTGCTCCGGGCCCTGGATCTGCGTCGGCGGGGGCCTTCCCTCACCTCCTGTCCCACCTGTGGCAGGCGTAAGATCGACGTTTTTCAGGTGGTGCAGGAGCTGGAGCCTCTTCTGAAAGATCTTCCGGAGGACCTCGAAATTGCAGTCATGGGGTGCGAAGTGAATGGTCCCCGGGAGGCCTCCCAAGCAGATCTGGGAGTGGCGGGAACCCCCTCGGGGGCGGTTTTTTTTGCTCACGGAACTCAAATGGGGCGTATGGAAGGGCAGAGCCCCGGGGATATCGCTCGGGTTTTGCGAAAAATGGCAGGAGAAGTGGGGATACACAAGATAAACTGATAAGGCCCTTCTACGTACCGAGGGGTGAACTTTTTTTCAGGAGGCACTTCGATGAAAGTATTTCCCAAGCGACTGAACGACGTATGGTTTACGGAAAAACAGACTCCCAACATGAATCTGAGCCTGAAGATAACGGGGATTCTTCGCAACATCGAGACCCCCTACCAGAGCCTTATGGTGGCGGAAAGCCTGGAGTACGGCCGTTTTCTCGTGCTGGACGGAGCCATCCAGATCACCGAGCGGGATGAATTTACCTATCATGAGATGATGGCCCATCTTCTCCTCTGTTCACATCCGAACCCCCAACGGGTTCTCGTGGTGGGAGGAGGGGACGGGGGTATTGTCCGGGAGATTGTAAAACACCAGGTTCCAAAAGAAGTCTTCCTGGTGGATATCGACGAAGAGGTCACCCGGGCCTCCCGGGATTTCTTCCCCTCCGTCAGCTCCGGCTTGGAGGATCCCCGGGTAACGGTGCTCCATCAGGATGCTCTGGTCTTCATGAAGGATCGGGAAAACTATTTTGATGTCATCGTGGTGGACAGCACGGACCCCGTGGATTTTGCGGCGGGGCTCTTCCAGGCCCCCTTCTATCGGGATGTTCTCCAGGCCCTTCGGGAAGATGGCATGATGGTAGCCCAGACGGAATCCCCCTTTGCGGAGGAGGATCTTTTGCGGGACACCTACAAAGAGATGTCCTCGGTCTTTCCTAAGGTCTATGTGGCCTGGGGGGCCATGCCCACCTATCCCACGGGAATGTGGACCTACATGGTGGGGTCCAAAAAGGAGGATCCCCGGAAACCTCTTCGGCAGGTTCCCAGGGAAACTCGCTACTACGCCGAAAAAATTCACGAGCTTTCTTTCGAGCTCCCTCCCTTTACGAAGGCTCTTCTGGGGCTTTCCTGAGGATTTTCGAACATCTTCTTTAATTCATGAAATTCTTCGGGCTCTCTCGGGGGCGAGAAAAAGGAAAGGAGTTATGCCATGCTCTCTGTATCAAGCGAATACGGGGTACTGAAAAGGGCGGTGGTGCACCGTCCTGGAAAGGAGCTGGACCGACTTACCATTGAGAACAAAGATAACTTCCTCTTTGATGATATTCTTTGGCTCCAAGAGGCCCAGAACGATTTCGATGGCTTTCTCCAGGTGTTGCATCAGGAGGGGGTGGAGGTGTTCTTTTTCGAAACCCTTCTGGAGGATCTTCTCCGTTCCGAGGCCCTCCGGCGGGAGATTCTCGAAGAAACTCTTGCTTTGGAAGCTCTTGATCGCCGGCTTATCTCCTATCTTCAGGGATACTGCTTTGAGCTTTCCCCTCGGGAACTCCTCCGGGTGCTTCTGGAGGGAGTTACCAAAAAAGAGATCTTCTCCGGATCTCCTCACATTCGAAGTGTCTGCCTCCACATGATGGGGGATCATGATTTCGTTATTCGTCCTCTTCCCAATGCCTACTTCCAGAGGGATCCCTACACTCTGGTGAACTCTCTGGCCGTGGTGAGTGCCATGCATTATGAGATTCGGAAGAGAGAGTCTCTCTATGCCCGATATATTCTAGGACATCACCCTCTCTTTCAGGAGGCTCGGATTCTCTGGGGAGGGGAGCCAGGAGATACCTGTTCCTATACCGTGGAAGGAGGGGATGTTCTCGTTCTCAGCCCCGAGGTGGTGGCCATGGGGATAGGAGAACGCACCACCTCCGCTACCATCCAGATTCTCGGAGGGCGTCTTGCGGAGTATGGGGGGATCAAGACCGTTATGGCGGTGGAGATCCCGAGAACCCGTTCCACCACCCACCTTGATACGGTTTTCTCCATGGTGGATCGAGATACCTTTGTGATGTATCCCCACATCTATGAAACCCCCAAGGTCTTTCTCCTCTCCTACGATCCCCGGGGAAGACTCCTCGGCATAGAGGAAGAGCGGGGGATCAAGGAGGCCCTTCAAAAAGTTCTGGAGCTGGAAGAGATCAAAATTGTGGAGACCGGAGGAGGAGATGCCGTAAAGGCTTCTCGGGAGCAGTGGAACGATGCCACCAACTGCCTTGCCCTGGCTCCGGGAAAGGTGATCTCCTATAATCGTAACACCCTTTCCAACCGAGCTCTCCGGGAGATGGGGGTTCAGGTTCTCGAAATCTCAGGCAAGGAGCTCGGCCGAGGGCGAGGGGGGCCTCGATGTATGGTGAACCCTCTTTGGCGAGATTGCTGAACCAAAAATCGTTTAAGGTTCATTTCGCTCTTGTCGATTCCCCCCTCTCTTTGGTATGATGGGGGAACTCTAAGGGGGTAGCGGAGAGGTGTGCCGTGCCTGCCAAAGGAAAGGGGTTTTTGCTATGTCCTATGCACCTTCGGATTTTTCTGTTTCTTCTGAAATCGGCCGATTGCGGCGGGTAATGCTGCATCGTCCGGGGAAAGAGCTGGAGCGTCTTACCATCGACAACAAGGATGATCTGCTCTTCGATGATATCCTCTGGGTGGAAGAAGCCCAGAAGGAGCACGATGCCTTTGCGGAGCTTCTTCGGGATTACGGAACCGAGGTGGTGTACTTCGAACGCTGCCTGGAACAGATTCTCCGGGATGCCTCGGTTCGCATGGCCCTGCTGGACGATGTACTTGCTCTGGAAGCTCTGGATATCCCCCTCGGTTCCTCTCTTCGGGATGCTCTTCAGGACGTGCCGGCAGATAAACTTGCATCCCTTCTGATTTCGGGAATTACCAAGAAGGAGGCCCAGGAGCTTTTTGGAAACTGCCAGAGTCTGGTGCTTGAGGTGCTTGGAGATTCGGACTTCATTATTCGTCCTCTGCCGAATCTCTACTTTCAGAGAGATCCCTTTTCCTTTGTCAACGACGGTGTGGTGGTCAGCTGCATGAACTACCCTGCCCGGCAGAGAGAGCCCCTCTATGCCCGGTATATCTTCACCCATCATCCCTATTTCAAGGGGCTCAATATCCTCTACGGCACAGAGCCCCGAGATGTCTATCCCTACACCATTGAGGGAGGGGATCTTCTGGTGTTGCGGCACGACGTGGTGGCCATCGGGGTGAGCGAACGCACCCGGGCGGGAACGGTGCAGATCGTGGGTCGACGGCTGGCCCAGAAAGCGGGAGTTCGTAAGGTGCTGGCGGTGGATATTCCCAAAATTCGGGCCTCCATGCATCTGGATACGGTCTTTACCATGGTGGATCGGGATGCCTTCACCATCTATCCGGATCTCCGAAAGAGTGTTCGGGTGGCGGAGCTCCTCTTTGAAGAGGATGGGAAACTTCTCTCCATCAAGGAGCATGAATCTCTCGATTCCAGCCTCCAGCAGGTGCTGGATCTGGAGTCGCCCCGATTTATCGAGACCGGTGGGGGGGATCCCGTGTTAGCTGCCCGGGATCAATGGAACGACGGCACCAACACTCTTTCCATCGCTCCGGGGGTAGTGGTGACCTATCGCCGGAATGTGGTCTCCAACCAATATCTCCGGGATCAGGGGATCAAGGTGTACGAGATCCGGGGGGCAGAGCTCGGCCGGGGGCGTGGAGGCCCTCGCTGCATGAGCCATCCCCTCTTGAGGGATCCTCTCTAAAGTTGAGGTTACTCCGGGGGAGATCCGAGAGGATTTCCTCCGGTATTTTTGAGAACCTAGAGCTTCACAATATTTTATGAAGATGAGAAGGGAAGGATTGTCATGCCTCAGAATTTGAAGGGAAGAAGCTTTTTGACGTTGAAGGACTTTACCCCCGAGGAGATTCGGTATCTCCTTAATCTTTCGGCGGATCTCAAGGCCAAGAAACGGGCGGGGATTCGGGGAAACAGCCTTGAGGGAAAGAGCATGGCTCTTATCTTCGAGAAACCCTCCACCAGAACCCGCTGCGCCTTCGTGGTGGCTTGTGTGGACGAGGGGGGCTATCCCGAGTACCTCAGCAAGAACGATATCCAGCTTGGCCACAAAGAAGACGTACAGGACACCGCCCGGGTGCTGGGTCGCATGTTTAACGGCATTCAGTTCCGAGGATTCAGCCAGAAGGTGGTGGAGGATCTCGCCAAGTATGCGGGGGTTCCCGTGTGGAACGGCCTCACGGATGCCTACCATCCCACGCAGATTCTTGCAGATTTCCTCACCCTTCAGGAGAACTTCGGAGACCTGCGGAAGGTCAAGCTGGTCTACACCGGAGACGGCCGGAACAACATGGGGAACTCCCTCATGATCGGTGCCGCTAAGGTGGGAATGCATTTCGTCATTACCGCCCCTGAGAGCCTCTTCCCCGAGAAGGATCTCATTGCGGAGTGCCGGGAGATGGCCAAGGAGACCGGAGCGGTTCTCGAGTTCGAGGTGGATCCCTTCAAAGCCGTGAAGGACGCCAGCGCCATCTACACCGATGTCTGGGCTTCCATGGGAGAGGAAGATAAGATTGCGGAGCGCAAGGCTCTTCTGGGGAACTACCAGGTGAATGCCAAGCTCATGGAGAGCACCGGCCGGAAGGATAGCATCTTCCTCCACTGCCTCCCCGCAGTAAAGGGGAACGAAGTTACCGAGGATGTTTTTGAATCCACCCAGTCCCTGGTCTTCGACGAGGCGGAAAACCGACTGCACACCATTAAGGCAGTCATGGTGGCCACCGCAGGTAATATTTAGAGGCTAGATTCTGGTGGCTAGTTAAAAAGCCAAAGCCAAAACAAAAGCTGATCCCTTTAAGGGGTCAGCTTTTTCGCTGTCTCTTCGTGATGGTTGGCTTGATCTCTATAACGAACCCCGTTATACTATGGCCCATGATACGATCCTTCGGCTCCGCTGGTACAGAGGATATTTTTGATGGTGTAGCATCCCAGGCAGCTCGAAGGTGCTGCCCCAGCTCTGTGTGGCCGGTGGCCCGTCGAAAATTGGATCAAATCAACAGGGTTCGGGAGATCCACGAACTTAACGTGCCTCCTGGAAATAGACTGGAACGCCTCAAAGGAGATCGGGAGCATCAGTACAGCATCCGCATCAATCAACAGTATAGAGTTTGTTTCAGATGGGAGGAAGGCCATGCCTACGATGTCGAAATCACAGATTACCACTGATATTGGGAGACGGCTGCCTCAGAATCGTCCTCCCACGCACCCCGGAGAGATGCTTTTCGAGGAGTTCGTGAAACCCCTGAGGCTTACACAGGCGGAACTTGCTCGTTGCCTGGGAGTCTCCTATCCTCGTCTCAACGAAATCATTAAAGGAAAGCGCTCGGTGACTCCGGATACGGCCCTGCGCCTTTCCCGGGTCTTGGGGATGTCTGCGGATTTCTGGTTGGGTTTGCAGCAGGATTGGGATCTTTGGCATGCCATGAATAGTCCCGAAGCGTATCGGATCAATCATTTGAAACGAATTTCCCCGGAAGAGCATCCTCCTGTATGATCATATTCTCTTTAGAAATTTCCGGGGAGAACTCGGCAGAGATACACCAACACCAACACCAACACCACCAACACCAAACTTCAGGACTTTGAGAGCGTAAAATAGCAAAAAAGCTGACCTCATCAGGGGGTCAGCTTTTTTGCTATCTCTTCATGCAGCCGGAGCCATTGATCTGTGTTCAGCTCCTCCGCCCGTGAGGTGAGAGAGACTTCTGCGGCGGCGCAGGATGCTTCGAGAGCCTCTTTTGAGGGGAGATATCCCTTGAGATTGTTGTATAGGGTCTTCCGGCGTTGGGCAAAGGACCGGCTCAGAAGGGTTCTCCATTTTCTGTTCTGAGGAAGCTCCCGGCGTTGTTCCAGTTGGATGTGCAGAACCGCGGAATCCACTTTGGGACGAGGGTAGAAGGCCTGGGGAGGCACCGAGCGAAGGATGGTCACCTTGCCCATGGCATCCAGAGTTATCCCCAGAGGATAGCGTTCTTTAGTCTTTGGAACCGCCTGAAGGCGAAGGGCCGCCTCCTTCTGCACCATGAGGAGAATGCTGTAGAGCCCCCGAGGGGCAAGATCTTCGAGAATCTTCCAAAGCAGTGGGGTGGTGATATGGTAGGGGATATTGGCGATCACCTGGGTGGGGGAAGGATCCAGCCGGGTATAGTCGAAACGCACCGCATCTTCCCAGAAGAGGGAGAGCCGGGGATCTTTCTCTGTCAGGGGTTCCAGATAAGGTTTCAACCGCTCGTCCACTTCCAGGGCGTATATTTTTTTTGCTTCCGTCTCGCAGAGAAGTTTCCTCGTGAGTACACCCTGCCCCGGCCCTACTTCGAGGCAGCAATCTTCGGGCCCCAAAGCTGCATGAGCCAGCATGAGGTCGATGTAGTTGGTGTCCGTGAGAAAGTTCTGGCCGATCTTTCGGTTGTGTCTGAATGATGAGGGTTTTTTGTCGGGTTTTTTATCGGGTTTTTTGTTCATGAGCTCTCCAGTTTTTCTTGTTTTTTTATAAAGTAGTTTTTCCCCGGGAATCACAGAAAGGCCCCAAGGGAGAAATAAAAAGGGAGAAACTTCTTGAGCAGAAGTCTCTCCCAGTGTTTTTTGGTCGGGACGATAGGATTCGAACCTACGACCCCTTGCACCCCATGCAAGTGCGCTAGCCAGACTGCGCCACGTCCCGGAAACGAGAGTGATTATAAACGAACCCGGGAGGTTGGTCAATAGCCAAGGAGCTCTTTTGATCATTTCCGGGAAGCTGATTTCAAAAAACTGTTGATTCAAGAGAAATGCCTTGTTTTTCAGTTATAGTAATGGCATAATTGAGTAAATTTTGTTTCCCTAGAGCGGTTCTCGTTGTCGTGTGGCACTTCATTAACGGGAGAGCCGGAGCTTGCGTGTCCCCGGTAGCGACCATAGTGGTCGGCGAGCGCAGCTTTGCGTCGTGGAGGCCCGGTGTCGGCACAGGACGTGCCGAC
>NPIG01000918.1_pt2 | contig 12562 bp, 14 predicted proteins | sample 8637441 | NCBI WGS metagenome assembly NPIG01 (sample SAMN07420675, study PRJNA396082) | bioreactor metagenome | isolation source: sample BR6 brine-fed electro-methanogenic bioreactor BR | place: Japan: Kochi | collected 2016-06-14 | reverse complement strand
CGCGCCGCGCTCAGCACGGTCACGCCGCTTTATCGGTGAGCGGGCGAATGAGCGGCCCTAGACCGGGCCGAGGATCTCGTCGAGAATGGCGGAATAGATCGCCGCACCTGCCGGGATCAGCGCATCGGGGAAGTCGTAATCGGGATTGTGCAGCGCCGGGTGGCGCTCGCCGGCACCGAGCAGCAGGAAGGCCAGTTCCGCCCCGTCGCCGAACCGGCCGAAGTCCTCGGACGGGCGCATCGGCAACGGGCCGCGCCCATGCGGGACGCCGAGCCGGTCCAGCGCGCGACCGGCCAGCGCGACGGCCTTCGCGTCGCTGGTCGTGGTCACGAAGACATCTTCATAGGTGATGTGGACCTCCAGACCGCCATCCTGCGCGGCGGTTCGGACCAGGCGTTCCGCCGTCGCCACCAGCCGTGCCATGCGCGTATCGGTCAGGCTGCGCAGGGTGACGAAGAGGTCGGCCTCGCCGGGAGCGATGCCGAAGGCCGGTTCGCCGATCCGGGCATGGGTGACCGTGGCCAGGGCGAAATCGGGATCGGTCAGGGGCGACCCCTGGCCGAGCGCGGTCAGCGCCGGCATCAGGGTTGCCATGGCGGGCATCGGCGAGACGCCGGTTTCGGGTTGCGAGGCATGCGCCGTCTTTCCGGTCAGGCGAACCCGCATCCCGCGCGACGCGCAGGCCGAGGGCCCCTCGGCCAGGGCGACATGGCCCAGCGGCATGCCGGGCATGTTGTGGATCGCGAAGGCGAAATCCGGGCGCAAATCGGCAAAGGCGGGGTCCGCCGTCACCCGCGCCGCGCCGGAGCCGTCCTCTTCGGCCGGCTGAAACATCAAGATTACCGAGCCACGCGCCGGCCGGGTGCGGCCCAGCAGGCGGGCCATCGCCGCGATCATCGCCATATGCCCGTCATGGCCGCACAGATGCCCCTTGCCCGCGATCGTCGAGCGGTGCGGGGCCTCGGAGCGTTCCTCGATCGGCAGGGCATCCAGTTCGCAGCGCAGTAGCACGCGCGGGCCGGGGGCGTCGCCGTCATAGACCGCCGCCACCCCAAGCCCGCCAAGCCCGGTGACGAGGCGGTCCGGTCCGGTCTGCCGCAGAACCGCGGTCACACGGGCGGCGGTTTCGGCCTCCTCTCCGGAGACTTCGGGATGGCGATGCAGCAGGTGCCGCCACGCGGTCAATTCGACAAGGTCGGAATTGCTCAGGCGGGGCAGGGGCGATCTGGTCTGGTGCATGCGGTCTCCTCCGGACAGGTGCCGCGACCTTAGCGTCTGTCCGGGGCCGCTGCGACCGGAAAACCGGTGCGATACACCTGAACGGGACGCCGGACGTGCCGGAAAACACGGGAAAAAGTGGCGGAGAGACAGGGATTCGAACCCTGGGTGGGCTTGCACCCACAACGGTTTTCGAGACCGCCCCGTTCGACCACTCCGGCACCTCTCCGCGGGGGTCTGGAGCGTGCGTTTAATCGGGAAAGCAGGGTGTTGCAAGGGGCGTTTTGGCCGAGGTTCCGTTTTTCCCGGTTTTTTCGTTGCCCGGCGGACGGAAACCCTTAGGTTTCCAACATGGCACATATCGATCCACGCCCCGACCGTCCGATACTCCGGTTCAACACCGCCCTGGCGGCGCTGCTTGGGCTGGTCATGCTGCTTGTTTCGCTTGCCGGGCCGGCGCCGGCGGCCGATCGCGATCGGATCAGAGCGTTCCTCGAGGTGACCGGATTCGATGTGGCGCTGGACAGCATCGCCTTTTCCGCCGAGGCCGCGCCCAGAATGCTGGGGCTCGATCCCGGTGTGTTCGGCGAGAACTGGACCCGGCTGAGCCAGGAGGTGTTCGACACCGAGCAGATGCGCGAGCTGGGCCTGGACATCCTGGAACCGACCCTGAGCGAGGCGGCGCTGTCGCATGCGGTGGATTTCTACGCCACCGATCTGGGCCGGCGCCTGGTGGTGGCGGAGAACCGTGCGCATCGGGTTGAAGACGACATCGTGAAACAGACGGCGGGGGCCAAGATCCTGTCCGGGCTGCGGGACACCGACCCCGACCGGATCGCCGCGTTGGAGCGGATGAACCGGGCCATCGACGCGGCCGATACCAGCCTGCGCGCGATGCAGGAGATCCAGTTCCGCTTCTTGATGGCGGCCAGTGCCGCCGGGGTGGTGGATCTGCGCGTCGATGCAGAGGGGCTTCGGGCGCTGTTGAAGGAAAATGAGGAAGACTTGCGCTTTGCGATCCGCGCATCTTCCCTGGCGGCGGCCGCCTATACCTATCAGGAGTTTTCCGATGCCGATATCATCGCCTATGCCGAGGCGCTGGAACATCCGCGGATGAAAGAGGTGTATGAGCTGTTGAATGCCGTGCAATACGAGATCATGGCGAACCGCTTCGAGGTTCTGGCTGTCCGCATGGCCGAGTTGAAGCCCGGTCAGGATATCTGAGTGATGCGGCTGCGGTGGCCCGTCTGGCTGGTGCTGCCCTTTGTGCTGGCGATGTCGGCCCCTGCGCTGTGGGCGGGGCCCGAGGCGGGGAAGCTGGCGCGTGTGTTGCGCGTCGGGGACCTGGCGCTGGCCCTCCATGAAGAGGGGCTGGTTCACGGCCGCAGTCTGGAGCGCGAGATGCTGTCGGGCCGCGGCGGCACCCATTGGATGGACGAGGTGGCCCGGATCTATGCGACCGAACGGATCGCCGGGGCGATCCGGCAGGCCCTGAGCGATCGCCTTGCGTCGGAACACGCGGCGGCCAGCCTGACGTTCTTCGACACGCCGCTGGGGCAAGAGATCCTGGCGTTGGAGGTCGCGGCCCGGATCTCGATGCGCGATCCGCAGATCGAGGAGATGGCGCGCGCCGCTTATGACGACCGCAAGCGCGGGGAGGACGCCCGGTTGCAGCAGATCGCGCGGTTTGTCGTCGTCAATGACCTGGTCGAGCGCAATGTCGCCGGCGCGATGAGTGCCAGCTACCAGTTCTTTCGCGGGCTGGCGGATGGCGATGCAATCGACCTGGGCGAGGCTGAGATCCTGGCCGAGGTCTGGGCCGAGGAGCAGGAGACCCGCGCGGAAACCGAAAGCTGGCTGTTCGGCTACCTCCTGATGGCCTATCAGCCGTTGTCGGACGCTGAGCTGGAGCGTTATATCGCCTTCTCGCAAAGTCCGGCGGGAGGGGCCCTGAATGCGGCCCTGTTCGAGGGATTCGACGTCTTGTACCGGCAGGTGTCCTATGAATTGGGGCTGCGCATCGCCGCGGCGCTCAAGGCCAGCGATATTTAGGCGAATCCGGTTGACACATCCGGCGGATGGGGCCATAAGCCCGCATCCCGGCCCGTGTTGCGCGTGCCGGGTTTCGTACTCATGACGCCCTCAAGGGCGCGCTGTCCGAAGGTGGGCCCAGGCTGAGATGCCGGCCCGAAACGCCCCGATCGGGGGGCCACAGGACGCGGCAAAGAAAAGGAAAGACCCATGTTCGCGGTCCTCAAGACCGGTGGCAAACAGTACAAGGTTCAGGCGGGCGATATGCTCCGTGTTGAAAAACTGGCTGCCGATGCCGGCGAAAAAATCCAATTCAACGATGTCCTGATGCTGGGTGGCGACAGCCCGGTTGTCGGCGCGCCCTTTATCGAAGGTGCCGCCGTGCAGGCCGAAGTGATCGACCAGGTCAAAGCCGACAAGGTCATCCACTTCGTCAAGCGCCGCCGCAAGCACTCCAGCAAGCGGACCAAGGGCCACCGTCAGAAGCTGACCCTGGTCAAGATCACCGAGATCCTGGCCTCGGGCGCCGACAAGACCGGCGTCAAGGTTGCGACCGGCAAGGGTGATACGCCTGCTGCTGCTGCCGCCGCCGCTCCGGCCGCGAAAGCCGCAGCCCCGGCTGCCGCTGCCGCCGACGATCTGACCCAACTGATCGGTGTCGGCCCCGCCGCCGCCAAGAAGCTGAACGAGGCCGGCCTGACCAGCTTTGCCCAGATCGCGGCCTTGTCCGCGGACGACATTGCTGCTATCGACGCGGTCAAAGTGAAGCCCGAATGGGTTGAGCAGGCCAAAGAACTGGCCAAAGGCTAAGGAGAGAAAGCATGGCACATAAAAAAGCTGGCGGTTCCTCCCGCAACGGGCGCGACTCTGCGGGTCGGCGCCTTGGCGTGAAACTCTATGGCGGCCAGGCCGTCATCCCGGGCAACATCATCGTGCGTCAGCGCGGCACCAAGTTCTGGCCGGGCGAAGGCGTTGGCATGGGCAAAGATCACACCATCTTTGCCACCGTCGACGGCGCCGTGAAGTTCCACAAGGGCCTCAAGGGCCGCACCTTCATTTCGGTCCTGCCGGTAGCGGAGGCCGCCGAGTAAGCCGTAACCTGAAGGGTTGAAAACAACTAAAGGGGGATCGGCGAAACCGCCGGTCCCCCTTCACATTTTCTGGACCTTGCTGTGCGACACTTGCGGAAGAGCGGGTCAAAAAACATATAAGTTTGCAGATTTGGCAGGGAAACCAGCCGGATAACCTGTGAAGTTCGGAGGAGGAACGAACAGATGATGCTGGATCAGATAACGACGCAAGAGGTCATCAATGCCGGGCGCTTCGATCTGCGCCCGCTGCGCCGCTCGGATATGGGGCTGATTGAGCTTTATGCCGGGGACCAGCGCGTGGCACGCATGACCACGTCGATCCCGCATCCGTATCCGCCGGGGGCCGCCGAGGCCTTTGTCGCGCGGGCGATGGACCCCGAGCGCGAAGAGGACATCTGGGCGATCGACGGCAGCAAGTCGGGCGAGGGCGAGATTCTAGGCCTGATCAACCTGAAGAAAATGGACCGCAACCAGTCCGAGGTCGGCTATTGGGTCGCGCCCTTGTACTGGAATACCGGCATGGCGTCCGAGGCACTTCAGGCATTGATCGCGGCCAACCCGTTGGGCAACGCGACCATGTTCGCCAGCGTGTTCCAGGACAATCCCGCCTCGGCGCGGGTCCTGACCCATTGCGGTTTCGCCTATCTCGGCGACGCCGAAAGTTACTCGGTGGCGCGCGATGCCACCGTCCCCACCTGGACCTATAGCCGAAAACTCTGATTGTGGCGGCATGGTCCTTTGCGTTAGGCAACGCTCATGAAATTTCTTGATCTCGCAAAGGTCCATATCCGCTCCGGCGCCGGCGGTAATGGATGCATCAGCTTCCGGCGTGAAAAGTTCATCGAGTATGGCGGCCCCGACGGCGGCGACGGCGGCTCGGGTGGCTCGGTCCATGCCGAGGCGGTCGAGGGGCTGAACACGCTGATCGATTTCCGGTATCAGCAGCATTTCTTTGCCAAGAACGGCCAGCCCGGCATGGGCCAGCAGCGCACCGGCAAGGATGGCGACGATATCCTGTTGCGGGTGCCGGTCGGTACCGAGATCCTGGACGAAGACGAGGAAACCGTGATCGCCGACCTGTCCAAGGCGGGCGACCGGGTGGAACTGGCCCGCGGCGGCAATGGCGGCTGGGGCAACCTGCATTTCAAGACCTCGACCAACCAGGCGCCGCGCCGCGCCAATCCCGGCCAGCCCGGGGTCGAGCGTACGCTGTGGCTGCGGCTGAAGCTGATCGCGGATGCGGGGCTTCTGGGGCTGCCCAATGCGGGCAAGTCGACCTTTCTCGCGGCCACCTCGAATGCGCGGCCGAAGATTGCCGATTATCCCTTTACCACGCTGCACCCCAACCTGGGCGTGGTCGGTGTTGATGGTGTCGAATTCGTCATCGCGGATATTCCCGGCCTGATCGCCGGCGCGCACGAAGGGCGGGGGATCGGCGATCGGTTCCTGGGCCATGTGGAACGCTGTGCGGTGCTGCTGCATCTGGTCGATGCGACGTCGGAGACCATCGTCGAGGATTACCGGACCATCATTCACGAGCTGGAGGCCTATGGCGGCCACCTGGCCGAAAAACCCCGCGTGACCGCCCTGAACAAGGTCGATGCGCTGGACGAGGACCAGCGCGCCGAGGCCAAGGCCACGCTCGAGGCCGAGCTGGACCGGCCGGTCCTGATGATGTCGGGCGTCAGCGGCGAAGGGCTGACCGAGGTTTTGCGCGCGTTGCGGGCCGAGATCGACGAAGACCGGCTGCGTCACAAGACCAAAGAGGAGGATGAGCCGTGGCATCCCTGACCGGCGCAGAGCGCGTCGTGGTCAAGATCGGCTCGGCCCTGTTGGTCGACCGGGGCAGCGGCGATCTGCGCGGCGACTGGCTGCATTCCCTGGCCGCGGACGTGGCCGCGCTGAAGGGGCGGGGGGCGGATGTGATCCTGGTCTCCTCCGGCTCCATCGCGCTGGGGCGCGGGGTGCTGCGCCTGCCGGCCGCCGATTTGCCCCTGGAACAGTCGCAGGCCGCCGCCGCCGTCGGTCAGATCCGTCTGGCGCGGGCCTATGAGGAGGCGCTGGCGCCCCATGGCATCACCACCGCCCAGGTACTGGTGACGCTGGAGGACAGTGCCGACCGCCGCCGCTATCTCAACAGCCGGGCGACGATGGAGACCCTGCTGGGCTTCGGCGTGGTTCCGATCGTCAATGAAAATGACACCGTGGCCACCGACGAGATCCGTTATGGCGACAACGATCGGCTTGCCGCGCAGGTGGCCGTGACGGTGGGGGCCGACCGGCTGATCCTGCTGTCGGATGTGGACGGGTTCTATTCCGCCAATCCCGCCGAGGATCCCTCTGCCCATCGTTACGATGTGATCGAAGAGATCACGCCCCAGATCGAGGCAATGGCGGGGGACGCGGGCTCGGGGCTGTCGAAGGGCGGCATGAAGACCAAGCTGATGGCGGCCAAGACGGCCACCGCCGCGGGTTGCGCCATGGCGATCACCGAAGGTTCGCGCATGAACCCGCTGCGCGCGCTGGAACAGGGGGCACCGGCCACCTGGTTCACGGCTCAGCTTGATCCGCACGCGGCGCGCAAACGCTGGATCGCGGCGATGAAGCCGCGTGGCGAAATTTCCGTCGATGCCGGGGCGGTGCGGGCCTTGGCCAATGGCAAAAGCCTGCTGCCCGCCGGTGTGGCGCGGGTCGAGGGAGAGTTCGGCCGGGGCGACCCGGTGGCGATCCTGGACGAAAGCGGGCATAAGCTGGGCCAGGGGCTCAGCCGCTATACCGCGCTCGAGGCGGAAAAGATTCGAGGCCACCGCACGGCCGAGATCGAAGAGGTTCTGGGGTATCCCGGACGGGCCGTCCTGATCCACCGCGACGACATGGCGGTTTAGGACGGGTCCGAATTCTAAACGCGAAAGGCAGATGTGATGAAAGACAGCGACAACATCCCCGCCCTGATGGCACAGCTTGGCGCCCGCGCCAAAGCCGCAGCGGCAGAGCTGGCTTTCGCCCCAGCCGAGGCCAAGCAACGGGCGCTTGAGGCCGCAGCCGACGCGGTCTGGACGCATCGGGCCGAGATCATCGCGGCCAACGAGAAGGACCTGGAATACGGCCAGGACAAGGGCCTGAACGCCGCCATGATGGACCGGCTGATGCTGGACGAGGCGCGCATCCAGGGCATCGTCGACGGGCTGCGCGCGGTGGCGGCGCAGGACGATCCCGTTGGCGCGGTGATCGCGGAATGGGACATGCCCTCGGGCCTGCATATCCAGCGGGTGCGCACGCCGCTGGGGGTGATCGGCGTGATCTATGAAAGCCGGCCCAACGTGACGGCGGATGCCGGCGCGCTCTGCCTGAAATCGGGAAATGCGGTGATCCTGCGCGGCGGCTCGGAAAGCTTCCATTCCTCCTCCGCCATCCATGCCTGCCTGGTCGAGGGGCTGAAATCCGCCGGCCTGCCCGCGGACGCGATCCAGCTGGTGCCGACCCGTGACCGTGCTGCGGTGTCCGAGATGCTGACGATGACCGATTACATCGACGTGATCGTGCCGCGCGGCGGCAAGGGCCTGGTCGGGCTGGTCCAGCGCGAGGCGCGGGTGCCGGTTTTCGCCCACCTCGAAGGCATCGTGCATATCTACATCGACAAGGCCGCCGATCTGGACAAGGCCCTCAAGGTTGTGCTGAACGCCAAGACCCGGCGCACCGGCATCTGCGGCGCCGCCGAATGCCTGCTGATCCACCGCGACGTGATCGAGACCATCGGCAAGCCGGTGATCGAGGCGCTGGTCAAGGCCGGGGTCGATGTGCATGCCGAGGGCGCGCTGGCCGAGATTGCCGGCACCGCGCAGGCCACCGAAGAGGATTGGGGCCGCGAATACCTCGATATGGTCATCGCCGCCAAGCCGGTCGAGGATATCGACGCCGCGATCGCCCATATCCGCCGCTACGGATCGAACCACACCGACTGCATCCTTACCGAGGACAAGGATGCGGTGGCGCGGTTCTTCGAGCGGTTGGACAGTGCCATTCTGATGCACAACGCCTCGACCCAGTTTGCCGATGGCGGCGAGTTCGGCATGGGGGCCGAGATCGGCATCGCCACCGGCAAGATGCACGCGCGCGGCCCGGTGGGGGCCGAGCAGCTGACCAGCTTCAAGTATCTGGTCACCGGGAACGGAACAACGCGCGGCTAAACCGGCCCGCTCAGAACCGCAGGGTCAGACCGGTCGCGTCCCGGTCGGCCCGCAGCTGCCGGCCTAGCTGCGCGGCGGCCTGCGGCAGCAGGGCGAATTGCACCTTTGCCGGGATCAGGGCGTCGCGGTCACCCGCCCCGTCGAGCCAGCCCCACAGGTCGGGCTCGACCGAGACCTGCGGTCCGCTGGCCGTCACCGTCCATGCGCCGTCCTCCTCGATCACATGCGCTTGGCCGCCGCGCGGCAGTGCCGCCTCGCAGCATTGCAGCGCCAGGAAGGCCATCCTGACCTCGCTGCGCGATTTGGGGCCCTCGGGGTGCCAGGTAACCGGCATCCGGCTGTCGCGTGCGATCTGTTCCAGCAGGGTCCGCACATCGGTCTGTCCGATGGGCTGCTCGCTGGGGGCGCCAAAGGCAATGCGGAAGAATTGCAGCCGCGCGCTGGCGCTTTCGGCGCTGTCGGAGATCAGCTCCTGTTCCGGGCCGGCGCCGCCGCCGACCATTTGCAGCAGTTCCATGCCGTTGACGATGGCGCCGATCGGGCCGATCAGGTCATGGCAGATGCGCGACGCAATCAGCGCGGCCATGTCAAACGAGTCGTCCGATGGGTTGACGTGAGTCGGTTTCTTCATCAGGGAATACTCGCCCATGACTGATCTGAACTCCATACTTGAACCCGGCATGCTGGTGCGTCACCCCGATCATCCCGAATGGGGGACCGGGCAGGTGCAATCCAATGCCGGTGGCAAGATCACCGTGAATTTCCGCGAACAGGGCAAGGTCGTGCTGGACGCTGCCCGTGTCACGCTTGTCCTGGCCTTTGATGAGTGAAACAGGTTGATGATTTGTTAATCCGTGCAGTCGCGACCCATCCCGGTTGCACTGGCGGCGCGGGATGCGGTAATCAGCCCGCGACAGCGCGCGCCAACAGTTCCAGCAAGGATGCCGATGCCTGACAGCGGCCCCGCCTTTTCCGTCAAGATCGCCGACACCGAGGCAGAGCTGCGGGCCGCCCAGGCGCTGCGATATGACGTTTTCGTGCGCGAGTTGGGCGGCGGCGGGGAGATGGTGGATCACGAGGCCGGATTGGAGCGCGACCGGTTCGATCCGTTCTTCGACCACATGATCGTGACCGACACCACGACCGGCCAGGTTGTCGGTGTCTACCGGTTGTTGCGCGACGATCAGGCGTGCGCGGCGGGGCAATTCTATTCCGAGGGCGAATATGATCTGTCGGTGCTGAAGGCCAGTGGCCGGCGACTGTTGGAACTCGGCCGCTCCTGTCTGCACCCGGATTATCGCGGCGGCACGGCGATGTTCCACCTGTGGACCGGGCTGGCCGAGTATGTCGCCCGGCACGGGATCGAGATCCTGTTCGGCGTGGCGTCTTTCCACGGAACCGACGTGGCGCAATTGGCGCAGCCGCTGTCGATGCTGCACTACAACCACCTGGCGCCGACCGACCTGCGGGTGCGTGCGCAGCCGGCACATTTCCAATCGATGGACCTGGTCGCGCCCGATGCCCTGGATCGCCGCCGCGCGATGGTTGAAATGCCCGCCCTGATCAAGGCCTACCTGCGTCTGGGCGGTTTCGTGGGCGAGGGGGCGTTCATCGATCATGAGTTCAACACGGTCGATGTCTGCCTGGTGCTTGATACCGAGCGCATGAACGAACGCCAAAGGCGCATCTATAGCGGAGCGCGCGGCGCGTGAGTGCAACCTGGGACAGCAGCCAGCCCCCCGATCCGGTGATCATCGGCCCGCTGGGATGGCTGCGCGTGATCCTGCGGGGCGGTGCGCTGCTGTTGCTGATCGCGGTGTGTCTGATCCTGCTTCTGCTGATCCGGCTGGCTTTCGAGCGGCCCGTCTTCGGAGTGAAACGCCCGCTCACCCCGTTCATCACGCAATTCGTCTGCCGCAATGCCTTTCGCATCCTCGGCATCCGGTTCAGCAGCCGCGGCGAGCTGATGCGCCAGCATGGCGCGGTGGTGGCCAATCACGGCTCCTGGCTGGATATCTTTTCGCTGAATGCGCGCAAGCGGATCTATTTCGTCTCCAAGTCCGAGGTCGCCGACTGGCCCGGCATCGGCTGGCTGGCCAAGGCCACCGGCACCGTGTTCATCGACCGCGATCCGCGCCAGGCCCGGGCGCAGACGGAATTGTTCGAAAACCGGCTGATCGCCGGGCACAAGCTGCTGTTCTTTCCCGAGGGCACCTCGACCGACGGGCTGCGGGTGCTGCCGTTCAAGCCGACCCTGTTCCAGGCGTTTTTCTCAAACCACCTGCCCGACGACATGTCGGTGCAACCGGTGAGCGTGGTCTATCACGCGCCAAAGGGAGAGCCGGCCCGGTTCTATGGCTGGTGGGGCGATATGGAGTTCGGTGAACACCTGTTGAAGACCCTTGCGGTTCGGCGGCAGGGCGCGGTCGAGGTGATCTATCATCCACCGCTGCAGGTGTCCGATTTTGCCGACCGAAAGGTCCTGGCGGCACGGGCCGAAGACATGGTCCGCTCCGGTCTGGTGGCGCATCTCCCGGCCGCGGCGGCGATCGCGTCCGAGGCGGAGGGGCGGCCGGACGGGGACCTCTGAGCACCGCGGCGGGCCCTCTCGAGAGGGGGCTTGCACCTGTCAGCTTTCTCGCATATACGCGCGCCATTCAAACCCGCAGGCGGGGTTTGGGCCGCTCGGGGGAGACATCCCTGGCTGTCCGCCGGTTGGGAGCATCCGCTTCCTCACCCCCGCCGAGGCGTAAACCGGAAAGGAAAATACGCATGGCTCTTCCCGAGTTCACCATGCGCCAGCTGCTGGAAGCTGGCGTGCACTTCGGTCACCAAACCCAACGCTGGAACCCGCGCATGGCGCCCTATATCTATGGCGCGCGCAACGGCATCCACATCATGGACCTGACCCAGACCGTTCCGATGCTGGACGCGGCCCTGAACGCGGTTCGTGAAACCGTCGCCAAGGGCGGCCGTGTCCTGTTCGTCGGCACCAAGCGCCAGGCGCAGCAGCCGATCGCCGACGCCGCCGAGAAATCGGCCCAGTACTTCATGAACCACCGCTGGCTGGGCGGCACGCTGACCAACTGGAAAACCGTGTCGCAGTCGATCAACCGTCTGAAGCAGATCGACGAAGCCATGGAATCGGGCGCCGAAGGCCTGACCAAGAAAGAGCGTCTGGGCATGGAACGCGACCAGGCCAAGCTGCAGGCGTCGCTGGGCGGGATCCGCGAAATGGGCGGCACCCCGGACATGCTGTTCGTCATCGACGTCAAGAAAGAGGCCCTGGCTGTCTCCGAAGCGAACAAGCTGGGCATCCCGGTTATCGCCGTGGTCGACACCAACTGCTCGCCCGACGGCGTGGATTACGTGATCCCCGGCAACGATGACGCCGCGCGCGCCATCGCGCTCTACTGCGACCTGGTCAGCCGCGCCGCGCTGGACGGCATGTCGGCACAGCTGGGCGCCGCCGGCGTCGACCTGGGCGAGCTGGAAGAGGCCCCCGTCGAAGAGGCAGTGGCCGAAGCACCCGCCGAGGACGCATCGGCCGAGGCCTGAGCTCCGGGCTGTCACGGATTTGACATGCGGGGCGGGCTATGACCTGCCCCGATCAACCTTTGATTTGAGGAGAGCCAAGATATGGCAATCACAGCAGCACAGGTGAAAGAACTGCGCGACTCCACCGGCGCCGGCATGATGGACGCCAAGAAGGCGCTGACCGAAACCGACGGTGACATGCAGGCGGCAGTGGACTGGCTGCGCACCAAGGGTCTGGCCAAGGCCGCCAAGAAATCCGGCCGCACCGCCGCCGAGGGCCTGGTCGCCGTCGTCGTCGAGGGCGGTACCGGTGTCGCCGTCGAGGTGAACGCGGAAACCGACTTCGTCGCCAAGAACGCCGAGTTCCAGTCGATGGTCGCCGGTATTGCCAAGGCTGCCGTGGCCGCAGACGATGTCGAGGCGCTGAAAGCTGCCGATCTGGGCGGCAAGACCGTTGCCGACACCCTGACCGACAAGATCGCCACCATCGGCGAGAAC
>NPIG01001418.1_pt1 | contig 12564 bp, 10 predicted proteins | sample 8637441 | NCBI WGS metagenome assembly NPIG01 (sample SAMN07420675, study PRJNA396082) | bioreactor metagenome | isolation source: sample BR6 brine-fed electro-methanogenic bioreactor BR | place: Japan: Kochi | collected 2016-06-14 | reverse complement strand
CGCCCCCAGGGGCCCACTCCACTAACGGGCTAAATATGGGAACGTTTTGAGCTAGAGCTTTTTCTTCAAGCTCAGCGACGATGGGGAAACATTCCCTAAGCTTTTTTTCCAAACCAGACGAAGTCCAATTGCCTTGGAACTTGTCAACCAATTCGGTGGCATACAGCCACGGCCGATTCATCCAAAGTTGCTTGACCGTGCATCGATCAAAAATCTCCCGCAACCCTGAACTATGATCATCATCAGCATGGGTCAGAATCATATAGTCGACGGTGTTTGTTCCGTAATACTGCTTGATTCGGCCACTAACCTCTTCCCCCGACTTAGATGTCCCACCATCGATAACAACAACCTCTGAAACATCATCCTGCGTAATTTTCCCTGAAATCGCGTCTCCACTCGTGCTGCCGTCTCCAACAGGATGGAAATCAAATTCGTAGCTATCTGACAACTTTCCCCCTCCCTCAAATTTCATTGTTCGTTTTTACTATTTTTAGAATAAAAACTGATAACTTTCAATTAATAAGTGTTTTGTTAGGAGGCCAGATACCGTAGTCCTCCCAATTGCTTCAACTACCCCTCCCCCTCGATCACATAGGGGTCGAACGCCACCACCTCTTCCCCCATCCAATCGTTGATGGCGGTGAAGGTCGTTTCCAGCGGGACCAACTCATTCCGCGCAAAGACCTTCGCCGCCTGTTCGACGCTGCCGAAACCGCCGGTGTTGTTGGGGATGATGCCCATCAGTTGCGGCGGCACGCGGTGGGCGGCCAGGACGTCGTCGCGGGTGACGTTCTTCATGTTCAGGAACTCGTCCTTGGCCGTCACCTCGGAGATCGGGATCAACTGCAGCCCGTCCTTCTTGCCGTTGGGCGCGTACATGAACAGGTTGCGGAAGTTGCCGGGACCCTTCGATTCCCGCAGGGCCTTGCGCAGGCCGTCGATGTCTTCCGGGTTCGAGGCCGCGTCGGTCATGTAGAGGATGAAACCGGCGTGCGAGCCGTTGACGTAGTATTTGCGGCGGAACAGCGTGGCCGCCTCGTTCAACAGGGCTGATTGCATGGCCGCGACGTATCCCGGCAGGCCATAGATTTCCTGGTTGATGTCGGGCTCCAACAGGTGAAGCACGTCGCCCTCTGGGAACTCGATTTCCTCGCCCTCGATCAGCATGATCGCGCTGCCGTCCTTCCTGATCCGGGTCCACCGGGCCAGGGTCGGTTCCAGCGACATCACGCCGCCGAGCCGGTTGCGTCGCCGCTCGGCATAGGCATTGCCGAAGACGAGGAAGTCCATGGCCAAGCGCTTGAAGTTGTGGCGGGTGAGCAGCTTGTGCGGCCGGAAGCACGAGGCCAGAATGTTGGCCTTGACCTCGATGGCGCTGCGATGATGCGAGTTCGCCGGCAGGGCCCGGGCCAGGCCATCGAACGACACCGGCGGCACATACCAGGAGCCGTTGAAAGCCGAGTGGAAGTATCCGGCGAGGTCGTGCCGGTCCAGCACGGGAACCGGGTCGCCGAAGGTGAACGCTTCGAATCTGGTATCTGCCATCAGAATATCTCCATGAAGCCGTGGCGGGCATCGCCACCGGTCTGTTCGTCGAAATCGAGGAATTGCACGCGGTCGAGCGCGTGCATGATCGCCCAGGCCACGTCGGCGTGGCCGGTCTCCTGGCTGCGGGACGCCGCGAAAGTCGCCTGCCGGCCGCTGGCGGTCAGGGTGCGTTTGATTGACATGAAGGCGAGCGCGATATCCGTCCACCCGCTGTCGAACTCCAGCCGCCGCTTGCTGATGATCTGCTTGGCCTTGAGCACCATGCGGGCCTTGACCTCGACGTTGTAGGTGATGGCCATGGCGGCGGGGTAGAAGGCGCGGACCATCTCGAATACGCCCTGACCGATGGTGCTGGTGTCGATGCCGATGCCGACGACGGTCACCAGGCCGGTTGCGGAATCGACGGCCTCCACCGGCCCCTGCAGGCTGACTTCGGTATCCGGGGCCGGGCCGATCACCTCGATCCGGGTCGCCAGCAGGGTCATGGTCGTGTCGCTGGTGAGCCGGCCGCGGATTTTCAGGCTGCTGCCTTCGGTCACCTGGGTCAGATCGCCCCCCTCTTCAAATTCGGTCAGCTCGGTGTCCACCGCGACGATCAGCGCAGGGACGAATCCCTGCAGGGTGATTGTGCCGCCGGGCACATCGACGGCGCTTACGTTGGCTTCGATTTTTACACTTTCTGCAAATTCGACTTTTTCGGCCTGCAGGATGCCGCCGTCGATCCGGCCTTCGACTTCGACCTTGACCCCGTTGGCCAGATCGGTTGCCAGTCCCCCCTCGATCCTGGCGGAAGCGAAGCTCACCGCCTGGCCGTTGACGACGAAGCTCGAACTGGCCGCACTGAAGGAGCTGATGAAGCCCTCGACTTCGGCCTGGTCGGCGGTTTCGACCCCGAGGCCGGCTTTTTTGACCTCAACGTCGGTGGCGATCAGAGTGCTGGTCAGGGGATCGTAGTCGACCCCCTTGACCTCGACCGTCAGCCCGTTTTCGAATACGCCGCCGGGTGAATTCTCCAGGCCGCGCGGCGCCGCCGCCGAGAAGTCGACGGTCAGGGCATTGATTCGGAACGTGGCGGTGGAAAGTCCGTCGACGGTCCCCATGACTTCGAGTCTGGCGTCGGCCGCAAGAAGGAAGCTCTCCAGATCCTCGGCCGTTTTTTTCATGTAGGTGGCCTGAATGCTGCCATCGGGCCTGGCAAACCCGCTGACCTCGACCACCGGGGAGCTACCCGTAACGATGGTTCCAAACCCGAAGTCGGGGACGCTGTCGTCAAACCGGGTGACCCCGTTTTCCACCACCACGACCTGTCCCAGAACTTCCAGGGTCTTCACCAGGCCGGGAGTGACGACGCTGACCTGGCCGATCGGCCCTTCAAGATTGTCTTCGAATTTAATCCGGGTGGCGGTCCCCGCGGTCCGGCCCGGGTCGAGCGACCCATCCACCGAAACGATCATGCCGAGCTTCAGGGCGCTGTCATCGGTTCCGATGGTTACCGGGGCGTCTTCGTCCCGCTCGAATACGGCTCCGCCGGTAGCGTATTCCACGCCGTTGACAAAAATACTCCCCTTGGCCGTGATCGAGCCGGCGCTGATCACCCCCGTGCCGCCGATGCCGCCGTCGGCCACGCTGCCGCCGCTGCCGCAGGACGCCAGCAGAACCAGCACCGCAAACCACCCGCCGGGAATCAGCAAAATTTTCTTGAACCACCGCGCCATCATGCCTGATTTCCTTTCCGCTGTGTGTCGCCAGAGATCCCTTCGATGTCCTCTTCGAAATAATAAATGCCCATGCCCACCCGCATCCGTCCCGTGCCCTCGACCGCCGGGTTGAGGTCCCGGTCGTGGCGGGCGAGGTAGCGGTCCAGATGCTCAAGCAGCCTTTGCGCCTGGTGGGCACTGAGCTGCTTGAATTCGGCCAGTGCTTCGCTGGGGATGTTGTCGTACGCCACTTTGCGCTGGTAAAGGGGGGCGTTGGGAGCTCCTTTGAGATTGCAGTCGATGGTCTGAATCAGATCCGCGACATCGGTACCGAGGATGGCCAGCTTTTCCTCTTCGCCGGTACGGGGGACGTAGGCCCGTTCGACCAGGCGGATCTTCCGGGCCTCGGTAAGGGTGACCGCACCGACGTTGAGCAGTTCGTCAAGGATCGCTCGAGCCGGCACGTCGCCGCTGAAGGTTTTGACCAGATCCATGAAGGATACCTTGCCTGTTTCGAAGGACAAGTCGCGCGGCCGCCCCTTGGCATCGGTAAAGCGCCGGTCGCGAACCCAGCCGGTAATGACCCGGGCGGCCCGGTTGTACTTTCCGCTTGAATCGTCGCGCTGCGGCATCGCCAGGCTCCGCAGCCGGCGGATTTCCTTTCGCGACAGACCGGTCACGATGGAGGCCCGGGAATCGGAGGGTTTGCGTCCCTTGAGACCGAACTCCTGGAGTGCCACGTCGGCGTAGACCCAGCGCGCCAGCTCGGCGAAGGTCCCGAAGGGCACGCCGTTGCGCAGGAGAATCCGCACCAGCGGGCGGAGCAGTTTAAGTACGGCTTGGTTCAAGGGTCCTTTCATTTCGTTCTCCTCTTATTTGGGATTATATTCCCAAATTTTTATAAGTCAAATCAAGGGCGGATTTTTTTCAACCCCGCGGTTCTCATGGCTGGGCGTCGGTGCTGGCAGGGGCCGTTGCCGACAGAGGCCGGCAGGGAGCGCTTCTAATGCAGCTGGGTCAGGACCAGGAGGCTTGGCAGGACAGGGGGAACCGGGGGCGACCGGGTTCTCGGCCCGGGCTTCAGAGCAGGGCGTCGATCGCTTCGAAGTCGAGTTCGGTTTCGGCCAGTTTCTGGGTCAGGGCGATTTTCTCCTGGTCTTCGGCCGTGATTTTCGAGACGTCGTCCTTGATGGTGCTGAAAATTTCGGCGGTGGTCTGGGTGGTGCGCATGTAGGGGATGTCGCTGGCGTCGAGGATTGATTGGGTGATCTTGGAGAGGGGGGCGATGCCGGGAATGATCAGACCGGCGATTTCGGCATGATACTCGGGCATATGGTACAGGGAGGAGAGCATCACCAGGAGTTCGTCGCGGGTGCTGGTGACCAGCAGCAGGGTGGAGATCTTCAATACCTCGATGACCCGCTGGGCCGAGGCCGCCCCGAGATGGACATGATGGACGATGCGGGCGGCCTGTTCGCGACTGGCCCGCAGCGGCAGGCCGAGCAGTTTGGAGATGTGCAGCAGGGTCGGGTTGGCCAGGATCGGTGAAAAGTTGAAGCCGCCCACCACTTCGAAGGGCGCCTGCCGAAAGGCCTGCTTGAGGTAGCGCAGGGTGGTCTCGCGTTTGCTGCGCACCAGCTTGTTGGGCAGAATCACCCGCACTTCGGCGCCCTCCTGGCGGTAAAGAGCCAGGTTGAGGTGGATGGCGTCGATGACGTTGCCGATGCCGCCGCCGGTCACCATCAGCACCGGAGCGTCGAGGGTTTTGGCCAGCAGGGCGTTGCTCAGGCCGACCACCGAACCGACGCCGGTGTGTCCGGCCCCTTCGATGATCAGAAAATCGCATTTTTTTTCCAGTTCGGCGCAGGCGAAGCGGATCTGTTCGAGCAGGTCGGCGCTCTGGATCGCGCCGTCGAGGACCTTGCGGGTCGATCCCGGGTGCAGCACCACCGGCGACATCAGCCGCAGGTCCTCTTCGCCGCCGTAGACCTGGGCGATCAGCGCCGCGTCCATATCGACATCGATTCCGTTGAGGAAGGTCGGTTTGGGCCCCAGCGGCTTGATGAATCCCACCCGTCCGTATTTCTTTCCGGCCATGTGCAGAAGGGACAGACTGGTGGTGGTTTTGCCGCAGTTCTGACCGGTGGCCGCTATGAATAATTTTTTGGCCATGAGGGGCTGCTCCTTTGCCGGGACCGGGGGGGGCTTTCTAATGTTGCCAGAGCCCTCGGGAATTGCAAGGCGCCTCGGGGAGGCGGGGCGTAGCCGCCGACAAATTTATTTGCCGACAGAAGGGGAATTTTTTAAAAAAAATGTGTATATTTATAAGCCAGTGCAACGGTTGACCGGGAGGTGTCCGATCCGTGACCCCGAGCTGGTCCCTCCCGCAAAACGGTTAATTAATCAAGGAGTGGAATGATGTTTACCCGGTTTCGAGTGCCCCTTGTGGCCTTGATGGTGATGGCTTTGGGCCTGCTTGGAGGATGCGCGGGGCCCAAACTGAAAGTCGAGCCTGCGCTGATGGCGGAAAACCCGATCGAGCAGATCAGCAACCTGGAGAAGGACCTCGGCAATGCCCGTAAGAATCAGCTGAACGTCCTGGCCCCGGGCTGGTTCGCCAAGGCCGAAGAATCGCTCGAGGATGCCAAGGAAGGACTGGAGAGCGGGGATTCGGTGGCGGAGCTGCTGCAGAAAGCAGCCTACGGCAGGGCTCACCTGCAGCGTGCCGAGGAAGCGGCCGAGGTCGCCCGCACCGCGCTGGCCGATACCATCAAGGCCCGCGATCAGGCCCGCGCCGCCGGAGCCACCGGCTTCGGCAAGGACTACCAGGTGGTGGAGGAGGATTTTCTCGACCTGACCACCGCCATTGAAAACGACAACCTGAACAAGGCCCGAAAAAATAAGGGCGAAGTGACCAGGGCCTTTGACGATCTGGAGCTGCGGGCGATCAAGGAGCGTACCCTCGGCGAGGTCCGCCAGCTGCTTGCCGCGGCAGAAGAGAAAGGCGCCGAGAAAACCGCGCCCAGGACCCTGGCGGTCGCCCGGCAGAGCCTGGCCGAGGCTGACGCCTTCATCACCGAACAGCGCTACCAGCGGGAGAAGATGCAGGAGAAGGCGGCTCGCGCCCTGTTCCAGGCGCGGCGCCTGACGGTGGTCATGGGGCAGAGCGAGCAGGTTCACGCCATGCCGCCTGAAGATGCCGTGCTGTGGGTCGAGGGCCTCCTGGCCCAGACGACCGATAAGCTGGATGCCCGTGACATGCGCGATGAGCCGTTCTCCACCCAGCTCCAGAATGTCCTCGGCTCGATCGGCGCGCTGCAGCTGGACCGGCAGTATCTGGAGGACAAAGTCGCGGCCCAGCAGGTGGAGATCGAGGAAAAACTCAAGCAGATCGCCCTGCTCGAGGGGCAGAGCCGGGAGGAGCAGATCGCCAAGGGGCAGCTTGAGGCCGAGCGCCGTTTCCAGCGGCTGTTCTCCGAGGTCCAGGGGTTTTTCGCCCCCGAGGAGGCCGAGGTCTACAAGCAGGGGAACGACCTGATCATCCGCCTCAAGACGATCCAGTTCCCGGTCGGCAAGGAGGTCATCATGCCCAACAATTATTCCCTGTTGAGCAAAGTCCGGCAGGCGATCCGGGTCTTCGACGAGCCCGAAGTGGTCATCGAAGGGCATACCGACAGCACCGGCACCGAGGCGATCAACGCCCACCTCTCCCAGAAACGGGCCGAGGCGGTGCGCGAGTATTTTGTGGCCAACAGCACTCTGCCCCCCGAGGAAATCGCCGCCATCGGCTACGGCTCGGATCGTCCCCTGGCCACCAATGAAACGCCGGAAGGGCGGGCGATCAATCGGCGTATCGATGTGGTCATCAAACCGCGGTCGCAGCCAGGGCAGTAGTTTCTGGACGACGGGTGATATGACGCTTTCAATTTTCCAGGCCGCCTCGTTTCGGGGGCGGCTTTTTTCATGCCGGACGCTCGGAGCCCGGGGCTTGATATCTCCGCGCAGGCGGGTTACATTGGGCGCAAGTTGTTGGATTCCCTACCGGAAGGATGGGCCATGAATTCCGAACAGAGCCTCTTGTCTTCCGAGCACCTGCCTGCGGTCGCTCCCGATCTGGTGGTTGCCGAAGCGCCTGGCAATCGCTGGCAGATCCGAAGCATTTCGCCGTCTTTGGCGGCGCTCGCCGGAATTTCTGCGAACCAGGCCAAGGGCCGGGGGCTGGATGGAGTCTTCGAAACAACGGTTCCGCCCCTTGGCGACCTGGCCCGGGAAGTGGCCGATAAGGATCAGCCGCTGGCCGGTATCCCGGTTCGCTTTGCGGGCGGGGTCGATCTGCTGGCCGATATCCGGCCCCGGGGACTGAGTGAGGATTACCGCTCCCGGCTGGTCGCCTTTGGTTTTCGCCGGCAGGCGCCCGCAGAGGTCCGAAAGAAGGTTGCCGTTGGCGGGATGGTGGGGTCCAGCCCGGGGATCCGCGAAGTCTTCCGCAAGATCGAACTTTACTCACCCACCGACGCCCCGGTTGTCGTCACCGGCGAAACCGGCACCGGCAAGGAGTTGGTGGCCCGGGCCCTGCACGAGCAGAGCAAGCGTCATCAGGCGAATTTCGTGGCCGTCAACTGTTCGGCCATTTCCGAGGAACTTCTGGAGTCCGAACTGTTCGGTCACGAAAAAGGGGCCTTCACCGGGGCGGTGCGTACCCACCGGGGGCGCTTCGAACGGGCCGACGGGGGAACCCTGTTTCTTGATGAGATCGGCGACATGCCGGTTCATACCCAGGCCAAGCTGCTGCGGGTTCTCGAGGAGGGACGCATCGAGCGGGTCGGGGCCGAGGCCGAGCAGGACGTCGACGTCCGGGTGGTGGCCGCCACCAACGTGTCGCTGGAAAGGGCGGTCGGGCAGGGGCGGTTTCGCGCCGACCTTTATCACCGCCTTTCGGTGCTGCGCATCCATATCCCGCCGCTGCGTGAACGCACCGAGGATATTCCGCATCTGGCCGAGTTTTTCCTCGGCCAATTCCGACACAAGTACGACAAGCCGATTCGCCGCCTCACCCCCGAGGCGCAGAACCTGCTGCAATCCTACCTGTGGCCCGGCAATGTCCGGGAACTGCGCAACGTTCTCGAGCGGGTTTTCGTCGAAACCCAGGCCGAAGTGATCGGCGCCCGGGCCTTCGCCGAATGGATCCGCGAGCGCCAGGATTTTGCTCCCGGCAGCTGGGATCTGAAGGAGGCCGGCAACCGGTCCCTGACGCCGGTGGCTCCGCCCTATCCGCTATCTTCGGAGCAGCTCCTTCTCGAGGGGCGCGCGCGACCGACCCTGGAGGCCGAGATCCTGCCCGGCCTGAACGCGGGCCGCACCGCTCATACCACCCACCCCGCCGACCTCGACGCCGAAGAGATCCGCCGCGCCTACCAGGCCGCCGGCGGCAATCTTACCGGCGCCGCCAAACTGCTCGGGGTCCATCGCGCTACCCTTTACCGCTACCTGGATAAGCTCGGGCTCTCCCGGGCGGATCTGGAGAGCTGAAGTCTCTGGGCCCGGCCTTTGACCCGCCCCCCCCCAGTCGGTTTCCCCCGATTCGGCCCATCCCGGTTGTCCCGCACTTCTGGTGCCAGGCCCATCGGCCGCGGGACGTCCGTGATATTTCTGTTAAATTTATCTAGGATGCTTGGCGAACGCACGCCGAGCTATTGCAAGGGCGGGGCGCGATGAATATATGGAGCCAGTTCGACATCATCGGTAACATCAGTTTGGCTTTTCTGCTGGGGGGGGTCATCGGGCTGGAGCGGGAAACGGCCAACAAACCCGCTGGTTTCCGAACCCATATGCTGGTCGCCGGCGCCTCGGCCCTGCTCATTCATCTGGGACATCCCCTGCTGAACCAGTTTGCCGCAGCGGGCTCTTCGGGCTGGCTGCGGGCCGATCCCATCCGGTTGTTTGAGGCGATCATCACCGCGATCGCCTTTCTCGGGGCAGGCACCATCATTCGCCGTGGCGGAGCCCGGGGCGTCGAGGGGCTGACAACCGCCAGCTCGATTCTGATGGCCGGGGTCATCGGCATCTGTATCGCCCTGCACCAGTATCTCCTGGCGGTGGGGGGCACCGGCTTGACCCTGCTGTCCCTGCGTCTGATGCGCTACCTGGAAAAGCGGCTGGGCTACAAGAACGATACGAAAAGCAAAAAATGAAAAAACCATGGGACCGTCAACCTCTGCTGGATGTTTCCACGTTCAAACCGTCCAAGCCGCTGATTGGCGGGATATCCATTGACTGCCACGGAGATCGACGGCGCCAAGGCCCGGGCCTCCAAACTGGCCATGGGGGGCAAGGGCTTTTCAGGTGGACATTTTTGAGGTGGATGGCTTAACGGAGGGGCGATGGTTCTTTGTTTGAGCAAGTTGAATGAAATGGCCTGCGGAAAATCCGGCGGCCGTCTCTCCGGTCAGTCGATGGGGTTTCATGGGGCGGCAGGATGGCAGGGCCATGAGTAGGCCGGGGAGCTGCCCGGTCTGGCTCGGTATCCTGATGTTCCTCTGTTCATCGGTCGATCTCGGCGCCGAACCCCTTCACCTTTTTTATTCCCGTCATCAAAGCCCTATCGTGCAGATCTTCGGCATCCCCGCCGCCGAGGATGGCGCCCTGGTCCCACCCGGGGCCACCGATATCCGGTTGGTGGCCGATGCCTCCAGCAGTTTCAGCGGTGGTTCCGACCGTGACGAGCGTCTCGGTCTGGATGGGGAAACCTACCGTTTTGCCCTGGTGGTGCGGCGCGGCTGGAACGGCTTCGAACTGGGGCTCGATATCCCCTATGTTGCCCACGAGGATGGGCGCCTGGATGGTTTCATCAACGATTTTCACGAATGGACCGGTTTGACGAGCAACCTGCGGAAAAGGGTCTCGCAAAACCGACTCAATTACTTCTATGCCAAAGATGGGGATACCGAGCTGGCCGTGCGCGAACCGACCTCCGGGTTGGGCGATCTCAGCCTGGCGGCCGGTTTTCCCTTGTTCAGAGATCGCATCGGCGCCGACCGGGCTCTCGCTGTGCGGCTGGGCCTCAAGCTGCCGACCGGCGACCCGGACCGGCTGCTGGGCAGCGGCAGCACCGACCTGTCGATCCGCCTGGCGGTTCACGATCCGCAGACCTTTCGCCGTGCCCGTCTGACCTTGCTCGGGCAGATGGGGGTCTTGGGGATTTGGAACAGCGAGGTTCTGGAGGAACAGGTCCGGCCGTTGGCCGTCTTCGGTACCGGCGGTTTTGGCTGGCAACCCTTTTCCTGGCTGGCCCTCAAGGCCCAGATCGATTGGCATTCGCCGCTGTTTTCCGACAGCGACCTGCGCGAACTGGGCGACTGGGCGCCCCAGGCGGTGTTCGGCGGAACCTTTTTCCTTCCCGGCGAGGTTTCCCTGGACTGGGCTCTGGGGGAAAATATCATCGTTGAAACCGCTCCTGACGTGGCCTTCCATCTGAATCTCGGAAAACGTTTCTAATCCGTCCGGGCCGGGATGACAGGGCGCTGCCCTCCTTGTTTTCCTGCCCGAATCACCCGCCATTGAATTTTTGCCGTTTTCAGAGCCTCGGCTGCGACGTTGCAACGGCCTCCCGCGACAGCCCCTGCGGCGTTGCAAGTTCCTCCTGAATTTTGGATGCCTTGGTATGTGACCGAAATCAGGAAGAAAAAAAATCGACCAAGGCTGGCCTGAGGCTTGAAAGGTAGGTTGGGCAATCACGCGGCCCGCACCGGGCTGCTCAATCCAACCATCCAAAGGAGAATACGATGATGGCAGCCTGGAATCTCTACGCCGAAATGGAAGCCTTGCACCGCGAAGTGAATGACCTGTTCCGCCGCTCCGGCGGCGCTGACCTCTTTGGGCCGACCGTTGTGCAAAAACCGGAAATCGACCGCTATCCCCGCATCAGCCGCCGGGAAGATGCCGATAACCTCTACGTCGAGGCCCTGATTCCCGGGGTTGATTCGCAACACCTGGACATGACGGTTGGGCGGGGGGCGCTGACCCTGGCCGGAGAGCGCAAAGCAGGCACCGGCGAGGAGCCGGTCACCGGCTGGCACCGCCGCGAACGGCGCGCCGGCAGGTTCAGCCGGACCATCGATATCCCCCTCGACATCGACCACGAAAAGGTCAGTGCGGAATATCGCGACGGGGTGCTCAGGGTGACCTTGCCCAAGGCGGCATCGGCCAAGCCGAAGCGAATCGAAATCCAGGCCGGCTGAACAGGCGCCGGGGGGCAATTCAAAAGACCCTTTACCCGAACCTCAATCAGGAGACAGACCATGAACACCAAGAACCTTTCCGCGAAAAACACCACCAAAAGATCGGCCGAACGCCGTCCGGCCCCTGATGGCCGGCGCTACCTGACCCCTGCGGTCGATATTTTCGAAACCGAAAGCGGCCTGACTCTGGTGGCCGATTTGCCCGGGATTGCAGGTGAAAGCCTGAAGCTTGACATCGCCAAGGGGGTGCTGACTCTGGAAGGGCACGGGGCCCGTGCCGAGGGTCGGGCGGAATCGCGTGCTTCTTTTGCAGTGCCCGGCTACTACCGGCAATTCCAGCTGCCCGAGGACATCGATGCCGACCGGGGCAGCGCAGAACTCAAGGATGGCGTGCTGACCCTCAGGCTGCCCCGGGCGGCGGCGGCCCGGCCGAGGCGGATCGAAGTTTCCACGGTTCATTGATGCCCGGGTCGGTGAGCGCGCCTGCCGGCAGCTTTGCAGCCTGGACGCACGGAGCCGGCCAGGAGTCAAAAAACGGCGTCGGGGCGGAAATTTCCGCCCCCGCCCTCGATACTCCTTTATACTGTTTAGCAGGATTTAAAAAGCCCCGAATGGAAGGAACGCCATGGATATCAACAAACTGACCCAGAAAACCCAGCAGGCCATCGAGGCCGCCCAGAGCCGGGCGGTCAGGTCCGGCCACGCCGAGGTGGACGGCGAGCATCTGCTGGCGGCGCTGCTGGAACAGACCGACGGCCTGATCCCCCGGCTGCTGCAGAAGATGGACGTGCCGGTAGAGAATGTCGCCCGCGAACTGAAGCGTGAACTGGAACGGCGTCCCAGCGTATCCGGATCCGGGGTCGAGGCGGGCAAGATCTACGTCACCCAGCGTTTCAACCGCCTGATGGTCAAGGCCGAAGAAGAGGCCCGCCACCTCAAGGACGAGTACATCAGCGTCGAGCACCTGCTGCTGGCGATGGTGGAGGAGGGCGAGGGGACCGCCGCCGGCCGACTGTTCAAGCAGTTCAACATCACCCGGGACCGGGTCCTGGCGGCCCTGACCTCGATCCGCGGCCACC
>NPIG01000867.1_pt2 | contig 12578 bp, 5 predicted proteins | sample 8637441 | NCBI WGS metagenome assembly NPIG01 (sample SAMN07420675, study PRJNA396082) | bioreactor metagenome | isolation source: sample BR6 brine-fed electro-methanogenic bioreactor BR | place: Japan: Kochi | collected 2016-06-14 | reverse complement strand
TCAATGCCGGGAGCCCCATCGACGGCGCCGGCCCAGTAGACGCCCCCGTTCTCGGGAAGGCGCGGCAACGCCTGCGCGAGATGCGCCGAGACGCCGCCGCACAGGCGCATGTGCCAGGCCGCCTCGGGCAGGGTGGTGGACAAGACCGTGGCCTTGGACATGCGGTGCGCCCGGCCGGGCACGGCGGTCATCGACACATGGGTTGCGGTCGGTTCGCGCACGGTTTCGTTCAGGCTGGGGCCGAACTCGGCGAAAACGGGTCCGGAAACCGGTTCGTATCCGTCCCAGCCGGCGAGATTGGGGGCGGTCGCCAGCACGCTTGCCTCGACAGGCCCATCCCCTGGATTGGTGACGGTGAAGGTGAATTGCGCCGCGGGCAGCCCGGAGTCTTCCTCATTCAGCGGGATCATCGGCGAGAAGGCTTCGAGCCGCACCTGCACCGGAAGCGTCCCCTCTTTGTCCTCATAGTCAAGCCAGGCGAACGGGTACTCGCCGGAAAAGGCCAGGGCGTCCATTCCGGGAACCTCGCCTTCACCGCCCTGCTGCAGCAGGCGCGCCTGGGGCGCCTTGCCCTCAGCCTGCGCCCAGATGCCGAAATACGCCCCGGGCGCGTGGGCATTCGAGTTGAAATTGTTCACAATCTGCCATTTGTCCAGGCGGCCATGGCCCGTGAGGAAGACCTGGCCCGCGCCCACGCCGCCCAGTGGGAAAGCGATGTGCGTGAGTTCCTCGCCCCGATAGACTCGTCGCGCGCCCTTGTCCCAGAGGGCGCGCGTCCAGTCGTCGAGGTCTTGCGCGGCGGCGTGGGGTTGGTCAGCGCGGCCTTTCCCCGCGATGCCGAGCGTGCCGGCCGCCGCAGCGCCGGTTTTGAGGAACGAGCGCCGGTTCATGTTGCCCTGGCAGCATTTCTTGCTGGGACAGCACCAGTCATTTTCCTTGTACGCCATGGCAGGTCTCTCCCTGGCTCCATTGGGCCGATTCCGTGGTGGGCAGTTCATTTGCCACAATAGCCGGGCACAAGAAATGTTTGCAAGACAAAGCGCGGCCCTGGTTTGTATTTCTCCTGAAGGTATGGTTCAATACGGGCGTTTTCTGACAGCCTGGCCGCCGGATATGGGCGAGGCCCGGCGCGGCGCTGCGGAAGGGCGAAGAGGGATTCCAGTTTTGAATACGCTACGTATAGGGCAGATGGGCGTGCGCGGGCGCGGGAGTGTTGCGTTCTACGCGCACCAGCCGGAGCAGGGGGCGCAACTGGTGGCGGCGGCCGATACCGACGATGCCGCCCTGGACCTGTTCAGGGACACCTACGGGCCGGATGTCTTCGTGACCGATGACCATGCGGCGCTGCTGGAACAACCGCTCGATGCCGTGGTGATTACCTCCCCGGACTACCTCCACGAGGAGCATGCGCTGGCCGCCATGCAGAAGGGGATAGCGGTATTTCTCGAGAAGCCCATGGCCCCGACGATTGAAGCCTGCGACCGCATTCTCGAGGCGGCGGCGGCCTGCGGAGGCCGACTTTTCGTGGGACACAATCTGCGCCATTTCGGCATTGTGCAAACCATGAAATCGCTGCTCGAAGAGGGCGCCATCGGGGAGGTCAAGACGCTGTGGGCACACCACTACATTGCCTACGGCGGCGACCTGTTTTTCAAGGACTGGCACGCGGAACGCAAGCATGTGACGAGCCTGCTGGTGCATGAGGCCACGGATGATTTCGATACCATCCACTACCTCTGCGGCGGCATGACCCGGCGGGTGCATGCGATGGGCGGCCTGTCGGTCTATGGTAAGGTCAAAGCCCGCCATGACCCGGCGGTCACGCCGGACGCAAGCCGCAGCGCGGGACATTGGCCCCCGCTGACGCAGGCAGGCATGAACCCGAATATTGACGTGGAAGACGTGAGCATGGTGCAGATGCAGTTGGACAACGGCATTCTGTGCGCCTATCAGCAGTGCCATTTCACGCCCGATGCGTGGCGCAACTACACGCTTGTTGGCACCGAGGGCAGGCTCGAGAACCTTGGCGACACCGCTCAGGTCGCTCTGGTGCGCCTGTGGAACAGGCGATATGACTACTACAACCCGGACGGCGACGCCGACTATCCCGTGCCCGGGCCGGCGAAAAGCACCGATGAACGCGGGGCGGACCCGTGCGTGATGGCCGAATTTCTGGCGTACCTGAAGGGCGAGGCGCAGCCTTGCGTGTCGCCGCTGGACGCACGCAACGCGGTGGCTGTGGCCTGTACGGCCACGGAGTCGCTGCGCAACGGCGGCGTGCCGCTCGATGTGCCGCCGCCGCCTGCGCATATTGCAGAGTATTTCAGCAGGGTCTGAACGGCGCAGCAACCGCCTGCGCGGTGGCCCACAAGATACCCGCCGGACAAGGAGAACACATGAGTTTCAAGGCCGACCGAATGAACTGCATCGACGCGAGCGGCATCCGCAAGGTCTTCGCGCTCGCCGCCAAGCTGGAAAACCCCGTCAACCTGAGCATCGGCCAACCCGATTACGACGTCGATGAGGTGTGCAAGGAAGAGGCTATCCGCCAGATTCAGGCGGGCTTCAACTCCTACACGCAGACGTGGGGCGACGAGGGGCTGCGCGAGGCGGTGGCCGCCTACTACCGCAAGAAGTTCGACGCGCCGCTCGAGAATGTCATGATTACCTGCGGCGTCTCCGGCGGGCTGTTTCTGGCACTGCTGGCCACGGTCAACCCGGGCGATGAGGTGCTGTTTGCCGACCCCTACTTCGTGATGTACAAGCACCTCGTCAATCTGCTCGGCGGCGTGCCCGTGCCGGTCGACACCTACCCGGACTTCAAGCTGCGCCCGGAAGCCATCGAAGACGCGGTGACAGAGAGGTCAAAGCTGCTCATCGTCAACAGCCCGAGCAACCCCACCGGGGTCACGATGACCGAGGCCGAGTTGCGCGCCATTGCCGACGTGGCCCGGCGAAACAACCTGCTCGTGCTCAGCGACGAAATCTACGAATCGCTGCAGTACGACGAAATGGGCACCACCATGGCCGGCCTCTACGACAACACCATCGTGCTGAACGGCTTTTCGAAGAACGCCGCCATGACCGGGTGGCGCGTCGGCTTCGCGGCCGGGCCCGAAGAGATCATTCAGCATATGAACACGCTGCAGCAATACACCTTCGTGTGCGCGCCGTCCTTCGCGCAGAAGGCGGCGGTCAAGGCACTCGACGTGGACATGTCCGAGAAGGTCGCGGCCTACCGGAAGAAACGCGACATCGTGTACGAAGGGCTCAAGGGCGCCTTTAGTGTCGTCAAACCCGGCGGCGCCTTCTACATTTTCCCAGAGGCCCCGGGCGGCGACGGTGACGCGTTCGTCAAGCGCGCTATCGAGAACAACGTGCTCATTATCCCCGGCAGCGTGTTCAGCGACCGGGCCACCCATTTCCGTATCAGCTTCGCCGCGCCCGACGCCACGCTGGAGAAGGGCGTCGAGGTGCTCTGCAAACTCGCGGAGGGGTAGCGCGGCGAACGGGGAACAAGGACAACGCGCCACCCACCTGATGGGACTGATGCGAAGAATGGCACGGATAGGCGGGCGAAACCGGCAAGAGTGAGTACCCGGCGCCCGGGCGGCCGCGCAACTCGACCGAGCTCGGCCTTCCTTCCGCGCTGCTGCGCGTGTCATGCGTCTCATCAATGGCGCCCCCACCGTGGCGGCCGTTTGCCGCGGCTGTTGCCACCAGCACGCAACGGCGCCAGCGCGCGCTATCCTCCGGGGCTGCGCTCGATGATGCCGAGCCGCCAGGTGAGTTGGCTGTATTCGCCGGTGTGCGCTTCTTCGCGCATGCCTTGAATGAGGAACCTGCTCTCGTCGGCGTCGTATTCGAGGCGCTGGTCGTGGCCGGTACGCAGCATCTCGCCGTGAGACACTTCGTCGGTCCAGCGGGGCACATCCGGGGGGAACTGGAGCATGGCGCCGGTGACGTAGCCGGGGGTTGCATCCTGCCAGGGTCCGCCAAGCGTCTCCGCGGTGGCGAGCCCGAAGCGCCGGATGTCGCCGCGCAACCGCGTCTCATAGAGCATGTGATACCGGCCGTCGGCCGTGTTGCGGTAGACGTGTACCGCCTCGTGAACCGGCGCGAACACTCTGCGCGGGCTGGCGAAGCCGCGCGGAAACCGGGCGAGGGGGCATTCCATCGCCCATACAGCCTCATGGTCGCGGGTGTAGAACAGCCACGCGCTCTCGTCGTCGCAAATTACCCAGAAATCAATCCACTTCGCCTTGTCGTCCTTGTTGACCAGACTGGCCGGTGCGCTCCATGAGGCCGGGTCGTTGATGTCCGCGGTGCGTGAATACACCGGCTGATAGTTGCTGTCGCGCGTCTGATAAACAAGATGCCAGTGCTTGTCCGGCACAAAATAGAAGACCTGCGGCGCGGCCGCGTAGGCGTCCCGGTCTCCTCCGAGCTGTACGAGGCAGTGGCGTGGGGAGGCGTCGAGTTCTTCCAGGGCGGGTGCGGCGGCGTAGCCCAGACTGTACCCGTCTTCCCCGCGCGCCGTGTAGAAAAGATGCCACTGGTCTCCGAAACGCACAATGCTGGGGTCCTTTACGGCAACGGCGTCGAAGGCGCCCTTCGGCCCGGGGTTGAATAGGGGCCGTCCGGCGAGCCAGGCCGGTTCGGTATCTGCGGAAAAGCATGTCAGGAGTACGGCGCTGAAGAACAACGCGTTTCGCATGACGGTTTCCCTTTCAGCGTAAAGGCGAATCATCATCCCCTTACGGTTGCACCTCGAAGCGGTAGTGGCCGGAACCCGTCTGGAAGCGAATCCACGGACCGTCCCGCCAGGCGGTTGAAATTCCCTGGACCGCCGCAGAGAACTGGCCAGACTCCCAAACGACTTGCCCTGATTCGCGCACCGTGACCCGGTCGGCGCCGAGTGTGGGCACGGCGACCACCGACTCGGTGTTGGGCGGAGTCTCCACGTAAACCCTCAGCCCGCCGCCGGCGCGGCGCCAATGCACGGCCACACGGCCGCGCGGCGTGGTGGTGTGGGCGCGCACCTCATCGAGCCCATCGATAATGTGGGGGAGGATGAGCACCTCTTCGAAGGCCGGTTTGGCGGCGCGGATACCCGCCAGGTACTCGTAGAACCAGAGAACAAGGTCGCCGGTGAGCATGAGGTGGTTGTGCGAGTTCATGGCCGGGTCGGCCGTGTTGCCGTTCCACAGTTCCCAGAGCGTGGTGGCGCCGTTGCGGACCATGTAGCCCCAGCTCGGGTAGTCTTCCTGGGTGGCGATGGTCCAGGCCACATCGCCGTGGCCGTTGTCGGTCAGTGTGCGCATGAGCCACTGTCCGCCCACGAGCCCGGTGGCGAGGTGTCCGCCGTTGTCCTCCATGATGCTTTCCACCAGCGCGTTGACGACGCGTTCGCGGCGCGCCTCAGGCACCATGCCGAAGTAGAGCGGCAGCACCTGTCCGGTCTGGGTGCCCTTGCCGTAGACGCCCGCCTCCTCATTCCAGAACGCGGCTTCAAAGGCGGCCGCCATTTTCGCGGCCTGCGCTGCGAACCGGGCGGCCTCCGATTCCCTGCCAAGCAGTTTTGCGTAGGACTCCATCAGCTTGAGGTTGTGGTAGAAATAGGTGGTGCCCAGCAATTCGGGTTCGGTCTTGCGCGCCGGGTCCTTCGAGTGGATTAGTTCGGGGTCTTCCGGCGGCACGCACCAGTCGCCGTACTGGTCGCGCGGCATCAGCCCCTTGTCGTCGATGTACTGGCTCATGTGGTCTATCCACGATTTCATGTGCGGATAGTGGTGTTCGATAAGCCGCTTGTCGCCGTATTGGGTGTAGTACCACTCCGGAATGATGACATAGGTGCTGGGCCAGGTCACATTGTCGCTGTAGAGTTCCCAGTAGGGCGGCGCGACATCGGGCACGCTGCCGGTTTCCTTCTGGGCGAGGCGTATGTCATCGAGCCACTTGCGATAGAAGTTCGCCATCAGGAACTCATAGCTTTGGGCCTTCGCCTCATTGGCGATATCGCCGAGCCAGCCGTGACGCTCGTCACGCTGGGGACAGTCGGTGGGGATGCTGCGAAGGTTGCCGCGCACGCCCCATTGGATGTTGTCATGAATCTGGTTCAGCAGCGGGTGTGAGCATTCAAAGGCGCCCACCGGCTCCACATCCGTGTGCAGCACCTCGCCTGTGAACGCATCGAGCGCCGGTTCGCCCGGCCAGCCGGTCACCTCGACGTAGCGGAAGCCGTGGTAGGTGAACGTAGGCGCGTAGGTTTCGACACCGCCGCCCTTGCAGATGTAGGTGTCGGTGACCGCCGCGCCGCGCATGTTGCGCACGTCGAGGTTGCCTTCGCCATCGAGCGTTTCCGCGTGGCGAAGCTGAATACGCGCTCCCGCCTCCGCTTCGACCTCAAATCGTATCCAGCCAACCATGTTCTGGCCCATGTCGAGGATGTATACGCCCGGCTCCGGGTTCGTGCGCGACTTGGGTTTCAGTGTCTTCGTGACGCGGATGGGCTCGATGGCCTGCGGCTCCAGGTCACCCTCGGGCGGGTCCACCAGCGCCGCGGCTTCCCAGGCGGTGTCATCGTGGCCGGGTTGGGTCCAGGCGCCCAGTTCCATGCGCGCGTCGTATTCCTCGCCATCGTAGACATTGTTGTTTCGATTGGGCCCGCGGTCGGTGAGTTTCCATCCGGAACCGCTCACGACACGGTCGGTCTCGCCGTTTTCTTGCCCGATTTCAAGCTGAAACAGGACCTTTGGATAGCCAAAGGTCACGGTCGGAGCCGGTTCCTTGCCGCGCGGCGCGTAGTAGCGGCCATTGCCCAGCGCGACGCCAACGGCGTTGCCGCCGGACTTCAGCAGGTCCGTCACGTCATAGGCGCAATAGAAGGCGCGCTTGCGGTAGTCCGTGAGCGCGGGGGCGAGTTCGGCGTCACCGACGCGCTGCCCGTTCAGATAGGCCTCGTAAAAACCGAGTCCGCAGAGGTAGAGCGTGGCTTGTTCCGGCGGAGCGTCCAGGGTGAACTCGTGCCGGAGATAGCGGGCGGGAAGGCGGCGCTCCGCAATGCGGCGGGTTGGGCCCCACGGGGCAATGCCGTTCTCCCCAAGAACCTTGGCCTTTGGCCAGGCGCCATCGTCAAAGGGGAGTTCATGCCAGCCGAAGGCAGGTCGCGCAGAAGCCCGCCAGCCAGCGTCCGTCGCCACATGCAGCGGCGCACCCTCTTCAAACTCGATGTGGAGCGCGGCGATGAGCCCTGCAGGGTTGGCGGCATCGCCGACGTTCACCGCTTCGATGGCGAGGACATTCTGCGCGCCCGGGGCAAGGAGTTTCGTCACCTCCTTGTGCGGCGCCGTGTGGTAACTGTGCGCCCGAAGCACTTCGACCCCGTTCAGCCAGGCGGTCATCTGGTTGTCGGCGGTGCCGGCGAATACCGCCCGGAGGATGGGCCGTCCCTCGGGCAACGTGAACACCCGCCGGAAATAGCGCGGGTCCGGAGGCGCCGACTGCTGCGGTGTGCCCTCCGGATACCAAATCCAGTCTGCCTCGATGGGCGGCGCGGCTTCTTCGGCCTCGTCCTTTCCTATCCACCGCGCGGACCAGTCGGCCTCTTCGAGGAGGCCCATGGTCCAGCGGGCGGGCACGCTCCAGTCCGAGGCGTTGCCGGCGGCGTCCCACACGCGCACGCGCCAGTGACAGCGCATACGGCTGGTCAGTGTTTCCCCGGCATAGGGGATGAGCACCGAATCGCCACTCTCGACCTTGCCGGAGTCCCATCGATCCGCAGCCCCTTCGGCCAGCTTTTCCGGCGTGGATGCGACCTGGATGCGATAGGCAGTCTGCCGCAGTCCGCGCGCGCCGGTTTCGGCGGCCTCAACGGTCCATCCCAGGCGCGGCGTGGTTTCTTCGAGCGCAAGCGGGTTGACCTGGTACTCGCAGCGGAGGCCCGCCGGGTGAATGGTACAGTCCTCGGCGTGTCCGGACAACGGGGCGGCAACGGCTGCAAGCAAGACGAGAAGAAGTGCGGCGGTAGTCGGGGTCTGCATGGGGAAATCTCCGAAACGGTTGGGGACACGTTAGACCAGACAAAGAGTATCCGCCACTGCCATGGCGACGCAAGGCAGCGGCGCTGGCTACATGGTGTGTCGAGTGGGGTCTTCGAAGGCGCGGGAAGTGGGATGAGTGGGCGCTATGGGACAGGTTGGCAGGCGCGGTGCACGCGAGGTTGGGCAACCATTGGCGGGCGGAAGCCTTGTCCTGCCTGAAGCGGGTTTCGCGCCTGCCCGTTCCAATACAGCCGGCGCATTCTCCCATTCGTCCTATTTGTTGCCATGGCTGTTTCGTCTTGCCGCGCCGCGGCAACTGAACTTGGTTACGCCGGGCCTACTCGACGTCCCGCAGCTTGTCCAACTTTTTCTGCAGCCTCGAGAGCCGGTGGCGCAGGGGGGCGGTGTCCAGTTCGGGGAAGCCGGCGCGTTCCATGTGTTCGAGTGCCTGGAGACAGCACTGCTCTGCCCGCCGCAGGTCTCGGCGGCGGTGTTCGTGATGTTTCGCGAGTTCGATGTGTGCCGCGACGCGGCTCGGAAACTCGTCCACCAGCAGAGTGAAGAACTCCTCCATCTCATCGAAGCGCTGGAGCCGCTTACACGCCATACCGAGCATTTCCAGGCAGTCGCGGCGCAATTCGGTGTTGCGGTCTTCTGCTTCCAGGAACGCGTTGCCGTGAGCAACGACCTCTTCGTAATTCTTGTGCAGGAAGTGGAGGCGCACAATGCTGAACCGGTCCTCGGCGTGAACGAAGGCGCCGCCATGGGGCGCTTCGAGACACTGGCAGACCCACGCGGCGAGCGCAACGAGCGAGAGGATGTCCATCTTGTGGTGGTAGAAGACGCGCTCGAGCGGGCGCGCATCCCGGGTGTGCAGGTAGTCGAGCCACAACTGGGGTATGAGATGCCCCGGCACGTCACCATGGCGCTCAATGCCGAGGATGTGCTGTTCGACATTCTTGAGGCTGCAATCGCGCAGGCGCCGTTTCCAGACGCGCCGGACGGCATGGACCAGGTCGTAGTGCATGGCGTCGTCGAGGCGAAAGGGAATGCGGTTCTGGATGAAACGGGCACGCATGAGCGGCAGGTCAAAGCCCTTCGAATTATAGCCGACAAGCGTCTCGTGGTCCTTGAAGAGTTCCGAGAGCCACTCTAGCATCGGCTCCTCATCGTCGTAATCGCGCATGAAGCACTGGTCAAGCCGGAAGGTGTCTTCGGCAAAATAGCCGGCGCCGATGAGGAAAGGCACCGTGCCCGCGCCGCCCGCGAGCCCGGTGGTCTCGGTGTCGATGAACAGCGTCTTGCGCGGGTCGAAAGCGAGCAGCTCCTGGTCGCGCGCGGTGAAGGCGATGTGTTCAGCCGAGCAGTCGAGCACCGCACCCAGAGGCATGATGCCCTGGCGCGTCTCGAGGGGATACTCGGTGCGCAGCAGAAAGAAGGCGGCTTCGTCGTCCCCGACGATTTCGCCGGGCAGCACACGGCCGATTTCATATTCACCGGCCTCGCGGCGCTGCTTCAGTTCTTCGTATTCCTCTGCGTAACGGCGGCCGTCCATGAGCCCGAGGCGCTCGGCGATGCTCAGCGGTCCTTCAGGCTTGACCGGGGCGCACCTGTCCTCCGCCTCTTGCCGGGGGGGCGTGCGAGGCGTCTTCTCGGGGGCGGGGGGAAGGTCTGCACCGCTCATCAGCTTGAGGCGCTCGCGGAGTTCGTCGATCTTGCGCCGCTGGTCAGTCATTCGGGCGTCTCCGCCGCGGAACGGGGCGGGCCACCGCGGGCCATGCGCGCAAGTTGCAGCGCGCCGGTCTTCCCGTGCGTGCCAACCTCCACGGCCGGTCCCACACAACTNNCACGCACAGCCCGTGAGCAGGGAAATGGCGGCGTCAAAGAGGCGCTCATGGTGGTGATAGAGTTTTTCGCTGAAGCCAACGCCGCCGGGATAGGTTTCGTACAAGAAGACACTGGGCTTCTCCGACTCGGGCGCGCGGAGCATGCCCTGTGCGCGCACGTCTGTCAGGTCGCAAAGCACCTGTACCGGGGCCACCTGGCGCAGCGTGTTGGCGAGTGCCGCAAGCGCTTCGCCGAGTTCCTCGCGGCTGATGTCGAAACAGGTTTCGACGTCTTCGGGGAACTCGATCCAGTAGCCGGTGGTGTGCATGGTCTGCTCGGGCAGATGGATTTCGCCCCAGCCCACGTTTTCATGGGTTCCGAACTTGATCTTTTTGTAAATGGTCGGCAGCCAGGTGACGCTGAGTTCACCCCAGCAACGGTTGACCTCATCCGCGGGCCCCTCCTGGAACCGGTCCAACACCTTGAGGTCAACCTTCATCTCCGCGTCTGTGTAGTAGTCGACCTCGACCGGCCGCGCGTACGCTTTGCGGTCGGCAAGGTCGAGTTCATCAATGGTGTACTGCTTGCTCTGGTGGAGGTAGATGGCGTTTTGATAAACCTCGACGGGCGCGGCGAAGAAATCGACTTCGCCGATGACCCGGCCGTTTTCGGAGGTGTCCAGTATTACGACATTGCCCGGTGCGGCGGTACGCAGGCTGATTTCCTCGGCGGGGTACGTGTCGGCGCTCCAATGCCACTTGTTGCGGGTTTTACGCAAGACCCGGTGTTCGGCAAGATAGTTGAGGACTTCCCCGGTCGAGGCGGGGTCAAGCCCGAAGGACTCGCCTTCCACAAAGGGCAATTCAAAAGCGGCGCACTTGATGTGGCTGGTGGCGATAATGAGGTTGTTGGGGTCGACTGTGCCGCTCTCGGGGGGCTGGTCGAAGAAGTACTCCGGGTGGGCGATGATGTATTGGTCCAACGGCGCGCTGCTGGCGACGAGAATCACAAGGGACACATTGTTGCGGCGCCCCGCCCGGCCGGCCTGCTGCCACGTGCTGGCCACACTGCCCGCGTACCCGGTCATGATGCAGACATCGAGCGCGCCGATATCGATGCCCAACTCCAGGGCGTTGGTGCTGACCACGGCCATGACGCTGCAGTCGCGCAGGCCGCGCTCGATTTCGCGGCGCTCTGTAGGAAGATAGCCGCCGCGGTAGCCGCGCACCATATTGTGGTCCTTGCCCATCTTCCGCACCGCTTCCTTGAGGTAGGTCGTGAGAATCTCGACGCGAAGGCGGCTGCGCGCGAAAACAATCGACTGGATGTCGCGGGAAATCAGCGAGCGGGCGAGGCGGGCGGCCTCCTTGACCGAAGAGCGCCGGATACCGAGTTCCCGGTTGACCACGGGTGGATTGTAGAACAAGAAGTGCTTCTCGCCTGCGGGCGCACCGTTGTCGTCTACCAGGGTGACGGGCTTTTCAACGATGCGCTCCGCCATCTCTTTCGGGTTGGCGATGGTGGCGCTGCAACATATGAACTGCGGGTCGCTGCCGTAAAAGGCGCATATTCGCTTTAGACGACGTAGCACGTTGGCGAGGTGGCTCCCGAAGACACCGCGATAATGGTGGACCTCATCGATTACAACATAGCGCAGGTTTTCAAAGAGCCGTATCCAGATGGTGTGATGGGGGAGAATCCCGGTGTGCAGCATATCGGGATTGGTCACCACCACGTGCCCCGCGCTGCGCACCGCCTTGCGGGCGGAGGGAGGGGTATCCCCGTCGAAGGTGTATGCGCCAAGCTTCACCTCGAGCCCTTCGATGGTGCTCGTCAGTTCATGCATCTGGTCCTGCGAAAGCGCCTTGGTGGGGAACAGGTAAAGCGCCCGGGCCTCCGGGTTCGCCAGCAGGGTGTTCAGCACGGGCACGTTGTAGCAGAGGGTCTTGCCTGAGGCCGTCGGGGTGACCACGCAGACATGCTCGCCACGCAAGGCGGCCTCGACAGCCTGGTGCTGGTGCGTGTAGAGTCCCTCGATGCCGCGTTTGCGCAGGCCTTCCACCAGCCTGGACGAAAGGCCCTCTGGAAATGGCGCATAGCGCGGCGGACGTTCCTGTATAGTGTGCCAGGTAGTAAGGTTCTTGACGAAGGTCTCGTCCTGCCTCAGGCGATCAAGTGTTTGGGCTACGTTCATCTCTTGTGCTTCCTTTTCACACCCAAGCCTGAATATAACATCAGTGGTCCGGAAAGGCAACCGCGCAAGTTGGGCGCCACCTCGCAGGATGCTATACTTTACGGTATCCAGAGGAGGGGAGCGCAAACATGCTTGAATCGTTGACCAGACGGGTGTTGATTGTGGACGATGACGAAACAGCGCGCATGTTCGTGCAGGCTGTAATGGAAGGACTGGGCTGGCAGACCTTGGAAGCGCGGGACGGGGAAGAGGGGCTGGACCTCGCGGTGAGCGAGCAGCCTGACCTGATTATTCTCGATGTAAGCATGCCTGGGCGGGACGGGATGGACGTGTTCCACGACCTGCGCACCAACCATTTCACAGAAAAGATTCCGATTATCTTTCTCACGGCGGTGAATTCCCGGAAGGATGGGGTATGCTACACGCCTGAGGAGATTGAAGCGGCCTACGGCGTGCCCGGGCCGGAGGGTTTCGTCGACAAGCCGGTGGATGGCGCATTCCTGACGAAATGCGTG
>NPIG01001294.1_pt2 | contig 12585 bp, 10 predicted proteins | sample 8637441 | NCBI WGS metagenome assembly NPIG01 (sample SAMN07420675, study PRJNA396082) | bioreactor metagenome | isolation source: sample BR6 brine-fed electro-methanogenic bioreactor BR | place: Japan: Kochi | collected 2016-06-14 | reverse complement strand
CGGCATGGTGTTCCAGAACTTCAACCTATGGGCCCATATGACGGTCCTCGAGAACGTCATCGAGGCGCCGGTCCACGTCCTCAAGATGCCCAAGAAGCAGGCCATCGAGAAGGCCGAGGCCCTGCTCGACAAGGTCGGGATCGGCGAGAAGTGCGACCACTACCCGTCACAGCTTTCGGGCGGCCAGCAGCAGCGCTGCGCAATCGCCCGCACCCTGGCCATGGATCCCAAGCTGCTTCTGTTCGACGAGGCGACCTCGGCCCTCGACCCCGAACTGGTGGGCGAGGTGCTCAAAGTGATCCGCGACCTCGCGGACGAGGGGCGGACGATGATCATGGTCACCCACGAGATGGGCTTCGCCCGCGAGGTGTCGGACGAGATCATCTTCCTGCACCAGGGCAAGATCGAGGAACAGGGACCACCGTCGCAGGTGTTCGGCAATCCCAAGTCCGAACGCTGCCGCCAGTTCCTGGCCAGCACGCTGTAGGGCGTTCGGCCTAGCGGGAAACACCCAGTTCCGCGAGAGCGAAGCCAATCCCAACCGCGAAAACGATATATCTGCCGGTCCAGCGCAGGAGGGACCGGCGTACTGTGTCGTCCAACGGGGGCGCATAGGAAAGGGGATTGTCCTTAACGGCCGGCCGGAGACCGAGCCAGAAAACGGCACCGGTGACCGGGAAAGAAGCCAGCAGGGCCAGGTCCTGGACCGGTCGCGGCAGCAGGATCGACAACGCAACCACCGGCACCCAGATCAGCAAGAAGAAGGACAGCGCTGCGACCTTGGCGCGGTAGAAGGCGCCCTTGAGGTCGTCACGCGGCAGCGTCCAGGTGAGGCGGCGGAACAGCCAGGTCAAGCGACTCGGTCTCCCCTTCATGCACCACGAACCGACCATTTCTGGCTGGTGCGCGCGGCAATCGGTGCAATGGCGGCTCACCGGGTTGTGACTTCCTGCCGAACAGCACCGAGTCGACGCCGAAGCCGGAGCTGATGGTGGTTCCCGGCAAGTAGGGGACGTCCAGAAAACGGAAAAGAAACGGCAAGAAATCGGCAAGAAAACGTAATGTCGTTACCGCCCCGACGGGGCGGGAAAAAACGAAAATTCCGGGCCGGCGATTCCCCGTCGGACACCGGCCCTACCAATTTTCGAAGCAATTCCAAGGGCCTGGAACGGAGTTCCGCGATGCCGATTGCGCGGGATGCGGGAACCGTGGAAACCGGCGGCAACCCCCGATTTTCTGGGGGCAAATGCTGCTGATCCTTGACCGGCCCTACCAATTCGGTCATCTTGACTAGCCAGTTGATTCCCCCGATTTCCTGGGGGGTGTGAGCGGCACGCCACTAGGCGTGCATTCATTCTTAGGGAGGTATCAATGAGAAAACTCGGCTTGTTGACAGCACTCGTCGCCGGAGCCGCGATGACCTTTGCCGCGCCCGCCATGGCGGAGTGGAAGCCGGAAAAGCCGATCCGCATCATCGTGCCTTGGGGCGCGGGCGGATCGACCGACCAGGCCATTCGCGCGATCGCCGGTGACATCGAGGAAGGTCTCGGCCAGAAGGTCGTCGTCGTGAACCAGCCCGGCGGCGGCGGTGCCATCGGCACCCAGAGCGTGCTTGACGCTCCGAAGGACGGCTACACCTGGGCGGCCGGCGCTATCCACGACCTCGGCACCTATGCGGTCCGCGGCTCGATCCAGACCAGCGCCAAGGATTGGCATGTCTATCTCGACTCGATGAACGCGACCGTCATTTCGGTCAATCCCGATGCCCCGATCAAGGACTTCGCGGAGTTCGTCGAATGGATGAAGTCGAAGCCGAAGGACCTGTCCGTCGGCATCGCCGGCATCCCGTCGGCCGGTCACACGACCATCGAAACCATCAAGGCCCACGTCGATGGCGGCGACTACAAACCGGTCAGCTATGACGGCGGCAACCCGGCGGTGATCGCCACCGTTTCCGGCGAAACCATTGCCACCACCCAGCTGCTCTCCGAGCAGATGGAAATGCTGCGCGCCAAGAAGTTGCGCCCGATCGCGGCGATGACCGGCGACACGCTGGAAATCGAAGGCGTCGGCTCGGTCCCGTCGGTCAAGACGGTCCTCAAGAACCTGGACCCGACCCCGTACTACTTCGGGATCTGGGCCCCCAAGGGCATCCCGCAGGAAGTCGTCGATACGATGAACAAGGTGTGGGAAAAGAACGTCAAGAACTCGGCGTCCCTCAAGAAGTGGGCGGACAGCAAGGGTCAGGTCGTGTTCCCGTACTACGGCGACAAAGCCATGGAGATGGTCTGGCCGGCCATTCGTGCGGCGGCCTGGGGCCTTTGGAACAGTGGCAAAGCCAAGGTCAATCCTGCCGATCTCGGCTTCGAGAAAATGTAAGTTGAACGTTTCCGGCGGGCCCCTCAGCGGGGCCCGCCTCCTATTCAAGCTCGGGTTGCGATAGAACCGATGAAACCAGAAAACATGGCAAAGGCGGACTTCATTACGGGTCTGATCCTGATTGTCTTTGCCCTGACCGTGTTCGAAGAGTCGTGGACCATGCCGCGCCTCGAACATCTCGGCGCTCACTCGATGAGCGTTCCCGGATTGGTCCCGGGCCTTCTTTCGGTCATCATCCTAATTCTCGGTATCGTTCTGACGATCCGGTCGATCAAGCGCAGCGGCCACCGCATGGGCATTACCCGCAACAGCCTGATCGCGACGATCGCGGAGCCGGGGAACGTGCGGTTCCTCGGGACGCTGATCCTGTGCGTCGGATACGCGGGTTTCCTGGTCGGAACCATCCCCTACTGGCTGGCCACCGGCCTGTTCGTCTTTCTGTTCGTCGCCATCTTCGAGTGGCGGCACGACGCCACGCCGCGGGCGCGGGCCATCAGCTTCGCGTTTGCGCTGGGGATGGCCGTCATCGTCTCGGGAGCCGTCACCTGGGTGTTCCAGAGCGTCTTCCTTGTAACTCTTCCGTGATGGCGGGATGTGAACCGTGCTTGAAAATCTGACTTACTTCCTGAATGCGATCCTCAATTTTGCGTCGCCGATCGCGCTGTTCCACGTGCTCTGGTCGACCCTGCTGGGGATCGTCATCGGGTCGCTGCCCGGCTTGACGGCAACCATGGGCGTCGCCCTGATGACGACCCTGACCTACAAGCTGCCCCCCGACCTGGCGATCCTGATCCTGATCTGCATGTATGTCGGCGCCATCTACGGCGGCAGCCGCAGCGCCATTCTGCTGAACATCCCTGGCACGCCGGCCAACGCGGCGACGACGCTGGACGGCAACCCGCTGGCCAAGCAGGGACTGGCCGGCCGGGCCATGGGCATCGCCACCTCGGGCTCGGTGCTGGGCAGCATCATCGGCATGTTCTTCCTGGCGACCATCGCGCCGAAGCTTGCCGACTACGCGCTGAAGTTCCAGTCCTACGAATTCTTCTGGCTGGCCATTTTCGGCATCGTGATCTCGGGCCATCTGACGGCCCTCGACGATCCGATCAAGGGCTGGATCGCCGGCTTCCTCGGCCTGATGGTGGCGATGGTCGGGCAGGAGGGCATCCACGCGTACGAACGCTTCACCTACGGCTCGACGGACCTGCTCGGCGGGTTCGGCCTGATCCCGGCGATGGTCGGCGCCTTCGGTTTCGCCGAGGTGCTGTCGGTCATGCGCAACCGCAAGGCGGAGGTCGTCACCACCACGAAAGACAGCGTGATACCCAAACTCGGCGAGGTGTTCCGATATTGGCGGACGATCATCCGCAGCGGTGTCATCGGCACCGGCATCGGCATCATTCCCGGCGTCGGCGAGGATATCGGCGCCTGGGTCTCCTACGCCGCGGCACGCCGCAAGAGCAAGGAACGCCACCTGTTCGGCAAGGGATCGATCGAAGGCCTGATGGCCGCCGAATGCGGCAACAACGCAGCCGTTCCCGGCGCCCTGATCCCGGTGTTGACGCTGGCGATCCCGGGGTCGGCCCCGGCCGCCGTTCTGTTGGCGGCGATGCTGATCCACGGCATCCGTCCCGGCCCGCTGATCATGATCGAATCGCCGTCCTTCGTGTTCGAAGTGGTGGCCATGGTGCTGTTCGCCTCGCTGGCCATCCTGGCGTTCGGCCTGTCGCTGACCAAGCCCCTGCTGAAGGTGCTGTCGGTGCCGCGCGAGCGGCTGATGCCGATCGTCTTCGTCCTCTGCGCCATCGGTTCCTATGCCATCGCAGAGCGGACCTTCGACATCTGGGTGATGATCGGTTTCGGCACCGTCGGCTTCTTCCTGCGCGAGATGAAATATCCGATGGCCCCGCTGGTGCTGGGCATCATTCTCGGCGACATCCTCGACAAGAGCCTGCGCCGCGGCCTTGTGCTGACCGACGGGGACCTGATGCCGTTCTTCACGCGGCCGATCTGCATGGTCCTGTGGCTGGTCACGGCAAGCTCGATCCTGATGAGCATTCCGGCGTTCCGGCGGATGATCCGCAGCATGATCGCCAAGGTGATCCCAAGCTTCGGGACAAGGTCCTCCGACTAACCGCCGTCAAGAGCCAGGAGGTGACAATGCGGTTCGCCCTATGCAATGAGGTTATCCGCGAAATGGAGTTCGCGGCCCAGTGCGAGTTCGCGGCCAAGCTGGGCTACGACGGCCTGGAAGTGGCGCCGGGAACGCTGGACGAGAATCCCCATCTTCTCCCCGACAGCCGGCGCAAGGAACTGCGGCGGGCCGCCGAGGACGCGGGGATCGTCATCACCGGCCTGCACTGGCTGCTGATCACGCCGGCCGGGCTGTCGCTGAACTCGCCCGACGACGCGCTGCGCAAGCGCACCATCGACGTGATGGAACGTCTGGTCGGCCTGTGCGCCGACCTCGGCGGCAAGGTGCTGGTCCACGGTTCGCCCAAGCAGCGTTCGATCCCGGAAGGCGAGGACCCGCAGCCCTGGTGCGCCCGCACTCTCGAGGCCTTCGTGGCCGCCGGGCGGGCCGCCGAGAAAGCCGGTGTGACCTATTGCATCGAGCCGCTGTCGCGCAAAGAGACCAATTTCATCAACACCGTCGCCGAAGCGGTCAACGTGATCACGGCCATCGGCTGCCCGGCCCTCAAGACCATGATCGACAACAAGGCCGCGGGACCGACCGAATCCCTGCCGGTGCCTGCCCTGATCGAGAAGTGGCTGCCGAGCGGCATGATCGGCCACATCCATTTCAACGATACGAACCTGCGGGCGCCGGGGCAGGGCGAGGACCATTTCCAGCCGATCCTCGCGGCCCTGAAGCGCAATGATTACAGCGGTGTCGTCGGCGTCGAACCGTTCATCTACGAGCCCGACGGGCCGGCGACGGCGGCCTATGCCATCGGCTATCTGCGCGGGATCATGCAAACGCTGGAATGAGCGGCACGAGCACTATCAACTAATCAGTTGACAAGGGGTCGCCGAGAACGTATCTGGACTATCGGATTTTCCGCGCGGAGCGGACTCCGCGCACAAGGGATGAGCGCGCCGGCTGGCGCATTGAAGACGAGAAGGAATTCGGTCATGGCTGAAAAGCGTCTTGGAATCATCATGAACGGCGTCACCGGGCGCATGGGCACCAACCAGCACCTGATGCGCTCCCTCCTGGCCATTCGCGAGGACGGCGGAGTCGTGCTGAAGGACGGCACCCGCGTCATGCCCGACCCGATCCTGGTGGGCCGCAACGCCGACAAGCTGGAACGGCTGGCCAAGCAGACCGGTATTTCGCGCTGGACCACCGACCTCGACGCCGCCCTGGCCAACAAGGACGACGAGCTGTTCTTCGATGCCGCCAGCACCCAGCTGCGCGCCGCGCTGGTCAAGAAGGCGATTGCCGCCGGCAAGCACATCTACGTCGAGAAGCCGACCGCCGACACCCTCGAGGACGCGCTGGAGATCTACCGCATGGCCGAGAAGGCCGGCATCAAGCACGGCGTGGTGCAGGACAAGCTGTACCTGCCGGGGCTGCTGAAGCTCAAGATGCTGCGCCAAGCCGGGTTCTTCGGCCGCATCCTGTCCTGCCGGATCGACTTCGGCTACTGGGTGTTCGAGGGCGACCTGCAGCCGATCCAGCGGCCGAGCTGGAACTACCGCAAGAAGGACGGTGGCGGCATCGTCCTCGACATGATGCCGCACTGGCGCTACGTCGTGGACAACGTCTTCGGCAAGATCACCGGCCTGTTCTGCATGCCGGTCAACCACATCCAGAAGCGCTGGGACGAGCAGGACCAACCCTATGACGCCGACTGCGACGACGCGGCCTATGCCATTCTGCAGCTCGAAGGCGGCTCCGTGGCCCAGATCAACTTCGACTGGAACGTCCGGGTGCGCCGCGACGACCTGGTGACCTTCAAGATCGACGGCACCCACGGTTCGGCGGTGGCCGGCCTGGTTGACTGCTGGACCCAGGAGCGGGTCAACACGCCGCGCCCGGTGTGGAACCCCGACACGGCGGTGCCGACCGACTACTTCGCCGACTGGCACAAAATGCCGAAGATCGCCGAGCCGGTGAACGCTTTCCGCATCGAGTGGGAGATGTTCATCAGGCACATGTTCGACAACGAGCCCTTCGCCCACGGCCTGCTCGAAGGCGCCAAGGGCCTGCAGACTGTCGAACTGGCCTTCCAGAGCTGGGACGAGAAGCGCTGGGTCGAGGTTCCCGACCTCGCCTGAGGCACTTAGACCGGCATTGGATGCGGCTCCCCCCTCCCTGTCCCTCCCCCACAAGGGGGGAGGGAATGAGGGTTCGGCCCAGGAGACTTCCCCCCTCCTCCTTGATGGGGGAGGATTGGGGTGAGGGTGGAACACACAAGGGAGAGAATCATGGCTAAGCAACGCAAAGTCGCCCTGGTCACCGGCGGGCGCCGGGGGATCGGTTTCGGTATCGCCAGGAAGCTGGCGGCCGAGGGCTGCGACCTCGCCATCGCCGCGGTTTCCGATCCCGCCGCCGCCGAACCGGCGATGGACGAACTGCGGGCGCTGGGCGCCGATGTGCTCTATTGCCGTTGCGACATCGCCAGCCGCGACGACCGCGAGAACCTGGTTGCCGCCGTGCGCGAGAAGTTCGGCCGCCTCAACGTGCTGGTCAACAACGCCGGCATCGGCCCGCGGAGCCGCGACGACATCCTCGAGGCGACCGAGGAGAACTTCGAGGAGGTCATCCGCACCAACCTGCAGGGCCCTTATTTCCTGACCCAGGCGGTCGGCAACTTCATGGCCGAGCAGAAGAAGGCCGATGATTCGTTCGAGGGAGCGGTGGTCTTCGTCACCTCCATTTCCTCGACCGTGGCGTCGATCAACCGCGGCGAATACTGCCTGTCGAAGGCGGCGCTGAGCATGGCGGTCAAGCTGTGGGCCGTGCGTCTGGCCGAGTTCGGCGTGCCGGTCTACGAACTGCGGCCGGGGATCATCGCCACCGACCTGACGGCCGGGGTCAAGGAGAAGTACGACCGGCTGTTCGCCGAGGGCATCGCCCTGCAGCCGCGCTGGGGCACGCCCGAGGACATGGGCAGAATCGTAGCCAGCATCGTACGCGGCGACTTGGCGTACATGACCGGACAGGTCATAACTGCCGACGGCGGCATGCACATCCAGACCCTCTAGGCGCCGCCCGGACAACAGGGAGGCCGTCCATGGCAAAGGACAAGGGCAACAAGGCCAAGAAGGCCAAAGCGAAATCCACTCTCGAGGTCGCGCGCGGCGACGGCAGCCTCGCGGCCAAGCTGACCTGGGTCCACACCCTGGTCATCGGCAGCGGCGCGGCCGGGCTCAACGCCGCCGTGCAACTCCGGAACCAGGGGATCGAGGACGTCGTCGTGCTCACCGAGGGGCTGAGCAAGGGCACCTCGATCAATACCGGCAGCGACAAGCAGACCTACTACAAGCTGTCGCTCAGTGGCGACGACAGGGACGCCCCCAGGATCATGGCCGAGACCTACTTCGCCGGCGGCTCCATGCACGGCGACCTGGCCCTGGTCGAGGCCAGCCTGTCGGCGCGCGGGTTCTTCAACCTGCTGGGGCTGGGGGTGCCGTTCCCGCGGGACGCCTACGGTCAGGCGATCGGCTACAAGACGGACCATGACCCGCGCCAGCGGGCGACCTCGGTCGGCCCCTATACCTCGCGCGAGATGTGCCGGGCACTGATCGCCGAGGCGGAGCGGCGCAAGATCAAGATCAAGGAAGGGCGCAACGTGGTGGCGCTGCTCACCGTCGGCGAGGGGCGGGGCAAGCGTGCGGCCGGGGCGGTGGCGGTCAACGCCAAGGGCCGCTTCGAGGCTTACGGGGCCGAGAACGTGGTCTTTGCCGTCGGCGGGCCCGGCGGGCTATATGCGACCAGCGTCTATCCGGCGGTGCAGACCGGCGCCATTGGATTGGCCCTGATGGCCGGCGCCAAAGGGCAAAGCCTGCCGGAATCGCAGTACGGCATGGCCTCGGTGAAGTTCCGTTGGAACGTCTCGGGCACCTACATGCAGGTGATGCCGCGCTTCATCAGCACGGACGCCGACGGCAACGACGAGCAGGAGTTCCTGCGGCCCTTCTTCAAGGATACCGGCGAGATGAACTCGCGGGTGTTCCTCAAGGGCTATCAGTGGCCGTTCGATCCACGCAAGGTGGTCGGCGGCTCGTCGCTGGTCGACATCCTGGTCTACATCGAAACGGTGGTGAAAGGGCGGCGGGTCTTCCTCGACTACCGCAGCGACCCGGCCGATTTCGACTTCAAGGCCCTGAGCGACGAGGCGCGGACCTATCTGGCCAATTCCAAGGCCCTGGCGGCGACGCCGATCAAGCGCCTGGAGATCATGAATCCCGGGGCGATTGCGCTCTATAAGGAACACAACATCGACATCCGCACGGAACCGCTGGAGATCGCGGTCTGCGCGCAGCACAACAACGGCGGTCTGGCGGCCAACCACTGGTGGGAGTCGGCAAACCTGAAGCACCTGTTCCCGGTCGGCGAGGTCAACGGCAGCCATGGCGTCTACCGGCCGGGCGGCTCGGCGCTGAACGCCGGGCAGGTCGGCAGCCTGCGCGCCGCCGAGTTCATCGCGAAGCGCTACGCCGAGTGGACGGTCGACAGGAAGGACGTGAAGCGGGCGGCCGAGGCGGCGCTCGAGGACACGCTGGCCTATCTCAACCGCTGCCGGGTGTCGAAAACCACCTGGAAGCAGGCGCGCAGCGAGATGCAGGCGCGGATGACCGAGGCCGCGGCTCATATCCGGGCGCCGGAGGGCTTGAAGAAGGCGTGTGCCGAGGCGCGTGCGCAGTGGAAGCGGCTGTCGGCCGAGGGCTGCGGTTTCCTGGGGGTGCTCAGCATGGTCGAGGCGCTGCGCAACCGCCAACTCTGCTTTGCCCATCTGGTCTATCTGAACGCCGTCGCCTTCCAGGTGGAAAGCGGCGTCGGAAGCCGCGGTTCGGCGCTGGTGCTGGCCGGGCGCGGCGGGGTCAAGGCGCATCCGAAACTCGGTCCCGTATGGCGCTTCGCCAAGGAGAACGAATTGTTCCGCGAGAAGGTCCTGGAAACAGACGTCCGCGGGGAAAGGATCGCCAACCGCTGGGTGCCACGGCGGCCGATCCCCGACAGCGACCTGTGGTTCGAAACCGCCTGGGCCGCCTTCCGCGAGGGCAAGATCTATCGATGAGTATTGAAAACGAAGGGTGAAATCATGGGTGCCATCCGTTATCCGCTGTCCTTCAACCAGTACACGACGAAGCTGCAATGGAACCTGCGCGAGGCGGTCGAAGGCTGCGCGCGGCAGGGCGTGCGCGGGTTTTCCGTATGGCGCGACAAGCTGGCCGAATGCGGGGTCAAGGAAGCGGCGAAGATCCTGTCGGACAACGGCATGACGGTCACGGGACTGTGCCGCGGTGGCATGTTCCCGGCCGCCGACGCCGCCGGACGCCGGGCCGCCATCGAGGACAACTTGCGCGCCGTCGAGGAAGCGGTGGCCATCGATGCCCAGTGTCTGGTGCTGGTTTGCGGCGGCGTCCCCGAGGGCTCGAAGGACCTGCACGGGGCGCATCAGATGGTGCGCGACGGCATCGCCGCCGTTCTGCCCCATGCCAAGGCGGCCGGCATGCCGCTGGCCATCGAGCCGCTGCACCCGATGTACGCCGCCGAGCGCAGCGTGATCAATTCCATCGAGCACGCCAACGACCTGTGCGACGAGTTGGGCGAGGGCGTCGGCATCGCCGTGGACGTCTATCACCTGTGGTGGGACCCCTACCTGGAGCGCGAAATCAAGCGGGCCGCCAAGACCGATCCGAAGCGGATCCTGGCCTTCCACATCTGCGACTGGCTGGTGCCGACCACCGACATCTGGCTCGATCGCGGCATGATGGGCGACGGTTGCATCGACATTCCGCAGATCCGCGGCTGGATGGAGGAGGCCGGCTACGAAGGCTTCGCCGAGGTCGAGATCCTGTCGTCGCGCTGGTGGAAGGAAGACCCGGACGAGGTGGTCCGGCTGTGCGTCGAACGGCACGCGACGGTGTGCTGAGCAGCATTTTCTGGACAGAAAATACACGGAAACAAACGGAGTGCAGCAACCCCTGGCCGATTTGCCGCGGGTTTCAGCACGCTTTTGGGGCATTAACCCTATTTTGCGCGCCATTTTGCCCGTATTCGGGTAAAATCATGGTTGCACAGCGTGAGATTGTGCCCAAATCTTAGCGGACGAAACGATTTGGCCCCGGCACCGAACGTGTCGATGGGACAGACGTCGTACTCTTGAGGCCAACGGGCGTGGGGTTGCCCGGCGGGTTTGAGGTGGAACCGTTGGTTCCCGATAATAATAAGAACTGTGAAAACCCTTTGGAGTATGTCGCGGCTGTCACATGCGAGGCACCGCATTCGTGTAAACAAATTTTGGAGGGGATCTCGATGAGAAACTCCGTAAGAATTATCGTTCTCGGGCTTGCCGTTGCCGGGCTTTCGGCTTGCGGTGGTTTGGAACTGGGCAAGGCCCGCAGCGTCGATCCGAAGGGATCGGCGTTCGACGTCAACCTGTATGCCGAATATCTTGCTCTTTCCGGCACCGAGTTCGACGAAGCCGACTACAAGGACTCGGACACCTTCGCCATGCGCGCCATTTCGGCCGGCAGCGGCAATTCGCCGGCGCCGGAGGACGTCAAGGCGCGGAATATTCCGCTGAATGCCGTCTATGACCTGACCGTCGCCCACGACGATCTGGTCGATGCTCTCGGCAAGGGTGCCGCGGAGAAGACGCCGATGGACGCCGCCCGTGCACAGGCCATGTACGAGTGCTGGATGCAGGAGCAGGAAGAGAACTTCCAGCCCAAGGACATCGCGGCCTGTCGTGCCGAGTTTGAGGCGGCCATGGCCAAGGTCAAGGCGGCGATGGCACCGATGGCCAAGGCCGAGCCGGCCCCGATGCCGAAGCCGATGCCGGCCAAGCAGCCGGAACCGCCATCCTTCATGGTGTTCTTCGACTTCAACAGCACGGCGCTGTCGGGGAACGGCAAGAAGATCGTCGCCGACGCCGTTGCGGCGGTGAAGGCGAACAATCCGAAGTCGGTGGTGATCGTCGGCCATACCGATCGCGCGGGTTCGGCCGAGTACAACAAGAAGCTTTCCATGGCTCGCGTCGAAACCGTGGTCGCAGCACTCAAGGCTGCCGGCCTGCCGGATAGTGCCAAGCTGGTTACGGCCGGATACGGCGAGGAATCGCCGCGGATCGAAACCAAGGACGGCGAACGGGCCGCCGGCAACCGCCGGGTCCAGATCGTCCTGAACCCGTTCTAAGGTTCTGGGGATAACGCGGGGGGCCGGAGGCCCCCCGCGACGTTCCGACCGGGAGGGAATGGGGCGACGCGCTCGCCCGCACATTCCCCGTGCAATAAGGATATCCGTTATGAAACGCGGGCTTCTCATCGGCGGCGGTGTCGTTGTCATCGCCATCGCCGTGGGTGTCTATTTTCTGGTTTCCAACCTCGGCGGCATCATCAAGACCGCCGTCGAGAAATACGGCTCCGAGATCCTCAAGGCCGAGGTGACCCTGAACGAGGTCGATTTCTCGGCCTCTTCGGGCGAGGCCTGGCTCAAGGGCTTCAACATCGGCAACCCCGAAGGCTTCAAGACCGACCGTGCCTTCGCACTGGGTGCCGTCAACGTCACGGTCGACACCGGAACGATCACCGACGACACCATCGTCATCAAGGAGATCGTCGTCGAGGCGCCGGACGTGACCTATGAACTCGGCGGCAGCGGCAGCAACCTCAACCAGCTCAAGGAGAATGCCGACGCCTATGTCGAGGTCGCCTCGCGCGGCGGCGGCAGCGGCGGCGAGAGCGCCGACGGCAAGAAGCTGATCATCGAACACCTCTACATCCGCGCGGCCAAGATGAACGTCAGCGCCACCTTCCTCGGCGGCGAGAAGTTCGGTGCGACCCTGCCCGAGATCCACCTGACCGACATCGGCAAGGACAAGGGGGGTGCCGGCCCGGGCGAGATCGCCGACAAGGTGATCACGGCCCTGACCGAGACCGCGACGGCCACCGTCTCCAACATCGACTTCGGTGACATGGCCGGCAAGGTCCAGGAACAGCTCGGCGGAATCATGAGCGGTGCCGGCAGCA
>NPIG01001414.1_pt1 | contig 12589 bp, 4 predicted proteins | sample 8637441 | NCBI WGS metagenome assembly NPIG01 (sample SAMN07420675, study PRJNA396082) | bioreactor metagenome | isolation source: sample BR6 brine-fed electro-methanogenic bioreactor BR | place: Japan: Kochi | collected 2016-06-14 | reverse complement strand
TTCGTCGTCGCGCCTTGCCCGGCGCGCCGAGTCCTCGGCGACAACGACAGGGAATCCCGGGTCAGGACACTAGCGTTCGTAGGCGCCTATGTCCGCCTTCGCGTCCCCATCACCATCGCCGTCCTTGACTCGTGCCAGGCCGTCCCGGTCGATGTTCGGTCGCTTCGGGGTGTCCGGTTGCGCCTGGTCCAGCGCCGGGGAGCCCGCCGAGAGCCGGTGATTGTTCGCGGGCCGGTCGACATAGAGCGGGTCGCCCTCGATGTTGGCGCGTGCCTCGGCCAACGCGTTGAGCTCCGCGAGCGTCGTGAGCCCCGCTCCGCCTTCGTCGCGATAGAGCTGCGCATTACCGAAGAGGAGATTGCCGACGAAGGTCGGGTCCGCGACCAGAGCCTGGCCCGGGTCGTCGGCGCTTTCCTCGACGCCGTAGCCCGAGCCGAAGGTCAGGAGGTTCTCGAAGACCTGGGGCGTCGCCTGGACCGCGTGGAGGCTCGGGTCTGCGCTCGTGTCGTTGCGGGCGACCTCGACGAGCAGGCCGCGGCCTCCCGCGTCCGTGATCGTGTTGCCGATCAGCCACGGGGCGCTGCGCGCTTCCGCGGCGCCGCTTGCGGTGTCCCAGGTGCCGCTGGCCTCGACGACGACCGCGTCTCCCGTCGTGTCCGCGATGAGGTTCGAGCTGATGACGGGCACACTCGTTCCCGTGAGCTCGGTGTCTCCAAGGTGGGCGCCCACGACGATCCCTCGCGCGCCGCCATTGACGCTGTTCGACAGGATCTCGAGGGTGAGTTCGGCGTTGGCCGCGCCGGGGCGCGCTTCGAGAACGAGTGCCGCGTCGGAGTTGCCCGCGAAGCTGTTGTCGAGCACACGTCCGCTGAGGCGGCCGCCGCGGACCACGGCGCTCAAGCCGCGGGCCCCGGAGCCGTCGAAGGTACTGCCGAGCAGCTCGAGCTGCGTGCCTCCCGCGCGTGCGGAGTCGACATCGAGGGCCCGATCGCTTTGCGTGGCGAACTGGACGCCGACGAAACGTGCGCTCGCGGAGTCGCCGATGCGAACGCCGACCGCCGCATTCTCGACGTGGACGTCGATGAGGTGGAGGGCTCGATCACCCGCATCGATCACGGTGCCCGCACCGCCGCCGCGCAACGTCGTTGGCGTACTCGAGGGCATGCGCTCGTGGAGCGCAGTCTCGGTACCCGCGAATCCTCCGAAGAGACGCACGCCGGGGCGCGTCGCGGGGAGCGTCGCCTGCACGCTGTCGTGGCTCCCCTTCGTCCAGAGCTCGAGTCCACGCCCCGGGGCTTTTCCGTGGGCGAGCGCGGTGCTGACGCTCGTGTACGCGTCCGCCCAGCTCAGCCCGGAGCCGGAGCCGGTTGCGTCGGGATCGACGTAGACCCGCGGTCCAGAGGGTTGAGTGAGCGAGTCGCCGCGCGCTTGTCCGGCGCTCGAGCTTCCGAGCGAGCTCGGTACGAAGCCTCCGCCGTTCGTGTCGAGACCCGTGGCGAGGTAGTAGTAGGCCTCGCCAGGCAGCGGGGCGTCGACGTCCCGTGCGCTCGGCGTGCTGAGTTCGCTGGCGAGGCACTCGTGGTCGAGCGCGGTGAGGCCGGCTGCCGGGACGTGGCCGCGGTAGAGCGCGTGGGCGTTGGCCCCGCTCCCACCCGTCCACGTGAGCTCTTCCTTGCTTCCGGAAGAGAACGCGAGGTTGGTGGCGACGAGCGCCGTGCAGGTGGCCTGCTCCGCGTCGATGGTGCCATCGCAATCGTGGTCGATGCCGTCGTAGCAGACGAGCGCGGCGCCCGGGTAGCGGTCGCCCCGTGTGTCGTCGCAGTCGCCGGCCGCCGCGACGTAACCGCTCGGCGGCGTGGCGGAGCAGTCGTCGACCGAGTCCGCGGCGTCGCCGTGGCCATCGCCGTCGGCATCGCGGTAGTAGGTGTTTTGCGGAAGGTCTTCATCGACGCTGCCATCGCAGTCGTTGTCGATCAGGTCGCAGGCTTCGGCGAGGTGTGGGGCGCGTGTGGGGTCGGCATCGTCGCAGTCGGCCTCGAGGCCGTCCGGGTTGTTCGGGTCGCTGCTCGAGCAGGTGTCGGCTCCATCCTCGTCGGCGTCCGGCGTGAGGTCCGCGCCGCTGCAATCCTGGTCGATGCCGTCGCAGGCCGTCTCGGTCCCGTTCGGGTTGACCGCGCTGGCGCCATCGTCGCAATCCGCCTCGAGGCCGTCGCCGTCGTACGGGTCGCTCGGGGAGCAGACGTCGAAGCCGTCCGAGTCGCCGTCCGGCGCTTCGTTGGCGCTGCCGTCACAGGCCTGGTCGATCCCGTCGCAGCTCACTTCCGTGGCACCGGGGTAGACCGAGCCCAGCGTGTCGTCGCAGTCGCTCGAGTCCGTGACGTAGCCGGCCGGTGGCGTGGCGCTGCAGTCCTCGATCGTGGCGGCCGCATCACCGAATCCGTCTTCGTCGGCGTCGCGGTAGTAGGTATTGAGGGTCAAGCCCTCGTCGATGCTGCCGTCGCAGTCGTTGTCGATGTCGTCGCAGATTTCGTCCGCGCCGGGCCACACCGCCGAGTTGGTGTCGTCGCAATCCCCATCACACTCGCTCGCCGTGTCCCCGTCGTTGTCGATACGTGAGGAGTTGCCGAGCCAGGGGCCGAACTCGACCGCGCCGAAGACGCTGTCGCCGCTACCTGGCGCCGAGCCCGAGGGTCCGTCCGACGCATTCCAGTAGTTCTCCTGCGCCGGGAGGCTGCGGATGTCGGTGTTGCGCACGCCCGTCGAGTTGTTGCGGATGTCGTTGAGCGTGAGCCGGTTCTCCGGGGCCACGCCGACGTACTCGGTGAGGATCCCCGTGCCCGACTGCCGCACGTCGTTGCAGCGGAGCTCGGTGTCCTTCGGAGCGCCGACATCGTCGAGAGCGTGGCGGAGCAGGATGCCGGCCTCGATCGACTGATTGACGTCGTTGCCTTCGATGCGGGTGCGGAGCGCGTCGCTCATCTCGGTGATGCACGAGGCTGCCGTCTTGCCGCCAACTCGAAGGGCGTTCGTCTCCTCGCCGGAGCCGACGATGCTGTCCGTGATGGCGGTGTCCTCGCTCGGGCCGATCTCGATCGCGACCGCGTCCGTGCCGCCGAACCACGCGGGAGCGGGTGATGCGGTGACGTTGCCCGCGTCGAACTCGGTGTTGCGGGCCAGGCGAATCGACATGCCGTGCGCCGCATACGCGATCTCGACGTTCTCGAAGCGGTTGTTGTCCGCCATCGCGCCGGGTCCGCCCTCGCAAGCCGGGCCGCCGTCGACGAGTACGCCCTCCCGCGAGCGGTGCCCGCACTGGTCGGAGCCGTCGCCGAGTCGGAGCATTCCGTCGATCGTCAGATCGCGGAAGGTGTTGTTGTCGGAGTCGCCGTAGACGCGGAGCTCGGTGACGCCGTTCTCGGCGATGCACAGGCGCTCGAACGTCGAGTCGTCGACGTTCTCGAGATCGAGACCGATCTCGTCGCCGCTGTTCTGGCCGCAGGTCGTCCCCTCGCCTGCGCCACGGATCTGAAGGTCGCGCACGGCGACGCTGGCGATGTCGTGGATGCGCAACGCGGGCAGGTGAGAACCGCCCGACTGCGTCCCGTCGATGACGGAGGGTGAGCAGCCCGAACCGCCCGAGATCCCCTCGAGCGTGAGCTGCTTGTTCATCGTGACGTGCTCCCGGTAGTTCCCCGAGCCGATCAGGACGAGGTCCATCGGGTTGGCCTGGTCGACGCCCTTCTGGACCGTCTGGTAGCAGGGGGAGTTCGACTCCGGCCAACCGAAGTCGACCGGGCGCTTGACGAGCACGGGCGCGGCCGTGGTCGGGATGAACGCGCTCGTGTCGATGTTCCCGGTGATCGCGTCCCCGCTGCCGCCGGCGCCCGAGGGGCCGTCTGCGGCGCCCCACCAGTTGTGGCGCGCGTCGAACGTGCCGTCGCCCTCGTTGTCGATCGCCGTCGTGTTTCCGGTGAAGAGGTTCTCGCTGACGGTGGTCGTCGCCCCCGCGGCGCTCTCGACGAAGATGCCCGTGCCGGACTGCCCGCTGAAGCGGTTGTGGAGGAAGGCGAGTCCATCGCTCCCGCCCACGAGGCGCGCGCCGGTGTCGTTGTTCTCCATGCGGTTGCAGAAGAAGTTGCCGCCGCTGACCGCGTCGAAGAGCACTCCTTGCCCGTCGTCGCCGGCGCCGGGGCCGACGTTGTCGTAGATCCGGTTGCCCTCGATGCGCAGGTCGCCGGTGCCGGCGGCATCGATGCCGGCAGCTCCGTCGGCTGTCGCGTCCTGGCCGTTGGCGCGGATGCGGTTGCCGACGATCACGATCGTCGTGTTCTCGCCCGTGGGCGGAGCCTCGACGCGGATGCCGGGGCCGTCGTTCTCGCGCATCAGTCCGGACTTGAGCTCGAGGCGCCCGTTGCCACCCGTGACGAGCACGCCGATGCCGGTGTTCGCAGTGCCGTCGGTGACGGCACCGACGATGTCGAGGCTGAGCGCGCGGTTCCAGCTCCCCGTGTTGCCGGTGCTGTCGAAGATCAGGCCCTGGGCGCAGCCGGAGAGTTCGGCATTGCGGATGCTGACGCCCCGAAGGCCTGTATGCGTCGCGTCACCGACGCGCAGGCACGCGTGGCCCGGAGAGTTCTTGACGTTGACGCCGTCCCAGATCACGTCGGAGGCGAGGATCTGCACGATGTCGCCCGCGCCCGTGCCGTTGAGCGTCGTCAACAATGTCGAGCCGGCGTTGTCGATGCGGATCGGCCGCCCGATGACGACATCTTCCGTGTACTCCCCCTCCGCGACCATGACGGTCTCCGCGTCGCACATGACCGCGATCGCGTGGGTGAAGGTGGCGCACGGGGCGAGCTCGTCGGTGCAGAGGTTGTCGGTGTCGCTGCCGCTCGGTCCGAGGTAGCGGGGCCCCGTCACCTCGTCGACGCTGCCGTCGCAGTCCGTGTCCGCGCCGTCGCCACACACTTCGAGCGCGCCGGGGTTGACGTCGTCGCGGGTGTCGTCGCAGTCACCGGCGCTCGCGATGTAGGCGCCCTGGTTGCCGTCGCAGGTGTCGAGGCTGACGTTCGGGTCTCCGTAGCCGTCGCCGTCCGCGTCCTGGTACCAGGTCGAGACGGCGAGCCCTTCGTCGGCCGTCCCGTCGCAATTGTTATCGGCGCCGTCGCAGATTTCGGTAGCGCCGGGGGTGTTGTCCGGGTCTGCGTCGTCGCAGTCCACTCCGACGCCGTCAGGGTTGTTCGCGTCGGTGACGTCGCAGATGTCGACGCCATCGCTGTCGCCGTCCGGGGCATCGACGGTGCCGGCATCGCAGTCGTTGTCGAGGCCATCGCAGTGGACCTCTGTCGCGCCCGGGTTGATGTCGCCGTTCGTGTCGTCGCAATCGCAGGCGTCACCGTAGCTGTCGGTGTCGCCGTTCTCCTGTCCCGGGTTCGGCGTGTTCGGACAGTTGTCGCCGGGCTGGTTCACACCGTCGCCGTCGTCGTCGCGGCCGCAATCGCCCGTGGCGAGCAGCGGGCGCGCCCACACGTCGAAGCGATGGCTCGTCGCGTCTTCCGCGCTCCACGCGGCGTAGAGCGTACCGGCCGCGTGAGCGACCGCCGCCGTCCGCCCGTAGGCGGCGGAGGATGTCACCGGCGTGTCGAGCTCGGGGTCGAGGTCGGCGTCGGCGCGGAGCACGACGACACGGCGCGCGCCCGAGCGATGCTCGAGCCAAGCCGCGTGGAAGCTCGTCCCGTCGGCGTCGAGGTCGAGGGCGTCGAAACGCGTCGCGTCGCTCGAGAGCTGCTTCGGCCCGGTGGCGGCGCTGCCGTCTTCGGGTTGGAGCCAGCCGCGCACGCGCGGCGTGCCGCTCGCCGGGTGGTCGATGGCGACGATGCCGAACGCGTTCTGGCCGTCGTCGGGAGCGATGGCGGGTGCCCCCGTGTCTCCCGCGTCGCTCTCGATCCGGAGGTTCGCGAACGCGGCGCTCCCGTCGCCGTCGGTCGCAACGAAAAACACCGAGTCCTCACCCGCCACGTCTTCCTGCCACACGACGCCGAGGCGCGCGCCGTTCCACGCGAGGTCCGGGGCGCTCTGCACCGCGGCCCCGCTGGCGAGTGCGACGTCGCTGCCGATCTTCAAGCCGCCGGAGTCGAGGTGCGCGAAGAGCACGTCCGAGTCGCCGTTGCGGTCGTCCTGCCAGGCGATATAGACGCCGCTGTCGACGCCGTTCCACGCGAGCCGCGGGCCTGTCGCCGAGCCCGCGTCGTTCGTGACGCGCTGCGAGGCGCCAATGCGCACACCGCTCGCGTCGGCGCGTGCGAAGTAGATCTCGAGCGTGCCGTCGCGGTCGTCCTCCCAGACGACGCCGTACTCGGTGCCGTTCCACACGACGTCGGGGTGGCGGGCGTCGCCGCTCGTGCCGTCGCTGATCGTCGTCGTGCCGAGCGCGGCGCCGGTGTCGTCGACGCGCGTCATGCGGATCTCGTCGCGGCCCGCGTTCTGCTCGTGGTAGACGAGCGCGGCCACGCCGCTCTGGGCGGTGATGCGCGGGGCGCCCGTGTCCGTGCTCGTCGACGTGACTCGCAGCGCGGCGACGTCGAGGCGTGTACCGACGCGGAGCTCGAAGCGCACGCTCTGGCTGCCCTCGCTGCTCGTCACGTCGAGACGGAAAGGCAGGAGCGTTTCGCAGGCGACCGTCTCGTCGAGCTGGATCTCGAAGTCGGCCGAGCTCGGCGCCGCGCACGTGACGAGGTCGGGATAGCTGGCAGCGCCGTTCGTGATCGTCACGCCGGTGACCGGCGAGTCGAGCGCAAGCGTCGCCGAGATGCCGGTCGCGTCGGCCTGGCCGTCGTTGCCGAGGGCCACGCCGAGCGTGATGGTCTCGAACGGGTCGATGACGCCGTCGTCGTCTCCGCCCACGTTGTCGCCGATGACCACGTCGCTGAAGTAGAGCTGGGGACTGCCGTCCTGCGCGAGGTCGGCGGTCATCGGGTCGCCGGATGCCGAGATCGCCGTGACGGAAGCCCCGCTCGGACGGTCACCGTGGCGGTGCGACGAAGGCGTGCTCGCGTCGTCCCACGAGGTGGCGTTCGCGCTACCGGGCCAGGGATCGCCCGCACTCGCCGCGTCGTCGTTTGCCGTGCCGAAGCGGCCGTCGCCCGGGAGCAAGCGGAGGCGTGGGCGCGCCTCGTCGTCGGCCGCGTCCACGCCGTCGTCGGCGTGCCAGATCAATAGGCCGTCGCCGGGAATGTCGAGGTCGAAACCGCTCTTCTGGCGGTTCTCGACGAGGACGTACTCCTCCTGTGTACACGCTGCCGCGCGCCGGAACTCGCGCGCGTGCGCGGTGCCCGACGCGGCCGGGAGACTCGCAGCGGGCACGCTGCCCGTGACGAGCTCGGGCACCGTCCAGCCGAGCAGCGCCTTCTCGTAGGCGCTCGGGTGGACCGGGCGCTCCGGAGTGCTGCCGTTGCCGCCCCAGGCGCCGCGCGCCATCAGCGCGAAGGCGTCCGCGCCGCGGCTGGTCTGGTCCCGGTCCCACAGTGCGGGCAGACCGAGGTGCAGCCCGAAGAGATAGGCGAGCTCGCCGATCGTCAGAAGGCTCGTGCCGTCGCACGCCTTCGCGGGGACGACGATGAAGTCTTCGACGAGGATCGGCTGGCCGCTCTCTCCCGTGTCGGCGGTGGAGTAGGCGGAGGTGAAGGTGCCGGAGTAGCGGTCGAGGTGTGACCAGAGCCCGCCGCCGCACTCGCCACCCGTGCCGGCGTGGACGACGACGAGGAGGTCGACGACGCCGTCGTCGTCGCCGGAGTTGGCGAGGCCGTCCGGGCCGTCGTTGTCGTAGAGCGTGAAGTCGATCGCGGCGTCGTGGGCGGCGAGCGCTTCGCTGACGAGGCCGGCGGCGGAGGTCGTCGTGCTCGTGCAGAGCCCGCCGCAATCCGCGGCGCCGACGTAGTAGGACTCGTTCTCGGCGGCGGTAGCCCACGCGGCGACGCTGCCGTCGACGACGTAGTTGCCGTAGGAGACCTCGTCGAAGTAGTCGCGCAACGAGCCCGGCCGGCCGCCCGCGTTGTAACCCTGCTGAAAGAGTTGATCTTCGATTTCGGTCGGCGTGAACGGATCCGCGCCCGTGTCCTGGAACTTCATCGGGAGCACGGGGTACTGGAAGGTGCCGGAGAGCGTCGTCAGGGACGGTGCGCCCGTGGCGCGACGCGCGCTGAGGTTCGCGGCGACGACCCCGCGCAGCGGGTGAGCCGGCGTGAGGGCGCCTTCGCGTGCGTCGCGAATCCGCGTCGCGGTGTCGGCGGGGAGCGCCGAGCCGGGCGTGCGCGGAGGGACGAGTGCAGAGCTCGGGACGACGAGCGCGAGCACGGTGAGAAGCGCGGTAGCGTGGCGACGGCGCAGCTTGGAGCAGGTCACAGAAGGTCTCCCCGGTCAGCCTCGAGCTGGCTGCACCGATCGGTCCTCACAAAGTGACCCCCTCGGCGGAAAGACGCGACACATAGGGGGGCCGATCCCGGTCCCGGGGGAATATGGGGAACGCGAAACTGCCACCAGGTGATCACCCGATACAGGGTCTCCTGGACGCTTGTTGCGCGATCCTCCCCAGGCTTGGCGCGAACGTGTCATATCTGTTGTACGGTCTCGGGTGCCCCCTAGCAACACCTTCTCCACTCAGTTATTCGGTGGGACGAGTGCGGGCAGATACGAGACGTCGCGGAGTATCAGGTGACGGAAGCTGATGACCGGCTTTCCGTTCGAGCCCCGCTGAGCCGCGTTCGCCGGCGCCAAGCGCCATGCGCGAGTGCGACTGCGAGGAAAAGCGCGGCCAGGCCCTCCGGCCAAGGGCCGAGCTTCGCGTAGAGGCTCGGCGCATCGTCCGCGAGGGGGACGTCGACGTGCAGGACCGTGCTCTCGTCGAGCTCCGTGGCGCCGAGGTTTCGCCCGTGCGCGTCGTAGGCGCCGCTGACACCGTCGTTGGCGGCGCGCACGATGGGGAGGCGGTTTTCCTTGGCGCGTGCGGACGCGACGTCGGCGTGGGTCGCCGTGAACGAAGAGCGTCCCCACCACGCGTCGTTCGTCAGGATCGCGAGGAGATTCGCTCCGTCTTTGCGGTACCCGCGGGCCATGCGGGGGTAGAGCCCTTCGTAACAGATCAACACGCCGATGCGGGCGTCGCCGACTTCGAAGAGCGTCGCGCGCGGTCCCGGCGAGAAAGCGCCGAGCATCGTGAGAACGCTCGGCTTCTTCGCGCTCCCGCTCCCGAATCGATCCGCGGGGTTGATCCCGAATAGCGAGGCGAACGGAAGGCCTTCGGCGAAGGGGAGGAGGCGTCGCTTTCCGTACCAGTCCTGCCTGCGACCGTCGGGCGTGATCAGGACCGCGCCGTTGTAGAGCGCGCGGAGCCGGCCGCGTTCGCGCATGGCGATCTCGCTGCCGTAGAGGATCGGCGTGCCGACCTCGCGGGCGAGCGGCGCGACGACATCGTCCCGGAGCGGCTCGCCGAGCTCTTGAAGGAGGGGCCCCGGCCGCGCGCTCTCGGGCCAGACCACGAGCTCGGCGTCTTGCGCGGCACGCCGCGTCAATCTCTCGAGGCGGCTCCAGAGTGCGGGCCAGCGCGTTGGGTCGTGCTTCTGAGCAACGCTGAATGCGGGCTGGACCACCGCGACGCGCATCGTCTTCGGGGCGGAGGCCTCGCGGCTCGTCACCGTGTAGGCGAGCGGTGGGAGCAGCCAGAGAGCGAACCCGAGGGCTGCGGTGGCCACGGCCGCCTTCCGGTTCGCGCGGCGGCGCCAGGCCCACTCGAGGATCGCGCCGGTCGCGACGGTCCATACGACGACGAGCCCCGGGCCGCCGAGCGACGCGGCGGGGAGCCAGGCGGGGTGCCCGGCGAGGCTGTGCACGATGCTGTCCGCGGGGTCGGAGAGATCACCGAGCGTGCGGACGAGCTCGAGCAACGGGTAGAGCGCGACGAAGGCGAGCGAGAGGGGACATGCGCTTCGCCTCGAGATCCACGCGGCAGCTCCGAAGAACGCGGCGCCGCCGGCCGCGCCGTAGGCGACGGCGAGCAGGTAGAACAACGCCCCGAGTGGGGAGTAGCTGACCAGCACGAGAAGGAAGTGCGCGCCCACCGCCCAGAACGCCCCTCCGAACAGGAGACCGGCGGCGAGCACGTTGCGCGGACCGGTCGTCCGGCGGAGTCCCGCCAGTGCCAGAGCGAATCCGAAGGGAAAGAGCGGGGCCAGGCCATAGGGCAGCCACGCGAGCCCGACGAGGGCGCCGCCGATCAGCGACAGCCAGCGAGCTGGCCGCTTATTGTCGGGACCCGATGCCTGTTTCATGAAGGGGGAGCAACCTGCCCGGAACATACAAGTAATTCCTGTATGCGCAACCGGGATGTTCAGATTCGGGTGACACGTTTTGACGACCACGTTCATCGGAGAAGCGCGGGGGACCAGCCGGAGGTGATACTGCGTCGTGGCAGGCAGTCGGTACGATTCGGCCGACTCCGCTGCGGGAGACCCCACCGTGAATCTGCCGAGCCGTGCGAGCGCGCCCGTCTCCGCCACCTTCTACTTCGACTTCGCCGATGTGGGTTCGTTCATCGTCGCGGAGAGCTGGCCTCGCGCGCGCCGCACGAGTGAGGTCGCGCTCCATCTCGAGGGCATCGATGCGCATGGCCTCGCCGCGCGCGCGCCGAACCCCATCTCTTTCGCAAATGCCGCCGCCGTCGCCCGGCGACTCGGGTTGGTGCTACCCGCTCAGCCGCCGAAGCCCCCCGAGGCCCGAATCGCGCTCGAGGCCTGCGCCTTCGTGCGGGACCGCTCGGGGCAGGAGGCGATGGAGCCTCTGGCCAGCGGTCTCTGGCGCGCCCTCTGGCGCGAAGGCCGGGCGCCGAATCTCGAGACGGTGCTCGATGCCGCGAGTGATGTCGCCGTCTCGCGCCAGGCGCTCGAGGAAGGGCTTCGGAGCGGGCGCGGGGCAACGCTGCTCGACCGGGCGACGGAGCGTGCGCGCGCGAGCGGCCTGCCTGCGCTGCCCGCCATCGATCTCGAGGGGTACCGCGTCGCTGGCTTCGATCGCTGTCTGGCAGTTCTCGACGCACTCACTCGAGGAGCTGGGTGGGATGCGGGCGCGTCGGAGGACGCGGAAGAGGAGACCGGCCTGCCCGACTGGATCGTGTCTGGGTGATCCAATCTGTTTCACGCTATCCCGAGATGGCCCTGCGGTGTTGAACGGCTCATTTCTTCGCCGTACAAGGGGCCATACCGAGTCAGGGGCAGGTCAGGGGGAAGGTTGCCTTCGATTGCTCGGGGGGATACGAGCATGGGTCTCACCAGTCGCCAGGGCTGGACCTTGGCATTCGTCGCCACGATGGCGCTCTCCCTCGCGGTCGTCACGCCGCTCTGGGGACTCTTGCCTGCGCTGGGGATCGGCCTCGTCGGTGGCGGATCGCTGGCCACCGCGATTCCGCTTCGGCGTCTGATCGCCAGGAAGGAGCCGTCCCGGCGGAGTACGGAGCAACGACTTCAGGACGTCGCCATCCGCCGCTTCTGGCAGGCGAGCGGGGACTTCGAAGCCAACGCGTGGGCGGGGCAGGATCTCGAGACCTTGCGCCTCCTCGCGCTCAACGTGAGCGAGGGGACCGAGCTCAAGGACCGGCTCGCCGAGCGGCTGCGCTCCGTGATCTCGACCGTGCTCGCCGGTGTGCTCGACCGCGCCCACGACGTCGTCGTCTCGGCGCGAGAGTCCGAACTCGATGCGGAATCGAGCGAGCGCCTCGCCGAGGCGAGCCGTGTGCTGGCCGAGCGTCTCGAAGGCGTCAGCCTCCGTGCGGGTGAGCCGCTCGAGCTCGACACGCGCTCCGTCGCGGCGGCCTCCGAGGTGGTCCTCGTGGAGACCGCGGCGCTGCGCGAGAAACTACGGCCGCGCATCGCGGCGGACGTGCCGCCGATCGTGCGCTGGCTCGTGCGCTCGCGGCACCGCGTCGAGCTCGACGCGGGGGCCCTCGAACTCGAGCTCGAATCCCTCGGCGACATCGGACCCGTCGCCGTGCGCCCTCTCGATCTCATCGCGGTGCTCGACGATCTCCTCGGGACGATCTTCGCGCGTGGACAGGTTGCCGGGCCGGTGCAGGTGTCGGGTGAGGACCACGGAGAACAGCTCCGCCTCGTCGTGTCCTGGGCGGTGCGTGACCGCTGGCACCTCGAACCTGCGCAGCTACTCGAGCCGCTCCGCCCGCTCTCGTTCTACGGTGCGCAGCTCGCGGTCGAAGAGGACCTCGAGGTCGGCGCGATCGCGCTCGAGGCGTGGTTGCCACGCGTGGGCGCAACCACCGCGCCACCCGCGAAGGAGCAAGCGCTGTAGCGACGGCCCCGCGGGCCGTCGTCAAGATCCTCGGCCGGGGCACTCAACGCAGTCTGCGCCATCCATCGTTGGGGCGAGCTGGAGTCCCGATTCCTAGCGACGTTCTTGACGACGCCTCACGGAGGCGTCGCTACGACCAACGCGATGGGGCCCTTCGTAGCGACGGCCCCGCGGGCCGTCGTCAAGATCCTCGGCCGGAGCACTCAACGCAGTCTGCGTCATCCATCGTTGGGGCGAGCTG
>NPIG01001413.1_pt1 | contig 12596 bp, 8 predicted proteins | sample 8637441 | NCBI WGS metagenome assembly NPIG01 (sample SAMN07420675, study PRJNA396082) | bioreactor metagenome | isolation source: sample BR6 brine-fed electro-methanogenic bioreactor BR | place: Japan: Kochi | collected 2016-06-14 | reverse complement strand
GACACACAAGCTCCGGCTCCCGTATTTCAGCTGAAGTCACAATATAAGCAGGAATGAGGCAGTAGTATTCTGAAAGGCAAGCGTGAAGCAAGGCAGAGGCCGGAGCGAGTAGGAAGTGCGAAGTTAGAGGCAGAGGCCGGAGCGGAAAGGTTTTCGCTTTTGCCTCTGCATTTTGCTTTTGCTTTTACTTCTCACTCCTCACTCCTCACTTTATACTCTCCACCCCGGAAGTCCATCCCCGATGGCCTCCAGGAGTTGCCACCAGGGAGAATTTTCCCTCTTTCCTCAGAATCCGGAGTACGCTTCCCTCGGGAAGAGAGAAGAGAGGGGTGGCGTTGGAGGAGTACCCCGATCGGAGTACACACTCCTTTTCTGTTACCACCCCGAGAGGAACCAGGGTCTCCAGAGCGATATTCCAGAGAGCCATTCCTCCCAGAAGGAGGGCAGGTACGGCAAGCCTTTTTGCCCAGGAGCGGAAAAAAAAGCTTTTTTTGCCCTTCCGTAATGTGCCGAGCCCCAGAAAAATCCAGAAAATCCACCAACTTATCAGTCCCCCCCAGGCCATTAGAGGAAATCCCAGATAGCGGTTCCAAAGAGCCATTCTCCAGGGGAGAGGAAAGGGGTTTCCCTCCGGCAGAGTGCGCTCCATTCCCTGGCGTACCAGGGGATCTCTCGGGTTCAACCGGGCGGAGCGAAGATACCAGAGAAGAGCTTCTCCAGGTTTGTGCCGGGTCTCTTGAGAGACTCCCAAGTTGTAGTAGAGAGCGCTTTGGGAGAGATTTTTTTGAGAGTCCACATCCTCCAGAAGTTCCGATCCCCAGGAGTGTCCCGAGGTGAGGGGGAGAAAGAGAAAAGACACCCCCAGAAGCAACCCCGTCAGAAGCAGCATTCCGCGTTTCATCTCCAAAGCCTCCTCACAAAGTCTGTTAGATCTCTTTCAAAGGATTCAAGAGATTCCTTAGATTCCGAAGATGTCGAGGGTTTTTCCGAAATTCTTTTCAGGGAAGGTTTTCCTTTTTCCCCCTCTCCATAGAGCATCTTTTCCAGCCTTGTGAGAAACCGTGCAGCCTCCTGTACCTCTTGAGAACCAAGCTCGTTTCCCTCCAAAGACTGCAGCAGGTCCTGGGTGAGCAGCTCTCCCTCCCTCCGGAGTCTGGCGAAGATTCCCCAGGTGAGGGCTTTATGGAGCCAGGCCAGCATGTCTTCCGGATTCCGGGCCCTGCGGGCCTCACGAAGAGCCCTTCGGGATCGGCGGATCATCCGGTATTGAGGAGTTTTTCGCCCCCGGAAAAACCGTCGTATTCCCTCTCCGCACCCTGCAAGAAGGGGAGGGAGCAGAAAGAATACCAGAAAAAATTCCGGAGAAGGAAGGGGAAGCAGATCTCCCAGAGCTTTTTTTTCGGGATCCCGAAGGGGAATTTCCCGGGACTCTTCTTTTTTCTCCCCGGGAGGTTCCTCGGGAAAAGGGGAAGGCTCCTGGGTGTCAACGGTTCCCATCCCCTCCGAAAGGGGAGGCCCCTGAGCAGAAAAAGAGGGGATGGGGGCCTCCATAACCTGGTATCCTCCGATTTCGGGATTAAAAAGAGCAAGCTGCACCGGGGGAAGATCCCAGGACCCTTCCCGCAGCGGAATAAGGGACCAGGAAAAGGCCCGGATTCCCTCATATCCCTTTACCCCGGGGCGAAGACTCTCTTCAACAGGCTCCTCATATACCTTGATTTCCCCCGGAAGGAGCAGCTCCGGAGGCTGAAGATCCCGCATATTACCCCTTCCTCGAACCAGCACCGTAAGTTTTCGAGGCTCCCCGGTCTTGCCCTCCCGAGGATGGATAAGGCAGCGCATATCTCCGCTTCCCACGAGCCCCGAAAAGGGAGGGACCTCCTTCCAGGCCGGAAGGGGGAGCACCTCCAGCGAAAGGGGCTCCGTCCGAACTCGGGCTCCCGAGGGAAAGCGCAGCTCCAGGGGAGGAATGGTAAGGGTTCCCTCCCTTTGGGGAAACACCGCATAGTAGAGATCCTGATGCATGGACTGCACTCCATTGATGATCTGCACAGAGGTGCTCTGTCCTCGGGGGGTCAGAATAACCTCCGAGGATTCCTCCGGCACAACCTCGGGGGCCTCCCTGCTTCCTTCAATGCGGATCATCAGGGTTACGGGCTCCTCCAGAGAGGTGCGGTTTTGATGTAGCTTCACCGTTACCTTGGGAGAATTCCCCAGAGCAATTCCCCCACAGAAGAGCAGCAGGAGAAGAGAGCCTCCCAAAACTCTTTTCAGGAAATTTGCCAGTTTTGTGGTATGTATGATTGTCATCATTTCACCAATCCTTTTCCACAGCTTCGTATCTGCCCCGGGGGATCAGAGCTTCTCCTGGCATATCCCGGAGCCGATGAAGCAGCCGCTCCATCATATCTGGTGCCACCGCCTCTTCCGAAGGGGCGGGGCTTTGCCCTGGAGCCCCCTGATCCTCCGAAGCTGCTCGGAGATCCCGCAGATCCGGAGGATCCTCCTTTCGGGAGACCTCTCGTTCCAGAGGAGGTGGCAGGGGGAGGGCATCCCCGCTTTCTGGATTTTCCTCCTCTTTGGGAATTGCCTCAAGAGATCGGGAGGATCCGTCTCCACTCTTCGGTGGATCTTCCTCTCGAGCTTCAGCTCCAGCCTCAGATTCGGCTTTGGCATGAGAAGGTTCCGGGGATACCTCATCGGATTCCTTAGATTCGTTAGGTTTCTTAGGCACCCCTTCCGATGGATCTTTTCTGTTTCCTTTTTCCTGGCGGTCATCTCCTTCACGCTTTTCTTGTTCTTCATGCTCTCCCGGAGACGCTCCGGTATTCTGAGGCTCCTCCTTTTGGGGGGATCCTCCAGATTCTTTTTGAGATGCGGAGCTGTTTTCTTCTTCGGTTTCTTTCTCCCCGGAGGCTCCTCCGGAGGGTTGTTCCGAAGTCTCCGAGGAATCCTGAGAGTTCTGGAAATCCTGGGAATCTTCCGCATCCCCTGATTCATCCTTCTGATCAGACTGTTTTTCCCCTTGTTGCTGATCCTGTTGCTGTTGCTGATCCTGTTGTTCTTGCTCCTGTTCCTGCTCCTGTTGTTGTTGTTGCTGCTGTTCCTGTTTTTGCTGCTCCTCCAGCTTCCGGAGCACGAACTCAAGATTCTTCCGGGCCTCTTCGTCCTGGGGGTTCAGCTCCAGAGCCTTTCGGTAGCTTTCCACTGCTCCTTCAAGATCTCCCAGCCGATAGAGAGCGTTTCCCCGGTTGTACCATCCCGCTCCGGCAAACTCTGAAGAGATCTCCTCCCAGGGGGTCTCTCCATCAAAGAGACTCTCGTAGCTTGCAGCAGCTTCCTCGAACCGTTCCATGCGATAGTAGGCGTTCCCTATGTTGTAGGCCAGCCGGGGATCTTTGGGGTTTTCAATCTGCTTTTCCAGAAGATGCGCAAGCTCCTGTTCCGGGGAAATCTCCGGAGTTTCCCTTCCCCGAGCTTCCGCATTCCCCGAAAGAAGAAGTCCTCCAAAGCATACTGCAAGAAGAAAAGCCCCTCCCAGCATCTTCCATATCTTTGCATGTTCTCCGGGGTCTCCAAAAAACCTTTGAAAAGCAAGATAGCCCAGCAGAAAGAGCAGGCTCCCTCCCACAAACCACTGATACCGGTCTATGGGAACCTTTCGGGGGGCCAGATCGAACTCTGCGGTCTCCAAGGTTCCCCGAATACCCCGGATCAGGGCCTTGATATCCTGATCCCCCGGCATGGATGCCACCGCCCGGCCTCCGGTAGATCTTGCCATCTCCTGAAGCAGGGGGATATTCACCCGGGAGATCACCGGGTTTCCCGAGGCATCCCGCACCGGAGCCCCTCTTCGAGAGGGATCGGGAATGGTGCTTCCCTGAGCTGTCCCCACCCCCAGAGTAAAGACCGGAACATTTCGCTCCCGGGCCTCTTCAAGAACCGGATTCACATCTCCCTCGGTGTCCTCTGCATCCGTCACCAGAAGGATGGCCTGAGAGCGTCCGGACTTCTCCGGCAGAGCCTCCAGAGCCACCCGAAGGGCCTCCGCAAGATTGGTGCCTCCCCGGGGCATTCGGGAGGGATCCAGAGAATCCAGAAAGAGGGTGAGCCCGGAAAAATCCGCCGTAAGAGGGCACTGAAGAAAGGCGCTGCCGCTGAAGGCCACCAGCCCCACCCGTTCCCCCTTCAGAAAGGGGAGCAGATCTTTGACCTCCCTCGTAGCCGCCACCATTCGGGAGGGGGGCACATCAGGGGCGTACATGCTTTTGGAGCAGTCCAGGGCGATAAGAAGATCCCGCCCCCGCCCCGGAGCCTCCTCCCAGCGGTGGCCGTATTGAGGCCCCGAGAGGGCAAGAATCAGGCAGGCCAGAGAGCCCAGGAGCAGCAACTCCCGAAAGAAAAAACGTCTTTTCCCCCCAAGCCCCTTCTCGGAAAGGCCGAAATGCCGCAAACCCGTACGCCGGATCCGATCCCCCACGCGGAAAAGCAGAGGCACCAGAGGGAGAAACCAGAGAAGATAGAGAAGAAGAGGTCGGCTAAAATTCAGAGTCATGACGGTATCCTCACGTATCGTGTATTTGTTCCCAGCAGATAAGTCCCTAGAAAGAGAAGAGCCGCCCCAAGAACCCAGGGATAGAGATCCTTCCCGGGGCGTCGCTGGGGATCCTTTCGGGGGATCTGTTCCAGAGTAGAGATGGTATGATAGATCTCTTGAAGCCCCTCGGTGTCGGTTCCCCGAAAGGAGAGTCCTCCGGTCTTTTCGGCGATTCTCTGCAGAGCCTCATCGTCGATATTCACCTGCCGGTAGACCACTTGCCTGCCGAAAAAGGGATCCTCCACCACATAGGGAGCCTTTCCCCGGGTACCCATGCCGATGGTGTAGATCCGCACCCCCCGGGATGCCGCAATAGCTGCGGCGGCCTCGGGAGAGATCTCTCCCGCATTGTTCTGTCCGTCTGTAAGCAGGATGATCACCTTGGAGGGGTTGCTATCATCCTCCAGACGCTTCAAGGCGATTCCCAAAGCATCCCCCAGAGCAGTACGGGGGCCTGCGGCGCCGAGATGCACCCGCCGGAGCACCTCCTCCACCGAGGCGAGATCCCCCGTAAGAGGAAGTTGGGTAAAGGCGTAGCTGCCAAAGACCACCAGCCCCACCCGGTCTCCCTGGCGAGTGGCGAGGAAGTCCCGCACCACCCCCCGAAGGGCCTCCAGGCGGTCCACCCGTCGATTTTCCACCATAAAATCCAGAGCCTCCATACTCTGAGAGATATCCACCGCCAGCATGATGCTCACCCCTTGGGTTTCAAGGAACTCTTCCGCTTCGTGCCACTGGGGTCGGGCGAGAGCCAGTGCCAGAAGCCCCAGAGCCAGCAGGGGGGAAAAAGAGAGCATCCGGGCTATACGTACACCCCGGCTCGGTTTCACCGCTCCCAGAGGCTCCAGAGAGGAAATTCCCACAGAAGCTTTCGGAAGGGTTCGGGAAAACCACCAGAGCCCCAGAGGAAGCACGAGAAGAAGCAAAAAGAGAGGGGAAGCAAAGGAAAGCATAATCAAAACTGCCTTTCCGGGGTTTCCCGAGAGGGCTCTCCCTCAGAAACATTCTCCTGAAAGAAGTCGTGCTCCACCAGCTGCTCCACAAGAAGCAGGTGCCGGGAGAACTCCTCCTCCGAAGAAGGGGCGGCACCGAACTGTATCTCTCCCAAGCGTCGTAAAAGGAGATGGGTATCTCTTTTCAGAGGTATGGTATCCGGAAGATCTTCAAGAAGAAGACGGAGCTCCTCCAGAGTCTTCTCTCGGGCCTTCGGAAAGAGAGAGCCCTCCAGAGCGAGGCGCAGCACCAGAGCAAGCTCGAAATACCGTTCCCGAAGAGGAATCTCCCTCTCTTCTTCCAGGAGTTTGAGACGCCGCCGGGCCTCCTCCCGGAGATCTTCTTCCGGAGAGGGGTGGGATCTTTTGCGGAAAAACCACCCCAGGAGGAGAGAGCCCAGAAGGAGCACCCCCGCCCCCCCGAGAATCCAAGGAAGAAGGAAAGGATCCTTCGGAAGATCTATCGAGGGTTTGATATCCAGAATATCCGTCATGGGAAGATCCCGGGAGAGATCTGCCGAGAGCGCCCCCAAAAGGGAAAGCTTTCGCCATGCCCGTAATCTCATGAAATCCGCCTCCTCTCCCGAAGGCTGAAAAAGCGAAGCAGCACATCCCCCACAGAGTCCGTGGTGCTCATCTCCAGCCGATCCACCCCACAGCGGCGCAGCACCTGAGAGATATGTTCCTCCCGATTCCGGAAGCGCTCCTCATAAAAACCATGTACTTTGGGATCTCCCGCATCCATCTCCAAAAACTCCCGGCTCTCCAAATCCCGAAGAGAGACAATCCCCCGGGGGGGAAGCCTGCCATCCGCAGGATCTGTAATGTGAATGCCTATCAGGTCATGCCGCCGGGCCGCCACCTTTAACGCCTGCTCACACCCCGAGGAGAGAAAGTCCGAAATCAGAAAGACCACGGAGCGCCGGGGATGTACTCGCCCCAGATAGGTAAGGGCCCCTGCAAGATCCGTTCCCCTTCGGGAGGGCTCGAAGGCGGTGATATTCCGCAGAAGATTCCACACCGCCCCAGCTCCTCGGCGGGGGGGGATATACCGTTCCACCTGATCCGAAAAGAGCAGGGCTCCCACCCGATCCCGGGCGGAGATAGCGGCAAAGCCCAGGGCGCCGGCGCACTCCAGAATCTTCTGGCGTTTCGCCTTTCCCCCGGAGCCGAAGAGTCCCGAGGCGCTCATATCCAGGAGCATCATCATGGTAAGCTCCCGCTCTTCCCGATAGAGCTTCACGTAGGGGCGCCCCTCCCGGGCGCTAACATTCCAGTCGATATGCCGCACTTCATCCCCAGGAGAGTACTCCCGAACCTCCTCGAACTCCATTCCCTGACCCCGAAAGGCGGAACGATACTCTCCTCCTAAAAGGCTATCCACCACCATGCGGCTCCGGATATGGATCCGCCGGATCTTTTCCAGCTCCTCCCGGGGAATATGCCGGAGCACCATAACCTAAGGCACCTCCACCGCATCGAAAAGGGCCTGAATGATCTGGGGGGAGGAGATCTGCTCCGCCTCTCCCTCGTAGCTCATAAGAATCCGATGCCGCAGCACATCCTCTGCCACACTCTTGATATCCTGGGGGGTGACGTAGCTTCGGCATCCTAGAAAGGCCGCCGCTTTCGCCGCCGCCACAAGGTAGATGCTCCCCCGGGGGGAGGCACCGTACTCCACATACCGGGCCAGATCCGGGAGGCATCTCTCCAGATTCCGGCTCCCCTGCACCAGATGTACCGCATAGGCTACCACTCGGGGATCCACATGAATCTGCCGTACCAGATCCTGAAGAGCCCGAAGATCCTCCTTTTCCAGCACCCCTCTGGGGGAGGGGAGATATTCCTCCCGGTGCATCCGGGAGACCATTTCAATCTCTTCTTCTCTGGAGGGATATCCCACCTGAAGCTTCAGCATGAACCGATCCACCTGGGCCTCCGGAAGAGGATAGGTTCCCTCCTGCTCAATGGGATTCTGGGTGGCGAGTACGAAAAAGGGCTCCTCCAGAGGAAAGGTCTCCCCCCCGAGAGAGACCTGCTTCTCCTGCATGGCCTCCAGCAGAGCAGACTGCACCTTTGAAGGCGCCCGGTTCACCTCGTCCGCCAGAATAATATTGTGGAAGATAGGCCCTTTGCGCACCCGGAATTCTCCCGTCTTGGGCTCATATACCTCGGTTCCCAGAATATCCGCCGGAAGAAGATCCGGGGTAAACTGAATGCGCTGAAAAGAAGCCCGGACGGTCGCCGCCAGAGTCTTTACAGCGGTGGTCTTTGCCAACCCCGGCACCCCCTCCAGAAGAATATGTCCCCCCGAGAGAATCCCCAGAAGAAGCCGATCCACCAGAATCTCCTGCCCCACGATCACCCGGCCAATTTCCGTGCGAAGCTTGGCGATAAGAGGCTGCCGCTCCTGCACCTGTTCCGTTATTTGCTGCTGCCGCATGTATTATTCCTCCTCGGTAAAAAATACCTTCAGGGCGGGTTGCCCTTGTATATTCGTTGCTGCAATTTTGACGTAAACCGTCTTAAACCCCTGCAATAGATGCTGAATCCTACTATACCCCTCCCGATGGAAGAGTTCCTCCGTAAAAACCCCCTAAGGAGGGATCGGGAAAATTACGGATTAGAGATCCACGCGTTCTAAATATGCTAAAATGATAATCTCAAGAATTACATGGAAGTTCCATGCTTCTTTGGGGAATCAAAAAACGGAATGAAATCTTACCGGGAGGCACTGGGCGGATGATACTCTGGAAATTTCATGATGAAACTCGCAAAATCTACTTAGGGGGATTCTTTCTCCTTGGGGTCATCCTTCTTCTCGGCATGCTCTGCGCCTGGTGGCTGTCAATTCGGGCAGATAAGGAAATGCGCAGAGAGCTCCTCGCCCAGGCTCGTCTGGCGGCAGAGGCGGTGAATCTTCAGCATGTAAAGGCCCTGAGCGGTACCGGAGCGGACCTGCATTTTCCCGCTTATGTGAGGCTTAAGGAGCAGTTTGTGGCGCTTCGTGCAGTTCAAAAGCAATGCCGATTCATCTATCTTCTGGGGCGAAAAGCAGAGGGAACGGTGTTTTTCTTTGTGGATAGCGAACCGGAGGAGTCTGCGGAGGCTATCCCACCGGGGCAGATATACACAGAGGTTTCCCCGGAATATCGCCGCTCCTTCGACACCAAAAAATCCCTCGTGGAAGGTCCCGTTTCCGACCGTTGGGGAACCTGGGTTTCTGCCTTGGTCCCCCTCCTGGATCCAAATACCGGGGAACTCGTCACCGTGCTGGGGATGGATATTGATGCCCGAAACTGGAAGAAGAGCATCCTTTTCCGGGCGGTTCTTCCGGTGGGGCTCGCGGTCTTTGCTCTGCTCCTTCTCCTCTCGGGGGGTATGATTTTGCTCTCTAGGCGTGCCCTGCAGGACCTGCGTGAAGGGGAGCTTCCAGGATGGATGGCCCAGTTGGAAACCCTTATGGTAATTGGGGTGGGGCTCGTGCTCACCCTCTTTGTTGCATGGCTTGTCTGGAGCAACACCGCCCAGGTTCAGAGAGATTCCTTTTGGCACTTGGGGGAGAGTCGAACCGCTGCTATCGCCGGGGCCTTCGACAACCTGCGGGATATAGAGCTTGAAGGATTGGCCCGGTACTGTAAGAGTAACCCCCACAATACCCCCGAAGAGTTTCGGCAGTACGCAGAATACCTGAGGCACTACCGGGCCGTGCAGGCCTGGGTATGGATTCCCGCTGTTCCCGCAGCAGAGCGAGAGAGCTTTGAAGAGGCTGCCCGGGGGGCAGGAATGGAAGGGTTTACCATCTGGCAGCGGGATGCCGCAGGCCGACGGATCCCCGCTGCGGGCAGAGAGGTATACTATCCGGTTTTTCGGGTGATCCCGGAAGAACCCCACCAGAAAGTACTAGGCTTTGATCTCGGTTCCGAGCCCCTCCGGCGGAAAGCCATCGAAAGAGCCCTGAGCACAGAGTTTGTTACCGCCACAGATCCGGTAACCCTGGTACAGGGAACGGAAAGCCAGGAGGGCATGCTCGTCTTTCGGCCGGTCTTCGGAAACACCCAGCCCCGGCGCCCTCTGGGGCTCGCCCTGGCGGTACTGGGCCTAGGGAACCTTCTCCTTGGAGAGGGGGTTGACCCGGTGATGGAGAAGGAACTGCTTCTTGCTCATGGGGATGGATCGCTTCAGACACTCGTTTCTTCCTGGGGGGGAGAGGGCTCCTCAAGAGGAAGGCTGGTTCTGCGAAGGCCCGTTTTTGCCTTTGGTAAGACCTTTATGGTGGAGGCCCACGCCGGGCAGGAGCTTCTCCATAGCCACCCCGCCGCCATGGCAGGATGGCGAGTGTTTTTTGGGGGATTGCTTCTCACCGCAGCCCTGGCCTTGGTAGTCTCCCTGCTGTTGCGTCGTCACCAATCCCTTGAGGGGCTGGTGCGATCCCGTACTGCCGCCCTTCTGGAGACAAACCATCAGTTGGAAGAAGCCACCGCCCGGGCCAACCGTATGGCTGCGGAGGCGGAGGCCGCCAGCATCGCCAAGAGCGATTTTCTTGCCAACATGAGCCATGAGATCCGAACCCCCATGAATGGGGTCATCGGCATGACGGGTTTTCTCCTGGATACGGAGCTCACGGAGGATCAGCAGCGGTACGCCCAGACCATCAAATCCAGCGGGGAATTCCTGCTGGGGATCATTAACGATATTTTGGATTTCTCCAAAATTGAGGCGGGAAAGCTGGAGCTGGAGATTCTGGAGTTCGATCTCCAGAGCCTGCTGGATGAATTTGCTGCGGCCATGGCTCTCAGAACCCACGGCAAGGGTCTTGAGCTGATCTGTGCCACAGACCTTGATGTCCCCACCGCCCTGGTGGGAGATCCCAGCCGGCTGCGCCAAATCCTCACCAACCTCACGGGAAATGCGGTGAAATTCACCCATCAGGGAGAAATACTCGTGATGGTCAGCAGAGCCACAGAAGAGAGAGATCAAGAAGAACAGAGAGAACAGGAAAAACAGGAAGAGAAAAACTCCTGCCTGCTGCGCTTTTCCGTGCGGGACACGGGCATCGGCATTGCCCCGGAGAAGAGAAACCTGCTCTTTCAGAAATTCAGCCAGGTGGATGCCTCCACCACCCGCAACTACGGCGGCACCGGGTTAGGGTTGGCCATCTCCAGGCAGCTTGCACTGATGATGGGGGGAGAGATCGGTGTGGAAAGCGCTGAGGGCCGGGGCTCGGAATTCTGGTTCACCGCCCGCTTCCGCCTGGGGGAAAGGGCTTCGGAAAAATTCGAGCTTCCTCCTGCAGCCCTTGAGGGAGTGCGGGTGCTTGTGGTGGACGACAACGCCACCAACCGTGAAATACTCATGAGGCGTTTAGGGTCCTGGAGAATGCGTCCTCAGGAGGCCCCGGATGGATCCTCGGCGCTTCAGGCTCTTTCTCAGGCTTTGGAGGAAAAAGAGCCCTTCCGCCTCGCCGTGATAGACATGCAGATGCCTGGGATGGATGGTGAAGCCCTGGCCCGGGCTATAAAGGCGGATGCGGGGTTCGCAAAAACCCGGCTGGTGATGCTCACCTCTCTGGGGATTCGGGAAGATCTCAAAGATCTGCAGAATATGGGCTTTTCCGCCTATGCGGTGAAACCCATCAGGCACGAAGAGCTTCGGAGGGTGCTCTCTCAAGTAATGGGGGAAAACGCTGAAAAAACCTCCCCATCCATCATCACCCCCAGCACGGCAAAACAGACCCTTCCCAATTTCGCCCATCTCAAGGCACGCATCCTGGTGGCGGAGGACAACATGACCAATCAGAAGGTAGCCCTGGGCATTCTCAAGAAGCTCGGTCTCACAGCGGATGCGGTGGCCAGCGGGGGAGAGGCTCTGGAGGCTCTCAGAACCCTGCCCTATGACCTGGTCTTCATGGATGTGCAGATGCCCGAAATGGATGGACTCGAAGCCACCAGACGTATTCGGGACTCTCAATCCACGGTGCTGAACCGGGATATTCCCGTCGTCGCCATGACTGCCCACGCCATGGAGGGGTACAAGAACAAATGCTTTGAGGCAGGAATGAACGACTACGTTACCAAACCCGTCTCTCCCCAGTCCCTGGCAGGGGCGTTGGAGAAGTGGCTTCTCAGGGAAGATGATTCCTTGAGAGAGGATTCCTAGGTAAGACGTCACCATACATTTGCCCCTGCTTTTTAGTTATCCCCGTAAACATGATCGCTCATTTCGTACAGAGATGGGCGATTTTTCATGCAATTATTCGTCATACTATAAATGCTGCAAAATGCAAAAACCGAAAAAACTAAAAAAAACCAAAAAAATTCTGTTTTTTCTAAATGGTGGTAGAATTTTTTTAAACTGCACCTGGATGCTGTACATGAATCAAGGGTACTTGAGCGGGAAGCCTCTACCTCAAAAGCCATGCTTTAGGTGGTGGAAGTATGTCACAGAAAGAAGCCCTCCTTCATCCTCATGAAGCCATCTGTTGAGGGAGCGGTTGTATCCGGGAGATACGGAATGGAGGATGAAAAGAATGTCGAGACACCTTCGAGAAGATTGCCCTTACAGGGCAAAGGGCTTTTGGGGTTCATCACCGCTGCTGAAGAAGAGAAGACTCGCCGTCGTCCCTCTGCTTCTTTTCTCCCTCTGCCTTTGGTTTCTGGGGCTCTCTGCTGCACCTGTACTGGGAAATGAAACTTCTGAAGAACTTATCAAGGCTGTTTCAAATCTGACGGATACCCGCAGCCAGGCCATGGTTTTGAAGCATATTGATGAAATCCACCTCCTGCGTGGCATGGGGAAAATCAGTGACGGTCAGTATCAGAATGTCATGGCGTGGCATCAGAGTGTTAATCTGCTCATAGCTCGCAAGGCCATGGATACCCTTCAACTCTACAGTCTGGTGATGCAGAAGACCGCCCCCGATGCGGGAGCCTGGCGCATCGGCTCGGATACCGATTTTCTCGTATCTCGCAAGGACGGCAAACCCGCCCAAATCCACAGGTTGGATT
>NPIG01000526.1_pt3 | contig 12602 bp, 13 predicted proteins | sample 8637441 | NCBI WGS metagenome assembly NPIG01 (sample SAMN07420675, study PRJNA396082) | bioreactor metagenome | isolation source: sample BR6 brine-fed electro-methanogenic bioreactor BR | place: Japan: Kochi | collected 2016-06-14 | reverse complement strand
TGTCCGGCCACAGTCCGAAGGAGCAGGTGTCGTCCCAGGTGCGGCAACCGGAGTAGGGCACTTCCGGCAGGTCGTCCAGGTCGCGGTCGTCATGCAGCACATAGAGTGCGTCCGCTTCTTCGGCATAGACAAAATGGTAATTGCCGAGGCTGCCGTAGTTGTCATCGACGGTGAACGCCCAGGCGCGCACGCCGTTGTGCTCCGACGTGCCGGTAATTCGTATGCGCCACAGTTCGCCGCCATGGGCCCAGGTCCATTCGTTTCCGGCGGCCAGCGGGAAATAGGCCGGCAGGCTGTAGTCCCGGGAGTCATCATACCCGTAGGCGACCACCGGCACGCTCACATCGCCGCCGGTGGAGGTGATGTCGAGCGCGGCGGTCTGCGGTCCCAGCGGCATGGAGTCGCGGTCAACGCGCACAGTCACCGTGCCGTAGTTGGTGCCGCTTTCGGGGAACACGGTGAGCCATGCGGCATCGGGCGCGATGCTCCAGTCGAGCGTGCCGCCGCCCGTGTTGTAGATGGTCAGGGTTTCCGTGGTGGCGTCGTCGAAATGGAGTTCGCCGGGCGCGAATCCGATTTCGGGGTCGGGGCCGCCGCTGCTGTCGCTGGTCATGACCGCCGTGATAGCGACCAGTGCGTCGCCTACGGGCGTGTCTACCAGGAGCAGGCTGAGATTGGTGCCGATGCCGAGCCGCGGCGAGTCCCGGTCCACGGTCACCGTGACAGTCGCGTCGTTGGTGCCGCTCTCAGGCGAGAACGACACCCACGGCTCACGGCAGGCGAGTGTCCACACGAGGTCGCCGCCGCCCACGTTGTCGATGCTGAAAGTCATTATGGTGGCGTCTGTGCCGAATTCCAGCATATCGGCCGAGAGCCGCAGTTGCGGCGGTCCGCCCGCCCCCGGACGGCATCCCACCGAGCCGAGTCCTCCGAGTAGCACTATTCCCGCCAACAATATCGCCAGAAGAACTCGCATATCGCACCCCTCTCGGAAGGCTTCCTTCCCGACAAGATTGACAGACCGCCTCTCTTCCCGAGAATACACCAAACCTGCGGATGTGGCAATGGAAAACGGGCGGTGAACCGGTCTACAGTTCCTCATCCCGGGGAGTGCGTTGCCAGCCTCCGGGCACGCGCCGGAACCACAGACGGAAGAGTACGGGCAGTTTCCACAGCACGAACAGCGGTGCGCAGGCGAGATACAGCCAAACCAGCAACGGCGCGCGACCCAGCAACAGGCCGACGCACACGGTACAGGCCAGTGCAACGGCGCAAGCGCCGAGTATGGCTGTCCACACGGGACCCACGAGCAGAGACAGCCCGAGACTCGTTGCCAGCAACAGCACCAGGACCGTTATGGGCGGCACAAGCAGGTCGAAGACGGCGTCCACGCGAGCCAGGGAGGGGCTCGTGAGCGCCTCACGAACCAGCGTCCAGAAGTATTTCTTGAATACGAGGAAACGCCCGCCTTCCCAGCGCTCCTGCTGCACCTGCGCCTGCCGCGAATCACCTGCGATATCGCTGGTCACCCGCGCACGCGGATTGAAATGCACCAATATGCCGTCGAGCAGAAGCTGCTTCGAGAACTCCACATCTTCGGCCAGCGAGTGGGCGGGCCAGCCGCGTTCCAGCAGCAGCCCGCTGCGAAAGGCCATGCCGCTGCCCTTCAGTTCCGCGGTGCCGCCGAGCATGCACCGCCCCGCGGGACGAAGATAGTTGATGAGGGTGAAACTGAGATAGCCGAGCGCGGCGCGCCAGGACGCGGTCGGGTTGGCGACCGTGTTGAGCGCCTGCGCCACTTCGACGCCTTCCACGGAGAGGGTCGCCGAAAGCTCACTCAGGAAGTCCGGCGCGATGTCCATGTCGGCATCGACAATCGCGATCGCCTCGTATTCGGCGAGGCGCGCGTCCTGATTGCGCAAGGCCCAATCCAGCGCCTGGCCTTTGCCCCGGTGCTTCGGGTCGGTGCGCTCGAGCACAATGGCCCCTGCCGCGGCTGCGCGCTGCGCCGTGGCATCGCCACAATTGTCGGCAATGACAAAAACGTCATATTTCCCGGGAGGATAATCCAGCGCCCGCGCATCGGCGAGGATGCGTTCGATGTGCGCCTGTTCGTTGTGCGCGGGGATGAGCAGCGCGAAGCGCAGCGGCGGCGCTTCTTTGCGTGTTTTCGGCCGGAACAGCAACGCCCCCAGCGCAAGCACGAGAAGATAGCCGCATACGGTGACGAGATAGACCGTGGGCCAGAACAGCACGAACGCCAGCATGAACAGTCCGGGCGTGATATCGACGAGCGCTTCCTCACTCATGGCGCGGCGGTTGTCTCCCCTTGGTCGGCCTGTGCGCGCAGACTATAGCATATCCGGGCGGTCCCCGGTGCCGCCGCAGCAGCGCCGGAAAAGCGCGTCCAGCCGGGCGGTCTCCGTCTCCACGGCATGCCGGTCGCGCACGCGCTCCCGGCCGGCGGCGCCCATGGCCGCGAGTCCTTCCACCGGCATGGTAAGCGCGCATTCTATGCCGGCGGCAAGCGCGTCGGTATCCCCCGGGGTCACGAGCCAGCCCTCGACCCCGTCGCGCACCAGCTCCGGTATACCCATAATGCGGGTGACCAGTGCGGGGCGCCCCAGCGCGAGGGCCTCCATGATGACGACCGGCAGTCCCTCGGCGAAGCTGGCCAGCACCAGCGCCCGCGCTTCCTGCAACCGCCGGCGCACTTCTTCCTCGCCGCACCACCCGGTGATTTCGACGCGGTCTTCAAGCCCCAGCGCGGCAATGCGCTCTTCGACCGCGCCGCGCATTTCGCCGTCACCCACCAGCACCAGCCGACCGCGCGCGCCTTGCTCCAGCGCTCGGGCAAAGGCATCCAGCAGCAGCAACTGGCCTTTCTGCGCGGACAACCGCCCCACGCACACCAGGCTGTCCGCGTCCGGCGGGATGGGCGCGGCCGCCTCAAACCAATGCGGCGACACCGTGCAGTGCACGATTTCTATCTTGGGCCACTGCGGATACTCCGCCCAGCGGCGGAGCTGCGAGGCGCAATAGTGCGTGATGGCGACCGTGAATGCCGCATCGCGCATCTTTTCGCCGAGGCTGAGGCCTGCCGGTGCGTCGAATTCGTCGGGGCCGTGGATGGTCATGCTGTAGCTGGGACCGCCCAGGCAGCGCACCAGCCGCGCGACGGCCGCCGCATTGGTGCCGAAGTGGACGTGCAGATGCGCCACCCGCTCACGGCGAAGAATTCCGGACAACGCGCCGGCCTCGAGCAGATACGCCAGGTGCCGCACGAGTCCCCGGTCGCTGCGGCGCGCCATTTGCAGCGCCATGCGGCACGCCGCCAGGGCCCGCTTCGGCCGCCGCGCCAGGGCAAGCGCGCCTGCCAGGGCCACCCTCGCGAGCCCCCGCTCCAGGATATGCAGGGTGCGCCCGGCCTCCGCTACGTCCTGCGGGTCGGCCACCGCGCTGCCGCGCCGGATGGCCAGCCGGAGGATGTCATAGCCGCGCGCCTCCAGCCCCTGTATTTCCCGGCGGATGAAGGTGTGGCTCACCGACGGATACTGGTTGACCAGATAGGCGACGCGCGGCAGGCATTCCGATGCACTCGGACCGTTCACAATACCCTCCCTCGGCTTCTACCCGGCGCATGATACACCGAGCCGGCGGTTGAATCATACCGGAAATGCGCAGTAAATAGATTTGGAAAAATGCGGAAAACCTGTGCTACACTGAGTGCATATTCTGGGCATGGGCAAGCGAGAACAGTTGATGCGCGTTCATTTGGGCCTTGGTTCGAACCTGGGCAACCGCGCGGAGAACCTGCGCGGCGCTTTGCGGGAACTCGCGGCCGACGCGCATATCGAGTTGACAGCGCTCTCCCACGCCTATGAGACGGCACCTTGGGGCGTGACGGATCAACCGGCGTTCCTGAATATGGCCGCAGAGATCGAGACGGACCTCAGTCCGCTGGAACTCCTGAATGTGGCCAAAGAAGTTGAAGCGCGGCTGGGACGCGTGCGGACACAGCGCTGGGGCCCACGGAAGATTGATATCGATATCATTCTCTGGGGCGACCAGACGCTTGAATCCGACGCGCTGACCCTGCCGCATCCGGGCTTTCGCGAACGGCCTTTTGTACTGATACCGCTGGCCGAGATCGCGCCGGGCGCCGCCGACCCCGTAACGGGGAAGACGGTGGCCGACCTGGCCCGGGACGCCGGCGCGCCGGAAGGCGCGGCCCAGCGCCAGCACATAACTCCTTGAACCGCTCCGCCAGGAGCCAACAGGTACCGGGACGGACAGCGGCAGATGCCGCGGCAGTCACGGTTCGGGAGCCTCCGCAGTGCCCATCACTACACGCACGCTGCAAGAACGCAAGCAGGCCGGTGAGAAGATAACCATGCTCACCGCCTACGACTACCCCACCGCGAAACTCCTCGACGAGGCGGGCATCGACATTGTGCTCGTCGGCGATTCGCTCGGCATGGCGGTCATGGGCCACCACGATACCCTGGGCGTCACTATGGACCAGATGGTGCATCACACGCGCATGGTCACGCGGGCCGTGGAGCATGCGTTTGTGGTGGCGGACATGCCGTTTCTCTCCTACCAGACCAACCCGGAGGAAGCGCTGCGCAACGCCGGCAGACTGGTGGGCGGCGCCTGCGCGCGCGCCGTCAAGGTCGAGGGGCCTGCCGAGAAGTTCGGCGACGCCATCGAAACCATTCTCCGTGCCGGGATTCCGGTCATGGGCCACATCGGCCTGACCCCGCAAAGCGTGCACCGCTTTGGCGGTTACCGGGTGCAGGGCCGCACGGTCGAAGCCCGCGAGCGGCTGATGCGCGAAGCGCTCGGCCTGCAGGATGCCGGCTGTTTCTCCGTCGTGCTCGAGTGCATGCCGGCCGACCTGGCCGCCGAGATCACCGGGGCGCTGGAAATTCCGACCATCGGCATCGGCGCCGGCGCCGGGTGCGATGGCCAGGTGCTGGTCGTGCACGACATGCTGGGCTGGGGCCAGGCGCGGTTCACGCGGACCTTTGCGGACGTGCGCGGCGCGATGGCGAAAGCCTTCGAGGACTACATTGCCGAGGTGAAAGCGGGCAGCTATCCCGCTGAAGAGCATACGTACAAGTAACCGGCAGCAGGAACACACGGGCATGGAAATTCTGCGTACAGCGGCTGAAATGCGGGCGTGGTCGCTCAGGCACAAGTGCGGCGGCCGAAGCGTGGGCTTCGTGCCGACGATGGGCGCGCTGCATGAGGGCCACCTCAGCCTGGTGCGCGCCTCCCGCGCCGAATGTGGTGTCACGGTGGTCAGCATCTTCGTCAACCCGGCCCAGTTCGCGCCCAATGAGGATTTCGACGCCTACCCCCGGGAATTCGACAAGGATTCCGCGAAGTGCGCGGAACTGGGCGTTGATGCGGTCTATGCGCCGCGCGGTTCCGAAATGTATCCGGAAGACTATGCCACCCGCGTGCGTGTTGAAGGGCTCTCCGAGGGTTTGTGCGGCGCCAGCCGCCCGCATTTCTTCGGCGGCGTGGCCACGGTGGTTGCCAAGCTGTTCAACGCGGTGCTGCCCGACCGCGCCTATTTCGGACAGAAGGACGCGCAGCAGTGCGCGGTGATTCAGCGCATGGCGCGCGACCTCGACACGGGCGTGGAAGTTGTCGAGATGCCAATTGTGCGCGAGCCGGACGGGCTCGCCATGAGCTCGCGCAACCAGTACCTCGACGAAACGGGGCGCCGCCGCGGGCTGTGCCTGTCACGCTCGCTCTTCGCCGCGCGCGCCGCGCTCGAACAGGGCGAAGACGATGCGGAGAAGATTCGCGCAATGGTGCGCGCGGGTATGGGCGAAGTGGACATCGATTACATCGAGTTGGTCGACGCGAAGACCCTCAAACCGGTGGCGAAAGTCGACCGCCCGGTACTGCTGGCCGTGGCCGCGCAAGTGGGCAAGGCCCGTCTCATAGACAACATCAAGTTTGACCCGGAAAAGGACCCCGAAAGCCACGGAGAAAGGAAAGCGGAATGCTGTTGAACATGTTCAAGAGCAAGGTTCACCGCGCAACCGTGACCCAGGCCGACCTGCACTACAAGGGCAGCCTCACGCTTGACCGCGACCTGATGGACGCGGCCGGCATGCTCGACTACGAGCAGGTCCAGGTGCTCAACATCACCAATGGCGCGCGCTTCACCACCTATATCATCGAGGGTGAGCGCGGCAGCGGCGTGGTCTGCCTCAATGGCGCGGCCGCGCGCCTTGGCGAGCCCGGCGACCTCATCATTGCGCTGACGTACGCGCAGATGGACGCTGAAGAGGCGCGCCAGTGGCGGCCCACCGTGGTGCATGTGGACGAGCGCAACCGGATTACGAGCGTCGAAGAGGGAACCCTGGAACCCGTCCTCGAACATGCCACGCTCGAGGCCTGAACAGCAGGTCAGCCCGGCACGCGCAATTCGAACCAGGCCCCGCCTGACGGGCGGTTGCCATACTGGATCGTGCCGCCGTGCGCCGTGGCAATGCGGTTTGCCACGGCCAAGCCCAGTCCCGTGCCCGATTCCTTGCGCGAGAAGAAGGGGCTGAACAGGTCTTCCCCTTCCTCAAGATGGATGCCGGGCCCTTCGTCTTCCACCCGGAACACCATCTCGCCGTGGTCTCTCCGAAGCGCCAGACTCACCCGCCCGCCTGGCGGGCTGACCTCTATCGCATTCCGCAGGAGATTCGACAGCGCCTGCGCCAGTTTGACCGCGTCGGCCTGGAACTCACCGGTCTCCTCTTCCACAGAGACCTCCATCTCCACCGAACGCTGCCCGGCCACAGGCCGGCACAACGACTCGGCGCGGCCCGCCACCTGTTCGGGAGCGCACCGGCTGGATTCAATGCTGAACGGTTTGGCGAAACCCAGAAACTGGTTGACGAGCGCCTCGAGCTGGGCCGCTTCCTCAAAGATTGTCGCCGCGCGCTGGTGCAGGGTCTCATCCTGTTCCAGGCGGCGCATCAGCAGTTCGGCCATTCCGCTGATCACGCCGAGAGGGTTGCGCAATTCATGCACCACGCCCGCGGTCAGTTCGCCCAACTGTGCCAATTGCCGGTTCACCGCGGCCGCGTGTTCCAGCCGCCGCACTTCCGTGAGGTCGGTGAACAGAAACACGGCGCCGCTGGAGGTGTCCGGCCCCTGCATCAGCGAACTCGTCATGCCAATGATCCGCTTGCCCCGGCCGTCGTCAATGACCAGTTCCCGCCGGATGACCGGTTCCCTGGTTTCCATCATTTCACGCATGATCTCGGCGAAGCCGGCCAGTTCGGGGCTTTCCTCGATGGGCCTGCCCACGCGAAGCGACGTGGGGTCCAGGCTCAGGTGGGCCGAAGCCATGGGGTTGACGATGGTCAGCACGCCGTTGCCGTCCACCGCGATGACCCCGCTGGTCAAGCTGTGGACGATCTGCTCGTAGTGGCTGACGCCCGGCTTGGCGCCCCCGTCTTCGGTCGGTTCCCGCGTTGCATCAGCCATGGCAAATCTCTCCAGCACCATGCCGTCACAGGCGGCGTTTGATTTCCCGGGAAAGCGCCGCGAATTCCTCGAAGGCAAGCGACTGCGGGCGCCGGCCAGGGTCGATGCCGGCGGCCTCGAAGGCGTCGAGCACCGCTTCCTTCGGGGCGCCGAATCCGCCTGACTTCGTCAGCGAATTGCGCAGGGTCTTGCGGCGCTGCTGAAAGGCGGCGCGGACGACCTTCATGAAGAACCGGCGGTCCAGCCCGTCTTCGAGGGGCGCGGCCGCGCACCGAAACCGGACAATGCAGCTATCCACTTTGGGCCGGGGCACGAAGCAGGTGCTCGGCACCTTGTGCACGACATCGACCTTTGCGTAACACTGCGCCGCGAGGCTGAGCACGCCATAATCGGCCGCGCCGACCGGCGCGACCAGACGCTGTCCAACCTCTTGCTGGAGCATGACCACAAGCCGCGAGAAGTACACGGAAGACTCGAGGAAATGAAACAGGACCGGCGTCGTGATGTAGTACGGCAGATTGGAGACCATCTTGCGAGACTCGCCGCCGGGCAGGAACTCCCCGAGAAGCCCGTCCAGTTCGTGATTGAGGATATCGCCGCGGAACAGTCTCACATGTGGCATGCCGCCGAACTGGTCTTCGAGGCAGGGCATGAACGAGGCGTCTATCTCGACGGAGAGCACCCGGCCCGCATGTCTTGCGAGGCGCCGCGTGAGCGCGCCCAAGCCGGCGCCGACCTCGACCACGTCGTCTTCTTTGGTGAGCGCGGCCGCTTCGACCATGATGCGGTTGATGTTGTCGTCAAGCAGCAGGTTCTGTCCCAGCGGCTTCTTGAAGCGGATGCCGTAGGTCTGGCACATCTCGCGCAGTTTTCTGGGCGCTTGTTCGGTTGAATAGTCAGTCATGGCATTTCCAGCACCCCGGCGCGGGGCGAAAGGGGTGCGGCGTCACCCGGTTCATTCCGGCGGACGCTGCCCCACCTCTTCGGGGGACGCCACCGAAGTGCCGATGTCCCTGGCCTGGAACCACTGCACGATGAAATTCGCGTCGGGTTGCGCCTCGAAGAGCAGAGAAACGGTGTGCTGCTCCTGGGCCTGGGTCACCATCGCGTCCTTTCCGGGAAGCTCAACAGGCAGACTGAGGATGACATTGCGGCCGAATGTGCGGCTGAGGAAAGGCTTGCCGAGCGCATACCCGCCGGTGGGTGCGGTATAGGTGGCTGAAAACGTCCAAGTGGTTTTCCTGGCGTCCGGCGCCGCGTCCCCGGGCACGATGGTGCCTATCAGTTGCGGTTCCTGCTGATTTGGGTTCAGCGTGCCGCGCACGGGAAAGCCGGGACTCTCCGGACGCGTAATCACCTGAATGGCCGCGTTGACCCGGGGCATGTCTTCAAGGGCAAGGCTGCTGTTCAGGCCGTCTTCTCCCTCGCTTGGCTGCGCGGGGGGCGCGGCGGGCGCATTCTGGTCCACAAGGACCACACCGGCATTGGCCGCCTGCTCAGCGGGTGTGGCTTCGGGTTCCGGGGGCGGCCCGGAAGGTATGCACCCGTTGAAAAAGGCCGCGGCCAGCAGCACCGTCGGCAGAACTGTCAAGCGCGTGGACATGATGTTTCTCTCCATGTGGGGTCCCGTTTTGTGCTCCCCTGAACCCCGCCTATAATACTTCCTGGGCAGGGCGCTTTCCAAGCGCGCAATTGACCATGCCTGAGACCGCTGATATCATCAGCCTCGGAGGAAGGACAGTGGCACAGGTGATTATCGAACAGCCGGGCGTCCCGCCGATGACCGTGCCGCTCACTGGCGAGGAAGTGCGGTTTGGACGCGCGGAGGACTGCAACGTCGTGCTGGTTGCGGACGAGGTCTCGCGCCATCACGCGAAGGTCTGCCGCCGCGGCGACGGTCATGTGCTCTGTGACCTGAAGAGCCTCAACGGCACGTATGTGAACCGGCAGCGTGTGGTCGAGCGCGTGCTTTCGCACCTGGATGAAATCTGGTTCGGCAGCAAGTGCCGCATGGTCTACCGCAACGACACGCATCTTGGCAAGCCCGCGCCGTCCGGCGAAGAGGAAACCGGTTCCGACAGCCAGCTCACACGCAGCATGGAGGCCATCCGCGACGAGATGGTGCGTGTCGGCAGCAGCATGAGCATGATCGGGCGGCGCGGCTCCACCCCGGCCGGGCTTCAGCGGCCCACGACGCCGGACACGGTGCCGAGCGGGCAGGAACTCGAACGGATGGCCCGCGCCTACCNNATGGAGGCGTTGCACAAGGCCAGCCAGGTGATGGCTTCCAACTTCGACCTGAACCGCCGCCTTTCGGAAGTGCTTGACCTCGTCATGGAGGAACTGAGCGCCGACCGCGGCTTCGTCATGCTCTATGACGAAAAGGCGCAGAGTCTCACGGTGAAGGTGGCCCGTGAAATGGGACAGGACCTCGACGCCGGTTCGCCGAGCATGGGCATTGCCGGGCGCGCCGCCATCGACGGCGAGCCGGTGCTCATGTCGAACCGCGACCAGGACACCGAGTTCGGCATGCGCGAGAGCATCATCCAAAGCCGTATCATGACGGCCATGTGCGTGCCCTTGAAATTGGCCGACCGCAGGCTGGGCTCCATCTATATCGATTCGAGGCAGGCCAGTGTCGCCTTTACCGAAGAAGACCTCGAGCTGTTCAGCGCGCTGGCGTCGCAGGCGGCGTTTGCCATCGACAACGTGCGGCTCTACGAACAGACCCTCGAGGCCGAGAAGAAACGCCAGAATTTCGGCCGCTTCTTGTCCGAGGCCATCATCGACAAGATTATGAGCGACGATTCCGAGCTCGCTCTGGGCGGGCAGAAGACGCTGGTCACCACGATGTTCTGCGACATCCGCGGTTCCTCGCTCATTGCGGAACGCCTCAGTCCGCAGGAACTCGTCGAGTTGTTGAATGAGCATTTCACGGCATCGACCGAAATCATCTTCAACTACCAGGGAACCCTCGACAAGTACATTGGCGACGAGATCATGGCAGTCTTCGGCGCGCCCATTTCGACGGGCGACGACGCCTTCAACGCCGTGTGCGCCGCCCTGGCCATCCAGACGCGCTGCGCCGAACTCAACGTGCTGCGCAAGCGGGAGGGCAAGCCGGAGGTGCGCGTCGGCATCGGCATCGACAGCGGAGAGGTTATCGCCGGGTACATCGGTTCACCGCGCCGCATGGAATTCACGGTTGTGGGCGACCGCGTCAACACGGCGAAACGCTTCTGCGACATGGCCGAACCCGGCAAGATCGTTGTTGGTGAGCGAACCTGGGACAGCCTGAACGACCGTCTTATCGGCAGCCGCATCGGCACAGTCATGCTGCGCGGCAAGGGCAAGCCCGTCGCGGCCTACGAAATCGTGGGTCTGCAGACCTGAGAGCGGCCCTCTTGCTCATCGGGCGAGCCAACCCCCTTGCCGGCGGATTCTCGGCGACTCACCCCAACAGGAATGTCTTTACCACCGCCGCGAGCAGCAACAGCCCAATGCCGAGAGCGAGGGCGTGGGGCCACCATTGGGCAAAGAGGGCCTTGATCCCACCTTGCTCCAAAGTGTTCGCAGCCTCGACTTCCGGTTCGGGTGTTTCGGTTGCCTGTCCGTTTCCGGGGGCGGTTCGCTCTTCCAGCCGTTTCGCAAGCGCTTTGGCGCGCCTGGCCAGTTCCACCTCTTTTTTCGGCACGGGCATCAGGCCGTTCGCGGTGTCCAGCAGTTCGAAACCCGCTTCCCGCCAGCCTGTCTCATGCCGGGCCCGCCGCCGCACGTTGGTCTCGCGGCTGTACCGGGCCACCTTGTTCTCCACAATCGTCTGGTAATCGGGTGGCGCGGTGCGGCCGGTCAAGTCCCAGTGGGTCTGGTAGTGCCAGGGTGTGTCGAAGTAGACCTGAATCTGGTAGGCGTCGGTGGGGACGTCTGTCACGCTTTCCGCCCAGGCATTGTCCACTTTGATCGCACCGTACAGTGTTTCGCCATCTTTCATTTCAATGACAAAGGTAGGCACGTTTTCGGGAAGCGGGCTCAGGGAGAGCAGGTCCCCCGCCCCAGCGGCTGACACCAGTGCGCATATGCCAAACAGCACGTTCATGTTGCAAAGTATAGGCGTTGGACTGCCGTCTGACAAGTTGCCAATCCCGCGAAGGCGGCAACCAGGCGCCATGGCGTGTCGGCCCCCGTGTGGACCGGCCCAGAAGGCATCAGCAGCTTGCGGAGACTTTTTGACGACATTGAGTCCGGAAGCCTTGTGGCCTTAGCATGTTCCATCTTGCGGGCATACGGCCGGGGCGCCATGCGGACCGGGGGTATGCGCCGTCACCAGAGGACCGCTGCACATGGATGGATGGATAATCGCGGTTTCAGCCGCCTGCGCGGCCACGGGCACACTTGCATTGCTGGTGTGGTTTGTACTCCGAACGCGCGGACCGCGTTTCGGCGGCCCGGGGAAAGGCGCCGCATTTGAACTGGTCTGCCGCGTCTGCAACCGCGACCTGGTTTTCGGCCCGAGCGAACTCGTGGCGCTGAGTCCGGTCGAGCGGGCGCTCAGTGTGCGCGCAAAACCCGAACTGGTGGGCCATCCGTTGGCGGAGTACGTCTGTCCTTACTGCGAGGCGGCGCACTGCTACGTTACCGACGAAAAACCGCCGCGCTATGCCGGCACCAACCTCTACCAGCCGCAGGCGGGGGGCGCGCGCTGCATGGAGTGCGGCAGGGAACTGCGCGCCGCGCCGCCGTCGGTCACGGAGGTCGATTTCGCCGCCGGCGGAACAACCGGGCTCAGCGAAGACTGCGGCCTCGTTTGCGAGCGCTGCCATGCGGTATGCTGTGTCCGTTGCTGCGAGAAAACAACGCGGGGACGAAGCCTGGACGGCAACCTTGCATGCCCCCGTTGTTTCCGTCAGCCCATTCGCGAGGTTTTCCGGCTCGGCTGAATCTGCTTTCGTCTGTGGAACCTTTTCAGGCCAACGAAGATAGAGGTGTACATGGAGAGAACGCTGAAACTGGGGATGGCCGCTCTTGTCCTGTGTGCGCTTGGCTTGCCGGGATGCGTGACCACGCCCCAGGCGAATCGCCGCGGCGCCATGCCGCCT
>NPIG01001411.1_pt1 | contig 12625 bp, 12 predicted proteins | sample 8637441 | NCBI WGS metagenome assembly NPIG01 (sample SAMN07420675, study PRJNA396082) | bioreactor metagenome | isolation source: sample BR6 brine-fed electro-methanogenic bioreactor BR | place: Japan: Kochi | collected 2016-06-14 | reverse complement strand
AAATAAAAAAATCGTCCTTAATTAAAAGGACGATTGTCATCGCGGTACCACCTTTGTTCAAACTTATGTTTGCACTCATTACTTTAACGCAGTCAACGTACTTCTCTCACGGGTTGCGAGAAGTCTACTCCATAGACTAATTCAAATACTTTTATTCACGGTTTTCACCAGCCACCGATTCTCTACTGAACTTAAATATTTTACTATCTCTATTTCCTTGTATTTTATAAGTATTATAGCATATATAAATTATTTTTCAATCTTAATCTTTATCAGAATCATCATATATATCTTCTGGGTCATATGAATCTACAACATTTTCATGATCAAATTGATTGTTCTCTTGATTGCGGTATTGTTGGTTCATAGTTTTCTTCGCTAATTCCATATATAGATGTCTATTTAAAACCGTAAATGTTCGATATGCAAAGATCGATAAAATGAAGAATAATAAGAAACTGAAATTTAATATGTTATAGAACGTGATAACTAAAGCGATTGGTGTTGAACCAAAGACTGCGAGTTTAAATCGTCTTCCCCATGACATATAATTTTTAAACCTTGAAAACATCAATGTTGCAAGTAAAGCAAATATTGTAATCAATACAACATTCGATAAGACAACTGAAACTAAATAGAAAATTAATAATGCATTTTCTATATAAGCCGCACCTTCTGCTAAACTTTGGAAGTTATGACTTTCATTAAATATTTTAAATCCGATCACTCCAGAGTCTTCGATATAATAACCAACCGTATCTCCTTGAATGACCAAGGAAATAGATTCCATAGTTTCAATATCACTAACAGATTGATTTGTATTTAATATATAAACTCTTATATCTAAAATATCAAATCGTGTATCAAGTGTCTCATTTGAATCACTTGTACATGTCACTTGATTATCTATCAACGTACAACTTGTTGTTTCCTGATTAATCGTTGATGATTCATATGATAATAAATATGACCCTGTTCCTAATGACATAAATAATGCCATAACGAATAAGTACATAATCACAAAGAACCATGATCTTTTTAGTTGTTTTAGTAAGCCTTTCGGATCTAATAGGCTATCTTGTAGTATTCTAAACATTTTATCACCAAGGTTATTATATCATTCTTTTGTGTGTTTTTCTTGTATTTTTAATATACAAAATATGATATAATTCTTTTGGTGATTAAATGAATTATTTTACACATGAAAAAAGATATAATACTGTAAATAATTTTTATAAAGCTGCGTTTAAATCTAAGGTCTTTAAGGTCTCATTAAACGGTAATTTTACATGTCCTAATTTAGATGGTACAGTTGGTAAGTTAGGATGTATCTTCTGCTCAGAAATGGGAAGTGGTGATTTTGCTGGTGATAAGATGAAATCTATTAAAGACCAATTTTTAGATATTAAGAATATGATGCATAAAAAATGGCCTGATGGTAAATATATTCCTTACTTCCAGGCAAACTCAAATACATATGGACCACTAGAAAAACTAAAGTCTTTATTTGAAGAAGCCTTATTATTAGATGAGTCCGTTGTAGGATTATCTATCGCAACGAGACCTGATTGTTTAAATGAAGAAATCTATGACTATTTAGAAGATATATCCAAAAGAACATATTTATCTGTAGAACTTGGATTACAAAGTTCAAAAGAGAGTTCTTTAGAATTTATAAATCGTGGTCATGATTTAAACTGTTTTGTCAATGCTGTTAAAGAATTAAGAAAAAGAAAGATTAATGTTATTGTTCATATCATTAATGGATTACCAAATGAAACAAAACATGACATGTTGAATACAATTAAATTCTTAAATGATTTAGATATTCAAGGAATAAAGATACATATGTTATTTATCCAAAAAAATACACGATTGGCAGACTACTATAAAAAGAATCCTTTCAAAATGTTATCTTTAGAAGCGTATGTTGATATTGTCGTTGATCAATTACAATTATTAAATGAAAACATTATTGTTCATAGATTGACTGGCGATTCACCAAGAGAGAGTTTGATTGAACCTAAATGGAGTTTAAAAAAATTAGTCGTTACAAACGAAATAGATAAACGCATGCGTAAACTTGATGTTTACCAAGGAGGTCTAAATTGAGAAAAGCACATATAGCCGGGATTAGTTTTTCAATTATATTTGGTTTTAGTTTTATGTTTTCAAAGGTCGTTTTACAGTATGTAACACCCATGGGATTAATCGCTTATCGATTCTTAGTTGCTTTCTTAGTGTTTGAAATCCTAAGATTAACGAAAGTTGTTAAAATTAGATGGCAATGGAAGATTATTAAACCCATATTATTAGTGGCTTTATTCCAACCTATCTTATATTTCATATTTGAAACATATGGATTAAATTTGACGTCTTCTTCAGAAGCAGGAATGATGATTGCGTTAATTCCTATTTTTGTAACAATTCTTTCAGCATTTATCTTAAATGAAAAAGCTAGCAAAGCACAAGTTTTCTTTATTGTGTTTTCTGTTGCTGGTATATTATTTATTCAACTATTTAAACCAACAGAAAATAATCCATCAAGTTTAATTGGAATTGTTTTATTGTTTTTTGCAGTTATAAGTGCTGCGTCATTTAATATCGCTTCAAGAAATGCATCAAGGAAAGTTACACCTTATGAGAATACATATTTCATGATGATTGCAGGTGCGATCGCATTTAATTTGATCTATGTTATTCAATTAATTATGAGAGGCCATATAAGTGAATATTACGAAAGCTTATTACATATTGAGATCGTCGGTCCGATATTATACTTAGGTATCGTGGCTTCAATCGGAGGATTTTTCTTAGTCAACTATGCACTCTCAAAACTTCCAGCACACGTGTCTAGTATTTATGCAAACTTATCAACGGTCGTTGCTGTTATAGCTGGTGGTATCATTCTAAGAGAAACCATTCAATGGTATCACATCGTTGGATGCTTGATGATCGTTACCGGTGTTTATGGGACTGCATATGTCAATTACCGAAGACGACTAAGTAAGGTGAGTCAAAATGATTAATATATCTCAATATTCACATGATATATTAAGTAAATTTAGAAACGCAAATATATCCATTGATATGACTTGCGGAAACGGCTATGACACTTTGTTTTTATCACAAATTTCAAAATCAGTTTTTGCATTTGATATACAAGATTCTGCCATTGAACATACGAAAAAGCTCTTAGAAGAAAACCATGTATCAAATGCAAAAGTTATCAAAGAATCCCACGATTTATTTGATATCTATATAAACGACTTAATCGACCTGGCAATCTACAATCTTGGCTATTTACCAAAAGGTAACAAAGATATTAAGACTCAGTCTGATATCGTTGTTAAATCATTGAAGAAATTAGTTGAACAATTAAATGTGAACGGATTAATTGTGATCGTAATATACTTACATGATTTAGATGAATCGATTGCTATTCAAGATTTTGTAAGGACGTTAGATTCTAGATTTGATGTCTTAAAACATAAAGTCTTAAATAAAGAAAATTGTCCATATATTATAGAAATTAATAAAGTAAAGGAATAATCAAAAAATGATTATTCCTTTTTACTTTCTATAAAATGTTTAATTATTTCTGTGGCATCTTTGTAATCCAAAATGTTTTGATTCAAGTATTCGATTCCACTTTTTGTTATGGAATAATATTTCCTAGAAGGGGTTGATTTATCACTCTTCCAATATGATTCAATATAGCCTTCTTTTTCTAACCTTTTAAATGTTCTATATAATGTCGCTTCATTTAAGTAAAACTTACCTTCACTTTCTTTTTCTAAAGTTTTATTTATTCGATATCCATATGAATCTTCTCTTGTCAATATACTCAGAATAATTGTATCGGTATGCCCTCTTAGAAGATCACCAAATAGATTATTGATTTTATCACTCATAATTAAGAACCTCAATATTTTTAAACATTGATTTAAATACAAAAGTAATTACGAGTAATCCTAATCCATTTGAAAGTGTCATGCTAAACGTATAATTTACTCCAGTGAAAAGTGATTGAATTATAAATACCAGAAACAAGGTTACTGTAAAAAGTATATTCCACTTTGTTATATACTTGGCTTGCCTAATACTCATCATAAAAATGCTAAGGATTATATATAGAATAAATAATCCTATCGTACTAAACAGGATAATTGAAGGCCAAGATGTTGAGGATTGTGAAAGAGTGAACTCTAAGAAAGTATAAGAACCAGCCAATTGTAATCCTAAGATTTCTTCTGAAATTGGATTGTATCCTAAAAGATACAACTGTACTTTAGACAAGAAGATAAAAACTAACCCTATAACCATTAGTAATAAATATATTAAAAACTCCCTATTTTTATACTTACTAAAACTAACTGCTTGACTACTTCTCCAAAATCTAAACCTAAGATTTTTGCCAATATCTTTATATCTCTTGTAACTGTCAACTAGCTTATTATGATATATACTTAAAGGAATAAATATAATTGCCATTAATATTAAGTTAATTATAAATATCATACCAACCGGTTCTGAATTATAATACATATCGAATGTAAACTTTATATAATCTTCAGTGATTAAAGAGAAATTAAAGATGGTTTCTAGAATTATAATACTGAGAATAAATGACCAAGCAACAATGAAGTATTTGTGTGCTTTTAATAACATTTCCATAAATGATAACTTACTACTTTTAACATTATATATTTGATTTCTTAACTCTAAATTAAAGATAACTATAGTAAGACAAAGTACAACTAATCCCCAAAATGCATTAAAAAGAAATACAACAAAAGCAACAACAGTTAAAGCAACTGATATATACAATGAGACAGGATATGTTTTCTCTTTATAAATACTTTTTTCAAGATTAAAACTACTTCTAATATTGCCTAAAGAATCAATACATTTAGTGTAAGCTTCATTTTCAGATATCCCTGATGAAATTTCATCATTATATCGATCAACTATATTAGCAGTTATTTCTTGAATAAATTCAAAATTATCTTTTAATTCTTTACATGTAAATTGATTTTCAATATACTTTTTGAGCTTTTCTTCCATCATTTCACCTACCTACTCAAGTTAGGTATATATTAACACTTTATACCTACGCTGTCAAGGTATAAAGCGAAACAAAAGAAAAGAGGTGTTAAACCTCTTAATTTTTGTGTGTATAGTAATCATATTCTGGTAGTTTCATAAATCTTGCGTAAATACAATGAGGGAAAGCTGTGATCAATTGATTAAACTCTTCTAACAGTTTATCTCTTTCATCCATAAGCATATACATATTGTGATAAGTCTCGACAATATATTTGTTATGCTTATCTTTAACATCTAATGTATTAAATACTTCATCAACTGCGTTGATTATGTCAACTTTATCTTGATGAGATAGATTTTTAATCACAACCTTTGTATATGGTTCTAATTCCTTTGATTTATGGATATTAAAAATTAGATTAACTATTTTTCTAATTTCGATATGGAAACGAGATCTAGCTCGATAGAGTTTTTTAAAATCTCTTCTGATTCTATTTGAGAATATAAATGATAAAACAATTATTGCTATTAAAATAACTAATAGAACAATGAGTGTTATTTTACCAGATAGAATAAGAAACAATTAAACCACTTCCTTATTCAAGTATTGTTTTAATAAATCAACTTTATCTAGTTTTTCCCAAGGTAAATCTAAGTCACTTCTACCAAAATGTCCATAAGCAGCTGTTTGCTTATAGATTGGTCTTTTTAATTTTAATTGTTCAATAATTGCTTTTGGTCTTAAATCAAAATGTTTGTTAATAATATCAACGATTTTTGATTCAGGAATCTTATGGGTATTAAAAGAGTTAACCCCAACACTTGTAGGATGCGCTAACCCAATCGCATATGAAACTTGTAATTCTATTTCATCTGCTAATCCAGCTGCGACTAAATTCTTAGCAATGTATCTCATCATATATGCAGCGGATCTATCAACTTTAGATGGGTCTTTTCCTGAGAATGCTCCTCCTCCATGATGTGCTCTACCACCATATGTATCTACAATGATTTTTCTTCCAGTTAAGCCTGAGTCTCCTGCAGGTCCACCTTTAACAAATCTTCCTGTTGGATTCACATGGAATTTTGTTTTAGAATCTAACATGTTTTCAGGAATGACTTCTTTAATTACATGTTGAATGATATCTTCTTTAATTTGTTCTTGAGTTACATCTGGAGAATGTTGTGAAGATATTAAGATTGTATCAAATCTTTTGAATGAACCATCATCATTAAACTCAACTGTTACTTGAGTTTTACCATCAGGTCTTAAATATTCTAAGATACCTTCTTTTCTAACATAGGTAAGTCTTCTTGCTAATGCAGAAGCATAGTAATGACTGATTGGCATATAGTCTTCTGTTTTATTTGTTGCATATCCAAACATCATTCCTTGGTCACCTGCGCCTTGGTCTTTAACATCTGAATCATCAACACCCATTGCGATGTCAGGGGATTGTTCGTTTATAGAAACTAAAACAGCTAAGTTTTCAGCATCAAATCCGTATTTACCACGGTCATATCCAATTTCCGCTACTGTCTCTCTAACTAGTTTTTGAATATCAACATAAGTTGTTGTTGTTATTTCTCCAGTCACTAAAACAAGTCCAGTTGAAACTAATGTTTCGCAGGCAACTCTAGCTTCTGGATCTTTTGCTAGGATTGCATCTAAAATAGAATCTGAAATTTGGTCACAGATTTTATCTGGATGACCTTCAGTCACAGATTCTGACGTAAATAATTTATACATTTTAACACCTCTTAAAAAAATATAATTTTAGAATAATTTTGGTTCTTCTACTACCGATGGATCTTTTTTAGCTGCTTCTTCATTTTCCATTTGAGCAACTCTCGTTGAAGCGGCCGCTCCAATAGCACCGACGATGTCATCTAAAAAAGTATGACATTGTGGTTTTCCTTCTTTACCATCTTCATTTAGTTTTTTCACAATACCTGGTTTGTTAACATCAATGTCCCCAAAGTTTGTTTTACCGATTGTACCATACATACCAGCTAATTCTAATCCAAATAATTCATCAATTCCAAACATTCCTAAATCAGATGTTAAGACTTCTAACATAGGTTCTTGAATTAATCCTTCTTCAGCTAATCTATCAATTTCTGCACCGAGTTGTAAAATGTGGAACACATCTCTTAAAGATAATATTTTTTCTACAGATTCCATACAGTCTTGGTAGGAGATGTCATCGTTCCATTTCTTTTGTTGATTGTATGCAATATCAACAATGTCTTTAACTTGAACGCCTCTTTTCTTTAATGTTTCAATATTCATTTCTAACATTTCATCTCTTGAAAACAAGTTTTTTTCTCTATTCATTAAGAAAAACCTCCTTATAAATTTATAAACCTTATCTAACTTATTATTATAACATATATTTTACATATACTTTATTTTTTAATTTAATTGTTTTCCAACCGTAAACAGCTGTTTTCCTATCCCATTCATAAAATCTTTTATATCCATTTGTTTTTTACCTTGCAATTGAATATTTTTTAATAATATCAACCCGTCTTTTGTTTGAACATAGACGTCTTTTTTACTAATCTCAACGATTTCCCCTGGTTTATCACTGATATTCTTTTCAATATAGTCTACCTCATATAGTTTTAGTTTGAGATCATCAATTAAACAATATGTTAAAGGCCATGGATTAAATCCTCTGACGTGATTAAAAATTTCTTTCGCAGTTAAGTTAAAATTAATTCTTTCTTCTTCTGGCGTTATATTCTTTGCGAATGTCACTTTAGAAATATCTTGTTTAACTGGTGTAATAGATTCTATATTAGACATCACTTCTAATAAAGCTTCTGTACCAAGTAAACCAAGTTTTTCTTCAATTGTCCCTACATTATCTGTACGAAGAATCGGGATGTTTCTTTGAAGTAATACATCTCCTGCATCCATTTTCTTTGCCATATACATAATCGATACTCCTGTTAATTTATCTCCATATTGTATGGCTCTATGCATAGGTGATCCGCCTCTGTATTTTGGTAATAAAGAAGCGTGGACATTTATTGCATTGTATTTAGCATGTTTTAAGATAACTTCAGGAATAAATTGTCCATAAGCAGCAACGATAATAAAATCTAAATCTAAGTCTAGAATACATTGATTATCTTGTTTTATATTCGCAGGCTGAAAAACGTCTAACCCCAACTCCAAAGCTTTTGCTTTTACAGGTGTTGGCGTAAGTATTTTTTTTCTGCCTACAGGTTTATCCGGTTGAGTAACTACTTTTAATATCTCATAGGCTTCATTTAAACCTTCTAAAATAGGAACAGCAAAACGCATGCTTCCCATAAATACTATTTTCTTTTTCATATTATCCCTATCCTACATCCGGAAATCTGTCTAATCTAATATAGTTATCATTCATTTGATATTTATCAATCACTTCATTTAGAACAACATTTAGATTTCCTAAGTCTTTATATTTTATGATGATTTCACATATATAACGGTTATTAATTCGACTAACTTCTGGAATTGCAGGTCCTAAAACAATTGGTTGATTGTTTAATTTTTTTCTTAAGACCTTAACAATTTCTAAACCATTATAAAAACTGTCTCTCATTGAAGACGCAAACACTTTTAATTCAACCATATAATAAAACGGCGAATATTTTGCAAAACGACGAATTCTCATTTCATGGTTATAGAACCCATCATAGTCGTTTTCCGTTGCGTACTTAATCGCATAATGATTTGGATTAAATGCTTGTACAATAACACGTCCTAAAATATCACGTCTACCTGCTCTACCTGATACTTGCATAAGTAATTGGAATGTTTTTTCAGGTGCTCTAAAATCTGGGACATGTAAGTTACTATCAGCTTGGATAATACCAACAAGTGTAACCCTTGGAAAATCCAAACCTTTAGCTATCATTTGAGTTCCTAAAAGTATGTCTCCTTTTTTCTCGAAATCTTGTAATAGTTTTTCATGAGCGTTTTTTCTTCTGGTTGTATCATTATCCATTCTTACAATATTTATATCAGGAAATAATCCTCTTAATTCATTTTCTACCTTTTGAGTACCGGTTCCCATGTAACGTAAATCCTCTGATTCACATTTCTCACATTTTTTAGGAATTTTTTCATCGTGTCCACAGTAGTGACATTTTAAAGAATGTGAATATTCATGATAAGTTAGCGATATATCACAATTTGGGCATTTAAAAACGTGTCCGCAATTTCTACATATGATAAAATTAGAAAAGCCTCTTCTATTCATTAAAAGAATGACTTGTTCATTCTTTTCAAGCCTTTTTTGGATTTCTTCTTTTAAACGATTCGATATATTTGTTTGATTTCCACTCATGACTTCTTGTTTCATATCAACAACTTCAACAACAGGTAACCTTGAATTGATTGCTCTATTTGGTAAGTTCAATAATTCATAATACCCTTTGACATGTCTTGCGTAGCTTTCAATGTTAGGTGTTGCGGAACCTAGAATCATTGGACACTGATGATGTTTAATTCTTTTCTTTAAAACATCAATTGCATAGTAGTTAGGTAAGTTGGTTTGTTTGTATGTTGACTCATGTGATTCGTCTACGACAACTAATCCTAATTGATCCACTGGTGCAAAGCATGCGCTTCTAGCACCTATAACAATTTGTGCTTCTTGATTAACAATTCGACGCCATTCATCGTATTTTTCTAAGGTTGATAACCCACTATGTAATACAGCAACCAAATGTCCAAATCGTTGTCTAAATCTTGATAACATCATAGGGGTTAAACTAATCTCAGGAACTAAGAATATAACTGATTTACCTTTTTTTATAACCGCTTCAATTGAATCTAAATAAATTTCGGTTTTTCCAGATCCTGTCACTCCATGTAATAAGAATATTTTTTCTTCATCTAAACATTCTATAATTCTATTATAAGCAATTGCTTGTTCCTCATTAAGAACAATATCTTTTTGTTGAGTCACATAATGACTTTCAATATGACGATATTCTTCTTTATAGAAAATATTTACATATCCATGTTTTTCTAAAGTGTTAATAACTGACTGTGTAATATTTAATGATTTTTTAATATGTGTTAAGCTGTCCGTTTTATCTTTACGTTGGTCTAAATATCTATAAACATTCATTTGTTTAGCAGAAAGTTTTTCAGGTTCTTTCTTTGTTAATTTTGCGTACTTAAAACCGATATTTTTATTTTTCGGTTTAATATCGTAGATTTGTTTTATTGATTTATTTCTAATCCCTTTTTGAACAAAAGGATAAAGTTCTTTTTCAATTAAGGATAACAATACCTTGTCAGAGTTAATAAATGTATCAATTAATTCACCTGGTAAATTTTCTCTGTTTTTAACTTCAATTAAAGGTCTGTAAGCAACTTTTAATGCAGCTGGCAATAATGTTTGTAAAACATTAATTAATAGAGAACTTGATTCTTCTTTTAATTGATATGCCAATTCAATTAATTCTTCTGTTAAAAATGATTGTAAATCTAGAACTGATTCAATAGATTTTAGTTTATGATTTGAATCAGATTTTTCTGTGATTTCTAAACAGAATCCCATAATCAATCTATTTCCAAAAGGAACAATAACTCTCGCTCCAATTTGTAAAATTTCTAGATATTCAGAAGGGATTAAATAATCATATGTCTTATCAACATTTTTTGATTTTATATCTACTAATACTTTTGCTATCATTTTTTCCCTCCTTACAGATAATTATAACACTAATTGCGCTAATGAAAAAGTTTTCATATTAATTTTTTTACAGTAAACGGCTATATTATTATACACAAATACGATATAATATATATGTAAATATTTAAATTTTGAATTAAATAGTTTTTGAAAGGATCAAAAATGGAAAATCTAGAGATAAAAAACAAGGAGATCTTGGTTTTTGCTTTGGGAGGTCTTGGTGAGGTCGGTAAGAACATGTACTGTGTTCAATATGAAAATGACATCATCGTTATCGATTCTGGTTTAAAATTCCCTGATGAATACTTAATGGGAATTGATTATGTATTACCAGATTATCAATACTTAATTGATAACGAAGACAAAATCAGAGCATTAATCATAACACATGGTCATGAAGACCATATTGGGGGAATACCTTTTTTAGTAAAGCAAGTTAAGATACCTGTCATCTATGCAAACGGATTAAGTTTAGGACTTATTAAGAATAAGTTAGAAGAAAGAGTTAATTTCCCAGTCAATCTAAAAGAATACAATGAGAATGAAGCGTTAGTCTTTAACAATTTTAATATATCATTTTTTAGAACAAATCATTCAATTCCTGATACATTTGGCGTTAGATTAAAAACACCTGTAGGTTCAGTTGTACACACGGGTGATTTTAAATTCGATTTCTCACCGACATCAAAAGATAGTGATTATCACAAAATGGCAAAAATCGGTGAAGAAGGTGTATCCGTACTATTATCCGATTCAACCAACGCTGAATTGGATGGCTTTACGATATCAGAGAAAGTCGTATCACAAACGATTAGAGATATGTTTGAATCAATTGAAGGTAGAATTATTATTTCTACATTCGCTTCTAACATTCACAGAGTCCAACAAATCGTAGAGGCTTCTATACAAACAGGAAGACGTATTGCAGTATTTGGACGATCAATGACTAAAAACATCGATGTAGGATATAAACTTGGATATATAAAAGCTCCTAAAGGTACGTTTATCTACACAAGAAATCCGCGTCAAGAAATCACAACAAATAAACTGACGATTTTATGTACAGGTTCTCAAGGCGAACCAATGGCTGCACTAACAAGAATCGCAGCTGGTATTCACAAACAAATTAGTTTAAAACCAGGTGATACAGTTATCTTATCTTCATCACCAATTCCAGGAAATCAAGAATCTGTAAATAGAACCATTAACATGTTATATAAGCGTGGTGCAAAGGTTATCACTCAATCACCATTCGCCGATGTTCATGCATCTGGTCATGGTGGTCAAAACGAATTAAAACTGATGCTTAAACTTATGCGTCCAAAATACTTCATGCCAATTCATGGTGAATATAGAATGTTAAAAATTCATGCTGAATTAGGAGAAGATACAGGAATCCCAAAAGAAAATACCTTTATCATGGGGAATGGTGATGTCTTAGCAATCAATGAAAAGAAAGCTTATATTAAAGGTCAAGTACAGACATCAGATGTATATGTGGATAGTGAATCTATTGGAGAAGTCGGGTCTTTAGTAATAAAAGACAGAAGAGAATTATCTGACGATGGTTTATTATCAGTCATCATAACAATAAATGAAAATAATAGAGAAATCGAATGTGCTCCTAATGTTGTATCCAGAGGATTCATCTATACAAAAAACTTTGATAATATGACAAAGGATTTACAAGAAATAACAATAAAAGCATGTGATAAGTTTTTAGATTATGGAAAAAAACTTAATATCAATGGTATTAAAATCGAAGTCACAAGAGCTTTAAAAGCTTATATCAATAAGATGACTAAAAGAAGCCCAATGATTATGCCAGTCATTATGGTCTTATAAAAACAAGAGGCTGTAAAGAAACAGTC
>NPIG01001410.1_pt1 | contig 12626 bp, 11 predicted proteins | sample 8637441 | NCBI WGS metagenome assembly NPIG01 (sample SAMN07420675, study PRJNA396082) | bioreactor metagenome | isolation source: sample BR6 brine-fed electro-methanogenic bioreactor BR | place: Japan: Kochi | collected 2016-06-14 | reverse complement strand
ACCCGCCGCATCCGTGTCATGCTGGCCAGCGGCGAGGTGCTGGACATCCCGCGCGGCGCGTATTTTGCGACCCAGGACCGCACCTTCACGGTCGTCGACACCGCCGGCAACGTGACCACCCTCCGGCTGCCCGGCTACACCATGCCGGAAACCAAGAACACGGCCGGCTTCTTCGCCGCCCCGGGCATGGACATGATCGACCTGTTCATCGGTTCCGAGGGCCTGTTCGGCATCATCACCCAGATCGAGGTGGCCCTGGAGCGCCAGCACGACAGCATCTCGGTCGTGCAGTTCCTGCCCTCCGACGAGGCGGCGCTCGACTTCGTCCTCGCCCTGCGCGAGGAGGCCAGGGTCCGTCCCGAGTTCATCGAGTTCTATGACGCCAACGCGCTCAAGCTGCTGCGCGCCAAGCAGATCGAGAACCCGCAGTTCATCGACATGCCGCCGATCCCCGAGGACGCCGGCGCCGCCATCTTTTACGACATCGCCTTCTCGGGCAGCGACGAGAAGCCGGACTACGCCTGGCTGCGCGAGATCACCGAGCGCTGCGGCGCCGCCCTGTCGCACACCTGGGCCGGCTACGAGCGTCGCGATCTCGCCCGCTTCCGCCACTTCCGCCATGCCCTGCCCGAAAGTGTCAACGCCGTCATCGGCGAGCGCAAGAAGCAGCACCCGGGCCTGCACAAGCTGGGCACCGACCTTGCCGTCCCCGACACCTGTCTCAAGGAGATCTGGCACTTCTACCGCTCCAAGCTGGACACCGCCGGACTCGAATGGGTCGCCTTCGGCCACATCGCCGACAACCATTTCCACGTCAACATCCTGCCCCGCGACATGGACGACCTGACCAAGGCGCTCGGCATCTACAAGGAGTTCGCCCAGAAGGCCGTCTCCCTGCACGGCACGGTCTCGGCCGAACACGGCATCGGGAAAATGAAAAAGAAGTTCCTGTCCGTCATGTACACCCCCGAACAGATGGAGGAGATGAAGGCCCTCAAGCTGGCCCTCGATCCCCACGCCATGTTCAACCCCGGGGACATCCTCGATTTCGAAGGAGCGGCCCAATGAAGATCCTGGTCTGCGTCAAACAGGTCCCCGAGGTCACCAACGTCCAGGTGAATCCGGAAACCGGCACCCTCAACCGCGACGGTGTCGCCTCCATCCTCAACCCCTTCTGCGAATACGCCATGGATCTGGCGCTGCAGTTGAAGGAAGGCCGTGACGACATCGAGATCGTGACCCTGACCATGGGCCCACCGCAGGCCCGCATGGCCCTGCTGCGCTGCCTGGAAATGGGCGCCGACAGCGCCATCCTGGTCACCGACCGCAAGTTCGCCGGCGCCGACACCTGGGCCACCGCGCTGACCATCGCCAAGATCGTCGAGAAGCTCGACGGCGTCGATCTTGTGCTGGTCGGCAAGCACGCCATCGACGGCGATACGGCGCAAGTCGGCCCGATGCTGGCCGAGATCCTCAACATCCCGCAGGTCACCTACGCCGTCGGCCTGGAGATGGACGAGAGCGGCAAGCGCATCCGGGTGCGCCGCGAGAACGAGGGCGGCTACGAGAAGGTGCAGATGCGCCTGCCCGGCCTGGTCTCGGTGACCAAGGGCGCCGCCTCGCGCAAGGTCTGTTCCTTCCAGGACATCCTCGACGCCCGCACCAAGCCGCTGACCACCATGACCGCCGCCGATCTCGACCTCGAGGAGAAGGAGCTCGGCCTCCAAGGCTCGCTGACCCAGGTGGTCAAGGTCTTCCCGCCCACGGTCAAGGAGCCGGGCCGCGTGCTCAACGGCTCGAACGCCCCGGCGGTTGCCAAGGAAGTCGTCGGCATCCTCCACGACAAGCACTTCGTCTGAGGGAAACGCAGCCATGCTGATCATCGATAACAAAGCCTGCACCGGTTGCCGCCTGTGCGAGAAGAACTGCCCCTTCGGCGCCATCCTGGTCGTGGACGAGAAGGCCGCCGTCCAGGACAACTGCACCCTCTGTGGCGCCTGCATGAACGTCTGCTCGGAACACGCCATCGCCATCGAGCGCGCCGCCGCCTCGCCCGAGGAACTCGCCAAGTACAAGGGCGTGTTCATCTGGGCCGAATGCGACGAAAGCGCCGATGGCGAGTATCTGGTGCCCAAGAAGGTGGTGCTGGAACTGCTCGGCGTCGCCAAGGGCCTGGCCGGAACCCTCGGCGAGGAGATCCAGGTCCTGGTCCTGTCCGACGGCCGCCCGGTCGACACCGACATCCTGTTCGCCCACGGCGCCGACGGCGTCATCCGCCACGAGAACAAGCTGCTCTGGCCCTATTCGACCGACGCCTACACCACGGTCATCTCGGCCATGGTCGCCGCCAGGAAGCCTAACATCTTCCTGCTCGGCGCCACGCCCAACGGCCGTGACCTGGCGCCGCGCGTCGGCGCCCGGCTCAAGCTCGGCCTGACCGCCGACTGCACCATGCTCGAGATCAACGACGAGCGGCAGCTCGTGCAGACCCGCCCGGCCTTCGGCGGCAACATCATGGCCTCGATCCTCACCCCCTTCTCGCGGCCCCAGATGGCCACCGTGCGGCCCAACGTCTTCCCGGTCCCGGCGGCCGAGGACAGCCGCTCCGGCCCCATCGAGGACTTCGACGTCACCCTGCAGCGCGGCGTCGTGCGGACCCGCATCCTCGAGGTCGAGAAGGTCGTCACCGAGGGCGGCGGCATCGAGAACGCCTCGGTCATCGTCGCCGGCGGCACCGGCCTCAAGGCGCCCGAGAACATGGCCATGCTCAAGGAGCTGGCCGACGAACTCGGCGGCACCGTGGCCGGCTCGCGGCCGCTGGTCGAGGCCGGCTGGATTCCGCACACCAAGCAGGTCGGCCAGTCCGGCACCACGGTCTCGCCCGACCTCTACATCGCGGTCGGCATCAGCGGCGCCGTGCAGCACATCGTCGGCATGAGTTCGGCCCGCACCATCATCGCCATCAACAACGACCCCGAGGCGCCCATCTTCAAGGTCGCCGACATCGGCATCGTCGGCGACGCCTTCGAGGTGGTGCCGGCCCTGATCAAGGAAATCAGAGAGGCGAAACAGGCGGCGTAGCGCCTCCCCGTCGCCTTACCGCCCGAAGCGCCCGGGGCCCCTTGTTTCATGCGGGCCCCGGCGTTTTGTCCGGGATCGGAGGACTCTATTGCCGCCCCGAGTGGCGATTCTGCAATGCGAGAAAAACCGGCGCTGTTTTCCCACAGTTGGCGATTCCTTTTGCTGAAAAGGCACAATTCCCCGATAATCCGTGCGGGCTTTGCCAGTGGACGGCCGGATGAAGAATGGCCGCTTGGCTCTCTCGCTACCCACTTCCGCTCCCGGCGGGCCCTGGATTGACGTGATCGGCGGAGCGGCAACTTCAATGGAGTTCGGAACGGTCAAGCCATACGGCAAAGCCCGGGTGGTGCCAGCAGCCTCGGTTGTCGGCTGGTGGTGCGTGGTCGATGGCAACCTGGTGATCGATATGGTCGCCGACCTGGACACGGCTCGAATCTGCTGCCGCATCTACAACGGCATCGACGCCTGCACCGGAATCTGCGCCGAGCGCTGTTCCGGCGCGCCCGATTTCCCGGCCCAGCAACAACAGGCCGCCGACTAGACTTTCGGCTAAACCGCCGGCGATGCCGCGCCGTCGACGTTGATCGCCGTACCCGAGATGTAGCCGGCCGCGTCGGAAGCCAGGAAACACGCGGCGGCGGCGAATTCCTCGGCCGTCCCGACCCGCCCCATCGGCAGCTGCCGGCCCAGCTCGGCATAAATGTCCTCGAGGTCCGCGTTGCGCGCCTCGGCCCGCCTCTCCCACTGGTTGGAGCGGACCTTGCCGACCAGCAACGCGTTGACCAGTACGTTGTGGGCCGCGTACTCGCCGGCCAGCGCCTTGGTAAGGGCCATGCCGGCGGCGCGGCTGACCGAGGTCGGCACGCTCGACGGCTGCGGCGCCTTGGCGCCGATGGCCAGCACGTTGATCACCCTTCCCCAGCGCCGCGCCTTCATCGTCGGCAGGGCCAGGCGGCAGAGGCGGATGGCCCCGAACAGCTTGAGGTCGAGATCGGCCTGCCAGGTCGCGTCGTCGATCATTTCGAAGTCGCCGCGCCGCGAGGTGCCGGCATTGTTGACCAGGATATCGATGTGCGGAAAGGCGTCGGCCGCCTCGGCATAGGCGCGCTCGCAGCCCTCGGCCGTGCTGACGTCGGCGGCAATCGCCACCACCCGCCCCAGGATGCCCTTCTGCAACGCGGCCCGGGTCTCCTCCAGCACCTCGGCACGGCGGGCGACGATGGCCACGTTGGCCCCCGAGGCCGCGAAGCGGGCGGCGATGGCCCGGCCGATACCCTGGCTGCCGCCGGTGATCAGGGCGCTGCGTCCGTCCAGGCGGATATCCATTGTTCTTCTCCCCTCGCTTTTCGGCACCGGTCCCTTTCCGGCCCATCCCCGAATGGTAGCGCGCAGCCTCCGATCCCGCCAGTGGGACCACGCCCGCGGACTCCGTAACGGCGGTTCCCCGCTCGCTTGTAAGTCCCATTTTCGAATTTATATCTAGTTCAGGAGGGACTTCAGTTTTTGCCGTAAATGCGGTCGAGCGTGGGCCGGAGCTTTCCGGGCCTCCGAGGTCCGCTTTCGGAAAGAGGGTACTTCTCCGTTTCTCGGGTGGCGAGAAACCACTTCACAGCAAGTCGTCAAGCAGCAGGAACCCGCCAACACGCATAGGAGAGCAAACCATGCATATCTTGCGTCGATTTAGACATTTCTTCGCCATTCCGATGATTGCGGCGATGGCATTGCTGAGCATGCCCCTCGGCGTCGCACAGGCGGGGCTGGTCGGCTCCGATGCGATCATCGCCTCGGAGAAGGCCACCGCGAACCGGCAGGCCGTCGACACGTTCCTTCAGCGCCAGGACGTCCGCGACCAGCTCCAGGGATGGGGCATCGACCCGGCCGAAGCGCGTGACCGCGTCGCCGCCTTGTCGGATGCCGAGGTCGCCAAAATCGCCGGTACCCTGCCCCAGGATCCGGCGGGACAGGGAGCGGTCGGCGTGGTCGTCGGTGCGGCGCTCATTATTTTCATCGTTCTGCTGGTTACCGACATTCTTGGATTTACCTCGGTCTATCCGTTTACGAAAAAGGCCAACTGATCGAATCCGTTCCTGGACATAGGTTACGGATCCCGTAATGCACGGACTCCGATCGCTTCTGGCAGCGGCCGTTCTCGCGACGGCCGTTGCCGGTTGCGCCGCACCGCAGACCAAGGCTCTGCTGGACGGCCGCGAGGCGGGAGGCCTGCCGGCCCGCGCAATGAATGCCGACACCCCGTTCGTCGCCCAGGAAAGGCTCTACTGCGGCCCGGCGGCCCTGACCATGGCGCTCAACGCCACCGGACTCGACGTCAGCCAGCAGGAGATCGCCGACGCCGTCTACACGCCCGGACGCGAGGGGACCTTGCGCACCGACATCCTGGCCGGTGCCAGGCGGTGGGGACGGATCACCGTTCCGGTCGCCTCCCTGCCCGACCTTCTGCGCGAAGTCGCCGCCGGAAATCCGGTGATCGTGTTCCAGAACCTGTCGCTGCCCATCGTCCCGCAATGGCATTTCGCGGTCGCCATCGGCTACGACCTGGACCGCCAGGAGATCATCCTTCATTCCGGCACCACCGCGGCCCTGCGGACCGATCTTTCGACCTTCGAGCGGACCTGGGCCCGCGGCGATCACTGGGGACTCGTCGTCACGCCGCCCGACCGGATTCCATCGACCGCCGGCGAACAGGAGGCATTGGAAGCCGCGGCCGCGCTCGAACGTCTGGGTGAACTGGCCGCCGCGCACCGGGCGTGGCAGGCCGTCACCGGCCGATGGCCCGGCTCCTTCGGCGGTCACATGGGGTTGGGCAATACCCTGCTGGCGGACAAGGACTATTCGGCCGCCCGCTCGGCTTTCGGCCACGCCCTCGAAATCCGCCCCGGGGCGCCGGAGGCCTGGAACAACCTCGCCTACGCGCTGATCGGGATGGGCGAAGTCAAGGCGGCCGTGGCGGCGGCCGAAAAGGCGGTCCAGCTGGGGCAAGGCGCCCCGGCCTACCGCGACACCCTCGACGAGATCCGCGCCGCCGCCGCTAGAGCACTTTCCACTCAAATGGAACCCTTCTGACCGAGGTCTTTCGGGTCTGGAGCAGGAAGGGCTCGAAGAGCGTAGNNGACGCCCGCCCAGCCCCGAAAGGCCCGGCCCGTAAGGGTGGCTACGCCGCGGAGCCATCAGAATTGATTCCATTTGAGTGGAAAGTGCTCTTAACTTCCCTAATCCTCCGCGATGTCCTCGAGCCAGACGTCCGGGTTGGCGCGCAGGAATTCGTCGAACAGTTCCTTGCAGTCCGGGTCGTCCAGCAGGATCACCTCGACTCCGCGCTCGCGCAGGAACCCGACATTGCCGGTGAACGGCTTCTCCGGCGGCCAGTCGACGGCGGTCTGGCCGACGACGACCCGCGGGATCCCGAACTGAACGATGGTCCCCGAACACATCATGCAGGGGCTCAGGGTGGTGTAGAGGGTAAGGTCGCGGTAGCTCCGCTGACGGCCGAGATTCTGGAAGCAGTCCATCTCGCCGTGCAGGATCGGGCTCCCCTTCTGCACCCGGTTGTTGTGGCCCCGCGCGACGATCTCGCCGTCGCGGACGATGACGGCGCCGACCGGAATGCCGCCCTCGTCCTTGAAGCTCTTGCGCGCCTGCTCCAGCGCCGCCTTCATGAATTTCCTGTGATCAGTCATGGAGAGTTTCCCGCGCTATGTATTGTCCAACTAAGCCATAGGTGCTCTCGAACAGCAATTCCTTCATTGAGGTCGCGGGACGCCGCCTGGCAACCGTAACGTCAAAAAAAACGGGGCCCCGACCGGAGGCCCCGAGATTTTTTATGTCTCTGTTGTCGTTGAGTTATTCCGTGAGGTCACACGCAAAGAATTCAGTTAGTCCTCCCACACGTCCGGCGGCCAGTCGGGCCCCGGCAGGCGGTGGTCGTCGAGCCCGGCGATCGCCGAGCGACCCATGGCCAGCACCGCCTCCTCGCTGAGCCCGCCCATGTGCGGCGTGCACCAGAAACGGGGGTGCTCGACCAGTTCCTGCTTGTCGGTCGGCTCGGTCAGGAAGGCGTCGATGGCCGCACCGGTGAAATGCCCGGCCTTGAGCAGGTCGAGCAGCGCGTCCTCGTCGATCAGCCCGCCGCGTGCCGTGTTCACCAGCACCGCCGTCGGCTTCATTTTCGCCAGCCGCTCGCGGTTGAGGATGTTGGTCGTCTTCTTGGTCCGCGGCAGATGCACCGAAACCGCGTCCGAGCGTTCCAGAAGCTCGTCCAGGCTCACCGGCTTGACGCCGGTCTCGGCATAGAATTCGGGATAGTCGCGGATGTCGTGGGCCAGGATCTCGCAGCGGAACGGCGCCAGCAGCCGCGCCAGGTCCTTGCCGATATGGCCGCAGCCGAGAATGCCCACCGTCTTGTCCGACAGGGTATTGCCGCGCTGGCGCATCCAGGTTCCCGCCCGTAGGTCGCGATTGGCCTCGGGGAAGTGGCGCAGCAGCAGGATCATGTAGCCGAGTGCCATCTCGGCGACCGTGCGCTTGTTGACGCCGCCCTGCCAGCCCAACTCGACGCCGTACTTGCGCATCGCCTTGATGTCGATGGAGTCCATGCCGACGCCGTGCTTGGCGACGACCTTCAGTTCCGGCAGCTGCTTGATCACGTCCTCGGTCAGCCAATCGATGGACATGATGACCTTGTCGTGGCCGCGGATGAAGTCGACCAGTTCCTGGCCTTCCAGGATATCGTCGGTTTCCTTGAAGGTGACGTCGGGATACTTCGCCAGCAGTTCCTGGCGCAGAACGGGGTGACGGGCGAAGAACGCCTGAAGGACGGCAACGCGGGACACGGGACCCCTCCCCATTTTTCGGCCTTCGAGGGACGCACCCAGGTCGGGTAACGCCCCCCGGAGGCACATTATTAACAATATTGTTGATTTTTCTTACCGCATCGTGGCGAAAACTGCAAACGTTTTCCGCAGCTTTGTCCCCTTCGCGGCACGATTTTCCCTGACTTGCCCGGTGCTTCCGTCAAAATCCCCTGGAAGCCGAAAACCGCATCCCCATATGAGTTTTGCCAAACAAAACCGCGTTTCCTGTGGGGGAAATACAAGGCATGACGGAAAGGATCGAGTGCGCCGTCATCGGCGCCGGGGCGATCGGCTTGGCCATCGCCCGCGAGATGGCCCGGCGCGGCCGCGAAGTGATCGTCCTCGAGGAGACCGATGTCATCGGCTCCGACACCAGTTCGCGCAACAGCGAGGTGGTGCACGCCGGCATCTACTATGACAAGGACAGCCTCAAGGCGAAGCTCTGCGTCGAGGGCCGCGAGATGCTCTACGACTATTTCGCCTCGCACGGCATCGAGCACGCCCGCTGCGGCAAGATCATCGTCGCCGCCGACGCGGCACAGATCCCGCGCCTGGAAACCCTCAAGGCCAAGGGCGAGGCCAACGGCGTCGACGACCTGGAACTGATTGACGGGGCGCAGGCCCTGGCCCTGGAACCCAACCTCAACGCCGCCGCCGCGCTGCTCTCGCCGTCCTCGGGGATCATGGACAGCCACCGCCTGATGCTCGCCTACCAGGGCGACCTCGAGGATCGTGGCGGCATGGTCGCCTTTCTCAGCCCGGTCTGGGGCGGCCGCATGGAGAACGGCTCCAAGGTCGTCCAGGTCCACGGCGACGAGCCCATGGAGCTGGCCTGCGACATCGTCATCAACAGCGCCGGCCTCGGCGCCCAGGCGCTCTCGTCTTCCTTCGAGTTCGTGCCGCCCGAGTCGATCCCGCCGCGCTACCTGGCCAAGGGCAGCTACTTCACCCTCACCGGCCGCGCGCCGTTTTCGCGCCTCGTCTACCCGGTACCCGAACCCGGCGGCCTCGGCGTCCACCTGACCCTCGATCTCGGCGGCCAGGCCCGCTTCGGCCCCGACGTCGAATGGGTCGAATCCATCGACTACAACGTCGATCCGGCCCGCGCCGACACCTTCTACGCCGCCATCCGCACCTACTGGCCGGACCTGCGCGACGGCGCCCTGCAGCCGGGCTATGCCGGTGTCCGCCCCAAGGTCTCGGCTCCCGGCGAACCGGCCGCCGACTTCATCATCCAGGGTCCCGAGACCCACGGCGTCGACGGGCTGGTCAACCTCTACGGCATGGAAAGCCCCGGCCTCACCGCCTCCCTCGCCATCGCCAGGCACGTCGCCGGGCTGCTCGACTGACCCAATTACGGGGACACCTTACTTAATTCCCGAATTGAGCAAGGTGTCCCCCTATCTCGAAATAGAAAACCAACGTCCGGTTCATCCCCTCTGCCCGCCCCCTTGGCCAGACCGAAGGCTTTACGCTACAACTAGAACCCGAAGGGCCTGTCGCCCGGGAAAGGGTCGCCATGTTTCGCCACCGCCGTCTGACCGCTCCGCTGTTCCTGCTCGCCCTGCTGGTGCCGGCGGTCGCCGCCGCCCAGGCCCCGGCACCCGACCAGACGCCCGGCACGGTGCGTGCCCAGGGGCAGCTCGTCGCCCCCGGCCAGGAACAACTCGCCCCGAACGCGGCCCCTGCCGAACTGATCAACCTGCGCGAGGAGATGCGCGGCTTCGTCCAGAAGATCAGCGCCTATGCCCGCGGTCTCAGCCGCACCTTCGCCGTAGTGCCCATGGACGGCCTCGAGCTTCTCGAAAAAGTCGACCCCGTCGACCCCGAGATCCGGCTGCCGGCCAATACCTATACCCGGTCCATCGCCGGCGTCCTGCAGCCCGATCTGTTCTACGGCCTGCCCGAGGAGGACAAGCCGACCACCGACAAGCGGCGCGCGGTGCTGATGCCGCTGGCCGAGCGCGCCGAGAAGGCCGGCATCAAGGTGTTCGTCATGGATGCGGTGACGACGCCCGCCAACATCGACGCCGCCCGCCGGGCCGCCGCCAAGAAGGGATTCACCTTCTTCGGGGCGCCGGCCCACGGCATGGCGCTCGGTTCCCTGCCCCGCTACCCCCGCCGCCCCTACGGCGAGAACGGCGACAGCGTACTGTCCCTGAAACCGGTGAAGAATTTCGTCATGCTGCGCGATACGGCGACCTTCGGCCGCCAGGAGGAATTCGCCCTCGCCCTGCACGAGACCAACTACGACCTGATCGTCGTCGACGTCTTCCACGCCGTCGGCGAGCCGCTGTCCAAGCGCGCCGTCGAGACCCTGAAATACAAGAAGATCGGCGCCCGCCGCCTGGTCTTCGCCTATGTCGACATCGCCGCCGCCGCCAGCTACGCCTACTACTGGAAGCCCGGCTGGAAGGAAGGCTCGCCGACCTGGATCAGCGCCCCGACCCCGACCGACCCCGACCGCTACTTCGTCGAGTACTGGCGGCCGGAATGGCAGCAGATCATCAGCGGCGACGCCAACTCCTTCATCTACGGCATCGTGCAGCAGGGCTTCGACGGGGTGATCCTCGACGGCATCCGCAACTACCTATTCTTCGAAGGCGGCCTCGAGGCCTACAACGCCCCGCTCGGGGAGTAGTGAAAAAACAGCGATCTAATATCTTCATCTTATCGGAATTTATTCAGTGTCCTTTCGCCTAACAATTTACTGAATTGGCGAATACCCGCTAGTATATTATATTGTAAATGTTTTTCTTCGATTGATCGATGGCGGGGCGATCTCATGACAACATACGCGGATGCCCTTCGTTCAGTTAAGGGCGGCTTCTTAATTATCGGCCTAACCGGGTTTACCGGTTCTGGATGCACGACCGCTGCCAGGATATTGCGATCAAAAACAAAACCTGTTTTTCCAGACTATAACTCGGATTTTACTCGGTCCCCCGATTCAAATGATGAATTACGTCATAAAAAATTAAACCGCGTATGGAAAGAAATAGATTGGGAACCTTTTACCCCAATTGATATTTCTAAAATGATTTTTACATTTGCCGCATATCGTGCCCTAAAAAATCGTGCACAAAAAGGTGCAATTGGCCAAATTCGGCAAATTATCCAGCCATATCGCAAAGAACTAAAATACCTTCATCTTCTCACTGATGAAACAGAAATTACAAAACGTAATTCCTCAAAACTAATTTCGGCGTACGAAATTTGTTCCACTCTATATATTAGATTTAAGAGACAGTATCAATATAACTTAGATGATTTTATATTAATGATGCAAAATTTCGGCGATCAAATTCGACAATTTGGTCACGTATTTCCTTCTCACAACGAGTCACCATCTCCTCTCAATTTTCCAGTTCTACCGGAAGCCATTCGCCGATTAATTAGATCCTATCGCTATCAAGAAAAAACAAGATTTGTTATCGACGCATTTAGAAATCCCTATGAAGTCGAATTTTTCAAAAAAAGATACAGTGAGTTTTATCTTGTTTGCATGTTAAGGGAAAAAATCGAAAGAGACATAGCGCTCAAAAATCTCAATACAGATTTTCTAACCGTATTAGGTAACAGGGAAAAAGGTGGAATAACTGGCCACGAAAAAGAAAATGTTCATTACTGGGTAACTTCACAAAATATAGAAGAATGCGCCCAAAGGGCAGACATGTTTATTGACAACCAAAGCACACAAAAAAAAGACTTTCCCCACTTAAGAGCCCACTTAGTTAAATTGCTTTCTTTAGTTTTCCGACGCGGATGCATCCCTCCTAGCGATGACGAACGTGCGATGCAAATTGCCGTCACGGCCAAACAAATGTCCGGATGCATCTCTCGGCAAGTTGGGGCGGTCGTAGTAGGAAAAAACGGTTACGTACTGGGAGTTGGCTGGAACGACACGCCAGAAGGGCAAACTCCTTGCTCTCTTCGTTCAGCAAAGCAACTCATATCTAGCCCGGACCCAGAAATATTCAGCCCTTATGAAAGAGGCAACGAGTTCGTTGATCATATTAGGCACAACTACAATCTTGATCTTCCATTTTGCTTCAAGGATGAGGTTGCAATAGCCAAACAATGGAAAGATAAGAAAGCAGAATACACTAGAGCGTTGCATGCCGAAGAAAACGCTTTCCTCCAAATAACGAAAAACGGTGGTATTTCTGTTGAGAATTCTACGTTATTCACAACCGCTTCAACATGCACACTCTGTGCGAAAAAAGCATACCATCTTGGGGTAGATCGTATCGTCTATATCGAGGAATATCCTGGACTTGCTGTTGAACAGACTTTGAAAGGCGGATCGAGAACGCTCCGACTTGATCCATTTGAAGGAATTGTCGGTTCCGCTTTTTTTAAGCTTTTCACCCCGCTGGCACCGGAAAAAGACATTATTTCCCTTTTATCATAGGGCGCATATCGAACGGTGCGGAATACGTGGTTATTCCGCCTTCCCCTTGACGATCTGCGCCGTCTGGTCGCGGCCGTAGTAGCGGCGGGCATAGTAGGTCACCGTGTCCTTGAGGTAGGCGTCCAGTTCGTCCGTCGAGACGCTGCCGTCGCCGTTGCCGTAGCGCGGGCCGTCGGCCTCGCCGGCCATTCCGGTCAGGAAATACTTGGTGAACAGGCTCTGCGAACTGTCCTGCTCCCACGACGCCACCTGATCGGCGGCGC
>NPIG01001409.1_pt1 | contig 12627 bp, 14 predicted proteins | sample 8637441 | NCBI WGS metagenome assembly NPIG01 (sample SAMN07420675, study PRJNA396082) | bioreactor metagenome | isolation source: sample BR6 brine-fed electro-methanogenic bioreactor BR | place: Japan: Kochi | collected 2016-06-14 | reverse complement strand
GGGTGGTTCACGCCGACCGAAGCCGCCGCCGCGGGGGCCCTGGTGACCCTGGCCTTCGGCTGGCTGGCGCGCGAGTTCAAGAGCCTCGGCGACGTCACCGCGGCGATGCAGGAATCGGCCAACGTGACCGCCATGCTGTTCCTCATCAACATCGGCGCGCTTTTCTACAGCCGGGTGTTGGCCGTGACGCGGCTGCCCACCGAGTTGACCATGATGCTGCTGACCTGGGACGTGCCGCCCCTGGTCATTCTGCTCGGCATCATGGCGATCATGTTCTTCCTCGGGATGATCATGGTTCCCATCGGGATCTACGCCCTGACCCTGCCGATCATCATGCCGCTGCTGGTCAAGCTCGGCTACGATCCCATCTGGTTCGGGGTGATTGCCCTCAAGCTCACCGAGATCGGCGCCATTACACCGCCGGTGGGGCTGAACGTGTTCGCCATCAAGGGGGTCATTCCCAAGGTCATGAACGTGTCGCTGGAGGACGTCTACAGGGGATGCATGCCCTTCCTCCTTTGCGACTTGGTGGTCTTGGCCATCCTCGTCATGTTCCCCCAGATTTCCCTTTGGCTGCCGACCTTGCTGTTGGGCTGAGGAAGAATGCAACCGTTGCAGCGACGAAACCCCGCGCCGGGCGAGGCGCGGGGCAGCTGCCTGAACTGACAGAAGGAAGGATTCGATGGATCTGCAATTGACAGGAAAGCGGGCGCTGATCACGGCGGCGAGCCGCGGGCTTGGCCTGGGTGTCGCCGAAGCCCTGGCCGCCGAGGGCGCCGACGTATTCCTCACGGGACGCAGCGGAGACCTTCTGGCCAAGGCCTGTGAGGCCATCAACGGCCGGGGAAAGGGACGCGCCCATTTCGCCGTCGTCGATCTGGCCCAGGCGGATGCCGCCGCGTCCTGCCATCGCCAGGCCGTCGAGGCCTTGGGGGGCATCGACATCCTGGTCAACAACACTGGTGGGCCGCCGTTGGCGGCCATGGCGGAAACACCGCTTGACCTGCTGCGTGGCCATTTCGAGTCGATGGTGGCGCGGGTCATCGAACTGACCGGCCTGTGCCTGCCGGCCATGAGGGAGGCGCAATGGGGGCGGGTGCTCACCATTACATCTTCGGGTGTCGTCCAGCCGATCCCCGGCCTTGGGCTTTCCAATACCCTGCGTTCGGCCCTGGTCGGTTGGCACAAGACCCTCTCGGCCGAGGTCGCCCGTGAAGGCATCACAGTGAACGTGCTGCTGCCCGGGCGCATCTACACCGAACGGGTCAAGGAAATGGACGGCCTGGCGGCCAAGAAGCAGGGCAAGACGGTGGAGGAAATCGCTGCCGCCTCGCACGCCACCATCCCGATGGGCCGTTACGGAACGGTCGAGGAATTTGCCGCCGTGGCCGCTTTCGTGGCCAGCGGTCCGGCGAGTTATGTCACGGGCGACCTCATCCGTTGCGACGGCGGCATGATCCGATCGGTTTGAACCACCGTTTGCGGAGAAACAAGGAGAGTCAAAATTGACCCAGAACAAACGAGGCCGCATCCTGGTCATCAACCCCAATTCGAACCCGGAGGTCACCCGGCTGTTTTCGGCCGAGCTTGAGACCCTGAGGTTCGCCGACGGTCCAGAGATCGTCTGCGAGACCCTGGCCGAGGGGCCCATAGGCGTCGAATCCGAACTGGATGTCGCGAGCGTTGCCGAACCGCTGCGCAGGCTGATAACCGCCCGCGACGACGCCGATGCCTATGTCATCGCGTGCTATTCGGACCCCGGTCTGTACGTCTGCCGGGAAGCGACGACCAAACCGGTCCTCGGCATCCAGTCCTGCGGCATAATGGTCGCCCTCAGCCTGGGCGAGCGTTACGGCGTGCTGGCCCTCAAGACGGCCTCGATCAAGCGTCACCTGCGCTATCTGCGGCAATTGGGGCTGACCGAACGGTTGGCCGGGGAGCGTCCGCTCGACCTGAGCGTCGCCGAAAGCGCCGAAGGGCCTCAGACGCTGGACCGTCTGACCGAGGTGGGAACCGCGCTTCGCGATATCGACGGCGCAGACGTTCTTCTGCTCGGCTGTGCCGGCATGTCCCGTCATCGGGCGCCGCTGGAGGAGCGGCTGGGCATCCCCGTGATCGATCCGGTCCAGGCCGGTGTGGGGATGGCGGTTGCGACGCTTTCGATGCGGCGCGCTGCCGGATAGCCGTCCCCGGTTCCCGGTTCTTCCCTAGCGCCGTCCGTTCAGCATGTAGAATGGCTCGGTCACGTCCAGGTGCTTCAGCATGGCGTTGTGCCAGCGCTGATAGTAGGGCAGCAGGCGGCCGACCGGCTCGCGTTGCGCCTTGATCTCCTCGGGGATTCCCTTGTTCAGCACCGCGCGGACCTCGCGATAAAGCGCGTCGACGTCGTATTCCGTAAACCGGCCGTCGTCGACGACGATCTTGCCGCCGACCATCACGGTGCGCACGTCCGTCCCCTTGGCTCGGTGGATCAGAAGCTCGAGCCAGTCGATGTCCGGCGACACCCAGGGATCGTTGGCAATGGCGCTCGGATCGAGCAGGATCGCGTCGGCCAGCATGCCGGGCTTCAGGGTGCCCAAACCTCCCTCGAAACCGGTCACCCGGGCGCCGTTCACCGTTCCGATCCGCAGGACCTGCAGTGCCGTCGGCGGAATCGTCTTTTCCAGGTCGAAACCCGCCACCCGATGCAGCTTGTGGATCAGCCGCATTTCCATGAACGGATCGTCGTCGTCGTTGATGCTCTTGTCGTCGATACCGATGGCTACCGCGATCCCCGCGCGCAGCAGGGCGTCGAGCGGTGCAATGCCGTTGCGGACATGGAAATTGCAGCTCGCATGGTGGGTCGTCGCGGCATCGCGTTCGGCCAGCAGGGCGATGTCGTCCTCCGAGGCCCAGACCGTGTGACTGAACACCGTGTTGCGGTCGACCAGTCCCATGCTGTCCAGCCAGGCCAGCAGCGACTTGCCGTATTTCATGAAGCCGTAGGCCCGCTGATGCGGCGTCTGCAGGCAGTGGATATGGATGGGCAGCTTGTCCAGTTCGTCGGCCCGCGCCTTGATCCGCTTCATCAGTTTGGGCGTGCAGCCATGGGCCCAGCTCGGTCCGAGCAGGACCCGTGTCGTCTCGCTGTTGAACTTCGAATACAGATGCTCGAAAAGCTCGAAGTACTGGTCTTCGAGTTTGTCCGCATCGTACTCGGTGAACGGGGTCGCCAGCGCGCGCAGATCGTCCGGCAGGGTTTCCAGGAACTCCTTCTCGTCGCAGGCGAAGCGGTTCATGTTGCGCACCGCCGGCGTATAGGCGAGGCGGATGCCGGTCGCCAGGTAGGCGCGGACCGCCTTGTCCCCCGCCTCGATGGCATTCGGGCCGGGATCGTCCCAGCCGAAGTGGTGGGTGGTCGTGAAGCCCTGGCGCAGATGCCGCACCGCGGTCAGGGCCGCCGCCAGGTCGGACGGCAGCGCCACCCGCCACGGCCAGTCGAGGATCATGTTCTCGAGAAAGGTGAAGAACACGCCGGCCTGGATGCGCGACAGGCCGTGTCCGTGGCTGTGCGCGTCGATGATGCCGGGCATGACGATGTGGGAGCCGTCACCGACGACCCGGGCGCCGGGATGGCGTGGCGCCAGGTCGGCATAGGCACCGACCTCGTGGACCTTGTCTCCCTTGACGACGACGGCGCCGTTTTCGATCCAGCCACCGGTCTCGTCTGTGGGATCGGTGAGAACCCGCTCGCCACGCAGGATGGTGGTTTCTGGCTCTTGCATGGGTCTACCCGTTCTTTTGGTCGGCCAGCCATTCGTCGTAGGTCTGGCGGACGAGCGAGAAGCGGTCCGACTGGCGGGAGTAGAGGTCGGCATACAGGCGCCCGACCGGCTGGTAGGCGTCGTCGATCACCCGCATCTTTTCCGCGTCGATGACCGCATCCTTGGCCCGCATCCACACGACTTCGCCCATTATCAGCATCCGGTGCGGCTTGAACTGAATGCTGTGCAGATGGCGGCATTCGAAGGCCGCTGGGGATTCCGCAATCCGCGGTGCCTTGACCAGGTTGCTCTTCTCGGTCGACAGGCCGGTCACCTCCAGTTCGTCGACCCCGTGGGGGAAGTCGACCGCGCAGTCGTTCATCGCCTTGGCGATGGGTTCGTCCACCATGTTGACCACGAACTCGCCGGTATCGAGGATGTTCCGGACCGTATCCTTGAGTGTGCCGTCGGAGCGGCGGTCGAATCCGAGGATCACCAGCGCGGGGTCCTCGCCGAACACGTTGAAGAAGCTGAACGGCGCCGCGTTGGTCGAGCCGTCGGCGTTGACGGTTGTCACCAGGGCGATGGGGCGCGGGATGATGAAACTCGCCAACAGCTTGTAACGCATTCTGGGGGCGATGGAGGCGAAATCGATTTCCAAGACATTTCTCCTGTTGTTCTTGGATGCACGTGGCGGGAAGGGGGCATCGATCCCTGTTCGAGTAGCCGCAAAACCGCGGCAGGTCAATCGATGCCTGCCGGAAAATGCGCACGACTGAAACGGCCGCCCAAATCCGCCGGGCGGCCGCAATTCCTGCGGCTGATCTTCGTGCCTACAGGTAGTCGAACAGATTCATTTCGTTGATCCGCGAGATGGCCGCATAGCTTGCCTCCAACTGCGTCTGCAGCGTCTCCATGCGGGTCACCGCTTCGGCGACATCGACTTCCTTGATCTCGCTGATGAAGGCTTCGAGACGCACCTGCGCTTCCATCTGGACGTCCATTTCCCAGTCGAGGTCGGTCGCCGCCGCGGACAGTTTGGTCTGGGTCGCCAGCAGGCCGTCGAGGGCTTCGTTGACCAAATCGAGCGCCTCCGCCATGGCATCCTCGTCGGCCGGATCCTCGGAGGCGTTGGCGCCCAAACTCAGGGCTCGGATCGCCTTCTCGAAAGCCTCTTGGTTCGCCGTCACGCCGTAGGTGATTGTCTTGTCGTCGGAAGCCTTGAACGAGGCCACGGTACTGTCGCCCTGATAGTAGTCGGTGTTTGCCGCCGACGGATAGCTCTGCGCCGCATAGCCGCCGAGATCCACTGGGGCGGTGTCGGTCCTGTCTCCCGCAAAGAGATAGCGTCCGGACAGGCGCGTGTTGACGAGGTCCGTGAAGGTGTCGAGATAGCTCTGCGTCTGATTGTTGAGGCCTGCGTCCTCCGCCATGTCGCCGCTGATGGCGGTGCTGAGAAGGGACTGGTAGTTGCCCAGCACGTCGATCATGTTGGTGACGGCGTCGTACATGGTTTCGACCCGCGACAAGACGATTTCGCCCTGCTGGACATATTGCTGCGAGCGGGTAATCTGCCCCTCGAGGTCCAGCACCCGTTGGCTGTCGCTGCCCAGTCCCTGATAGGTTTCCGATTTGAGGCCGCTCGAACTCTGGGTGGTCGCTTCCGCGAACTCGGTCTGGAGCCGCATGACGTTGGCCAGAGTGGAATTCAGTTGCCCATATGTCGAAATCCGGGTCATCGCTGTACTTCTCCAATCAGGACGCAACGGCATTGAACAGGGCGTCGAACATCTCTTCGAGGATCTGAACGACCTGCGAGCAGGCGGAGTACTGGTTTTCCAGGGCGGCGAGGAGGGCCGTTTCCTCGTCGATGTTGACGCCCGCTTCGTTGCTGAAGGTGTTTGCCAGGCTGTCGGTGACGAGCCCGGTGGTTTCGGCATCTGACTCGGCTGCGGACGCCTTGGTGGCGACGTCCGTGATGACGGCCGAGGCGTATTCGGAAAAGGTGCGGGAACCTCCCGACAGGTTGCCGGCTGCCGTGAAATCGGTTGCGCTGCTGAGTGCCTCTTCGAGAGCCTCGGCGATCGAACCGTCGCCGGCGGCGAGGCCGATATCGCCTGCGGCCAGGGTGCTGTCGTCGCTGAGCGTGGCGACCGGTACCAGCGTGCTGTCCGATTTCAGGACCGAATTGACCGAAATGGTTTCTGCGGAAGCGCCGGTGAAGATGTCGTTGAGGCCGAAGAAATACGAAACCCCGACGTTGTCGCTGCCGACAGCGCTGTCCATCTCGTTGATCGCAATTCCCAGGGACGCGTCGTCGGAACTGACGACCAGGTGTCCCTCGGCATCGAAGGACGCACTGATCCCCGTGATGGCATCGATGGCGTCGGCAAGATCCTGGTAGGTGGCGCAGGTGGTCAGATCCAGGTCCGCTACCGTGTCCACGGTTCCGTCGCTGTCGACCAGGGCGATGCGCAGGGTGCCGCTCCAGCTGGCGGCGTCGGACGGCGTCACGGAGGTGGTGCCGGTCAGGCTCGTCGCCGCCGGGTTGGCCGTTCCCTGGTTGCTGACGGTATTGACCGTCTCGATCAGCGTCGCGGCCAATTCGTCCAGTTCGTCCTGGATGGCCGGCAGGGTTTCGTCGCGCAGTTCGACGAGGGCGCCGATCTCGCCACCGGTGATAAGCGTGGTTATGTCGGTGCCGTCGAGCATGATGCCGTTGAAGTCGCTCGGATACTCCATGCCCGATGAAACGGCCCCGGTTGCCTCATAGGACAGGCTATGAACCGTACCGGTGACCAGGGGCTGGCCTGATTTCGTATAGATGTGGAGTTCGCCGGCCGACGTCTCGAAATAGCTGATGTCGAGCTTTTCCGAGACCGAGGCCAGGGCTGTGCGGCGCGCATCCTCGAGATCGCTGGTGTCGTTGCCGAGGGCCTTTGCCTTGGTGATCTGTTCGTTGAGGCTGTCGATTTTCTCCAGCGCCGCGTTCAGATCGTTGACCGCGGTTTCGATCTGCTGGTCCGCGTCGGCGCGTTGTTGCTGGATTTCGTCCGAGAGGGACGACAGGCTCCCGGCGAGATCGGTTGCAGCATCAACGACCAGGTATTTCAGGCTGTCGCTTTCCGGCGTCACGGCAAGATCCGCGAAGGCCGTTTCGAAGGCGGTGACGAGGGCCGCGATTGAATCGTCCGAATCGGTACTGCCAAAGGCGCTGGACACGGACTCCAGATAGTCTGCGATGGTTTGGCTGAAGCCTTCCTCGCTGGTGGCCGCCATCAGGGACCTGACGAGGTTCTCGTCCACATAGGTGCTGATTGATGAGAGATCGACACCGGTGGCGGTGCCGGCGGTGACCGTCGTCGTCAGGTTGGTAACCTTGGTGGTGTAGCCATCGGCATCGGCATTGGCGATATTGGTCGCGGCAACGGAAGCTTGGGCTTCCGATGTTGCGATGCCGCTCAAGGCCGCGTTCAGGGCTATCCGCAGGTCCATGGTTCCATGCTGCCGGGTTCGAATCGGCAGGCTCCTCCCTAGATCAGGCGCACCGGGGTCGCGGGAGTCGGCCGCTCCGGGTAGGCGGATCGGCCGTCGTCCCCGTATCCGATCGACTTCTCTCTCTGGGACCGGCGCCAGGCCGCCAATCCGGCCTCGATACGGGTGGCGGTCGTCACTTTTGCGGCGTTGAGAAGCGCCATGTTCCGTTCCAGCAAAGGCCGCAGGGCGGCAGTCCGGTTGACGAGGCCGCCGAAGGCCTCCATTTCCTCCTCGGTGGCCTCTTTAAGTCGCGAATGGAAATCCCGAGTGAGGGCGTCCAGGACCTTTCCGGCATCGACTTTTTTCGGTGTCAATTCATGGAGCAGGGGGGTGTCCCGGCGTTCCAGCGCCTTGTTCTCGGCTTCGACCAGTTCGACGAAATGGTCGAAAGCTCGGCCGAGCTCCTCGAGATAGGCGTCATTCGTTTGCTGTGGCTGTTTCATTGCGGGTTTCCTCGCTGATAGGCCTTTCGGGCTTCCCCGTGGCGGATGCGGCTCCTCAGCTTTCCCTTCACGATCGCATGCTCGGCGCTCAATCGGTCGGCCAGGTCGTTGACCTCGTCGAAAAGGGAGAGCAGAGCTTTGCGGTCGATAAAGCTGACCTCCGGCGGCAGTGCCAGCATCCGTCCGCCCGTTTCACGGGCCAGAGCTATGATCTGCTCTTCATCGGCGGTCGCGGTTCCGGTGACCGATTGGCCGGCCGCCACGACACGCCGGAAATCGCTCGCGAGCCGCCGATCCGCCGGCAATCCAAGGATTGTTTGTTCTTTCAGTTTAGCCATGATTTCGTCCGTCTCTCCGCGTTGGTGACGTATCAAACGGCTTGGATCAGCGCGTCGAACATGTCTTGAGAGGTGCTGATGACCTGGGACGCCGCCGAATAGGCCTGCTGGGCGACGATCATGTCGGTCAGTTCCTCGGAAGTCGTAACGGTCGAGGCTTCGACCGAACTCCCGGCAATGCTTCCCGAACCGCCGTAGCCGGCAACGTTCAGGGTTGCGGTGCCGGAATCGACCGTGGCGACGTAGGCATTACCCGAAACTGCGGTCAGACCGTTGGGGTTGTTGAAGGTGGCCAGCGGAATCTGGTAGATCGGCCGGCTCATCCCGTTGTCGAAGGTGGCGGTGACCAGACCGCTTTCGTCGATCGAGACGCTGGCCAGTTCGCCATACTGCAAACCGTCCTGGGATACCGAAGTCACCGAGACCTGCGGCGTGTCCTCCTCACTGTCGAAACTGCTCAGTCCGTCGGAGCGCCCCACGGTGCCGAAATCGAAGGTGATGGTGCTGTCGCTGGCGCCGCTGCTCCATCCGGTGATCGTCAGGGTGTCGGACGAAACGCTGTCCAGCGCACCGTCGGCGAAGGTGAAGGTATAGCTGCCGCCTGCCGAGATGGTGCCGTCATCGGAGGTGACGGTCAGCGCCCATTCGGTGGTGGTGGTCTTTTCCCAGGTGTACTCCAGGGTGTGGCTGGTGCCGACCGCGTCGTAGATTTCCGACGAGGTGGTGAACGTATCGCCGATGGCCGCGTCGGCCGGCAGGTTGGCCACGATCTCGATGTTCTCGGTCGCCTCGGCGGCGCCGGTGATGCTGTTGAGATTGATGGTCTCGAGACTGCTGGCCGATGCGCTGCTGGAAAGCAGATTGCCGTCGGAATCGACCGGCCAGCCTTGCAGGTAGTAGCCGTTCTCGTTGACCAGATAGCCGTCCTCGTCGGTATCGAAGGTCCCGGCCCGCGTGTAATAAAACTCGTTGCTGTCGGGGCCCGTCGTGACGATGAAGAAGCCGTTGCCGTCGATCGCCATGTAGGTCGAGGTGTCCGACGATTCGATCAGTCCCTGGAGATCCACGCTTTGGACCGAACTGACCAGCACACCGGCCGAGGTCAGTTCGCTCGACCCGTAGGGGTCGGTGACCAGGGTCGAGAAGTTGGCGGAGACCTCCTTGTAGCCGACCGTCGAGGAGTTGGCCAAGTTGGTCGAGATCATCGACAGGTTCGCGCTCTGGGCCCGCAGGGCCGAGACCGCGATATACATGGCTGCATTGCCGCTGCTCATTTGCCGTCCTCCTTCCTGTCTCGGCTCATTGGACGGCCATGGAAACGATGTAGGAGGTCGGCACCGAGATGCCGTCCATCAACAGCGTGGCCGGGGACGTCGAGGTGTCGACCGAGGTGATCGTGCCCTGGGCGTAGAGGGTTGGTGTTATCTCGTTGCCGTCGCTGTCGACGGCCTCCACGACCAGCTGATAGGCCCCGTCGGCAGCCGTCTCGCCGTCGCTGGTGACACCGTCCCAGGTGAATTCATGTGTCCCGGCCGAGGTGCTTCCTTCGGCGGAGTAGACGATATTGCCGTCCTCATCGAGGACGTAGAGGGTGACCTCGTCGGCCGTCTCGGGCAGGGAGTATTCCCACTCGGCGGTGCCGCCGCTAAGCGGTGCGGTGTCGCCATAGGCCGTGATCTCCGCTCCCAGATAGGCGAGAGCGGAATCGGCTTCGACACCCTGGACCGCCGTAAGCAGGCTGGTCAGGGTTTCGTTGGTCAGGGCCTGCTGCTCCAGGCTGGCGATGGAGGTGAGCTGACTGGTGAATTCCGACGGATCGACGGGATCGGTCGGGTCCTGGTTCTGAAGCTGGGCGGCGAGGATGGCGATCCAGGTCGTATAGATCTCCTCGGCCGTCGATGTGGTCGAATCATCCGTACTGGTGGCAGCGAGGCTTTCGAGTATCGCGCTGCTGTAGGTATCCGAAGCGACGGAAGTTGTAGTCATCGCGGGTCTCCTTGCGGGTTCGGCCCACTGTCCCGGCCCGGAACCCTTACTCGGTTAAACGGAGAGCCCGCGAAAACCTGGCGTAAAAAAAACTCCGGACTGTGCCGGAGTTTTTTTGGATCGGATGGGGATCAGCGTGGCGGACGCGGTGGGGGCGGTTTGCCTCCGGGCCCGGACTCCCAGCGCGTGGCGAAAATCCGGCGGTCTTCGGGATCGAGCTGCGCAACCACCGGGATCAGCGTGTCATGCATGGCGGCCAGTCGCTGCTGCATGATGCCTTCCAGTTCCTTGACCTCCTGCCGGATGCGTTCGGAATCGGGCTTGTCTTCAAGCAGCGTCGCCACGGTCTCCCGGCGGATCTCGTCCGCCTTCTCCTTGAGGGTTCGGATGTCGTCCGCATGTTTCTCCACGGCCTCGAGGATTTGCCGGCGGCCGTTATCGGACATTCCCATCGTAACGAAATCGATGAACCACATTTCCGGCATGCGGTCGTCCCTGGCGGTCGGTCCGAACATGCCGTCGTCCCGCCCGAACGGCCCGCCGGGCGGGCCCGGAACGAAGGGGCTGGATCCGACGAGCCAACCCAGGAAGAAGAAGTTGAGGGCAAGCGACAAGGTCATCGCCACGCTGAGGATGACTTTTGTGCGTTTCGTCGTCGACATACTGTCTACCTCTCTCGCGGTGCATTCTGCGCACTTGGATGCCTGCGGCCGGGAATTCTCTCCGGGCTACAAGGTCATGATGAAGTACATAAGCCCCGAATAGCTCTCACGCAGGCTCATCGTCCGGTCGGCGACGCCGACGATGACTCCGATCAGCGACGCCATGGTGATCAGCAGCAGCGGCCGGTAGACGAATCCGCCCAGAACGCTCGTGATTTCATCCCACATGGTCGGGCGAGGAATCTCGATTGCGGCCTCGGCCGCGGCCATTGCTTCCTCATGTGCCTGGATGCGGTCCATGACCTGGTCGATGGCCCGCATGTCGGGTTCCGGCGCCTCGTCGCCGGCCAGCACCCGCTCCACTTCGCAGGTATCCCTTAGCAGCTGGAAAGCTTCCGGCGAAGTCCGTGCCAGAACCAGGGCCTCGGGCCGCCGGTCGGCCGGCCACGCCAGGGGATCTCCGCCGTAGCGGTCAAGAAGATCCTGAAGTTCTTTCAGTTCCATTCATCCACTGTCTCCAATGAGGTCCTTGGACCTGTTCCGCAAGATTTCGCGAAGACGATTCCGAGCTCGTTTCAGCAGCGATTCTACCGCTGAAACAGTTGTGCCGAGAATTTCCGCCGTCTCCGCGTTCGATAAGCCCTGGTGATAGAATAGCGCAAGCGCAGCTTGTTGTTCATTGCTCAATTTCAAGGTCGCTTGACGGAGAATTCGGGACGCCTGGTGCTGTTGTACCACCGCGGCGGCCGTCGGACGGTCGTCCGCGATCTCCATCAGTTCGTCCGTATATTCCGGTTTCTTCTTGCGCTTGAAATCGATGCAGCGGTTGACCGTCACCCGGTACAGCCACGTCGTGAAGATTGCGGCCCCGGGCGTCCAGTCCGCGCGTTTCAGCCATACGGTGAAGAATACGTCCTGGGCCAAATCCTCGGCGTCTGCCGTGTTCGGGATCATTCGATAGACGAGCCCGAAAACCCGCCGGTAATGCCGCGCCATCAGGATCCGGAATGCCGCCTGATCGCCGGCCGTCGCACGCGCCATCAACTCGTCGTCGCCGGCGGCCTCTTCCCATGCAGCCTCCTCGACCGGCGATACCGACGGTCGGGCGGCAACGTGAGTTCCGCTTTGGCTATGCCGTTCCTCTGGCGATGCGTCTTGGGTCGACACGTCAAGGATTTCCCGAGCTGCTATCAAGCTTTTTCGGTTCCTTCCGTGCCCACGCTCGCCCAAGCGTCGTACATCTTCCGGATATCGGCCTTGATACGTTCGCAGTCCTTGGCGTTGAACCCAGACCGCATCAGTGCCGAAATACGGAAGATGTTGATCCTGTAAAAAAGATCCAGCCTTTCGCAAAGCTGTACCGATACTTCCGGCTGCAGATTATCGCGCAAGCCCTGCAGAATGGCCATCGCTTTGCTGACCCGATTGATGCAGTCCGCGCGATGATTGTCGAAGAAATTCTTCTCCGCGTCCTCGAGGTGGCGAATGGCACCGGCCAAAAGGGTCGCCACCATCCAAGGCTGTGGCGCGCAGGCCCTGGCCTTTTCGTAAGCACTCGCCATCCGGCGAACAGCGGCATTCATGGCTGTATTCCTTCCCAACTGGGTTCAGTCGTCGTCCGATGACAGAATGGCCTTGATGTAGTCGGACATGGTTTCGGCCAAGGCGATCTTGGCTTCGAGGTTGGCGTAGTAGTCGATCAGCCGTTCCTCGTAGTCGTAGGCGCGCTCCGCGATGTCCGAGACCTTGGCTTCAAGGTCGTTGTTGGTGTCCTCGAGGGCGGCGATAGCATCGGCGAGAGCGCCGCTGGAGGTGTTGGCGATGGTGTCGAGTTTGTCGTAGAGCAGATCGCCGATCCCCTCCGAGATCGTGATGGTGACGCTGTCGCTTTCGCCGGTATAGACCAGCTTCAGCCCGG
>NPIG01000571.1_pt2 | contig 12638 bp, 11 predicted proteins | sample 8637441 | NCBI WGS metagenome assembly NPIG01 (sample SAMN07420675, study PRJNA396082) | bioreactor metagenome | isolation source: sample BR6 brine-fed electro-methanogenic bioreactor BR | place: Japan: Kochi | collected 2016-06-14 | reverse complement strand
TCGGCCCGGGCTTCCGTCATGGCGCCGGTGGTCACCGAATCGTAGACGACCTCGACCTCGGTCCCCAGATTGGTGACGACCGGAATCGACACGACTGCGATCAGAAGCAGCAGAAGCGCGTATTCGGTCGCAGTAGCGCCTGCCACCGAACGGGAAAAACGACGAAAATTCTCGGATACCATTTTATGGGCCTAATCCATCCCTGATTACAGTTGAATATGTATTTCTCGATTTTTTCGAATCGACATGAGTGTGAAAAATCGACGATTCACCACCCTATGCGATTAGATCGACAAGCTTTTACTCAGGCGTAAAAAATATTTTTTGCGTGTCATGACAAGCTGAATCGAAACGATATCTCCACAGAAAGGGAATTCGATTTGGAGTCGAAGCATGAACAATAAAAAGAATCTTATTCGCGTTTTTGCGGTCGCCATTGTGGTCATTGCAGGACTACTCTATTCAACCGCCGTCCAAAGCGCGGAACGTCCGATCGGAAGCCGGGTCGTCGGAGGGATTATGCTTCACGACCGTGGGCCCGCCGCCGACCGCCACGAAGACGGCTATGACGTGAACATCGAATATCAGTACGCCGCTCCCGACTGGGAATTCTGGCAAAAAATCGGCTCACCCCGCCCCCATGCCGGCGTTTCGCTCAGTACCAATAACGAAACCAGCATTCTCTATGGCGGCATCACATACGAGATGGATATTTGGCACCCGCTTTTCGCAGCCGCTCACGGCGGCCTGGCCCTGCATGACGGCCCGCTGCACCAGAAGGATATCCGCCGCTGCGAGGACGATAGCGACTGCGGCTTCGGCTCGAGAATTCTCTTCCGTGGAGGTCTCGAGGTCGGCATGCGCCTGACCGATTCCGTTTCCCTTTCGGTTCTATGGGATCACGTCTCCCACGGTAAACTTCTCGCATCGGAAAACGAGGGGATCGACCATATCGGTCTTCGCGTGGGACTGGATCTCTAGTTCTCCTGTCAGCGTATCGGAACCATCGGGGCGGGCCCAGCCAAGGCCCGCCTTTTTACTTCACCCTCAATCGTTCGGGAAAAGCGCCGCGCCTTGGCTCAGGCCGCCAGGGAGATGTCATTCTTGCTGTCGACTTTCCGGATATCGTTCCGGCTGGCGCCCCGGCTTTCCCATCCGGAATTGAGGCCGACCGCCTCGATGGCATGGCGTGCGATATTTTCCCTGGATACATGCTCGATCACGCCATTCCGGACGACCGGAACCGTGCGATCGACCTGGTCGACACAGGAAACGGCCAGGAACGGTGTGATCGACAATTTCTTCCCCCGGGCGATTTCGAGATCGTCGCGGATCGTCGACGCCAGGAGATCCAAGTCCAGCCAGGCAAAGCGAAGCGCCCCCTGATAGGCATTCGGGATGTTCGTCCTGTCGACGATCCCGGCGAACGGCTTGTCATCCAGGGCATGAGGCAGCGGACCTGCGCCATGCCGCGTCAAATAGGCCCGCGTCGCATACACGACGTCGAGATCGGTGATGCCGGCCTTCAGGGCGAGAACGCAGACATTGCGAAGGCCCGTGCTCGAGCGCGTCACATGGGGGAACCACCGGTGGTCCTGGTCCAGCAGCAACCCCTGGGCTCCCTCGAAGACCACATGATCGAAGTGATCCAGGGCGGTCAGGTCGATCAGCTTGACGGCGGCGCTGAAATCCCTGCAATCGGTGAGAAACCGATCGCGCAAGGCGTCGGAACGGAAGAGATCCCCCTTGCCCCCGAACGGCTCGCTTATTCCCAGCGCGGCCAGGCGTTCCGGAACCCAGGATGAGCGGATGAGATCGAGCTTGCTCAGCAGGACTGCGGGGCTTGCGAGATCCCGAGCCACGGTTTTGAATTCCGCGCGCAGATTTCTCTCGATGGTCTCTCCGAAACCGACGCCGCAACTGCCGTGCCGCCCGTCACCTCGCGCATCTTCGATGATCTGGTTGATCAGCATGTCATAGGGCGTGGTCAGCGGACAGTCGGGGTCGACGATCACCCGTGGCGACAATCCGAGCTCATCCAGGCGGGCCGCCTCGTTGTGGAAAAGGATCGGATTGATCACGAAGAATTCGCTGAGGAATGTCGTGGCCCCGCAGAAGGAACCGCTCGAGAAATGATTGAACACGTGCCGCCGCCCGTCCGGCGCCGTCACCGTGTGTCCCGCCTGGGCACCGCCGTTGAAACGCACGACGACGGCTTCTCCCTTCAGCTTCGAGCAAAGGAAATCGGTCATCAACCCCTTGCCTTCGTCCCCGAAATTGGCTCCGATCACGACACTGGCCTTTTTCATGGTTCTTGTTTCCTTTTTTCCGAAGTGAAGAGAGGGGAGCCGCCGGCGGAAATCCGCCGGCGGCATTCTTGCATCAGAACCTGACGACGCCGCTCGAACCGCTCGCGGCGGCGGCCACAGCCAGATCCCCGACGGCTTTGGCCACAACGAGCGAGGTGTCGCCCGACCAGCTGCCGGCCACGGTCCCGGCGTCCGCTCCTTCGCAGACCTGGATCGCCGAGACGATCACTTCCGCGAGCTTGGTGTGGTCGGACAGCCGGAGCACCCTCTGACCTAACAACTCGCCCCACGCCTTGACGACGCGATCGGGGTTGCTCCGGGCGAAGCTGCCTTCCTCGACGACGACGTGGAAGACGTTGTAGCTGCGCTCGACCATGGTCAGCAGCTCGCGTGCGTCGAGATCCGCCTGGACGGTATCGCCGGTGACTTCCTTGATGTGGTCGGCAAGCAGCCGAGGCGAAGGCATCTCGTCGCCGACCGTGAAGAGGTAGCCCTTCTTGCCCCGCTTCTCGAAGCAGTCGATCGAGGTGCGCATGGCCGCGAAGTACCACGGCAAATCGTAGCTCTCGTGATTGTTTCCGCCGCCCCCACCCTCGAGATAGATCTTCTCCAGCTGTTCGGCGATGCTGATATCGGCTTCGAACTGGCTGACCTGCAGCGGCACGCGATCACAATGCGCGTCGCCGATCGCCATGACCATCAGGTGCGGATCGCTGACCGGCTTTCGATCGAGGATCTCGGTGAAGGTGGTGTTCAAGCCGTGGCGCACCAGCTGCTCGGCCAGCATTCCCATCGAGCCGGTAACGTCGACGGCGACGATGACCGCGGTGGAGTTCGGGTTGAGATCCGAATCCCGGCTTTCCCGCACCGAGGCCTTCTTCGGGTCGAGCTTTTCGTCCAGGCCATGGCTGGTGAAGATCTCGTGCCGCGACTTCTTGCTGGTTGTTGCGCTATAGGATGTCCAATCGGACGGGTTCCAACGTGCCGATCCCATGATCACATCTCCTTGTAAACGTCGCTTCCAGAGACTGCCAACCTGACGAAGCGACGGGCGCCGAAGCTGGCCTTGAGGGTTTCCTGCCAAAGTTCGTAATCGCGGACAGCATCGCCGCCCGAAGCGCAGCGCAGCCAATCCGCCATCGCCTTCGGGACGGACTTGTCGGTGCCGAGCCTGGCGCCGGTCACATCGCCGAGAAGCTCGCGGCCGAGAGCGCGGATCATCTCGAGGTCGACCCGAATATCCCCCTTCCGGCTGTCGAGCAGGTCGCGGGGCGCATAGGTGACGGTGCGAGCCGGGGCGCCGGCCATCTTCTCGCCCACCTTCGTCGCGTACCACCAGCCGCCGAGCAAGGCGACCGAGTGGTATTCCGGCGAGACGAAGCAGGTGTCGAGCGAGATGGCGTTGTGCGAGATCCCGGCATGGACGAGATAGCAGACGATGTTGTGAAGCGAGCTCAGAATCCAGGCCACATGCGTTGGATCCATGCGGCCGCCGAGGTGAGACAACAGATCCTTGAGTAGGATCAGGTCGGGCGTCTTCTCGATGACCATGACCGGTCCGGATGCTGTCTCGAAGGACTTCTTCACCTTAGGCAGATAGCGGGCGAATTCCTTCTCCATCTCCGACGAGGCGAACCGGAACGATCCGATGGCTTTCCGCGCCCGCTCAAACAGATCCTTGTTAGTTTCGTCGAGGCGGAAGACAGCCACCGTCGGCGCGACATAGAGATCGCCCAGCTCGAATTCGTGTTTCCTCTGATGCCGGATGCGATACCGGCGTCCATCGGTGTCCGTCAGGTCGAACACGCCGGGGGTCACCCAGGCACCGGCCTCGATCTTCGCGACCGCGGACTTGTAGAGATCCTGGACATGCTGGAAGACCGCCGACGTCGCATCGTCCTTGGTGTGATCCGGATGCCAGCGGGACGCCAGCCCATGATAGATCCTCTTGGCCTCCGCCTTGTCGGCCGGGAACGCGCGTTCCGGCTCGGAAGCGGGGATCGAGAGCAGGTCCTGGGCGGTCATCGCAATGGCGTCGAACATGTCGTTTTCTCCTTCTGACCTTAATATGGGTCTATTTGTGCGTTTTTGCAACAAATTATTTTTTCCAATTTTCCGTTCATTTCTCACGTTTATTCCCATATACTAATTGAATAAGGTGTGAGGACGCACAAATATGGAAGACTATCAACGCCCTATCGTCACGGTCGACGTCGCCGTGTTCACACTTGTCTCCGGCACACTGCACGTCGGACTGTTGACCCGTGACAGGGATCCCTTCTCCGGCAAGTTAGCGCTGCCTGGCGGCTTCGTGCATATCAATGAGGATGTCGATACTGCGCGTACTGCACGACGCGTGATCGAAGAGAAGACCGGGGTGCGCGTGCCCTACCTCGAGCAGCTCTATACGTTTTCTGGGTTATCCCGTGACCCGCGTGGCTGGTCGGTGAGTATTGCTTACTATGTCGTTATCCCCGGCGAGATCCTCGCCTCCGGCAATGGCGAGCTTCAGCTCCACCCGGTGGACAAACTTCCTCCGCTGGCCTTTGACCACAACACAATCGTCGAGGTCGCAGTCAATCGTCTGCGCGCGAAGTCGACCTATTCATCGCTGCCTGCCTTCCTGTTGCCCGAAACCTTCACGCTCCCCGAACTTCAGAAGGTCTACGAGCAAGTTCTCGGGACAAAAATCGATCGCTGGAAATTCCGTCGCCGGTTCGAGGATCTCGACATAATCGAACTGGCGGAAGGAACACGCACCGCCCGTGCCGGCGCAGGCCGCCCCGGCCAGCTTTTCAGACTGCGCTCCCAGGTTCTTTCGGAGCTCAAGGAAACGATCTGACCGGATCACTTCCGGATATCCCTACTCAATTGCCACTTGAGGAAATCCAGACATGTCCACGTCCGCGTATCAGTTTGCTCTCGGAACCATGCCGGTTGGTGATCGCAGCCTGCAGGCGGTCGAGATTATCAACTCAGCCGACGGTAGGCCGCTTGCGAAAATGCCGTATGACGAGGCGGCCGGAATTCTTCTCGATCGCCAGAGTGTCATCCGCCGGCTGAACGACCGCATCGCCGAATGCGCGGACGGCCGCACCGACGAGGAGCAGGAATACGTCAAGGGCCTGCGCGACGCGCTCGGCATTCTCGAAGGCAGGATGTAGTCCCCTTTTCTCCAACGGCGCATATTCAGGAAATCAGGCATGCCGAAGACATCGAGCGGGGGCGGACTGTGGCGCTCCGAGACGGTGCATAACGAGTATTTCGACGGAACGGTCGATATTTTCAGGAATCCGTCCCCCACCCTGTTCAAAAAGAGCCTTCTGGAAACCGGACACGCGCGAGGAAATGTTTCCATCGAGGAGGCCGCAGTATATGTCTGGTTCGGCCCCGCCCTGCATGGCGATATCGAGACACCCGGCGAGATCGTCGTCGCCTGGAACGAACCCTGGAAGGGATCCTGCAACGCGCGCTTCTACGATTCGATCTACGACCTTTTATGCGGCGACACCCAGGAAGACGATGTCGAAATGGAGGATATTGAAAAGGCGATCAGATCCGTTGCCGCATTCCGGGCGCTTCTTGGGAGCTTCAATCTGGTCATCGAAGCCGCCTAGATACGGCACCTGGAAATCTCGGTCAGGTTATCCGGCCCACGGCACGGAAATCCATTTTTTTGCGCCGCAAGAAATCAGGAAATCTCGACGCCATGATTTCGCCAACTCCTTCCCCGATCCACGTTCTTGTTTCCTTGCTCCTTGCCGATCCTCGGATCGGCGATGAGACGGCGAACGGATTCGAGGCCTTTCTCGCTGCCCGCGGCACGAAGCAACTTCTCGTCGTTCAACGCCATCGCCTTCCCGATGGTATCGGCGCCGGCCCGAGCCAAGATCTGAACGGCCCTGTCATCCGTTCCGGCAAGAAAGCAAAGCGCGTGAACGCCCGTCTCCCGCCCTTTCCCGGACCTGAGATCTCGAAGCGCCTTGTCGTGAGCCTTCGCTGAGGCTATCCGCGCCGATTGCGCAGGCCACATCCTGTTTGCGATCCTGACGATCGGCTTTTCGCTGCGCATGAGGTGATTGAACGTCCACCTCATCAAGGTCACATCGGAATTGCGCATCCCTGCGGCATCGGCGATCTCACCCCATCCGCGCCCCTCCATCCTGGCCTTGATGACGCTTTCGAAATCCCGGTCCCCGATCGGCTCCAGTGGCGCCAGGCGTGACCGCGCCCGATCCTCGCTTTCTATCCTGTCGTTCAGCGCACCCCAAATCTCATCCGCGCCGTCGCGCACACGCGGAAAAGACCGCCGTTTGCATCCCAGTTTCGTGGCGATTACTACCATTTCCTTATTGGTCAACTGGCGCATGATATCGTCGAACGCAGGCGTGTTCCGCCGCAGCCTGTTCTCGAGGAACGGGATCATCAGATCCGGATCTCTCCTTGCCTCCAGGCTGACGGGATATCGGTAAGTGCCAGCGTATCTGCTGTCGACCGGATCGTAGAACCGGCTCGCCTTCCCCGCCATTCCTTCGAGATATTCGACATACCTCAAGGCCTCGATATCATCGACACCAAGACCGTGCCTCGAAAGGAATTCGTCATCACTGTTCAGCGCGGCCCCCACAGTAGCGATCCCCGACCGTTCCAACCGGCTGACGGCATCCACGTCGATCTCGGCAAGGAAACAGAGCGCGTGGATCCCGATTTTGTCGCCGATCCCTTCCAGATGATCCTGCAGGGCCCCATCATGGGATTCCATGAATTTGCTCTCCGGGCTTCGTGGATCCCACAGGCCGAGCGCGATATCGGCCACCGGATAGCAATTCTCCGACAGGTTCTGCAGTACCGATTTCGAGGCTCGCCCAGCCGCATCGGCGGATCCTTCAATGGCCTCGCCGATCTCCGTCCAGCTGTATCCCTTCTCCCTGTCCGCACGCATCGCCCCGACAGCCCTCCATGAATAGGGCTCTAAGGGTGGCAGGTTCTCGTCTCTTCCGGACGGACCGTAGGCGTCCTGGCGCATCTTCTTTCTTATCTCGCCAATGATTTCGTACCGACCGTCGAACCGGCGCCTTTCACATCCGATTTTTTCAGCGATGTTCTTGAGTCCGGCGTCATCGATATGATTTGCGACCGGATAGAAATTCTTCGATTCCCAGGTTGCCCTTTCCCGAAGCACCCTGATCCGCCCCTCCGTGTCGTCGGGAAAATCAAGCATCCACAACATGATGGTCCGCCTTCATCCAGTGACCGTAAAACCAAATTCTTCTGCTTTTCCCGATTTCCGAGCCTTATTTCAGTCGGCCGCCCAGCCCCGAGGACACCTCGCGTCTCTCACCGAGAGTCTTCCCTCTCGTGGCTCTGCCGCGCTTCCATCTCCAATTCTCGCTCGTATGGCGCCTTTTTGGTAAGGATTGCTTGAATCGATTTCAAAATGGCCGAATGGGAGAGACCTACTTTCCTCAAAGTGGCCGGGACGCCGTCCTGGGATTCGTCGATCATGACTTTCTCGACGGATCCGTTCTTTCCCTCCAGTGCAGTCCAGGCTCCCCGGGCTTTCCGCATGCCCTCGGAATTTCCGCTTTCCAAATGGGCAAGATATGCGGCATTGGACAGCAGTTTTCCCAGTCGTTTGGCGGCCGCGACAGTCAGCGGGCCGCCCTGCCCGTCATCGACGTTGCCTTCCAGGATGTGACAATCGCGCACCAGCCTGGCCATGTACTTCTTCAGGCTTCCGGACCTGACGAACTCCGCCGCTGCGTCCAGCCGATCCTCCTGGCAGGCCTGACAGATAGCCGCGGCCCTGTAAGGCCCGAGAGCATCATCGATCGCCGAACGGATACGGCCGAGTTTTCCGATTTCGGGAAGCTTCAGGGATGCCATATGGAGCGATAAGACCGCACCCGGCATGTCTTCCTCGCGAAGCGAGCTGTCCAGTCCGCTTTTCAGTCTTGAGACCTGGATCGCCGTATCCGCGATCCTGGGTAGCGGAGACCCGACGCCCGCAGCGATACCAACCGTCAAAAATCCCCTATCGCCAACCTCGAGCACCTTCTTGGCAATCCCGAGAAACTGGTCATTTTCCATCTGGGCAGCCTCCATTGCGCCGTGGATAAAGCCCGCTCTCCGCGAACCCTATTTTCCCAAGCCAAACGGCAACGAATTCCCGCAAGACGGCAAGCTCGAATTGAGACTTGAACGTGTGTTCGCAGCCCATGATCCGGCACAACTCCTTGGGGCCGGAAAGACGGCTGAACAGGATCTCCTGATGGTCCGGGCACGTTGCCGTGTCCTTTTCCCCGACCACCAGAAGAACCGGCATCTTCATCTCGTTCGCCTGCGGCAGGAAATCGTATCTCATGAGATCGTCGAAAAACCGCCGAGTCACCCTGCCCGACCTCCCTGGCCGCGACGAAGATGCCTTCACGAAATACCCCCTGGCCGCGATCGCATCCAATTTGTCGGGTGAATGCATCCTGTAGGCTTCCGTCAAAAGAGATCCGGAAACGACCGTGGACGTCGGTGCGATCGCGCGAACTTCATCCGGATGCCGCAGGGCATAGCGAAAAGTCGAGGCGGCGCCGAGGCTATGGCCGGCCAAGAAAAACGGCGTCTGGAACCAGGGTTCGTCTCTTGCCCAGGCAACGACATCCTCGAGATCTTCGCAGAAACCCGTGAGGGTCGCATTCGAAATGTCCCCGTCGCTTTCGCCGAAACTGCAGGTCGCGTCAAAATTTACCGCGCCGATGCCGTGCCTATTAAAAACCTCGGCCATGGCTTGGATGTGAGGCTGCTCCTTGTATCCTCCGAGACCATGCTGCAGAAAGGCCAGCCCCCTCATGGTCTGAACGCGTTCCAGATCAAGGACGACACGCTGGCCCTTGCGGTTCCTTATCGTTATTTTTTCCGTCATGCCACCGAAGCTCGCTGTATTCCGCCTCTCTATTTTTCAGATATCAGTTTGCGGGACGATTTCATCCGACGGCCGGTCGTCGGCTTTGAACCCTTCTCGGGGCACTTAAAAAACAAGCGCCCCCGGCCGACCTGTCCGAGGGCGCTTGCTTGTTGTCGGCATCCGATCAGTAACGGATGACGATGAGGCCGGGTGATCCGTTGCCGTCATGACCACCGGTGGCTTTCCCGGCGATATAGTCCTCATCCCCGATATTGCCCGGAACATCGTCCGATCCCGCCGTCAGAATAATATTGGCCCCGGTTGCGTAGCTGCTACCGCCTCCACCACCGCCACCGCCACCGCTTAGGTAGCCGGCACCGCCGCCACCTCCAAAGTAACCGGCGCCGCCACCACCACCGCCAAAGGAAGCGCCGCTGCCACCACCGGCGCCGCCATTGAGCGCGGTTCCTGCGGTTCCCGGGCGAGACGAAGATCCGCCCGCACCGCCCGCGGTTTGCGTTCCGCCAAGTCCCGACGATACGCCGGTTTCATCGTAATAGTACCCATCTTGTCCAACCGAGCCGCCACCGGCACCGCCATAGCCGCCAGTCCATGACCCGCCGCCACCGCCAGCAATTGCAAGACGAATTGAACCGCTAAGCACTTCGCTTCGACCACCACCACCGGCACCGTTCGGACTATTGCTTTCTTGACCGGCGCCGCCTGTTCCGCCGCCCGGAAGACCTCCGGTCCGGTTCCACGATCCGCCGGTACCCACCGTGACGACCAGGGATTCGCCGGGGGTAACCGCAATATCGCTTTGCACAAATCCGCCGCCGCCGCCCCAATCATCGGCCTGACGACGCTCCCCGCCACCACCGGCTCCCCACAGCTTGAGGCGGATCGTGGTTACGCCGTCAGGCACGACCCAGGTTCCGTTGCTCTCGAACACGACGGCGTTCTGGAACGGCGCCTCGCCTGTCGTAATCGTCCACTCGCCGCCGGTGCCGTTCAAATCGTAAAAGACGGTGCCGCTCTCCAGATAGCCGGCCGGCGCATTGGCACGCAGGCGGATCTCCTGGCCCGACGTGACAGTCGCAGGAGCCTCGGCAAACGCCGATTCATCGACGGAAACCCGCGGCAGCCCGTCGCCGAACACGATCAGGGACAGCGGAACGTCGAAGCCGCCAACCGGAACCGGGTCCGAAACGACAGTATCGCCAGGCGCGGCACCCTCGGCATCGAAGAATGCAAAGGCATCGGGCTCGTCATCCTGTTTCGTTGTGACGGTCCACGTCTCCGTCCCGCCGTCGACGGAAACGTAACAATTCACTGCCGAGGCGAATTCGTCCGAACTCGTCACCCTGGCCTGGACAAGATTGCCTTCCGTCAGGGTGACACTGGAACCAGACGCCACATCATCGACCACGAACTCGCAGCTAGGATCTCCCGAGATTGAAGCCGACAACCCATCACCGTCCCCATCGACGGCCACAGCCGCCGACATCGTCGCCGCCGAGCGCGAAACTCCGGAGATATCTCCAAAAACCATGGTGAAACGATTTTCCGATCCCTGCTGAGCGGGGATTTGCACTTCGCCGCCGACCTGCTCTCCAGCTACAGCTTCGATGCTGCTCGTTGCAGAAATAAATATGTCCTCGACCTCATCCCCAGTCTGGGTGACGGCAAAGATGGCCGCAACGGCAACCAAGGCCAAGGCCATTCCGTATTCGATTCCCGCCGCGCCACGCGCGGAACGAAGCAGAAGTTTCAGCATCTGATTTTCCTTTTTCTGGAGGCGGCGCGGCGGCGCCCTTCAAGGAACTCAGATATTTCCGTTTTCAGATTGCACAACACACTGATTTTCCGAGATGCAGATCAAGCGAAAGGCGGGAGCACGAAGGCCCCCGCCTCATCTTGGGAAAGCGATATCCCCCCGGGTTTCGCGCGCTTACCGGAGTGTAAACCACGCATTCGTGGACTGGGTGACGGACGGCATCGATCCCAGCGCCATCAAGCCATCGTCGGACCAGCCCGTCAGATGGGTTGCAGCCGAATAGATGTTGTCGTCGGTCATCGCGCATTTCAGCGTGCTCGGAACCCGTGGGCCGTATCCGCCGACATGGACGTCTACACTCGAGACCCTGACAGCCGTGTCAGTGAACAGAGTAAACCGCGCTGCGGAACCGGCAGATGTGGCTGTCTGGACGAGGGCCGAGGCGCTGACACTATATCCGATGAGACCGTCATTCAGGTTCGACCTGTCGGCGTATCCGCTGTCATTCCAATAGGTCTGTCCAGAAGTAGGATTAGCGTAGACGTCACTGGCCGTGGTCCAATAAGGGATGGGATCCCCGACACTATCCTTGAGTACGATTTCATTGATCGCGGCAAAATTGTTGGCCAATCCCTTGCCGACTTCGCACACCACCACGGTGTTACCGGTCAAGCCTGAGCTATCGGTGATCATCTCCCACGTGAACTGACGATCAGCAGTAAGCCCGGTCGAATCCTCGGCCCTTGCTATAAACGTGAACACTCCAGCTTCGCCCTCATAAGTGCCGCTGATCACGCCGTCCGCACCAAGCGTCATTCCTGTTGGCAAATCACCACCGACCAGGCTGTAGATAATCGTGGGGTCATAGGGGTCGGTGGCCGTAATGGTCTTGCTCGAGAACGCGCCGGCCATTCCAATACCGAGATCTGGGTCAGTCGACCATTCCGGCGCCACGTTGGCGAACGGAGGTGCAAAATCGCTCGTATAGACAGCCCGACCACGGTAGAACTTGAGCTCGTCGATCAGGCTGTTGATGACGCCATAGCCGTCGCGCCATCCAATACTGAAATAGGATTTCACCGGCGTATTGAAATCAACCGTCTTTTCCGCGATCTTTTTGCCGTTGATGAAATGCCGCAGGACATTGTTCTCGCTCGAGACGGCGACATGATACCACTCGCCAATATTTATGGCGGGTTTCAGCTCTTCATTGCAGTAATTCGGATTGAGACAGAATCCGCGGTTGGCGCTCATCTCCAGGAACCATCCATTCCCCGCCCAACTGCTGAGGAAACCCTGGTAACCGGAATAGTTGTTCCATTTCACGAACATCTCGATCGTGAAATCCTCATTGATCGAGAACTCTTCGGGATTGTCGAAAATCCTGACGTATTTAGAGCCGTTCGCATTGAGTTGCAGAGCACCCCCATAGCCTCCAAGCCCGCCTGCCGATGTCGTTGAAACACCGCCGTACCCAACGATGTTCGAATGGTGCCCGCTTGAATCCGACAGATCGCCATCGAACGACATGTGAAGGACAAGGCTGGGGTCCATCGTCGTGACATGCCATTCGGACGATGTGGCGCCGACGGTCACGCCGATCACTTTTTCCGTCAATGTGTCGGCTGAAGCGATCGTCTTGATCCGCAGGCGA
>NPIG01001403.1_pt1 | contig 12652 bp, 13 predicted proteins | sample 8637441 | NCBI WGS metagenome assembly NPIG01 (sample SAMN07420675, study PRJNA396082) | bioreactor metagenome | isolation source: sample BR6 brine-fed electro-methanogenic bioreactor BR | place: Japan: Kochi | collected 2016-06-14 | reverse complement strand
AACCCGACCAAGCCGATCGGCTACTTCTACACCGAGGAAGAGGCGAAATCCCTCAGTGAGCAGATGGGATGGAAGATGAAGGAGGACGCCGGGCGCGGCTGGCGCATGGTCGTCGCCTCGCCGGATCCGAAGCACATCTGCGACATCTCGCTCATCGAGGCCCTGGCCAGCCGCGGCACGGTGGTCATCGCCGGCGGCGGCGGCGGCATCCCGGTCGTTCGCGGCCCGAAGGGGGTTCGCCACGGCGTCGAGGCGGTCATCGACAAGGACCTGACCTCGGCCCTGATCGGCAAGGTACTGGGCATCGACACCCTGATGATCCTGACCGCCGTTTCCCGCGTTGCCATCAACTTCGGCAAGCCGGACCAGAAGGAACTCGGAGAAGTGTCGGTCAGCGAGATGCGCCGCTACATGGCCGAGGGGCAGTTCCCCGCCGGCAGCATGGGCCCGAAGGTCGATGCCGCCATACGATTTGTCGTGGGCGGGGGCAAACGCGCCATCATTGCCCATCTGGACGAGGCGCTGCAGGCGCTGCGCGGCGAGGCCGGCACGCACATCGTGGCGGATTAATGGGCAATTCCATAGGCAAAGTATTATTGATCAGGCAGAACGGGAAGGACGGGGCGGAATTTTAAACCTGAGCATCAACGAACGCTTGGCACAGCACCGTTTTCTATTAGTGTTACGAGTACCGGATAAAAAAAGGACCGGGAGAGGCTATGAAAATCACGGCAGAGTCGGCTCATCGACTGAGCATGGGAGTCAACTGGTGGATTGAGCGCTTCTGTGTGCTCTTGATGGCAGTTCTGGTCTTCGACGTTTGGTTGGGCATGCTGGACCGCTACGTCCTGCCATTCCGCATGACCTTCACCGAGGAACTGGCCCGCTATCTGATGATCTGGATGGCGTTGTTGGCCGTTTCCAGCGGTATCGCTCATCGTGAGCATATCGGCGTGCTTGTCATTTTCGAGAAGTTCCCGCCCCAGGTTCGCCGCTGGATGGCTCTCGGCTTTGACATCATCGCCCTCATCTTCTTCGGTTACCTGTTGATCTACGGCATTGATTTCGTCGAGCAGGGTTTCAAGCGCTTCACCATGATCTTCGCCATTCCCAAGGGCTACCCCTACATCTCGGTGCCCCTGGCGGCCTTCTTCTGCTGCGTTCAGTTGATCCTGGTGGCGATTCGCGATTTCCTGGTGTTCGGCGATACCGTAACCGGCCGGATGGAGGCGTGACATGCTGCTCGTAGGCGTCATCTTCTTCGGCTTCCTGGCGATCGGCATGCCGGTCGGTATCGTGATCGGCGTCGCCGGGGTCGTCGGCATCATCGACATGGGCGGCGGCCGCTTCCTGGCCATGGTGCCCGACCGATTCTTCGCCGGTCTCGACCTGTTTCCCTTCCTCGCCATGCCCTTTTTCATCCTGGCCGGCGAGATCATGAACCGCTCGGGCATCACCGAGAAGCTGGTCGGCCTGGCCGATGCCTTGGTCGGCTGGATGCGCGGCGGCATGGCCCATTCCAACATGGTCGCCTCGGTCCTGTTCGCCGGCATCACCGGCGCGGCGACGGCCGACGCCGCCGCCTTCGGCAACACCCTGGTCCCGGCCATGGTCAAGAACGGCTATACGAAATCCTTCGCCTGCGCGGTGACGGCGGCCGGTTCGATCATCGGGCCGACCATCCCGCCGTCGACCCTGATGATCATCTACGGCTCGATCATGGGGGTTTCCATTGCCGGCATGTTTGCCGCCGGCATTCTGCCGGGCTTGTTGATCTGTATCGTCTGCATGGCGCTGATCGTGATTTTCGGCAAGCGCTGGAACCTGCCGAAATCCGACCACAAGTTCCATCTGATGCAGGTCTGGCGTGCCTTCAAGGAAGGATTCCTGGCCGCCGTGCTGCCGGTATTCATCCTGGGCTCCATCCTCGGCGGCTGGGCGACCCCGACCGAGGCGGCAGCGCTGGCCGTCTTCTATGCATTGGTCGTGGGGGGTATCGTCTATCGGGCGCTTAGCTGGAACGACATCTACGAGGTTCTGGTCCGCACCACCCGCATCACCGGGGTCATTTTCATCATTATCGCCTCGGCCACCATCCTCGGCTGGTGGATGACCTACAACCAGATCCCGCAGCTGATTGCCGAGGGCTTCCTGGCGATCTCGTCGAATCCCAACGTGATCATCGGGATGATCATCGTGCTGCTGCTGTTCATCGGCTTGTTCATGGACATCAATGCCTCGCTGATCATTCTGGCCCCGGTGCTGGGACCGCTGACCCTGGCCATCGGCATGGATCCGGTGCATGCCGGTATCGTCATCATCCTGTCTCTGAACATCTCGCTGATGACGCCGCCGGTGGGCGCCTGCCTGTTCGTACTGGCTTCGGTATGCAAGGAGAAGATCGAGAACATCACCCGTGACCTGTGGCCGTTTATCCTGGCCGAGGTGGCGGTCCTGGTCATGGTCGCCTATTGGTCGGACATGACCCTTTTCGTTCCCCGTCTTCTGGGCTTCTAGAGAACTTTTTTACTTCGGCGCAAGGTTCCCCGCAGAGGGAACAAAACCAAGGAAAGGAAAGCTTCAATGACGAGACTTCATCGAAAATTCCATGCATTCGCTGCGACACTGGGTGTGGCGACGCTGGTGTCCGCTTCGGCTCTCGCGGCCGACGTGACCATTCGCATCGGCCACCTGAATCCGGCCGATCCGTTGGAATCCCATTCCGGCACCATGACCACGGTGTTCAAGTCGCTGGTCGAAACAGCCAGCAACGGCGCCATCGAGGTCAAGCTGTTCCCCAACGGACAGCTGGGCAAGGACAACGAGGTGATCGACCAGGTCCGCCAGGGCATTGCCGAATCCTGCATTTCTTCGGCTGGCGGCATCGCCCAGCACTACCAGTTGGTCGGCGTCTTCGACATTCCGTTCGCCTTCCCCAATATTGCCATCGCCTCCAAGGTGATCGACAAGGACAGCACCTTCGGCAAGAAGTTCGTCGGCGACCTCGAGGCCAAGACCGGCCTCAAGGTGCTGGGCCTGATCGACAGTGGCGGCTTCTTCGCGTTCTCCAACTCCAAGCGGCCGATCAAGACCGTCGAGGACATGAAGGGCCTGCGCATCCGCACCATGACCCTGCCGACCCATGAAACCATCGTGTCGTCCCTCGGCGGTCAGCCGACCCCGCTGCCTTGGGCCGAGGTCTACACCGCCTTGCAGACCGGCGTTGCCGACGGCCAGATGAACCCGGTGCCGATCATCGCCTTCGCCAAGTTCGATGAGGTTCAGAAGTACCTGTCGCTGACCAACCACGTCATCACCCCCTACATGTGGTTCATGAACGCCGACTTCCTCAACGGCCTGAAACCCGAGCACAAGGAAATCGTCATGTGGGCCGCCGATGTCGCGACCGATGCCGGCCGTGCCATGTCGCGGGTCATCGAGGCGTCCGACAAGGGCTTGCCGCGTTTGGCCAAGAAGATGGAGATCAATGCCGTCTCTCCGGCCGAAAGCAAGAAGTTCGCCGCTGCCGCCCAGCCGGCCGTGCGCAAGCTGATCGAGGAGAAGTACGGCGCCGAAGGCACCGACATGCTGAATGCCATGTTGGCCTCCATCGCCGAAGCCGAGAAGGCCTACAAATAATACTTTCTGGCCCCTCAGTTCCGGGCCGACGAGGGGCCGGGCGCAACAGCGCCCGGCCCTTTCTCTTGGCGGCCTGACGCAATCTCGAAAACCGGCCCTTGAAACGCCGTCGGTATCCCCCACCTATAAAATCCACCAAATATACGGTGAATTAATATAAATTACACTTTAAATGGGGGAGTATCTGTCATGAGTGTTGTCGATCAGACCCTTCGGGCCAACGGCGCCTATGCCAAGGATTTCAAGCACGGCGATCTGGCGATCCCGCCGGCCCGCAAACTGGCTGTCCTTGCCTGCATGGACGCCCGCCTCAGTGTCGAGGATCTCCTCGGCCTCGAAACCGGCGACGCCCACATCATCCGCAATGCCGGCGGCATCGCCAGCGAGGACGCCCTGCGCTCGCTGATCATCTCGCATCACCTGCTCGGCACGCAGGAATTTATGATCATCAACCACACCGACTGCGGGATGCTGACCTTCAAGGATCACGACCTGTGCCACCGGCTGGAGTCCGAGACCGGCGCGGCGGCGGTCGCGCCCGTCCATTTCCACGCCTTCGACGATCTCGAGGACAACGTCCGGCGCCAGGTCCTGCGGGTGCGCAGCCATCCCTGGATCCCCGACAGCATTCCGGTGCGAGGATTCGTCTACGACGTCAAGACGGGCAGCCTGCAGGAGGTCAAGGGCTGACTAGAACGTCTTGCGGTACTGGATGAACCCCGAACGTTCGGAGATCTTGTCGTAGAGGACCTGTGCCGTCCGATTGGATTCGTGGGTCATCCAGTAGACGCGCGGCGATCCGGCGGCCCGGGCACGTTCGTAGACGGCCTCGATCAAGGAACGGCCGACACCTTGACCACGCGCCGCCTCGGCGGTGAAAAGGTCCTGCATGTAGCAAACCGGCCCGATGGCGGCGGTATTGCGGTGAAACAGGTAGTGGGCGAGGCCGAGAAGCAGCTCGCCCTGTTCCGCCACCAGGGCATGGACCGGTTCGTAGGAGTCGAAGAACCGCCCCCAGGTGGAATGGGTAATCGCGTCGGCAATCTCGCGTCCGTAGAACCGGTGGTAGCCCTTCCACAAGGGAAGCCATTGGTCGAAATCTGCGGGCGTGACGGCGCGCACGGTCGGCGGCGCGGACAGGACGGTCTCCCCCGTCGAAGGGGCGCCGCGGTCAGGGTTTGGCAATAACTTCGACCTCGACCAGGGCGCCGCGTGGCAGGGCGGCCACCTGGACTGCCGAGCGGGCCGGCGGCGTGTCGCCGAAATAGCTGCCGTAAACCTCGTTGAAGGTCGCGAAATCACTCATGTCCTGCAGGAAGCAGGTGGTCTTCACCACGTGTGTGAAATCGGTACCGGCGGCCGCCAGCACGGCCTTGACGTTCTCCATGACCCGCTTCGTCTGTTCCACGATGCCGCCGGCGACGATCTCGCCGGTGGCCGGATCGAGAGGAATCTGCCCCGAGGCGAAGAGGAGGCCGTCGCTCTCGATGGCCTGGCTGTAGGGGCCGATGGCGGCCGGGGCGGCGTCGGTTTTCACGGGCTTCATGAACGGGCTCCTCTTATCGGAATGCGGAATGGGGCTTTCCGCCTTTTCTCGCCCATGTCCCGGCGGCGGTCAAGTGAGCATGCGACCGTCGCCCCAAGGGTCCGTTTAGGCCGTCCGTCCGATCTTGGCGTTCAGGTCCCTGGCCTGGGTTTCGGCCTTGGCCAGGTCGGCCGGCGCCAGCGAGGCGACGACGTGGTCGCGCAGCCGTTTCGCCTGAATGTCGCCGCGCAGCACCGCGGTCTCGTACCAGGCGTAGGCGGTGACCGGATTGCGCGTGACGCCCAGCCCGTGTTCGTAGAGCCGCCCGAGGGCGCGCTCCGAATCGGCATCACCCTGCATCGCCGCCTTGGTGAGCCAGGTTTCCGCCTCGGTGAAGTTCTGCACCGTCTGGTCGCCCGCCGCGTAGATCTTGCCCAGCTTGGCCTCGGCCTTGACCAGGCCGCCGTTCGCCGCCTTGGTCAGATAGGCGAGGGCCTTGCCCTCGTCGCGGGGGAAGCCGATGCCGTGCGAATAGATGTCGGCCAAAAGATAGTCGGCTTCGGCGTTGCCCGCCTTGTCGAGTGGCGTCAGCAGGCTCACCGCGAGCTTGCCCCTGCCGTCTGTCAGGGCGTGCTGCCCGAGGCTCAGTCGCGCCTGGGCATCCTTGGCCGGCGAACTGTTGAAGTAACCGCCGACCGCATAGGCCATTCCCACCAGAAGCAGGACCGCGGCCAGGGACAGGATGCTCCTGGGCGTGAGGTCGAGTTTCGAAAGCATGGAGAAAGCTCCTTCTTTCTTGAGGATGGCCGCGATTCTGGTCCCGCCCATCTTTCCGGGCGGTGTCCCAAGGATGAATTCCGGTTTAGGAAAGAGGGAGGGGCAGGGGATGCGCCCGTCAGCGGAGGCTTAGATCCGCCTTTCCGCGTGCAGGTTCTGCAGCACGCCGATCAGGATCAGCCCGGCGCCGATGAACAGCCAGACGTCGAAGGCTTCGGCGTAGAACAGGAACCCGATCCCCGCGACCAGCGGAAGGCGCAGGAAATCCATCGGCACGACGACCGAAGCATCGGCCAGCGTCATCGCCTTGGCGATGGAGAAATGGGCCGTGAGCGCGCTCACCCCGACCACCACGGCCCACAGCCAGGCATCCGGCGTCGACGGCCACACCCAGTTCGGCAGCGCCAGGGCCAGGCCGGGCGGAAGTTGCAGCGCCGTCATGTAGAACAGGATGCCGAGCGGGGTGTTGTCGCGGGTCAGGCGCTTGGTCAGCGTATGTGACAGCCCGAAGCAAATGGCGCCGCCCAGCACCGCCAGGGCAGCGGGATCGAGGATTTCCATGCCGGGCCGCAGGATGATGACCACCCCCGCAAGGCCCAGGCCGATTGCCAGGATCCGGCGCCGGGTCAGGCGTTCGCCCAGGATCATTACGGCCAGCGCGGCTGTCCAGACCGGTGCGGTGAACTCGATGGCGAAGACCTCGGCCAGTGGGATCATCGTCAGTCCGTAGAACCAGCCCAACTGGCCGATGAAATGAGCGGCGTTGCGGATCAGGTGAACGCGGAAACTGCTGGGTCGGATGCTGTCCCATCCGGCGCGCCAGGCCATGAAGCCGACGACGAGGATCCCCACGAAGGTTCGGTAGAACTGGATCTGGAAGACGCTGGTGGCGTTTCCCAGTTCACGCCCGGCCAAGGCCACCGCCATGAACGAGAACAGCGCGCCGATCATCCAGACGGCGGCTCTCAGGGTCGGTGACAGGTGCATGTTGGGCGTCTCGGTCCGGTTCCCGTGCGGTGTCGGCGTGCAAGGTCCCAGGACTTTGCCTGAAAGTCCAGAGGCGTTGGCGTTGGCGTTGGCTGCCGGTTTCACATGTCATGAAACTGTCGCACTTAGTGCGGCTCGCTTCGGCTAGACTTTCCACGTCGGAGCAGGCGCACGGAGCGGATCATGAATCCGGAGCAGTTCAGGGAATGGCGGAAGAGTCACGGGCTCAAGCAGAAGGATGCCGCCGAGCTGCTCGGCCTCAAGAAACGCATGATCCAGTACTACGAAAGGGGGGACCGTGACGGCCGCAAGGTGGAGATCCCGAAGGCGGTTCGTCTTGCCTGCTATGCGCTTTCCCACGGCGTCCTCGATTTCGACGGCGAGAAGCCTCAAAGGGTCTGATGCTCGCCTCTTGACAAAGGCGGCATTAATTCCTATAATTGGATTTCATTTTTTACAAGGGATGCTGGGGTGCTGACGGAGAGCATAGTGCTCTGCGGTACTTTCGGCTGTTCGATAGGAAAAAATGTTTACATTTGTTTACGTTCTGTGAATTGAGCTGTGTATTTTCATTTTTTTTCAATGGACTAACTTATTTCAACAGAATGAAAACGTCCCGTTTCCGTCCACAGTCGGTCCTTCCCCGGTCCTGACCGGAAAGATTCCGGCAAAAAGAAAGGGCGGCGCCTGGGGGCACCGCCCGTCTTGGGGAGGAAAGTTTGACCCGTTCTCGCCGGCCCCGCGATGGGCGGTTGGGTCCGCCACGGTTGGGCGGCCTCCGGGGAAGGGAGAGAGGCCGCCGGATGCGGAGCCGGGACGGTGTATCCCGGTACTCCACGGGGGAAGCCCGGTCAGCCGATGCGCGGCGTCGCACGCGCCAGGATCTCGGCCAGCTTCTCGGCCGGGTTGCGCATCTTGGCCAGGAAGATCATCGCCGCGATGACGTAGGGCTTGTAGCTGGCCTCCTTGTAGAGCGGCACCCGGTAGCGGTCGAACACGCTGGCCGCCACCTCGCCTTCCTTGCACGAGACGCCGGTGATGTCGGCCGGCAGGCAGTGCATGTACAGCGCCTTGCCTTCGTGGGTCTTGGCCATGCGCGCCTCGGTGCACTCCCAGTCCTTGTGCTTGGCGTTCTCGGTCAGCAGTTCCTTCTCCAGTGCCTTGATGCCGTCGAAGTCGCCGTTGCCGTAGAGATCGGTGCGCTTCTCCATGGCCGCGAACGAGGCCCAGCTCTTGGGATAGACGATGTGGGCGCCGGCGAAGGCCTCGTCCATCGAGTTGGTGCGGGCGAAGCTGCCGCCGCCGTTGGCGGCGTTGGAGCGCGCGATCTCTTCGACCTCGGGCATCACCTCGTAGCCTTCGGGATGGGCCAGCACCACGTCCATGCCGAAGCGGGTCATCAGGCCGATCACGCCCTGCGGCACCGACAGCGGCTTGCCGTAGGACGGCGAGTAGGCCCAGGTCATGGCGATCTTCTTGCCGCGCAGTTTCTCGACGCCGCCGAAGGTGTTGATCAGGTGCAGCATGTCGGCCATCGACTGGGTCGGGTGGTCGATGTCGCACTGCAGGTTGACCAGGGTCGGCCGCTGTTCCAGCACGCCCTCGCGGTACCCTTCGAGCACTGAGCGCGAAACCTCGCGCATGTAGGTGTTGCCCTTGCCGATGTACATGTCGTCGCGGATGCCGATGACGTCGGCCATGAACGACACCATGTTGGCCGTTTCGCGCACCGTCTCGCCGTGGGCGATCTGCGACTTGCCCTCGTCGAGATCCTGGACCTCGAGGCCGAGCAGGTTGCAGGCGCTGGCATAGCTGAACCGCGTGCGGGTCGAGTTGTCGCGGAAGATCGAGATGCCGAGTCCGGAGTCGAAGACCCGCGGCGACACGCCGGCCTCGCGCAGAGCGCGCAGGGCCTCGGCGACGGTGAAGGTGGCGGCGATCTCGTCGTCCGTCTTGTCCCAGGTCAGCAGGAAATCGTCCAGATACATGCCCCGGAAATCGAGGCGTCCCAGCTGCCTGATGAGTTCTTCGATTCTGACCTTGTCCATTTTCCTGGCTCCCAAATTCTCGGATCTACGTGTTCAAGGAATGATGTGTGTGCCGGTGTCGCCGGCAACGGCGCGGGCGACATTGGCGGGATCGGTGATGACGACGTGCTTGCCGCCGCCACGCAGGAATTCGAGTGCCGCCTCGATCTTCGGCAGCATGCTGCCGCGGGCGAAGTTGCCCTCGGCGGCGTAACGTTCGGCCTCGGCGGCCGTGATGGTGCCCAGCGGCTCGGCATCGGGCTGGCCGAAGCGCAGCATGACCCGCTCGACGGCCGTCGAGATCATCAGCAACTCGGCCCCCAGTTCCTTGGCCAGCAGGGCCGAGGCGGCGTCCTTGTCGACCACCGCGTCGACTCCTTCGAAACCATCGGCGGTCTCTCTGACCGGGATGCCACCGCCGCCGATGGCGACCACGTGCTGCCCGGCGGCGAGCAGGGCCCGGATGGCGTCGATCTCGGGGAAGCCGAGCGGCCGCGGCGACGGCACGACCCGGCGGTAGCCGCGCCCGGCATCCTCCATCAGGACCCATTCCGGGTGCTGGTCCAGAAGCTCCGGCACCTGGTCCTCGCTATAGAAGTCGCCGATCGGCTTGTCCGGCAGATCGAAGGCCGGATCGCCGGAGTCGACCAGCACCTGGGTCACCACGCTGACGATGTTGCGCGGCCAGCCGCGCTTGGCGAACTCGTTGCCCAGCGCCTGCTGGAACTGGTAACCCAGTGCCCCCTGGGTATCGGCGACACAGCTGACCAGCGGAACGTGGTGCATGCCGGCGGCCTGCCGCGCGATCTCGGATCGCCGCAGGATGAACCCGACCTGTGGCCCGTTGCCGTGGGTGAGGACCAGCCGCCAGCCCTGCGCGGCCAGTTCGACGACGCTGGCCATGGTCTCACAGATGGCCCGGTACTGATCCTCGACGGTCTTCAACTCCTTCGACTTGAGGAGCGAGTTGCCGCCGACCGCAACGACCGCGATCTTGTCCGACATGGGCGTGGCCTCTCTTCGCTCTCCTGCCGTCCTAAGCCGGGTTTTCCTGCAGGTAGACCAGCGGCAGCGCGGCATAGAGGGCGGCGCAGCGCACCAGGTCTTCCTTCCAGGTCTTTTCGTTGGGAGCGTGGGCCTCCTTCTCGGCGCCAGGGCCGAAGCCGACGCAGGGAATCCCGAACATGCCGCAGATCGAGACTCCGTTGGTCGAGAAGGTCCACTTGTCGATCCGCGGCTCCTTGCCGAACAGTGAGCGGTAGGCCGAGGCCGTGGACTGGACCGCCGGGGCGTCCTCGGGCACGACCCAGGACGGGAAGTCGCACGGCGTCGGGTAGACCAGGCCGGTGTAGGCAGGGCGGTCGTAGGAGTACATGGTCACCTCGGCTTTGGCCGCCTTGGCGGCGGGCAGTTCGCGGATCTGGTTCAGGGCCAGTTCCGCATCCTCGCCGGCGGTCAGGCGGCGGTCCACCGAGATGGCGCAGCCGTCGGCGACGGCGCAGCGCGACGGCGAGGTGAAGAAGATCTGCGACACGGTCAGCGACCCCTTGCCCAGGAAGGGATCATCCTTGAGTCGGGTATGCAGCTCTTCCAGTTCGCCGAGAATCTTGCCCATCTTGAAGATGGCGTTGTCGCCGCGCTCCGGGGCCGAGCCGTGCGAGCTGACACCCTTCACCTCGACCCGGATTTCCATGCGCCCGCGCTGGCCGCGATAGATGCCGCCGTCGGTCGGCTCGGTCGAGACGACGAATTCCGGCTTGAAGCCCATCTCCTTGACCAGGTACTGCCAGCACAGACCGTCGCAATCCTCTTCCTGCACGGTGCCGGTGACGATCAGGGTGTAGTCACCCTCGAGGCCCAGGTCTTTGATGATCTTGCCGGCATAGACCATCGAGGCCATGCCGCCTTCCTGGTCGCTGGTGCCGCGGCCGCCGATGCACTCGTCGTCCTCGTAGCCCTCGTAGGGGTCGAAGGTCCAGTTGTCGCGCACCCCGACGCCGACGGTGTCGATATGGCCGTCCATGGCGATCAATCTCTTGCCATGTCCGATGGTGCCGATGACGTTGCCCATGGGGTCGATCTCGACCTTGTCGAAGCCGACCTTCTCCATCTCGGCCTTGATGCACTGGATGACCTCGCCCTCCTCGCAGCTTTCGCTGGGGATGCGGACCATGTCGCGCAGGAAGCGGGTCATGTCCGGCTTGTAGGTCTCGGCGAGTTCACGGATCTTTTCGAACGGGATCGTATCGGCCATGTCATCTAACTCCAGGAAACATCAGAAGATTTGCGAGGGGTGTTTGCCGAACCAGGCGATGTCCCGGTAATTGACCGGGTCGGTTGCGCCTTCGGTGTTGAAACAGAGGACGACGGAACGCGAGTCCAGGCCCAGTTCGTCCTTGAGGGCGGCGAAGGCCGGCACCCGCGCCAGCAGGCGCAGCAGTCCGATGCCGACCGAGCCCGACTCGCCGGCCTCGACATCCGGATCGCCGGTGATCGGATTGGCCAGGATACGGATACCGTCGGCGGCCACGTAGTCGCCGCAGCGCACGAAGCATCGTGCCGTCGCCTTCAGGACCTCCCAGGCGATGGGGTTGGGCTCGCCGCAGGCCAGCCCGGCCATGATCGTCTCCAGGTCGCCGGTCACGGCGTGCGGCCTTCCGTCGCCGGCGACGACCGATTCGTAGAGGCAGGCGGCGTTGGTCGGCTCAACGACGACCACGGTCGGCGCATGCTTGCCGAAGCGGTCGGTCATGTACCCGGCGACCGCGCCGGCCAGGGCGCCGACTCCGGCCTGCAGGAAGACGTGGGTCGGGCGGATGCCCCAGGCGTCGAGGCGCTCGGCGGCCTCGTGGCACATGGTCAGGTAGCCCTGCATGATCCAGGTCGGCACGTCGGTATAGCCTTCCCAGGCCGTGTCCTGGACGATCTCCCAGCCCTCGCGCTCGGCGGTCTGGCAGGCCAGGCGCACGGTGTCGTCGTAGTTGAGGTCCGTCACCTCCACCCGCGCGCCGTGGCTGCGGATGCTTTCGACCCGCGCCGCCGCCGGGTTCTTGGGCATGTAGACGACGGCCCGCTGACCCAGGGTGGCTGCCGACCAGGCCACGCCGCGGCCGTGGTTGCCGTCGGTGGCGGTGGCGAAGGTCATCCGCCCCACCTTCTCGAAGACATCGGGCTCGCGCAGGCGGGCAAAGCCGGTCTCGGCGAGGTCCCAGCCCAGCTTCTGGCACAGCAGGCGCGAAATGGCGTAGCTGCCGCCCAGCACCTTGAAGGCGTTGAGACCGAAACGGTGCGATTCGTCCTTGACGAAAATGCCGCCGACTCCCCAGGCCGAGGCGAGGCTGATCAGGCCGGCCAGGGGCGTTTCGGCATAGCCGGGAATGCCCTTGTGGAAGCTGTGCACGGCCCGCGCCGTCGTTTCCGAAAAGGCTTCGGGCGCGATGCCGGTGACGGCATCGTTCAGTGCATAGTCGAATTCGAAACCCGGTATTTCAGCCATGATGCCTTCTTCATGTCTTCGGCGGGCTCACCCGCCCTTGGATTCCCGCAGGTAGCCGTAGATGGTGTAGCGCGAGGTGCCGAGCAGGCCGGCGACATGCTGGACCGCGCCCTTGTACATGAACACCCCCGCCTTCTCGAGGTCGGCCACGATCCGGGTACGGTCTTCCTTGTCCATGTCGGGCGGCGACTTGCCGTAGTC
>NPIG01001398.1_pt1 | contig 12705 bp, 10 predicted proteins | sample 8637441 | NCBI WGS metagenome assembly NPIG01 (sample SAMN07420675, study PRJNA396082) | bioreactor metagenome | isolation source: sample BR6 brine-fed electro-methanogenic bioreactor BR | place: Japan: Kochi | collected 2016-06-14 | reverse complement strand
CCGTATCCACCAGATCGTCGATCAGCAGCCAGCCCTCGCCTTCCTCGGCAACGGCCCTTTCGGGAACCTTCAGGATGTTGGACGTGCCCTTGATCTGTTCGTCGTAGGTCGAGATGCAGAGCGTGTCGACCACGAAGATCTTGAGCTCGCGGGCGATGATCGCCGCCGGGACGAGACCGCCCCGCGTCAGGGCGATGATCCCCTTCCAGGGCCCCTTCTTCATCAACAGGCGCGCCAGTTGCTTGGTGTCGCGATGGACTTCGACCCAGGTGACCGAGTGATTGATAACGTCGTCTCTAAATTTCGGCATGGCCCGTTTCTTTCTTGTATGCGCGGCGCGATTAAACCGTAAGCCCGTCTCCGAGGCAACGCCTGTTCGCCGCTGCCGGACCGGTTTTGGGACGGGAAAAGGAAAACCGGCGCCTCGTCGGCGCCGGTTCCCTTCGCTCGGCGTACCCCGCCGCGTGAACTTACCTCAGATAGATATGCACCTCGTTGGTCGTGGCGGCCGAACTGGTCGTGCCGGCCAGGGCGATTCGTCCCGGAGGCAGGCCCATTTCGACCAGAGAGCGCAGCACGCCCTCGGCATAGCGCCGCGACTTGTTGCTGTTCACCGCGATTCGCGCCGGACCGCCGGTCGACGGGGCCACCGCCACCAGATCGAACTGGGCGTTGGGGCGACGCTCCAGGACCCGGCTGATCGCGGTGTAGACGGCCTGCTGGTACTGCACGTTCGGCTTGTCGAAGCGGATGACGACCAGCGGACGACGGCCGGTGATGTCGGCGGTCGCGCCCGGCGCGGCCTCCGTGCCGCCGCCGGCGACCGAGGTCATCGCCCGGTTGACCAGGCTGGCGCCGTAGATCTCGCCCGTCTTGATGCCTTGCGACAGCAGATTCAGGTTGCTGCGCTCGGTGGCGACGTAGTTGGTCTGACGGCGGACGTCGTCGGCCACTTCCTTGAGCAGACGGTCGATCAGCACCACGGTGCGGTTGATCTCGTCCTCCAGGATGGTCAGCTGCCGGTGGTCCTCGTCGACGGCGCCGGAGATGTTGAACGCCGCGCGGGCCGATTCGGAGAGGAACGCCGACATGGTCGAATCGGCGGCCACCCGGGTGGCCAGGGCGTTCATCTCGGCGATGTCGGAGGACAGCCGGTCGAGATCGGTCTGCGCGCTGGAGAACTGCTGGACCAGGATCGGGTTGCCCGGCGTGGTGCCGACCTGCAGCCGCGCGTTGATGTTGCCGACCGTCTCGTGATAGCGCCGCGAATCGGTAACGATCTTCGAACGGATGTTCTGCAGCTGATCGTTATGTTCGGCGATCGACTTCTGCAGACGGACCAGCTCTCCGCGCAACTCCGTCGCCTTCTTCCCGACAAAGGTGCCGGTATCCTGACCCGGAGTGACCCCCGGCGGCGTGAAGTCGCTATCCCCCAGCGGCGGTTGCGTTCCCTCCGCCATCGGATTGGTGTCGATCGGAGATGAAGAAACCGCTCCCGGTTGTGCCGAGGCGGTTGTTTCTTGGTCCGCTTGTTGTGACTGTTGAGCGTTCCCCCCCGCCGGTTCTTCGCCGGTCAGTGAAGGCCAAAGGGCCTCCTCGGTAAACGCACACGCCGGCAGCAACAACGCCGCCCCTATGACGGCCGCCCGAAATTTCAATGAAATCATTTCGCGTGATTGCCTTTTATTGCAAAAAAGACCCATGACCGGACCTGCGCTGACTTTTTTCATAGGCGGTTGTTGCAGCCTTTGTTATTGATTCGGCGATATTAAACAAAGGCCCGATTCCGGACAAGGACTGATTTCCCTTACGTTTTTCCGGATTCAATTTTCGTTGCCAGATGCTCTTGCGTTCCCCGAGCGCCTGGAGTAGTTTCCCGGCCTCGACGCCGACGGCGTGCGCCCATAGCTCAATTGGATAGAGCGTCTGACTACGGATCAGAAGGTTGGGGGTTCGAGTCCTCCTGGGCGCGCCAGTTTTCCGCGCAATTCTCCCAAATCTCTTCCCGCATCAATTCCGCCGCCGGAGGCATCCCGCTGCAATTGAGCCGTGGGTTCGCAGACGGTTTTCCGCATCCTGGGCCGGTCATTCCGGCCGCATCACTTCGGCGCCGTCGACCGCCCGGCAAGGGTAGATCGCCGCGTCGAAATTTGTCCTCTCTTTGTACATTTCGGCGACGTCTTCGATGAAGGCGGACGCGTCATTCTCGCGCACCAGCGCGACCGCACAGCCGCCGAAGCCGCCGCCGGTCATGCGCGCACCAAAGCAGCCGGCCTGGCCCTGCGCGCACTCGACCATGGCGTCCAGGGCATCGCAGGAGATCTCGAAATCGTCGCGCATGCTGACGTGGCTCTCGTTCATCAAGGCGCCGAAGGCGGGCGCATCGCCCCGTTTCAAGGCATCCGCCGCAGCGACGGTGCGGGCGTTCTCGCTCACCACGTGGCGCACGCGGCGCCGCGTCGTATCGTCGAGGCCGCCGCCGTCTTGCTCCAGGGCTTCCGGCGAAACGTCGCGCAGCGCCGGCACGCCGAAATGCCGCGCCCCGGCCTCGCACTGGGTGTGGCGCTCGTTATAGGCGGAGCCGACCAGTCCGCGCCGGGTCGAGGTGTCGAGCACGATCACGACGGTTCCCTTCGGCAGCGGCACCGGTGTGCGCTCGAGCGAGCGGCAATCGAGCAGCACGGCGTGGCCGGCGACGCCGCCGGCCGAGATGGTCTGGTCCATGATCCCGGTCGACGCGCCGATCCATTCGTTCTCGACGGTCCGTCCCAGGGTCGCCATCTCGGCGACCGAGACGTCGAACCCGTCGATCTCCGCAAACAGCCGGATCACCGCCATCTCCAGCGCGGCGGATGAGGACAGGCCGGCACCGATGGGGACGTCGCCGGCGATGACGCCGCGAAACCCGAGCAGGGGGTGGCCGGCCCTTCTGAGGGCCCAGGCGACGCCCTTGGGATATTCGAGCCACAGAAGGTCCGATTTCGAAAACGCCTCGAGGGCGAAGCTCCCCCGTTCGCCGAATTCGAGCGACTCGAGCTCGACCTCGGGCTCCTCCGCCGGCTCGGCGGCAATCCAGATGTTGCGGTCGATGGCCATCGGCAGCACGAAGCCGTCGTTGTAGTCCGTGTGCTCGCCGATCAGGTTGACCCGCCCCGGCGCGCGGGCCAGCAGCGTCGCCCCGCGCCCGTAGCGCCTCTGGAAGGCGTCGAGGGCGGCGCGCTCGGGGCTCATTCGGCCCCCGTTTCCGGCAGGTAATGGGTGTCCGGCAGCGCCCGCAGGTTCGCGGCCGCCTGCTCCGCCGTCATGTCGCGCTGCGGCTCGGCCAGCATCTCGAAGCCGACCATGAACTTGCGGATCGTCGCCGAGCGCAGCAGCGGCGGATAGAAATGGGCATGCAGCCGCCAATGCGCGAAATCGCCTTCCCGGTTGGGCGCGCCGTGCCAGCCCATGGTGTAGGGAAACGAGACCTTGAACAGGTTGTCGTAGCGCGTGGTCAGACGCTTCAGGATGTCGGCGAGACCGTCGCGTTCGCCGGCCTCGAGGTCGGGCAGCCGGAGCACGCTGCGCCGCGGCAGCACCAGTGTCTCGTAAGGCCACACGGCCCAGTACGGGACGACCACCACCCAGCTGTCGTTTTCCAGGACGACCCGCGTCCCGTCGGCGAGCTCGGCGTCCAGATAGTCGGCCAGCAGGATCTCGCCGGTCTCCTCCAGGTACCGCCGCTGCCCCTCGTCCTCGCGGCGCGCGATGTTGGGAAGGCAGTCGGTCGCCCAGATCTGTCCGTGCGGATGCGGGTTCGAACACCCCATCATCGCGCCCTTGTTCTCGAAGACGGCGACCCACTCGTATTCCCGGCCCAGCTCGGCGACCTGCTCGGCCCAGGCATCGACGATGCGCCGCAGGGTGGCGAGCGGCAGTCGCGGCAGATTGAGGTCGTGGCGCGGCGAGAAGCAGATGACACGGGCCGTGCCGCGTGCCGTCTCGGCGCGGAAGGCCGGATGCCCGTCCAGCCGTTCCGCCGGCGTGTCCGGAAGCAGGGCGGGGAAATCGTTGGTGAAGACGAACGGGCCGTCGTAGGCCGGGTTCACCTTGCCGCTGGCGCGGGTGTTCCCCGGGCACAGGTAGCATTTGGCGTCAAAGGCCGGCAGGGCGGTGTCGTGGGTCTCCTCGAGGGTGCCCAGCCAAGGCCGTGCATTGCGGTGCGGCGACACCAGGACCCACTCGCGGGTCAGTGGATTGAACCGCCGGTGCGGCGACCCCGCGAACGCGTCCGAACCCGATTCGCCGGTCGGGCGGACCTGGGGGCGTCGATCGTCGGTCGAAGGGGCCATCGGTCGATCTCTCAATACGCCGGGTCGCGGTGCCAGCGCCACGCCGTCTCGACGATGTCGTCGATGTCGCCATGGCGCGGTGACCAGCCGAGTTCGCTTCGTGCGCGGGTGCTGTCGGCGACCAGCGACGCAGCGTCGCCGTCGCGCCGTCCGGCGATCCGTTTCGGAATGTCGATGCCGGTCACCCGCCGGGCGGCGTCGAGAATCTCCAGCACCGAGAAGCCGGTGCCGTTTCCCAGGTTGAAGACGGCGGCACCGGCGTGGGCGTCCATCCAGTCGAGCGCCGCCAGGTGCGCCTCGCACAGGTCCTGGACGTGGACATAGTCGCGCACGCAGGTCCCGTCGGGGGTGGGATAGTCGTCGCCGAAGATGTCCACGGCGGGCCGTCTGCCGAGCGCCGCCAGAAGGACGTTGGGAATCAGATGGGTCTCCGGGTCGTGCGCCTCGCCGATGCCGCCGTCGGGATGGGCCCCGGCCGCGTTGAAGTAGCGGAAGCTCACCGATCGCAGGTCTTGGGCCTCGGCGAAGTCGGCCAGCACGTCCTCGATGATCCGCTTGGTCCGGCCGTAGGGGTTGATCGGGGCCAACGGCTGATCCTCGCCGATCGGACTCGTCTGCGGATTGCCGTAGACGGCGGCCGTCGACGAGAAGACGAACCTTCCGACTCCGGCCTCGTGCATGGCTTCCAGCAGGTTCAGGGTGCCGGTCACGTTGTTCAGATAGTAGCGGGCCGGTTCGCGCACCGATTCGCCGACCGCGATCAGGCCCGAGAAATGAAACACCGCATCGAAGCGGGTCGACGAAAAAAGGTCCCGCAACGCGCCCTTGTCCAGCAGATCCCCGCGCACCAGGGTTCCCGCCCGCACGGCCGCCGCGTGGCCGGTCGACAGGTTATCGAAGACGGTGTCGTCGTATCCGGCATCGGCGAGCATGCGTACCATATGCGAGCCGATGTAGCCGGCGCCTCCGCAGACAAGGACAGATTGGGCCATTTAACGGTTCTCCCTCGGACCGACAGTGTGAGCCCAGGGTTTGCCAAGATTCTTCGTCGCGCGCAATGCTCTGCGCCGCTACCGGGGGCGGCGCGTCTTCGGAACGGGGCCCGGCCCGCGGTCCGCCGAAACGGTGGAACCGCTGGCCGGGCGAGGTTGTTAGGCGTTGAATTCCCTACCGCACACCCTTCTCGATAAGCGGTTTCAGGTCCGCGATGTTCTGCGGTGTCACCGTGCCGACGCCGGTGTCGATGTGCAGACCAGGCATCTTCAGCGTCTTGGTCAGCCACACCTGCAGCACCGGCAGATAGCCCTGCAGATAGAGGACCTGGTCGAAGCTGGCGCTGACGTAGTTCTTCTCGATGCCCTCGATGGTCGCCGGCGACAGGTCGATCCCGCCGGTGATGATCTCGCCCGGCTTCTTGCCGGCGGCCTGTGCCACCTTCATGAAGATGGCGGTGATGTTGCCGTGCTGGGTGCCGATCGCCTTGATGTCCGGGTTGCGCTCCAGATACGCGGTCAGGATCGGAATGGCCAGCGAGGCGTCGTGGTCGACCTCGTCCGAGATGGTCAGCTTCTCGACCGTGAGTCCGGCCTCGCTAAGGGCGTCGAACAGGCCCTGCGGGCTCCGCGAGCGGCCGGCCTGCGAGAACAGGCCGTAGACGAGGGCCTTGTCGCCGGCCTTCAGCCCGGCCTTGACCATGGTCTCGCCGGTCAGGTGGCCGCCGGCGTAGAGGTCGGCGCCGGCATAGCCGAAGCCCTTGTCCTTGTACTTCTTCTCCAGGTTGGGCAGCGGGTTGTTGCCGCTGGTGACGATGATCCCCGCGTTGACCGCTTCCTCGACCAGGGCCTCGAAGGCGCCCTCGCCGGGATGGCCCATGATCTCGATGCCGTCGGGATTGGCGGCCATCGCCTCCTTGAACTGGGCGATCATCTTTTCGGGTTGCCAGCCCGCGTACTGCTCGACCAGATTGATCCCCAGATGCTCGGCCGCCGCCTTGGCCCCGTTGGTGCGGGCCAGGACCGACGGATCGCCGGGGTTGCCGCCCATCTGCATGTACATGGTGATCTCCGCTGCCGGCGCCGCCGTCGACAGGCCGGCGGCAAGGGCGGCCGCGGAAAGCAGGCCGAGTCCCAGTTTCATCAGTTTGTGCATCTTTCTCTCCTCTTGTCTCCCAGTCACGATCCGATGACGTGCGGCCCGTTCGGGCTCTTGGTTCAGTTCGGTGGCGACTTCTCGGGCGCGGGCGGGCGGTCGCCGCCGGCGGTCATGCCGCGCGCGAAGACCGAGTTGCGCAGGACGGTGACGACGCTCCAGCCGTTGCCCCGTTCGAGAAGCACGTTGAGGCTGACCGATGCTCCCATCACCAGCCCGGCGACGAGGCGCGTCCAGTAGCCGCCGATGCCCGAGGCGACGACGCCGGCTTCCAGCGACCCGATGATGTAGGCGCCGAAGAAGGTACCGATGACGCGGCCCTGCCCGCCGGTGATCGAGGTCCCGCCGATGAACACGGCGGCGAATACCGGCAGCAGGAATCCGGCGCCCTGGGTCGTCCAGAAGTTCACCATTTCCGAGGTCAGCAGCACGGCGGCGAATCCGCACAGCAGGCCGTGCAGAGTGAACAGCTTGATCTTGGTGTTGCGGATGTTGACGCCCATGACCCGGGCCACCTCGGCATTGTCGCCGATGAACATGATGGCCTGGCCGAAACGGTGGCGGTTGAGGATGAACCATACCAGGATAGTGATGGCCAGCGCCCACAGGGCCTGCGCCGGCAGCACCCCGAAGATCCGCCCGACCAGCAGCTCATGCAGGGCGTGGCCCCTCATCTCCTTGATGTTCCAGGAAAGCCCGCCCGACAGCAGCACGGTGAATCCGTTCCAGAAGAACTGCGCGGCCAGCGTCGCCATGATCGACGGCACGCCGACGACGGCGACCATCAGGCCGTTGATGTATCCGACCAGAGCGCCCGAGGCCAACGCCAGCACCACGGCCAGCCAGGGGCTCAGCCCGTGCAGGAAGGACCAGGAAAAGACCAGGCCGGAAAAGGCGATGATGGCGGAAAAGCTGAGGTCGATCTCGCCGGCGCAGATGACCAGCGTCAGGCCGAGCGCCAGCACCAGCTGCGGCGGCACCGTCTGGAAGAACGACATGTAGATGCGGTGGTGGGTGAAGACGTTCGGCGCGATGACGATGAAGATCCCGATCAGCACCGCCAGGACGAAGGCGATCGGCAGACCCTCGATGCGGGCGATACGCGAAAGAAGGGGGTGTCGGTTTTCCACGGTTCGGCGTCCGTCATTTCTTGGCGTGGGCGTATTTGAGCAGGAAGTCCTGCAGTGCCGTCAGCGAGGTGTCGGGCTTGTCGATGCTGGCGACGACCTCGCCGCGGTCGATGACCACGAAGCGGTCGGCGATCTCGAAGACGTCCTGGATGTCGTGCGAGATGTAGACGCAGGCCTTGCCGTTCTCCTTGATGCGGTGAACGAAATCGAGGACCCGCCGCACCTCCTTCAGCGACAGCGCCACGGTCGGCTCGTCGAGAATGATGAGGTCGGCCTCGAAGTGCATGGCGCGGCCGATGGAAATGCCCTGGCGCTCGCCGCCGGAAAGCTGGCTGGCCGGCGAATCGACGGTGACGCCGACGCCGCGGAAGCCGATCATGTTGCGCATCACCTCCTCGGCGATGCGCTTCTCCTCCTTCACGCGGATGAACCCGAAGCGGTTGGTGATGTCGCGGCCGACGAAGAAGTTGCGCCACAGCGCCTGCTTGTCGCAAAGGGAGCGGTCCTGGTAGACCGTCTCGATGCCCCACTTGTGGGCCTCCTTCACGTTGTAGTCGTCGACGGTGATCCGCTCGTCGCGGATGAACAGGTTGCCCCGGGTCGGTGGATAGACCCCGGTCATGATCTTGATCATGGTCGACTTGCCGGCGCCGTTGTCGCCGATCAGGCCGACGATCTCGTTGGCGCCGACCGCGAAGTTGACGTCCTTCAGCGCCTGGACCTTGCCGAACAACATGTCGACGTTCTCCAGGCGGATCGCGTTTTCGAAACTCCGGTCCTGTGTCGTTTCCGCGGTCACCTGCGTCTCCCCGTCTCCCTCGAGGTCGCTTCCGCTTGCCGCCCGAACAGTCGCTACGGTCGGCGCGGCGGTCGGGCGTGCCACGGGAAAATCGCGCCCCGACTCGTCCCGGGGCCGTTTTCCCGATTTACTTTTTGGCGAAGTTTTCGCCTCCCAGTCAATTTACGCTAGCCCCGGGCGAAAGTTATCGCAAGAAAAAACAGAAAATAGAATAAAAACTGCTGACAAAGCCAAGTTTTTCACCACGATGCAGGATGAGCGACGAAAGTATGAACGCCCGCACGCGCTGAACCCGGCGTGCCGAGTCGCCGGAAGGTGAGGATCTATCGGGTTACGAGTTCGGCCCGGAAGCCACGTCGATGGCGAGGCCTGCGCTGCGGAAATCGGCCAGGACCTGCTCGGGGGCGCCGTCGTCGGTGATCAGCAGATCGGCCTCGGCGAAGTCGGCGACGAAAGCCGAGGCGATCTGCCCCAGCTTCGAATGATCGGCGAGGAACACGGTCTCGCGGGCCGATTGGATCATTGCCTGCTTGATCTCGGCCTCGGCGAGGTTGGTGTTGGTGAAGCCGCGCGCCGGGTCGACACCGTTGCAGCCGACGAAGGCGACGTCGGCGTTCAGTTTCTCCAGCAGCGTGGTGCCCAGAGGCGCGACCAGCGAATGCTGCAGCGGGCGCAGAGTGCCGCCGGTGACGACGACCGAGATTCCCGGCCGGTTCTCCAGCATCAGCGCGATGTTGAGGGCGTTGGTGATAACCACCACGTCGACCAGATCCGGCGGCAGTACGCGGGCCATCTCCGTCGTCGTGCTGCCGACGTCGATGATGATGGTCTGGCCGTTCCCGACCCGCCCGGCGGCCATGCGGCCGATCAGGCGCTTCTCGCGCACATTGGTCTGGCTGGTCAGTTCGAGCGGCATTTCGCGGCGCTGGCCGGGCATGGCGAAGGCGCCGCCGCGGGTTCGCACCAGCCGGCCGTATTCTTCCAGGTATTTCAGGTCTTCGCGTACGGTGACGCTGGAAACGCCCAATCGGTCGCGCAGATGCCCGACACTCGCCCGTCCCGATTCGCGCAGGACGTCGAGAATCGCCTGATGGCGGACACTTGCCTTGAGAGAAACCATGAAGCCAGCCCTATTTCTTTCCGAATCTTATCATTATGCACAAGATATGGAAGATTTTATCGCATCTTTAGAAGATTTTCGGAAGAGGGGGGGCGATTGTCGGTCTGCGGAGGTGCCGGCAGCCGGCCCGTCTCGGGCGAAGGCGACCCGCCCCGCCCCGCGCGCCGGCTGCCTATCGCCCGCTCACCCGCAAAGGTCAGTCGATGAAAGCCGTGATGTCGGGCCGCGCCGGCCGTCCGAAATGCGCCTCCAATGCCAGGGCGATGCCCAGGACACCGGCATCGTTTCCGCCGGCCGCCAGGACCTGGAAACCGACCGGCAGCGGGGCGCCGGAAGGAATCGGCATCGAAACGCCGCACAGCCTCAGCAGATTGCCGGGTTGCGTGTTCTGATTGACGACGGGCGTAATCCGGCGCGCGACCTCGGGGTCCAGGGCCTCCGACACCGGCGCCGCCACGATCGGGACCGTCGGTGTCACCCAGCCGTCCAGCCCGGCAAAGCGTTGCGGGGCGAGCGCTGCCAGTTCCCTGTAGCGCCAAAGCGCTCTCAGATAGTCGGTCGCGCTCAGGTCGAGACCGGCCGCCGCACGCTCGGCGACCACCGGGTCCATGCCGGCCCGGCCCTTCTCGAAGTGCTCGCGGCCCAGCACGGCAACCAGCTCGCCGGGCAGCAGAACCGGGAAGATGTCGGCGCGCTCGCGCACTTCCGGAACCTCGATCTCGACGATGGCGACCCCGGCGCCGCGCAGACTGTCCAGGGCTTGATCCATCGCGTCGGCCACGGCGTCATCCATGTTCTCGTAGAAATGGCCCGTCGGTTTCCCGAACTTCAGGGTCCCGAGGTCGCGGGCCGGAACCGCCTCGCCGGTCAGCGCCCGGAAAACGATCGCCGCGTCGGCGGCGCATTGGCAGAGCGGGCCGATGGTGTCCAGCGTCGGCGACAGCGGGAAGACGCCGTCGGTCGGAAAGACGCCGGTCGTCGTCTTCAGGCCGAAAATGCCGTTGAGGGCGGCCGGGATGCGGACCGATCCGCCGGTGTCCGATCCGATGGCGAAGGCCGTCATGCCCGCCGCCACGGCAACGGCGGACCCGCTCGAGGACCCGCCCGGCAGCCGTTGAACGGCGGGATCCCAAGGGTTCCACGGCGTGCCGCGCACCGAATTGGTGCCCATCGCCCCGAGGGCGAATTCGACCGTCTTGGTCTTTCCGAGGACGACGCAGCCGGCCCGCTTCAGCATCTTCACGAATCGGCCCTCGCTGCCGATCAGGTCGGACACGTCGAGAAGCGAACCGGCGGTCGCCGGCATGCCGTCGACTGCGAACAGGTCCTTCACCGCGACGGGAACGCCCATCAGCGGTCCCAGGTCGGTCCCCGCGGCCAGCAGCTGGTCCATCGCCCGGGCCGTCGCAAGGGCCTGGTCCCCGGCCACGTGCTGATAGGCACCCAGCCGGCCGTCCAGCCGGTCGATTCGATCGAGATAGGCCCGGGTCGCCGCTTCGGCGGTGGTGTCGCCGGTTCGTAGCCGGCGGGCGAACTCCTCAAGGCCTCCCGTGGCGATGGGGTCTTCGGATAGTGATCTCACGGTCGTCCCTCCCCTCTGCATCTCGCCGTCTAGACTTGTCGCGGCGAGGCCGTACTTTCACGGATGATCAATTCGACGTCGAGCCTGCGCGGCCGATGCTCGTCGTTTTCGGCCAGCGTGGCCAGCAGGTATTCCGCCGTCTGTTCCGCCATCTTTTCCCGTGGCGTCCGGATGGTGGTCAAGGCCGGCGCGACGTTCGGTGCGAAATCGGTGTCGTCGAATCCGGTGATCGACACGTCTTCGGGGACACCGATCCCCATGCGAGAGGCCTCGAACAGGGCGCCGTAGGCGAACATGTCCGAGCCGCACAGCACCGCCGTCGGCGGCGTCGGCCGGTTCATCAGTTCGTTGAACGCGCTGGCACCCTCGCGGAGATCGAAGGGGCATTCGATCAGATAGTCGTCGGGAAGGTCCAGGTTTCGTTTGGCAAGGGCTTCCCGGACGCCCCGCAGGCGTTCCGAGGCGCGGTCGTTGCCTTCGGTGATGCCGGAGATCATGGCGATTCGACGGTGGCCGATGTCCATGAGGTACTTGGCTGTCATGCCGCTGGCCGTGGCGTTGCAGAACCCCACCTGCGGCAGGTTTTTGGATTCGTCCCAGCTCCAGGTCAGGACGTAGGGAATCCGCCGCCGCGTGAGCAGGTCGAAGCAACGCTGGTCGTGCTCGGTGCCGACCATGACGATGGCGTCGACTCCGTTAGCCACCAGGACGCGCAGCTGCTCGTATTCCATGTCCGCGATGTAGTCCGACGACGACACCACGAGGGTATAGCCACGCCGCTGCAGGCTGGCTTGCAGGGGGCCGATGAAACTGCCGAACAGGATGCTGTCCAGGCTTGGGAAAAGCGCTCCGATCATGTGCGAACGCCGCGACGCCAAGGCCCGCGCCGCGCCGTGCGGTACGTATCCGAGTTCATTGATGGCGCTTTCGATCCGGTCTCTCGCCGCCATCCGCACCGCCGCCGGCTTGTTCAGGTAGCGCGATACCGTTGCTCGCGACAGACCGGCAACACGGGCGACGTCAGCCAAAGTCGGGAATCGACGAAGAGTCATTTCTGAGAGCGTTCCCACTTAAGCGGTAGGGTTGGTTGAGTGCTACCCATAATACATGGCAACCCCTGACCGTAAACCCTTTAACTGACTAAAATACTTGGGGAATTTGTCCAAAATCAAGGCATGTTGGGACCGTCTGCGTGACCCCGGGGCATTTCATGTTGACTCACCAACTGGCGTCGGGATTAAATCGTTTTTGAGAGCGCTCTCATTTTACATGCCGTTCCCATCGAAGGGTTCGGAGGGTGTTCCAAGTCGGGGGAAGCCGATTGAAGCCGGGCTCGGTTCCGGGCTTCGCGGAAGACGAGATCGGGGAGGTCTCCATTGGCCACCACCGCCAAACGACAGTGTCGTGCGACCCAACGACGGGTCCCCGGGCCACCGCCGGCCGTTCACCTAATTCTGCAACGCAGCCGTCCGCCGGGACGGTAGGGAAGGCGAGCCGGGCATGATCGATCGCGGTGTAATCCCATCGGGGGGCGACGAGCAGGCCGGGCTTTCGACGAACGAAGGGGCCGTCCGACGACGGCCACAGGTGGCGCG
>NPIG01001131.1_pt1 | contig 12707 bp, 8 predicted proteins | sample 8637441 | NCBI WGS metagenome assembly NPIG01 (sample SAMN07420675, study PRJNA396082) | bioreactor metagenome | isolation source: sample BR6 brine-fed electro-methanogenic bioreactor BR | place: Japan: Kochi | collected 2016-06-14 | reverse complement strand
GGCATGGCCCAGCGCGGCGGCAGCGTCATTTCAACCATCAAGGTCGGGGCCTTCCGCAGCCCGCTGATCCTCCGGGGAAGCGCCGATGTGGGGTTGTTTCTCCATCCCCTGAATCTCGAGGTTCACCGTGATCTGATGAAGCCCGACGGCCGACTGTATGTCAATGGCGAGCCGGGCGAAGGGTTCGCCGCCATCGCCGCCTCGGCGATGGCCCGGGAGATGGGGGCGCCGGTTCTGGCCAACCTGATCCTGCTCGGTCATGCCCTGCGCCGGGGTGGCCTGTTCTGCGGCCGACCGACGATCGAAACGGCCATTCGTTCCCTTTCCAACCCGAAATTCGTTGCATCCAACCTTGCAGGACTGCAGCAGGGCTTCGACGCCTGAGGATCAAGCATGACCGGCCGGGACAGACTTGTCTATTTCATCTACCTGCACCGCACCGGGATCACCGTCCTCGGCCTCTCGCTGGTGCTCGGCCTGTTTCCGCTGTTTCAGGACAATCCCTATATCCTCGGCCTGACCAACCTGGTCGGCATTTACGCCATCGTGGTGCTGGGGCTCAATCTGTTCATCGGCTATGCCGGGCAGATTTCCCTGGGCAACGCAGCCTTTTTCGGTTTGGGCGCTTACGGCTCGGCGATCCTGACCACCGATGTCGGCTGGTGGCCCTGGCCGAGCATGTTCCTGGTCGCCGCGATGGTGGCGCTGGTCGCCCTGGTCGTCGGCCTGCCGGCGCTGCGGTTGACCGGCCACTACCTGGCGATGGCGACCCTCGGCTTCAACATCGTCGTCTACACCATCCTGATTCAGTGGGACCGGGTCACCGGCGGGCCCAGCGGCTATGCCGGCATTCCCTATCTTTCCGTGGGGGGCCTGGAGATCGATTCCGACGTTAAACTGCACTACCTGATCTGGGCCATGGCCCTGGTCTGCCTGACCCTCGGCCTGAACCTGGTTCGCAGCGGTGTGGGGCGGGGGCTGGCCGCCCTGGCCGGTGACGAGGTGGCCGCCGGCGCTCTGGGAGTCGATACCCGTCGGGCCAAGGTCAAGGTCTTCATCCTCTCGGCGGTCTTTGCCTCGCTGGCCGGCAGTCTCTATGCCCATTGCTTTTCCTTCGTCAGCCCGGACACCTTCGGCATTTTCGCCTCGGTCGATTTCGTCATCATGGTGGTGGTCGGCGGCATGGGCTCGATCTGGGGCAGCCTGTTCGGCGCGGCGATCATCACCTGGCTGCCCGAGCTCATCGAGGTCTTCGAGGCCTACAGGGAAATCATTCACGGCCTGATCCTGGTGCTGATCCTGATGTTCCTTCCCCAGGGACTGGTTTCGGGTCTGGTCGATGCCCTTCGGATTCGCCTGGCCCGATGGAAGAAATCCCATGTTGCAGCTGAATAACATCAGCAAACGCTTCGGAGGGCTGCCGGCCCTTGACCAGGTCTCCTTCGAAGTGCGGCGCGGATCGGTCACGGCCTTGATCGGTCCCAATGGCGCTGGCAAATCGACCCTGATCAATGCCATTACCGGCGTCAATCCCCCGACCAGCGGTTCGGTGCGGTTTGCCGGGGAGGAGATCGCCGGCCGGCCGGCCCATCAGGTGGCACGGCTCGGGGTTGCCCGCACGTTTCAGAACCTGCGGCTGTTTCCGCGCATGTCGGTGCTCGACAACGTGCTCTGCGGCTTGACCATCCAGGGTGGAACTTCCTTCGTCGAGGCGCTGTTGCGGTTGCCGTCCACCCGCAACCGGGAGCGGCGTTTGCGGCTCAGGACCATGGAGGCGCTCGATNNGGCGACAAGAAACGGGTTGAACTGGCGCGGGCCTTTGTCTCCGCTCCGCGTATCGTCTTGCTCGATGAACCGGTGGCCGGACTCAATCCCGAAGAAACCGCGCAGATCGCGACCCAGATCCGTCGCCTGCGCTCCCAGGGGCACACCATGCTGCTGGTGGAGCACGACATGGATCTGGTCATGGGGGTATCGGACCATGTCGTGGTTCTCGACAGCGGCCGCTGCATTGCCCGGGGAACCCCTGATGAGGTGCGCCGAAACCCCCTGGTTCTCGACGCCTACCTGGGCCGCATGAGTGCAACGGCATGAAAAAACTATCCCTTTCATCTCATTAATCAGATGCTGAGAATCGAAAATCTGCATGTTCATTATGGCGCCGCCCAGGCCTTGTTCGGCATCGACCTGACCGTCAAACAAGGCGAAACCGTTGCCCTGGTGGGCGCCAACGGCGCCGGGAAAAGCACCCTGCTCAAGGCGATCATGGGATTGGTGAAGGCCAGCCAGGGGAAAATACTCTTCGGGGACCAGGACCTGACCGGTCAGCCTCCGGCAAGAATGGTCAGGGCGGGCATGGCCCTGTCTCCCGAAGGACGGGAGATGTTCGGCGAGCTCAGCGTTGTTGAGAATCTCCGCTTGGGCACCCTGCCTTTGAAGCTCGCCAGGATCGAAGTCGAACGGCGCATGGAGGAGGTCTTCGAACGATTTCCCCGCCTCCAAGAGCGCCGTCAGCAGCTGACCGGAACCATGTCCGGCGGCGAACAGCAGATGGTGGCCATGGGCCGCGCTCTGATGGCCCGCCCGAAGCTGCTGCTGCTGGATGAACCGAGCCTCGGGCTGGCGCCTCTGGTGACCGATGAAATATTCGATATCATCCATCAACTCTCCCGCAGCGGCACCACTATCCTGCTGGTCGAGCAGAATGCCGCCCGAGCCCTGACCGCTTCGGCCACCGCCTTCCTCATGGCCAACGGCCAGATCATCGAATCGGGTCGAAGCGAAACCCTTCTCAACGATCCCGGCCTGCGCAAGGCCTTTCTGGGGGCCGGTTCCGGAGACAATCCGGATTCCAGCCGCCTGGGGGCCTCGGGCCTGACCAACCTGAGACTGGAGAAATCAGCCATGTCCAATCCGACATTTACTCCCGATTTTCAATCCGCAGATGAACTGAAGTCCCACCAGCTCAAGGGGCTGCAGTGGACGGTTTCCCATGCCTATGAGGGCTCGAGTTTTTACCGTGAGCGTTTCGAGCAGGCCGGCATCGGTCCGGCAGACATCCGCTCGCTTGCCGATATCGAAAAGCTTCCCTTCACCACCGCCGACGATCTGCGTGACGGCTACCCTTTTCCGCTGCGGGCCGTCCCCTTCGAACAGATCACTCGGATTCATGCCAGTTCGGGAACCACCGGCAAGCGTAAAGTTCTTGCCTACACCCAGAAGGATGTGGACGACTGGACCACCTTTTTCGCCCGGGCCTACGCCATGGCTGGGGTGACCCCTCTTGACCGGGTGCAGATTGCCGTCGGCTACGGCGTCTGGACCGCCGGCATGGGATTTCAGCTTGGCTGCGAAAAGGTGGGCGCCCTCGCCATTCCCGCCGGCCCCGGGAATATCGACCTGCAGATCCAGTTCATGCTCGACTTCCAGTCCACCGTATTCTGCTCCACCGCCTCCATGGCCCTGCTGATGGCTGAGGAAATCCACCATCGCGGCATTGCCGACAAGATCAACATCAAGAAAATCATCTACGGCTCGGAGCGATCTTCGGTTTCGATGCGCAAAAAAATTTCCGAACTGTTCGGCGGCGCCGAACTCTTCGACATCACCGGCCTTACCGAGCTCTACGGGCCGGGGACGGGGATCGAGTGCCCCCATCATGACTGCATCCATTACTGGGGCGACTACTATTTACTCGAGATCATCGACCCTGAAACGCTCAAGCCGGTGGCGCCCGGCGAATGGGGCGAAATGGTCGTCACCACTCTTTGCAAGGAGGCGGCCCCGCTGATCCGCTATCGCACCCGCGACATCACCCGGATCATCCCCGGGCCCTGCAGCTGCGGTTCGGTCATGCCGCGGCACTCCCGCATCAAGGGGCGCTCCGATGACACCTTTAAGTTTCGCGGGGTCAATATCTACCCCTCCAGCGTCGACACCATTCTCTCGCAGGTTCCCGGGTTGGGCTCCGAGTTTCAGGTGCACCTTTCGCGCGACACCGATTCGGGGCGCGATCATATGAAGCTGGTGGTTGAAAGGGGCCAGGGGGTGGATCACGGCCGGATGCCGGAAATGGTTCACGAAACGGTGCATCAGTTCAAGAAACAGCTGATGGTCACTCCCAAGGTGGAAATCATCGAATACGGAGGCCTGCCCCGCTCGGAGCGGAAAAGCCAGAGGATTTTTGATACCCGAATCGAGGACGAGATTGTTTAGTGCGTCTTTGAGGTAAATGGATAATTTCAAAAAGGAGGTAGTAGCGTATGAAGAGGATCCTGGCCGCATTGGCCACACTTTTTCTGCTGACGGGCGCCCCGGCCCTGGCCGAAGAGCCGATCAAGATCGGCGCCTTTTTCGACCTTTCCGGCCCCGCCAGCTTCATCGGTACCCCGACCAAGCTGGTCGCCGAAATGGTGGTTGACAAGATCAACAAAGAAGGAGGGGTCAAGGGGCGCCCCATCGAACTGGTCATCGGTGATACCGAAGGGGATCCGGCGAAGGCGGCCTCCATCGCCAAAAAACTCATCTACAAGGACAAGGTGGCCGCCATTATCGGCCCCACCCGGACCGGCACCGGCATGAACGTGAAAAAAATCGTCGAACGCGCAAAGATGCCCACCTTCATGACCGTCGGCGGCGACCCGGTGATCATGGGGGGCAAATTCGGCTCCTATGAGTATGTCTTCAAGTCTCCCCAGCGCTCCTCGACGGCGGTCAAACGGCTCTTCACCTATCTGAAGGAAAAGGAGCTGACCAAGGTCGCCCTGCTCAGTGCCGCCGACGGTTTCGGCAAGGACGGCGCCCGCTGGATGGAACAGCTGGCGTCCGAGTTCGGTATCGAGATCGTCGCCCAGGAGTCCTTCGGCCCCAAGGATACTGACATGACCGCCCAACTGACCAAGCTGAAGAACGCCGGTCCTCAGGCCCTCATCTGCTGGACCATCGGCCCCGCTGGCGCCATCGTTGCAAAAAACAAGGTGCAGTTGGGCATCGACCTGCCGCTATTCCAGTGCCACGGCCTGCCCGACCCCAAATACATCGAGTTGGCTGGCAAGGCCGCCGAGGGCGACCGGATGCCGGCCACCAAGCTGATGGTCGTCGACTCTCTTCCGGACAGCGACCCGCAGAAATCGGTCATCAAGGAATTTGTCCATCTGTACCGGGACGTTTACGGTTACTACAAGGAGTTCCCCATCAATACCCATTCCGGGTATGCCTGGGATGCCATCTTGATTGTCGCCAACGCCATGAAACAGGCGGGAACCGATTCCGAAGCGCTGCGCAGCGCCATCGAGCAAACCAAAGGTTACATCGGAGTTTCCGGCACCTACAATCTGACCCCGGAAGATCATAACGGGCTCGATATCGACTCGATGGTGATTGTTCAGGTCAAGGACGGGAACTTCGTTCTGGCGGAATAGACCAGCTCGCAACCTGCAAAGCGATCCGAACTCCCCGGGCCGCCCTACCCCTTTGCGAGAAACCTTGAGGCTGTTCTTCGAAACGCCGGAATGGATAATCCGTGACTTGGCGTTAGGGTCAGTCCGAGGTTGCGACTATGCCCCGGCACTTAAGATCCGCCTGCAGTGCCGTCTCGATGCACCTGTTGCAGGACTTGCAGCGGGAAAGGGAAAGCTCGCCGGGAACCCGCCAGCGGTTGGCCAGGTCCGGCTCGCAGATAAATGGCCGTGAAAGGGCCAGGTAATCGATCCGGTCGCGGGCCAGAATGGTCTTTGCGCTCCACAGGCTGCGAATGCCGCCAACAACGATGACCGGGCATTTCACGGTTTTTTTGATGAGTTTGGCGGTCTGCAGGTTATAAGCCTCTTTATTCGGGGCGTCGATGTTTTTGCGAACCGGGGTGTGCTCTCCCGAGGCCGGGGTTCCGCCGCTTATCTCGATGGCATCGACCCCAAGAACGTCAAGGGTTTTCGCCACGCTGAGTGCATCGGGCAGGCCGAATCCACCCTCCAGGTAATCGCTTCCGTTGAGCTTTACCAGAACCGGGAACGCTTTGCCTACCACCTTGCGAACCTTGCCATAGACCTCCATGAGAAACCGGCCGCGGTTTTCGAGGGTTCCTCCGTAGCGGTCGGTACGAAGATTGGTGTGGGGTGAGAGGAACTGATTGATCAGGTAACCGTGTGCGGCTTGAAGCTGGACGGCGTCGAAACCCCATTTTCTGGCGCGGCCGGCGGCGGCGGCAAAGTCGTTCACCAGGCGCTCTATATCGGCAAGGGGCAATGCGGCCGGGCTGTTGTAAGGCTGCCGACTCAGACTGCCGGCATGGCCGATCTGCAGACAGATTTTTCCGCCCTCCTCATGAACCAGGCGGGTGAGTTCCCTAAAATCCGCGCCCAGATCGTCACGATGAATCCCCATGGCCCCCGGCAACGGCTTTCCCTCTGGGGCAACAAAGGCAAGGCCGGCAATAATCAATCCCGCCCCGCCTCTGGCCAGCTCACGGTAAATGGAAATCAGTGCGGTCGACGGACGGCCATCGGCATCGCACATGCCCTCCCCGGTCGCGGAACGTACCAGGCGGTTCTGCAACTTCATATTCCGGATAACCGTCTCTTCGAACAGCCAGTGCCCCTCCTGCTTCATGGTTTCCCTCCCCTGCAGAATGGCGCAGGATACCACCCCATTTTTTTCAATTCCAGTTAAACCAGAGCTGCACCCAGTTCGGTAATCAATATTCCGCCATAATCGATTACGGCAAAGGCATTTTCGATGCCTACCGCCTCCTGACCGGGGAACACGAATTTGGGCTCGATTGCCCCAACCTGGTTACGTTGCAGGAAGTGCTCGCTCCTGTATTTCCGAGCAGTGTAGCCGAGAAAATCTGTTTTTTGGGACACATTGATCAAATTACATGTTTCGTCGATATTGGCCCCCTACCTGGTAAAGGGCTTTGGTGATCTGCCCTAATGACGCGAACCTTACGGTTTCCATCAGTTCGGCAAAAATGTTGTCACCCCGTTCGGCGACCGCCTGCAATCGCCTTAACGCCTCTGGAGCCCTTTCCCGATTGGCCTCTTGAAAAGCGTGCAGGTTGGCGATCTGCTGCTGCTTCTCCTCCCCGGTCGATCGGGCCAGTTCGCCGGGGATGCGGTACCCCTCCTCGTCCATGCGGGGATTGAGGAAGGTGTTGACGCCGATGATCGGCAGTTCGCCGGTGTGCTTAAGGTGCTCGTAAAGCATCGATTCTTCCTGAATCCGGCTGCGCTGGTACTGGGTTTCCATGGCGCCGAGCACCCCGCCGCGCTCGTTGATCCGGTCGAATTCGGCAAGCACCGCTTCCTCGACCAAATCGGTCAGTTCTTCAACGATGAAGCTCCCCTGCAGGGGGTTTTCGTTGCGGGCCAGGCCGAGTTCCTTGTTGATGATCATCTGGATGGCCATGGCTCGGCGCACCGACTCTTCGGTGGGAGTGGTAACCGCTTCGTCGTAGGCGTTGGTGTGCAGGGAATTGCAGTTGTCATAGACGGCCATGAGCGCCTGGAGGGTGGTACGGATGTCGTTGAAGTCCATCTCCTGGGCGTGGAGCGAGCGCCCCGAGGTCTGAATATGGTACTTGAGCATCTGGCTGCGGGCATTGGCACCGTAGCGGTTTTTCAGCACCACCGACCAGATCCGCCGGGCCACCCGGCCGATGACGGTGTACTCGGCGTCAAGGCCGTTGCTGAAGAAAAAGGAGAGGTTCGGCGCAAAGGCGTCGATGGGCATCCCCCGCGACAGGTAATACTCCACATAGGTAAAGCCGTTGGCCAGGGTGAAGGCGAGCTGGGAAATCGGATTGGCGCCGGCCTCGGCAATATGGTAGCCGCTGATGGAAACCGAATAGTAATTGCGAACCTGTTGATCGATGAAAAACTGCTGAATATCCCCCATCAGCTTCAGCGCAAATTCGGTGGAAAAGATGCAGGTGTTCTGGCCCTGATCCTCCTTGAGGATGTCGGCCTGAACCGTGCCGCGAACCGTCTGCAGGGTACAGGCGCGGATCTCGTGAGACTCCTCGGCATCGGGATCCCGCCCGTGTTCCAGGCGGAACCGTTCGACCTGCTGTTCAATGGCCGTATTGAAGAACATGGCCAGCAGGATCGGCGCCGGGCCGTTGACGGTCATCGAGACGCTGGTCATCGGGTCGCAGAGGTCAAACCCGGCGAACAGTTTGTTCATGTCGACCTGGGTGCAGATCGAAACCCCGCTTTCGCCTATCTTGCCGTAAATGTCGGGGCGATAATCGGGATCCTCGCCATAGAGGGTGACGCTGTCAAAGGCGGTCGAAAGCCGCTTGGCCGGATCGTTTTTGGTCAGGTAATGAAAGCGTCGATTGGTGCGTTCCGGAGTTCCTTCGCCGGCGAACTGGCGCTTGGGGTCTTCGCTGGTGCGCTTGAAGGGGAACAGCCCGGCGGTAAAAGGGAAGCGCCCGGGAAGGTTCTCCTTCATCGACCATTTGACGATTTCGCCCCAGTCGGCATAGTCCGGCAGACAGACCTTGGGAATCCGGGTGCCGGAAAGGGTCGTGGTATAAAGTTCGTTACGAATTTCCCGGTCCCGGACCTTGGTGACCATCTCCGGCCGGCGGTACGACTCCTTCAGACCGGGCCATTGTTCAAGCAGATTTCGGGTTTCGGGCGAAAGGGCTGCTTCGCGCTCGGCAACAGCCGCATCCAGAGCCTCGCCAAGACCTGCCGGGTCGGCGAGCAACCGCCGTGCTCCTTTCAGTTGAAACAGCTCCCGGGCTGTAGCGGACTGTTTATCGATTTCCCGGCGGTAATTTCTTACCGTTCTGGTGATTTCGGCCAGGTACGCCGAATGCTCCGGAGGGATGATGTGGTGGCGGCTTTCGGGTCCCCTGATCTCCAGGGTGCTGTGCCATCCGGCTTTGGTCTTATCGTTGATCTGGCGGATCAATTCCCGGTACAGGATATTGGTCCCGAGGTCGTTGAACTGGCTGGCGATGGTGCCGTAAACCGGGATCAGATCGTCAGGCGCATCGAACAGGTTGCGGTTGCGACGAACCTGCTTGCGGACATTGAGCAGGGCGTCCAGGGCCCCCTTTTTTTCCATTTTATTGAGGGCGACCAGGTCGGCGAAATCGAGCATGTCGATTTTCTCCAGTTGCGTTGGGGCGCCGAATTCACTGGTCATGACGTAAAGGGAGATATCGCAGACCTCGACGATTCCCGCATCCCCCTGGCCGATGCCGCTGGTTTCTACGATAATCAGGTCGAAACCGGCCGCCCTGAGCACGTCCTGGGCTTCACGGATGGCGGCAGAGAGTTCGCTGCGCGATTTGCGAGTGGCCAGCGAACGCATGAAGACCCGTGGCGTATCGATGGCGTTCATGCGGATGCGATCGCCAAGCAGGGCGCCACCGGTTCGCTGCCGGGTCGGATCGACGGAAAGAATCGCGACGTGCTTGTCCGGGAAATCCCTTAGAAAACGCCGCACCAGTTCATCGGTCAGGGAACTCTTCCCGGCCCCCCCGGTTCCGGTAATCCCCACCACCGGCACATCCCGGGAATCCTGACGGAGCTTTTCCAGGACCTCCGGAACCTTTCCGTCATCGGCGCTGACGCCCATTTCGGCAAGGGTGATCATTCGTGCCACCGCCCGCGGATTTTTGTTTTTCAGGTCGGCCAGGTCCCTTTCGATGTCCCGCGGCGTGGGAAAATCGCATTCCTTGAGCTTGAAGTTGATCATTCCCTGCAGGCCGAGCTTGCGCCCGTCTTCAGGCGAAAAAATCTTGCAGATGCCGTAGGAGTGAAGCTCATTGATCTCGTGGGGCAAAATAACCCCACCGCCGCCGCCGAAAATCTTGATGTGGGGGCCGCCCCTTTCCCTGAGCAGGTCATAGATGTACTTGAAGAATTCCAGGTGACCGCCCTGATAGGAACTGACCGCAATGCCCTGAACATCCTCGTGGATCGCTGCGGTAACGATCTCCTCGGCCGAGCGATTGTGTCCCAGATGAACCACCTCGGTGCCGGCAGCCTGTAGCAGCCGGCGCATGATATTGATGGAAACGTCGTGGCCATCGTAAAGGCTGGTGGCCGTGACGAAACGGATCGGGTTCCGGGCTTGATATGGGGTGGTTTCCATGCATTTTCTCCTTGTTGTGGAAGGCTCTCCTCGGCACATTTTTAATCAAAAAAGATAACACCGTTTTAGCAATGCCTGTGCCACCCAGCGCCCCAGTCTTGGCAATGAGGTCCTATCCCGTTGATTTTTCAGCCTTCCATCGCCGCCATGGCGGCACTGACGGATTCCCTGCACCTTTTGAGGGAACAATCTCTGTCAACAGTAGTTGACAGTAATTACTACCCCTTACGCCTATTTCCTTGACATGCGCGGTAAAGACATTTGTTTCACGGACGTTGACAGTTGCCCCTTTGTTTACACTGCCCATCCGTTTTTCGGGCAGCCGCTTTTATCGTCGGTAAAGACAAATCGATCCACCATGGGTATTATTGCCCTGTTTTTGCAAATCTTTTCATTCTGGAGTGAAGTCGAAAAAAAGTTTGACAATACAAAACTTTTGTTTTGAATTTAATTATAGAACATTGTATCATATTGAAAAGTTCTCAGGTCGTCAGAAATGAATACCTTCGAAATCCGCTCATTAGGAAACATTATTCTAGTAAGCTTTCGAAGCAAAAAACGGAAAGGAATTGCGAATGGAACTCGCCCGGTCGATCGAAAAGGCTCCATTTGACCTGAACGGCCCTCCTGGCGCCCATGAATGCTGGGTCGTCGAGCTGGATCATGAACTGCAGATCGTAGCCAGCAATGATGCCTGCCTGGCACTGATATACAAAAAACCTGAAGACGTCCTGGGCCAGAAAATCGACCAGGTCGTCAAGTTGGCCCACCTCAATTCCCTGTTGATGAAGGGGTTCTGCTTCCGCTCCCAGCCGATCCAGTGGGAAGGGCAGGCCTTTCTCTGCGATTTCACCCCGGCCGAGAAGACGGCTGCAGGGGGGACCTTCACCATGACCGTTGCCGACTCCGGCTCGTGCGATCATCCCGAACTGCAGGACATCATCCGCTCCATCGATCCGGTTTCCGACATCAGCCATGAGGGGATCATCATGGTGAACCGGGAGGGGTTCGTCACTCTGGTCAACCAGCCCTTTGCCGATATACTCGGCATTGCGGCGCGAGACATGATCGGTCAGCACATCCACAAGTCCTATCCCAACTCTTCCCTCTCCCGCCTGCCGGTGGTCATGGAGACGGGCATGGCCGAAATCGGCGAACCGCACCTGCTCGGCGGGCGCGACGTGGTGGTGAGCCGCTACCCCCTGCTCCGCAACGGCAAGACCATCGGCGCATTCGGCAAGATTCTGTTCAAGGACGTTCGCGAAGTTTCCCTGCTGGCCGACAAGCTCCGGACGATTTCAGGCAAAATCCGCCCGACCCCCCTGCCGAGATCCGGGCAACAGGATTTCCGTTACGATACCAACAATATCATCGGCCACAGCAAGGTCATGAAAGACCTCAAGGAGAAACTTCTGCGCATCGCCGAGCGCGGCTCGAACGTACTGCTTATGGGAGAAACCGGAACCGGCAAGGAGCTGTTCGCCCATGCCATTCATGCCGCCAGCCGTCGCCGGTACGGGTCGTTCGTTCGGGTCAATTGCGCCGCCATCCCCGAGCACCTGCTCGAATCGGAGCTCTTCGGCTATTCCGAAGGAGCCTTTACCGACGCCCGCAAGGGCGGACAGATCGGTAAGTTCGAACAGGCCCATAACGGGACGATCTTTCTCGACGAAATCAGCGACATGTCTCTCCCCATGCAGGCCAAGCTGCTGAGGGCTCTTCAGGAAAAAGAGATCAATCCCCTGGGCAGCAACACGACCAAGCGCATCGATATGCGGGTTGTCGCAGCGACCAACGCCAATCTTCCCAAACTCGTCAGCGAAGGGGCGTTTCGAGCCGACCTCTATTACCGACTGAACATCGTCGCCCTGGCCATCCCTCCCCTGCGCGAAAGGGCCGAGGACATCTTTTTCATCACCCGGCACCTGCTCGACACCTTCAATTCCGAGTTCGGCATGAACGTGCAGGGCCTCGAAGCGGCGGCCTGGGAGGCCATCCGCGTTTACGACTTTCCGGGCAATATTCGGGAATTGCGCAATGCGATCGAGAGTGCCTTCAACCATGTTGCCGGCGAAATGATCCGAGTGACCGACCTGCCTTCGCACATCGTCCACTCCCTGAACCTGCCCGCCGGTCACCCGGCGAAGCGGGGTGGCATTGAATCGCAGGCGGCCCTGCTGGGGCAGCGCTCGCTGCAGGAAATCATGGAGGAGATCGAAAAGCAGTTGATCGAACAGGCGCTCGAGCAGGTGGCAGGAAACAAGCTTAATGCCGCCAATCTGCTGGGCATCTCCCGACCGGGGCTCTATAAGAAGCTACAGAAGTATCAACTTCAGTAAGGCCGCGTAGCTCTTCCGCGGCGCGCACGGCCCCTAGCCCGCTCAGGCCGCAGGCCGGATCTCGCCGATGACGTTGCCTGGCTTTTCGCTTGTAAACATCCGGATAATTTGTCACCAACGTAACAATCCAAAACCTCTGCCGGCATTCGAAACGGCTCCCGGCGCTCCCCCCCTCTTCTTGACACAAAACGGTGTTAACAACTTACGACATCCAAGGGATTGACAATCGGGTCGAGCCTAACAGGCTGTTGAAAAACT
>NPIG01001113.1_pt1 | contig 12707 bp, 9 predicted proteins | sample 8637441 | NCBI WGS metagenome assembly NPIG01 (sample SAMN07420675, study PRJNA396082) | bioreactor metagenome | isolation source: sample BR6 brine-fed electro-methanogenic bioreactor BR | place: Japan: Kochi | collected 2016-06-14 | reverse complement strand
ATATCGCGCCAGACAGCATCAGCTTTCTGCCGGCGCTGCTGGGCGACAGGAACAAGAACCCGCGCGAATCGATGGTTACGGCCGATGCCAAAGGCGTACACGCTATCCGCAAAGGCAAATGGAAGTACATTGAAAACAAGAGCCCCAAAAGCGAACGGGTGGGTTCGCCCAGGCTGTTCAACCTGGCGGATGATCCCGCGGAACGCAAGGACATGCACAGAAGCGAACCACGGGTCGCCGAGGAANNCAGGAGAGTTGAAAGGTATCAGAGAGGCGCAGTATACCCGTTAGCGAGAGCGGGTGAGCGGCACACGGCTGCACAATCAGGGACAGACGATTCACGATGAGGTAGTAAGATGAAGGAAATGACCAGGCGGACGTTTATGGCGGCTTCTTCGGCGGTGTTTGCCGGGGTTGCCGTGGCGCAGAAACCCACTGCCCTGGACGGCTACAGCGCAGGCAAGCACCTGAGCAAGATAAACGGTTTGGAGTTGCTGAACCTGTGGGGTGAGCAACTGGAACCGGTTCAGAAGCTGTACACGCTCATCGATTCGGTGCTGTCGGCCAACAAAGATGCGACGTACGCCGATGTCAGCCGCGATGAAGCGGTCCAGCAATTCTGCAACGACCACAACGTATTGCACCTGGGCGGGCCGATGCTGGGGTGTATTACCGACACCAGTGCGCGGGTTTGGGTGCGCACGGTACAGCCGGCTGAGGTTACAGTGCGCGTGGCCATCGATGGCTCCGAAACGGACTATGGCCCTGTCCGCAGTACGGAAGACTCGGACCTGGTGAGTATTGTTTCCGTTACGGGACTCAAGCCGGGCACATTGTATTCGTACCTCGTGCTGGTTGATGACACGCCCATCCCGATGCCAGAACATGCCGCCATCAGCACGGTCCCTGACACCAACCGGCTGCGTCTGGCCTTCGGCACGTGTCCGCACCGCTGGGGTTTGGGCAACCAGCGGCAGGCGGACCTGATTCGAAGCCGGAAGCCCTCGGCCCTGTTGATGTATGGGGACGTTGCCGCACAGGACAAAGACAACCATGTGGGCAAGCACCGCTCGGATTATCAGGTGCGTGATTTCTATCCGGCCTGGCAGAGTCTGTCGTCGTCCATTCCCGTATACGCCACGTGGGACGACCACGACTATTTCAACAACGACAAAGCCGGAATCCCCTGGGGGTACACGAATGCCGACCGCCTCAACGTTCGCCGTGTATTCAGCCAGGCGTGGAACAATCCCAGTTACGGTTTTCACGATGAGCGAGGCGGCGTGTTTCTGCGGACGCGTTTCGGTCCCTGCGACGTTATCATGCTGGACAACCGCTATTTCCGTACTGGAGAAAAGCGGGGATTTCTGGGGGATGCCCAGACGGAATGGCTCAAAGAACAGTTACTGGATTGCAAAGGCCCGTTTATTGTCATTTCCTGCGGCACCATGTGGACCGACCACATCAGTGACGGGAAGGATTCCTGGGGCCGCTATGATCCGGAAGGGCGTGAAGAGTTGTTCCGCTTTATCGAGGAGAACCGCATCCCCGGCGTGCTGCTGCTTTCCGGCGACCGGCACGGCGCGTGCGGATTCCGCATCCCCCGCCCCTCCGGCCACACCTTCTACGAGTTCGAGGCGGCGAGTCTGGGCGGCCGCAGTGGACCGGCCGGGAGCGCGAAAGGGCATCCCGAAGCCCTTTACGCCGTATCAGGCAAGTATGCGTTTGGTGAATTCACCTTTGACGCCACATTGGACGACCCGGAGGTGACCTTCCGGTTGGTCCATGAAGAGGGCGAGACGTTGTATGAGCATGCGCTGAAACGCAGCGAGCTCACTCCGCCGGGGTAAAGGAAGATTCGGCCGGCGCGCAATATGCGGCGTTGAAGGACCACCCGGATGAGCAGAAAGGCACCGATATGAATCGACGACAGTTTCTCGCCTGTTCCGGAATCATGCTGGGCGCGACCTCATGTGTCACGACCAGGAGCAAGGCACAGGACAGCCGTCCCAATATCCTCGTCATCATGACCGACCAACAGACAGCCGGCGCCATGAGCTGTACCGGCAACCCCTATGTGAAGACGCCGGCGATGGATTCCATTGCCGCCAATGGGGTGCGTTTTGAACGTGCCTATGGAACCCAGCCGCTGTGCCTGCCCTGCCGCTCCAGCATGATAACGGGACGATACCCCCACGAAATCGGCACGGTGACCAATGCCACCCATTTCAACAGAGACTGGCCGATGCTTGGCCAGTACATGCGGGACGGCGGTTACGAGTGCGCCTATGTCGGCAAATGGCATGGCGGCGCGCCGATGGGCAGGCTTTCGGGCTATTCCTTCTTCAAAGGCGACGGTAAGGATGATAAGAAGACAGAGGAAGCGGTACGGTATCTTTCGCGAGACCACGATAAGCCGTTCTTCCTGACGGTTTCCTATGTGAACCCGCACAATGTCTGCCAACTGGCCCGGCATCAGGAACTGCCGGATGGACCGATTCCGCCGCTGCCGGAGCGTATGGACGAACTGCCGCCGTTGCCGGACAACTTCGCCATTCCAGAGAACGAGCCAACGGCGGTCCGGGAAGCGCAGGAAATGAGCCGGGGCAAACATTATCCGACCAAGGATTGGGACGAACGGCTCTGGCGAGAGTATCTCTGGGGATACTATCGCATCTGCGAGAGAGTCGATGCGGAAATCGCGAAGGTGCTTGAGGCTGTACAAGAAAATGATCTTGCCGGCAACACCGTTATCGTGTTTGTCGCTGACCATGGTGAAGGCGTGGCGGCTCATCACTGGAACCAGAAACAGGTCCTGTACGACGAGGCGGTTCGCGTACCGTGCATCATTGCCGCACCGGGCACGAAAAATGCCGGCACGGTTTCCACGCGCCTGGTGTCAACCGGCATCGACTATCTGCCTACCATTCTGGATTTCGCGGGCGTGCCCTGGCCGGATACGATGCCTGGACACTCACTGAAGCCCATCGCGCTTGGTGAATCGGCCGGCCTGCCGCGTGAGTATGTGGTAACAGAAACGGTCTTTGCGAGTGGGGAGAGAGAGTTCGGCGTTTCCGGGCGCATGCTGCGGACAGAACGGTACAAATACACGGTATACAATAAGGGCGAATGCCGCGAGCAGCTCTTCGATATGGAAGAAGACCCGGGCGAGATGAACAATCTGGCGGTAGACGAGGAATTCCTTGAGGAGTTAAACCGGCACCGCCGTTTGCTTGCCGGGTGGGCAGAACAGACCAACGACGATTTTCCGTATGTGGACGCCGTGTGAGGCTGACGCCGCGGCGTGTGCGGTTCGGCGAAACGAGCCAACGAGAAAGAACGAGGCATAACGGCATGCACAGGCGGGACTTCCTGAAGACAATGGGGGCGGGAGCAGCCCTGGGCCTTTTCTCGAACGGAGTGGGCTGGGCCGAACCGCGGAAGCGCCCCCCGAATGTCGTCGTTATCTACACCGACGACCAGTTGTTTGACACACTGGGTTATCTCGGCGGCAAGGTCCTCACGCCCCGCATTGACACCATGGCGCGGAACGGCCTCGTTTTCGATAACCACCACTGCGCCAGCACCGTCTGCGCGCCGTCGCGGTACACCCTGTTGACCGGGCGCTATGCGGGGCGGTGCGCGCATCCGGCGTTTCTCAAGGCTTTCCCGCCCGGAGCACCGCTTCGGGTCGAGAACAACGTGTATCTGGAAGAAGATGGGCGAAACCTCGCGGCCTGCCTTTCACAAAGCGGATACACCACCGGCATGGTCGGCAAATGGCATCTGGAACCGCCTCCTGGAGACCGGACGCAATCAGTGTACAAGGATTTCCCGCAAGACGCCGACCCACGCGACCCCGCCATTGCCGCCGCCGTGAGATTCAATCACGACGAGGCCGCCCGGCGCATTGAGGAAACGGGCTTCGACGATGCCCGCCATGTCTATCGCGCGAATCTCAAAGAGGTGAATCTCGACGCGTTGAATTACCACAACATAGATTGGTCTGTGGAAGGCGCTCATGAGTTCATGGAAGCCAATCGTGACCAGCCCTTCTTCCTGTACTTCTCTACCACGCTCCACCATGGTCCGCATCCGCGGGGCTCGGTCTTCGGCAAGGAACGGGTTTCGGGGGAGGGGCTTCTCGATACGTTACCGAAGGGCATGCCCGCGCGAGAGTCTATCCGGCAGCGGCTACGTGGTGCGGGACTATCGGACAGGACCGCCTATTGTACCTGGCTCGACGACGCAGTGGGCTCGCTGCTGGACAAGATTGAATCGCTGGGTTTGAAGGAAGACACGCTTGTGGTCTACAGCAGCGACCACGGCATCTGGCGCCATGGGAAGGCCACCTGTTACGACGGCGGGATGCGCGTGCCCCTGGTGATGTATTGGCCTGGGACCATCCAGCCGCGGCGGCGTTTCGATGGCTTGACACAGAACATCGATATCGCCCCAGCGATACTCGAACTCTGCGGCGCCACGCCCGCGCCCGGCATGAACATGGATGGCAAGAGCCTGGCGGGAATCGTCCGCGGTGGCGGCGAGCCCGTGCATGAATCGCTCTTCTGTGAACTGGGCTACTCCCGCGCCGTGAAAACGCGGGACTGGAAATACATCGCCATCCGGTACCCAGACGACGTCTTGGAGAAGATCGCGCGAGGAGAGAAATTCAACGGTTGGCAGGGCCGCAAGGAAGACCTGCCGTACCTGGTGCGCAACAGCCATCTGGGTTTTCATGCTGCACTGCAGAATCCAAACTACTTTGACGCCGACCAGCTTTACGACCTGCGGAAGGACCCGCGCGAAGAGAACAATGTGTTTGAGCAACATCCACGGCAAGCCGGGGAAATGAAGAGGTTGCTGGCCAGCTATTTGAAGCGTTTTGATGACAGGCCCTTTGGAGAATTCGTGCCGGAATAGCTGGTCGTGGCAAAGAATCATGAAAAGGGAGACCGCATCATGCGCTCTGCACGCTTCCCCCGTTGTTCCCTGCTGCTCATGGCGTGTGTGCTTTCCGCTGTCAGCTACGCCCAGCCGCCGCTCGGGCTGCCCAGCGCGGACCCGGCATCGGTCGGCATGTCGGCGGAAGTGCTGGCCGCAATTCCGGCGAAGTTCGCCTCGTTCATTGAGGAGGGGAAAGTCCCCGGCTTTGTGACCGTTGTGGCGCGTGAGGGTAAGGTCGTCCACTTCGAGGCGTTCGGCCAGCGTGACGTCGAGCGCGGGAAGCCCATGATCAAAGACACCATCTTCCGGATGTATTCCATGACGAAACCCATCACCGGCGTGGCCATCATGATTCTGGTGGATGAGGGGAAACTGCGCGTATCGGACCCGGTCTCGAAATTCATCCCGGAGTTCGCGGACAGTAAGGTGTTGGTCCAAGGTGAAGACGGCACGACGGAACTGGCGCCCGCCACGACTCCACTGACCATTAAACATCTGCTCACCCACACCTCCGGCTTGACCTACGGGAGAAATCCGAAGGTCAGGGAATTCTATGAACAGCACGGGGTACAAATCCCGCACGAGAGTCCCCTGACACTCGAGGAGTTCGCGAAGCGCGCCGCGAAGGTGCCGCTGATTTGCGAGCCGGGGTCGGCCTGGCACTATGGAATCTCTATCGACATACTGGGGCGTGTGGTCGAGGTTGCATCCGGAAGGCCCTTTGATGCATTTCTTGAGGAGCGCATTTTCGAGCCTCTTGGCATGAAAGACACGGGCTTTTTTGTGCCGCCAGAGCACATGGAGCGCTTCGCCGCGAACTACAAGCGCACAAAGGAGGGCGGAATGGAGCTTCTCGACGACCCGAAAGACAGTCCGTTCCTCAAGCCGCCGCGCCTGCCTTCCGGTGGCGGGGGCGCCGTGGGGACCGCAGCCGATTACCTCCGTTTTGCACAGATGATCCTGAACGGCGGCGAACTGGACGGGGTGCGCATTGTCTCGGAGCAGTCCATCGGGGAACTGACAAAGCAGCAATTGCCTCCTGAACTTGGCAATACCCCGCTGGGCAGCGCGCTTCCCCTGATTTCGAGAGGAATTGGTTTCGGCTATGCCGGCGCGGTAGTGATGGAGGGCTATAATCACACCCTGATTGGCAGCGCGGGCACCTACGCCTGGGGCGGCCTGGCGAGCACGGATTTCTGGGTCGACCCGAAGCAGGAACTCACCGGCATGGTGCTCACGCAGCTCACGCCGATGGGCAGTTACCCGACACGCGCTGTCATGCTGCAGGCCACAAACGCGGCGCTGGTCGAACGGAGGAAGTAGTCCGCACGGTAAATTCGGAACGACACGTTTTACACGGGGGATTCCTCTTGGGTAGTCTTTGAAGGATAGAGAATTCCCCAGACCTGAAAGGAGCACGCATTATCATGAAGACAACCCGCAGACAGTTCCTCCTGGCGGCCTCGGCCGCGTTGGCTCCATTGGTTGTGCCGAGCCGCGTATTTGGCGCGAACAACCGCATCAACGTCGGCTGGATCGGCTGCGGCCGGCGCGCGGGCCAGTTGCAGGGCATTCCGGAGGACGCGCAGGCGGTCGCTTTCGCGGATGTCAACATCAAGCGCGCCCGGGGCTGGCTCAGCTTCGGCCGGAAGTACGGCATGACGGAGGGCGATTGCTACCAGGACTACCGCGAGATGCTTGAGCGGGACGACCTGGACGCGGTCATCGTCTCGACGCCGGACCATTGGCACGCCCTGAATTCCATTCACGCAATGAATGCGGGCAAGCACGTTTATTGCGAAAAGCCGATGACCCTGACTATCCGGGAGGGGCGGCTGATGGTGGATGCCGCGCGAAAGAACAGGGTGGCCTGCCAGTGCGGCAGCCAGCAGCGCACGATGGAACAGAACCGGATCGGGTGCGCGTTGGTGCGCGAGGGGCGGATTGGCAAGGTCCATACCGTTCACGCGGCCTGTTTCCCGACATCCTGGGAATGCGACCTGCCGGAGATGGACGCAGCGCCGGAGGAGATCGATTGGGACATGTGGTGCGGACCCACCGAACCTCGGGGGTATCACGACAAGCTCTACGTTCCCCGGGGCGGGAAGAAGGGCCACGAATGGGGTTGGATTTCGTTTCGCACGTATTCGGGCGGCGAGATGACCGGTTGGGGGGCGCACGGCTTCGATCAGATCCAGTGGGCATTGGGCAAAGACGACACGGGCCCGACAAAAATCATCCCTCATGAGGACAGCCCTCCCTTCGACGGTGTCCATCTAGGTCCGAACAACTACATCGACATGGTGTACGACGATGGGACCGTGATGAAGATCGATGGCAAGGCGGGTGGCGGCGGCGGTTGGTTTGAGGGCGAGCACGGCGAGGTCAAGATCGACCGCGGCAAGTACGCCTGCAAGCCCGAATCGCTGGACGATGAGTTGCCTCCGCTGCCGGCCTCGTCGCATACGGGCGACACGGATGCGCACATCGCGAACTGGCTTCACTGCGCGCGCACAGGTGAACGGCCGAACGCGGATGTCGAGATTGGGCATCGGTCGAGCACGGTGTGCCACCTCGGCAACATCGCGCGTTGGCTCAAGCGGGAACTGACGTGGGACCCCGTGACGGAGACCTTTCCGGGCGATGACGAGGCGAACCGTTACATCGACCGCGACCGGCGCGCGCCCTGGGTCCTGTGATTCCAATCTGAGCGGCGCAATTGCCCGGAGTACCTCGCATGCAGCGTTGCGTACTGACGGCGTCTTCGTTGCAGTTGTATTGACTCCCCGCGGCTTCGGACAGGAGCTGAAGCGCAGGACCGCCCGGGTGCGCCTTTGCGGCGCCCGGCCAGGTTGAGACCCAATGGAGAGAAGCCCATGAACAGACGCGATTTCCTGAAAGGCCTGGGACTATTACCCCTTGGCTTGAGCGCCCAGCTCTCGGCCCAACATTCCCCCAAACCGCCGAATATCCTGTTCCTTTTTTCGGACGACCATTCGTTGCAGACTCTGGGCGCGTACCCATCGCGGATGCAGGAATTCATACGTCAACACAACATCACACCAAATATCGACCGGCTGGCCGACCAGGGTATGCTCTTCACCAACAGCTTTGTGGCGAATTCCATCTGCGGTCCCAGCAGGGCGTGCATTCTCACCGGGAAACACAGCCACGTGAACGGGTTCCGGGCCAACGGCGACCAGTTCGACGGCAGCCAGTGGACCGTGGCCAGGGAACTCCAATCGGCGGGCTATGAAACGGCCGTCATCGGCAAGTGGCACCTGGGAACACTGCCGACCGGCTTTGACCACTACCAGGTGCTGCCGGGCCAGGGAACCTACTACAATCCCGACTTTATTACGAAAGGCCTGGAGAAACCGGAACGGAAGGAGGGCTATTGCTCGGATGTCATCGGCGACCTGACGCTGGACTGGCTCGAGAATCGCGACCCGTCGAAGCCGTTCTTCCTGTGCAGCTGGCACAAGGCGCCGCACCGGACCTGGTTGCCCCATCCCCGGCATTTCGATTTGCTGGACGGCGTCGATGTGCCGGAACCGACTAACCTCTTCGACGATTACGCGGGGCGCACTTCTTCCGCGCGCGAGCAGGAGATGACCATCCGCGACGAAATCAACCTGGCGCTGGATGTGAAAGTCACCCCACCTGTCGCGACAACACCGATGGCCGAAATCGCAACGCAGGCGCCGGAAACCAAGTCCATGGACCGCGCCACCCTCACTGAATTCAACCGGATGACACAAGACCAGAAGGAAGCGTGGGACGAATACTACGTGCCGCGGAACGAGGCGTTTCATGCACAGAATCTTCAGGGAGACGACCTGGTCCGCTGGAAATACCAGGCCTACCTGAAGGACTACATCAAGTGCATCAAGGCCATGGACGACAACGTCGGCCGGGTTCTGGACTACCTGAAAGCGAACGGCCTGGAAGAGAACACCATCGTCATTTACAGCTCTGACCAGGGCTTCTACAACGGCGAACACGGCTGGTACGACAAGCGATGGATGTATGAAGAGTCACTGCGCAATCCGCTCATCGTCAAGTGGCCGGGCGTCACCGAACCCGGGTCGCGGCGCGGCGAACTGGTCCAGAACATCGATTACGCGCCCACCCTGCTCGAGGCGGCCGGACTCGACACGCCCCCCGATATCCAGGGAGAATCGCTGGCGCCGCTGCTGAAGGGCGACAGCCCGGACGACTGGCGAAAGAGCATCTTGTACACCTACTATGGGCGGGGCGCGCACGCGGTGGCAAGCCACCGGGGCGTGCGCAACGACCGTTACAAGCTGATTCATTTCCACACAAAAGATGAGTGGGAGTTATACGACCTCGAGAAAGACCCCCTGGAAATGAAGAGCGAGTACGACAACCCGCAGTATGCGGCGGTCATAGACGGTATGAAGCATGAACTGAACCGGCTGATGGCGGAAAACGGGCTCGAACCCGAAGCTGTGGCCGCAGAATGATTCAGCCCCCGAAGGACAACAGCCTTATGAAAAGACATCACTCCATGTACCTGCCCCTGCTTCTAGTGGTGTTATCCCTTTTCTGCGATGCAGCAGAGGCATCCCGCCTGCCGCAGATGCCCTCCGGGCCGGAGGGGGCCGGCCCGTTCGGCGCCTTTTACACCACGCTGAGTTACGATGAAGCCTGGGATGAGCCCTGGCGTATTGGCGAGCACGCCGATGTGGTGGTGCGATTCGATGACGGCGGCCATCGGTTTGTGTTCTGGCGCGGGACGAGCTACATCCCCTGCTGGGTTACGCACACGGGCATCTGGTACACCAATGAATTTGTGGAAAGAAGGGGCAGCGATTCTCCGAACACCCAGGGATGCTGTGAACCGATGTCGGACAAGCAGTGCCGCTACTCACACGTGCGGATTATCGAAAGCACGGATGCCAGGGTGGTGGTGCACTGGCGCTACGCCCCGGTGGACGTGCACTATGAGCACCCCTTCATCGATTCCGAAACGGGCTGGAGCGACTGGGTCGACGAATACTACTACATCTACCCGGATGCGATTGGTGTCCGCAAAATCACCGTCCACACCTCCGCGCCGGAAAAGTGGATGGAATGGCACGAGGCCATCGTTCTCAATCAGCCGGGCACCATGCCGGAAGACAACATCGAATTGGGGGCGCTGTCCGTGGCCAACATGGAAGGAAGGAGCAAAACCTATACCTGGGATGAGAAGGGTGCGCCGGAATTCGACACCGACTTGAGCGACGCCAACATTCTCATGGTGAACCTCAAGGCCAAGAGGAAGCCATTCGCGATTGTTCCTCCCAGCAAGAGCTCCGATAAGCCCGTGATTACCCCGTATGGCGGCCATGGAAAAGGCTCTTTCTTCAATTTCTGGAACCACTGGCCGGTCTCCCACGCGGCATCGGACACAACGATGGCTGATTCGGCCGCGAAACCTTCGCACTCCTCGTTGGCGCACATGGGGCATCGCGGGGAACGATATTGGAAGTACCATGCCCAGGGCGAGAACTGGCGCACCAAAATCATGCTGCACGGCATGAGCGACTTGAAGGTGGCCGAGTTGGCGCCGCTTGCCAGGTCATGGGAGTATGCGCCGGAGTTGGCGTTGAATGGCGCCGGCTACAGCACGACGGGCTACGACCAGTCGGAGCGCGCCTACCAGCTGGAAAGGGACCCCGGGGCAGCAGCGCCTTTGGCGTTCAGCATTGACGCGGGTTGTGAACACCCACTCATCAATCCCGCTTTTGTGGTCAAGAACTGGGGAACAGACAACGGCGACCTTACGGTCACCTTGAATGGCGAGACGCTCGAACCCGGCGCTTCCGTGCGCTATGGGTACCACAACACCCTTGAAGGGACGGATTTGATTGTCTGGATAGAAGCGGAATCCACCGAGAGGGTGGCTATTTCGGTCAATTCGAATTAGGCAGAATGCTTTGATTGAGCCGGAGACGGGATGAGAGGTCTCACCAACCAGGCTCCAGTTTACCGGGTGACGGCGGGCTTTCCTGCCACTGGACATTTGTTCCAACGGGACTTCGGCAATCGAGCGATTCCGGGGGAGGCTGTTCCGAAGAGACCAGCTTGAGAAGGTTCTGCAGATGCCGGGCGACGGCGGCCTCCGCCATCACGGGGTCTCCCTCTTCCATCGCCTCGATGATTCGACGAAACATCTTCTTCTTTGCCTCGAAGTCAAGCACCATGGACTCCAACATGAGGGAGAGCTTCATGCGGGGGCCGGCCACGGTTCCGAAGAGCGCCTTGCACACGCGGTTATGCGTGGCCACCACCCAGGCGCGATAGATATCGTTGCTGAGTTCAGTCAGCCGCTCAGGGTCGTCTTGCGAGCCGCACCATTCTTCATAAAGAGCCTTCAGGGACGCCACATCCGCGTCCGTCCGGTGCCTGGCGGCCAACCGGACAATGAATCGCAGGTAATCGTCAATGAACTCGGCCACCTCAAAAAGAAAGGCGGCATTCGGGGTGCCGTCTTCCCGGGTGATCAATGCGTCGAACATATCGGCGCTACGATTGAAATCAAGCTTGTGTACGTAGACACCGGAACCCCGCCAACTGCGAACGATGCCCAGGGCCTCCAGCCGCTTCGTCGCTTCGCGGACCACGGTAATCGCAACGCCGAATTCCGCAGCCAACTCGTGCCCGGGCGGGAGTTTGGTTCCTTCCCGCATGCCCTCCGTGAAGATTCGGCGTGTCAGCTTGTTGGCGACATCCTCGGCCTTGGTGTGTATCTTTGGAATCCCATTCTTCTGCCTATGCTTTCGTGCCATATCGCCATTCCTTTTGAAGGACCATTCTAGCAACGCAGACGGCAGGAATCAAGAAAAAGCTGATAACTTCCTCATCAAGACACAAGCCGGGACCTGCATGAACAGGGCGGGTAATGGCCCTTAAGTAATTGCTAGCACGTGTCTTATACAGATTCTGTGATATCAGGCTGCTTCTGGTTGACATGCCGTTCTCTTTGGGATAAACTAGATAGTCATCAGCTAACTTTGGGGTTCCAGGATTCGCCGTTCAACGCACTATATAGGAGATTGGGTCATGAAACGAGACGGTTTTACCTTAATCGAGCTGTTGGTCGTCATCGCCATCATCGGGATACTCGCGGCCATTCTCTTGCCGGCACTGGCCCGGGCACGGGAGTCGGCGCGGCGTGCGAGCTGCCAGAACAACCTGAAGCAGTGGGGGCTGGTCTTCAAGATGTACGCCAACGAATCCAAGGGCGAGCAGTTCCCGAGCATCGGCGTGCGCAATGCGCAATACTACAACTGCGAAGTGAGCCCGCCGCAGAAAGTGGCCCGTATCAGTGCCATCTCCTCAGCGGGGCCCTGGGTGCCGTCGATTTATCCGGAGTACCTGACGGACCCGGCGATTGCTTTTTGTCCTTCCGACTCCGGTGAGACGCCTGAGGATCTCTACAATCCCACGACGGGCGAGATCGACTTCGGCTACGCGTGCACCAGCAGCGCTAAGGACCGCGGGCTCGGACTGGTCGATTCCAGCTATGTCTACCTGGGCTGGGTCTTTGACCGCGTGGAGGTGGACCAGGCCACGACGCCCGTGAGCGCCGCATCGGTCCTCCTCGATATCACCGGGTTGAGCGGAACCGTACCGGACCAAATGTTTCAAGCGTTGATGCTCTTTCTCGCGGACCTTCTCGCTGACAATATCGTTTCCGCGGAAAAGAAGGTCCTTGGCGATCTTACCGTGGACCCCGGCTTTGGCAATGG
>NPIG01001397.1_pt1 | contig 12721 bp, 10 predicted proteins | sample 8637441 | NCBI WGS metagenome assembly NPIG01 (sample SAMN07420675, study PRJNA396082) | bioreactor metagenome | isolation source: sample BR6 brine-fed electro-methanogenic bioreactor BR | place: Japan: Kochi | collected 2016-06-14 | reverse complement strand
GCGCAAGCGGGTTCGTGCATGGCCGCAAAGCTGCCGTCAGTCTCTTGCCGGGCCGAGGTATTCTGAGGCTCCAAAACAGCCGATTTTCAGCATCCTGGTTTCGGCTCTCCTTCCCGGCGGCCCGTTGAATTTCCCTAGAATCGGATTATATTCATATTAAAGATTTGAGGTCCCCGGCCGGGAGGTTTCCGGTTCGGGGCCGATGGCGTTGCGATGCGAGGGGCGCCGGTAGGGGGCGGCGGAACCGGGGTCGCGGATGGGAAATGACGATAAATGACGATGGGTGACGATGATTTCGGGGTGAAATTTCAATGTTTCTCTTGTTTTCAATGCATTACGGGGATTCGACCCGGTCCCGGCATAGTCCCGGCAGGGTCCCGGCGGGCCTGCTTCCGGCCCCGGTCCGGCCGGCGGGCGGTTCCCGGCGGCGCGGCCTTGCGGCCGCTTCCGCTCGTCCCCGCCGCCGAAAAATCGAACAATCCCTTCCTTTTGGCGTTCGCGTTGCTACATTCATGACGTGCAGCGCCCCCAGGGCCGCCGGCGGCGGCCTCCCGCCAGGGGGTGCCGGTTGGTTTGTCAGGCAAGGGAATGATCATGAAGGTTTCTTTTTCCACACACGCGTTGCCCGAGACGGGCGTGGTCGTCGTCACGGCGGTCGAGGAAGGCAAGCTGTCGGCCAGCGCCGAGGCCCTTGATACCCGGCTCGACGGCGCCATCACCCGGGCCATGAAGGCGGCGCCGCGGTTCAAGGGGAAGAAGGACCAGAGCCTGACCCTGCTGGCACCGGCGGGATCGAAGCTGGAGCGGGTGTTCGTCCTCGGCCTCGGCAAGGCGGAAGACCTCGATGCCCTGGCCCTGCAGGCGGCCGGCGGAAAGGTCTATGCGTCGCTTGCCATGCGCGGCCATGCCGCCGTGCAGGTGGTGGTCGACGCCGTCGAGGGCTGCGCCCTGGCACCGGCCGACATGGCCGCCGAGATCGGCTTCGGTGCCAAGCTGCGCTCGTATCGGTTCGACAAGTACCTGACCAAGCAGGAGAAGGACGACAAGCCGACCCTCAAGGCCGTCGAGATCCTGTGCGACGGCACGGCGGCGGCGCGCAACCGCTACAAGGCGCTCGACAAGATCGCCGACGGCGTGTTCCTGACCCGCGACCTGGTTTCCGAGCCGGCCAACATCCTCTATCCCGAGACCCTGGCCAAGGAGGCCGAGAAGCTGGCCAAGCTCGGCATCAAGGTCGAGGTGCTGCACAAGGCGCAGATGAGGAAGCTGGGCATGGGCGCGCTTCTCGGCGTGGCCCAGGGCAGCGCCCGCGATCCGCGGCTCGTCGTCATGCAGTGGAACGGCGCTCCCGCTGCCAAGGGCGGCAAGGGCAAGAAGGCCAAGGCCCCGGCCCCCGTCGCCTTCATCGGCAAGGGCGTCACCTTCGATACCGGCGGCATCTCGATCAAGCCGTCCGCCGGCATGGAGGACATGAAGTGGGACATGGGCGGTGCCGGCGTGGTCATCGGCCTGATGAAGGCCCTGGCCGGACGCAAGGCCAAGGTCAACGTGGTCGGCGTGGTCGGTCTGGTCGAGAACATGCCCTCGGGCACGGCGCAGCGGCCGGGCGACATCGTCACCTCGATGTCGGGTCAGACCATCGAAGTCCTGAACACCGACGCCGAGGGCCGCCTGGTGCTGGCCGACGCGCTCTGGTACTGCAAGGAGAAGTTCAAGCCGCAGTTCATGGTCGACCTCGCGACCCTGACCGGCGCCATCATCATCTGCCTGGGCAGTGAGAAGGCCGGGCTGTTCGCCAACAACGACGATCTGGCCAAGCGGATCTTCGACGCCGGCGAGGCGGTCGGCGAGGGCGTCTGGCGGATGCCTCTGGCCGACGCCTACGACAAGCTGCTCAAGTCCGACGCCGCCGACATGAAGAACATCAGCGGCGGCCGCGGCGCCGGCAGCATCACGGCGGCGCAGTTCCTGCAGCGCTTCGTCGACGACACCCCCTGGGCCCATCTCGACATCGCCGGGGTGACCTGGGCGGCCAAGGATTCGGCGGTCGTGCCCAAGGGCGGCACCGCCTTCGGCGTGCGCCTTCTGGAACGGCTGGTCGCCGAGCATTACGAAACCAAGTAGCCGGCCGGCGCGGGCCGGGGAGGGCGCCGTCATGTCCGAGATCGCCTTCTACCACTTGCAGCGCTCGCCGCTCGAGGCGGTGCTGCCGCGCCTGCTGGAGAAGACCCTGGCTGCGGGCAAGCGGGCCGTCGTCATCGCCGGCTCGCCGCAGCGGGTCGAGGCCCTCAACGTCGTGCTCTGGACCTACGACCAGAATTCCTGGCTGCCGCACGGCAGCACCCGCGACGGCAGCGCCGACGAACAGCCGGTGTGGCTGACCGACGGCGAGGACAACCCCAACGGCGCCAGCTTCCTGTTCCTGACCGATTCCAGCACCGGCCCGGTCGCCGACTACGAGCGTTGTTTCGACCTGTTCGACGGCAACGACACAACGGCGGTCGAAGCCGCCCGCGAGCGCTGGAAGGCCTACAAGGCGGCCGGCCACGCCGTCACTTACTGGCAGCAAAGCGATGCCGGAAAATGGGAACGAAAAGCGTAATAAAAACAACGCATTATAAAATAACATTGACAAAAATGGCCATACACTTAGCCTACACTTAGTGCTAAGGCCCAAGCAAATACACTTTTTTTACACTTAGGCATATAGCACGTCGCGCGTTGGTGTTTTTTGAAACAACTGATAGTAGTTGTATGCCACATCAATCCGATACCGTCCCATTGCTCGATGGCAGAGTGACCCTGTATCAGCGGGAAGATCATTCCAGCGGTAAGTGGCAATGTCGCCTGCGCCTCACGACAAATGCGGGGATGCGATACAAGCGGTTGTCCACGGGCAAAGCGGATTACGACGAGGCGAAGGATTGGGCGCTTGCCCGCTATTATGAGTTGAAGGGCAAGGCTGACGCTGGCGTTCCCATCTTCTCCATGAAGTTCGCTGAAGTAGTGAAAAGCTTTCTGACGGAACAGAAGAACCGGATGGAAAGCGGTGATTTGTCAAAGGGGCGCTACGAATATCAGCAAATGGTCACGAAAGCGTGGCTGGTTCCGTATTTCGGGAAGATGCCTATAAACGGCATCAAGCGGTCAGACATAAAAGCGTTTTGGAATTGGCGGATCAATTTCCACAAATCTGCGGAAGGCGACCGTCGCGCGCGAAAGCATCGCAGGCAGCAAGGCCAGAGACGCCGTGTCGCCGTCCAGCCCAAAGGCACGACCCTAAACGAAGAAAGAATTTCTTTGGGGCAGGTTTTCAAACACGCGGTGGAGCAGGAATGGTTGGCTCCCGCGCAGATGCCATTGATCGAAGCACCTGTGAAACCGCGGCCAGGAAAGCGTGAGGGGTTCACTCTCGATGAGTGGAAGCAGATGCTTTACCATATACGCACCTCCTGGATCGATAACGCCCCATCACCGCAAAAGGCGTTTGCCCGATTGCGGGTGCAGATACGCATCTATGTGACGATCAATAGCGGCTTACGCCCTCCTGAGGCGACAAATTTGAAGTGGGGTCATTTTCGTCGCGACAGAAGTATCGTACCCGATCGCACCGTGGTGTTGATGTGGGTCCACGGCAAAGACAAAGAAAGGTATGTCGTTGCCCCTATCCCCGTTATGTATTGGTTGGAACGGTGGCAGCGTATCTGCAATGACCATGGCATCAAAACGCGACCGGACGATTATGTCTTCGTGAACGAGAAAGGCGAGCAGGCGCTTTTTGACAATGCGGTTTTCACGAAGATGCTGAAGGGAAAAGGTTGGCTAAAAGACATTCGCGGCGAAAACCGCACGCTTTATTCCTTGCGCCATACCTATGCTACTTTCAAGCTCCTTTATACGAGTATCGATGTCCTGACGTTGGCGCAGTATATGGGCACCAGTGTCCGCATGATCGAAGCCCACTATGCCGACGATCTAAAAAAGCGGAAAGCCCATATCATACTCCGCGAAAAATGGCCCAAGATGCGTCCAGGAGATTTCACCGGCCATCAGGAAAGTGGCGAATTGTAGAACAAGCGGACTGGCACGCTCGATATGAAACGTTTTCTTGATCAGGATTACATGCCCCAATAGTCTGAATGCCTGCTTGGCTTGCTGCGTTGGGACACGTTTGATCGATGACGACGAAGATTTCCTGGACCCACTTGGGGCAGTTCAAGGGCAACGTTTGGAACCCGTTCGTCGGATGTAGCAAGCTCTCTGCGGGGTGTAAGAACTGCTACGCCGCCCGTCAGGCGGTTCGGTTCCGTGATCGGATCGTCGCATATGCGGATATTACGGAAAGCCGCAACGGAACGATAGAGTGGACAGGCAAGATCAACCGTCAGCACCAGCACGTCGACAAACCGAAGAAAACAAAAGCTCCGAGTGTCTTCTTCGTCGGGTCAATGACGGACTTCTTCCATCCCAACGCTCCTGACGATTGGCGGTTGGAAGCCATCGATATTATGCGTGGCTGCGACAAGCATCTTTTCGAAATCGTGACGAAACGGACAGACGAAGCCGTCAAGTTCTTCCAACGTCACGCTTCCGCGACACTTCCTGAAAATACGTGGCTCGGCGCAACGGTGGAGAACGACGCCGTTCAACATCGTATTGAGGAACTACGGTCTATTCCCGCGACCATTCACTTTCTGAGCTTGGAACCCCTGATCGGCCCCATTCCCAACCTTGATCTGGAACACATTGAATGGGTCATCGTCGGCGGCGAGAGCGGGAGAACGGATAAAGTTCTCCGTCCGATGGAGCATGCCTGGGTGGTTGATATCCGGGATCAATGCCGCAAAGCCGGTGTGCCGTTCTTTTTCAAGCAATGGGGGCACTGGAAAAACAACCCGCTTGGCCGCAACGGGAAGGCTTACGTCGAAGAGCATGATACCCACGACAAGGGCGGTGCTCTCCTGGACGGTGAAATTTTCCTGGAATACCCGCAAGTGCCTGCGATCACCGGCACGCCCCTTTCAGAGGCGTTCCCGTCGCAGTTTCGGTCCCAACGTCCGCAGACCGAGGAAGGCAAAGGAACAAGCGAAGAACTAAACGCAAGACCCTTGACCGCCGCACATGCCCATGGTGGTCTTCAAACAAACGAAATTCGGGAGGATGCTGTGGCTGATACCGGGAAAACCGTGGCCAACGAACCAGCGGTCGTGACGCAGTGGGGCTTTGCGAAAAAGGCATATGACGAGTTTATCGCGTCCGACGAGACGCGGAACCGAAACCTTTACGCCCTGCTCGCGGAAATGATGAAGTTGATGGAGCAGGCAAGGGCCGACGTTGCGGCCTTCAACGGTTTCCTTCGGGAAAATGGCATAACGGGAAAGCCGAAGCCTGATTACAAGGATATCGTCAAGCTGTTATGGGGCAAGAACTCGCGCGGCTATAAATCCGCCCTTCGCTACGCTACGCTACTTGATGGCGCGGAGGTGGCTGGCGAAGGCGCAACGACCATCGCGGAGTGGGTCGAAATGAAGGGCGGCATCGAAGACGCGCTTGTTTTAGTCCGTGGCGGCGTCCCGCACGATAGCGGCGAAATCGACCCCACAGTTGTAGCCACGATGCGTAAGCAGTTGGGTAGCCTTGCGCCGATCTCTGCGCTTCCACAAGCCCCGGAGGGCATCCCTGACGGCTATTCCGTGGCTGTATTGCGGCGCGATGGCACGACCGCTGAGATTGTGCGGGTGCTGGACAAGGACGTTGGGTATTCCCAAGACGCGATCAATAAGATCATCGTCAGCGTCGGTGATAAAACCCGCAAAGCGGCATTGGGATACGATCAGTATACGGAGTTCGCCCGTCTTTCATCGAACTTCGCCGGAGATGTTATCGTCCTTCGCAATAATCGCGAGGAAAACCGATGCGATTGCGTTGTGACCGGCGTGGTAAGGCATCGGGAGACGAAGACAGGAAAGACCATCTATCCTGAAAACAACCGCCCGACATTCTTTTTGACGGGACCAGCGTTGCCCATCTTCTCCGACGATGTTTACGTCTTTGCCAGCAAGGGAAAGAGCAAGCTTTCTGAGGCGAACGAGAAGCTTCCGAAAATGTTGTTTGCTCCGTTTTTTGAAAAGCTGATCGCCCCCAGCACCGTCGACATAAAGTTTGATGCTGGCAAGATCGACACTTTCACGCAGACGGTGGAAGACAAGCGTTCACGTAAGGCCACAATTAAGCTTACCCGTAGCGATGACATCAAGGGCATTGGCAACGTATTTTGGGTTCCCAACGACAACGATAAGGTCGGGAGCTTTACGTGGGAAGGCGACAGCTTTGATTTGTTTACGATCGGCGCGAAAGACTGCGTGCCTCCCAAGGCGCCAGGCAAGATCGAAATAGAGCGGTTTGTTGGGCTGGCCGCGAACAGTGAAAAAGGGCAAATACCTTTCAAGGGCCGACCCTTTGCCCTGTTGTATGTGGAGAACGGAACCCTGAACCTTGCGCGGGAAGGCTATAGCCCGAGCAACGATAGCAAAGAGCATCTGAAAGGGAGGCTTGCTCCCGTTCCGGAAGGCGTTGCCCCGGCTGGTGATGGTGTTGATGCGCGGCTATTCGTTGACGTGTGTAGCACCGGCACCGTGACAGGCGATAAGGCCACGTTCCGCATTTCCGTGGCGAACCTCGGCAAGATTGAAAAGCTCATCACGTTGGGTGACGGCGTAAAGGCAAAGGCCGATTTCACCGTTTACAGCAATATGCTGTCTGTGGAGGTCAGCGGGAAACACGGTGTGTCCGTTCGCGCGTTCTTCCCACTTGTCGTGAACAGAGACACTAAGGGTGGGGCGAATAGGATGGGGCCAAGCAAAGACGCTTTTGGCACGACAAGCGTTGAAGGCTTGTTCCTGTAGTTTTGCCACGGCAGCCGAAGCTAAACAACCTCCACGGCGGCGCGGAGCATTTCGTCGTTCACGTCGATATAACGTTGCGTGGTGCTGAGGTGTTTGTGCCCTGCCAGCGTCATGATCACCTTCGCGGAAACGCCGTTGTGGGCCAGCTTCGTGATAAACGACCGACGGCCGCTGTGACTGCTCGCACCATCAACGCCCGCTTTCCGGTAAAGCTCGCCGAACAACTGGCAAAGCGTGTTCGGGGAAAACGCGGTGTTCTTCTGCGTCCTGAGAAACGGCGCATCGCTGACCAGCGTTTCGGGAAGCACCGCCCGATAGCGGCGCATTTCTCTACGCAGTTTATCGGACACGAACACGGTGCGGGCCTGATGCCCCTTTGTGTAAGCCGCCTTCAAAATGATCTGCTCGCGGGGATTACCTTCGCTGTCGAACACGTCGCCGACCAGCAGCGAGGCGATTTCGCCGACGCGGAGCCCTGCAAAGTGGGATAGCAGCACGGCAACGCGGTTGCGCGGCGCGTGCCTTCCGGCTTCGATCACGGCCAGCACCCGCCGCATCTCTGTCTCGTTTGGAACCTTGGCCTGTTTCATCGTCAAAACCCGTAAATTTCTGTTATTCCATGCTTTTTATTATGTTTTCGGATGACAGAGACCACAAGGATAGAAAGAACCCCACAGAAACTGCGGGGTTGGGGCGAAACCTAAGGAAATGCAGATTATGTGAGGTTTCAAGGAAGCGAGGATAGGCTGCTCAGCGGTATGGTCTGCAACAGCGGTCTTAGGGTGCGCGTTGACCCTTGGCGTGTTAGCTTACGTTCGAAAGCTACAAACCAGAGATACGACATTGCAAAAGCCGAACAGCATGGAACCCGCCCCGAACTTGTTTGCGGCCACTGAAGGAACTCCCATAGTCAGAGCCACTGACTTGAGCCGAGCAAATTGGCATGCTTGCAATTTCATCATAAACGCAGACGCAATAACTGCTCTTTCTGCGATGCCATCCAGCTTTGCACACACCGTGGTGACAAGCCCACCATACTATGGCCAACGAGATTACGGGCTGGACGAGCAAATCGGCAATGAGGCATCTCCAGAGGCATATATCCGGCGTCTTTTGGCCGTTTTCAGCGAGCTTCGTCGCGTAATGCGCGACGATGGGACGTTTTGGCTCAATATCGGTGATAAGTATCTCGACGGAGCTTTACTCGGCATGCCATGGCGCGTGGCGCTGGCAATGGTTCAGGATGGCTGGGTTCTAAGGTCGGATATCATTTGGCACAAATCTAATGCCATGCCGCATTCAGTTAAAACACGCCCTACAACTGACCACGAGTATATGTTCATGTTCAGTAAGGGACGAGACTACTATTACGACGCTGACGCGATCCGAGAACCTCACGTCACATTCAGTGAACATAGTAAGATGCGCGGAGGGCGGAACCACTTCGGAAAACGTGGAGGAACGCCCGAAGTTGGGAAGAACAGCGGAAGCTCAAATCTTCATGATGCGCGCTGGGATCAAGCATTTCACCCGAAGGGCCGCAACAGAAGGACTGTCTGGTCCATCCCTTTAGGTAAATTTCGTGAAGCTCACTTCGCTGTATTTCCAAGCAAATTGATCGAGCCCTGTATCCTGGCGGGTTGCCCCAAGGGAGGGGTGGTCCTCGATCCATTCTTCGGGTCTGGCACGACAGGCCTCGTCGCCCTGAATGTGGGCCGCAGGTTCATAGGTATAGATCTAAACACAGATTACTGCTTAATGGCGCAGAGACGTCTGATCACATGATCGACTGAAACGTTGGAAGTCGTTTTTCGAGCTCGTCTGCCAAAATCGGCTCCACCTCCAGAACCTGGTTCGGATTTTTGTTGATGTATATCTGCTCCTTACATGAGAGCGCAGCCAAGTCACCCGCCCAACTCTCGGCAATGATAATAGGAAGGCACTCATAGCCGGCATCGTGGGCCACTGAAATTGATTTATGAATGTCGCGAGTGAAAAGCAGCGCGTGGCCGCCGCCCATAGTTTCTCTGGTTTTCACCGGAATTAGTATCTGTCCCCCCTTGCCAATCACGCTAACATCATATGTTTCCCCGCCAAGCTTAATTTCAGTGTCACTGATCTTTAAGCCAACGTGCCGCGCCTTAAAGAGCGCATCCAGTTGGCGACGAACAATAGCCTCGAACAGTGTCCCCTTTATCGCCCTCCGACTTCCTTCGAGACGGTCAATAAATACTTCAGAAATTGCGGTCCATTCCCAGCGCGTCGGCTCTGGAAAAATTGACCTGATGTAAATCCGGATTTGATTTATAAGATCAGCTTTCTTCTGGTTTGCGTTGTTGCCGGGCATCGAAGAAATCATTGGGCGCAATCTTTGTTCTGGCGCGTCTCGAAAAACCCAGCCTAATAACAACCACTTGGCCTTTTCCGGTGCATATGGACGCGCAATACCGTCATACAACGAGATCCCTTGGGGCAGGGGGCGCAACAGGTATCGAAGCAGCGTAGCTTTGGCGCGGTCATCGTCTTCACTCATCACAAAAGAATGAAGCGTTTCAAAGCCCTCACTCCGGAGGAATGCCACAAAATCTTGGAATGCTGGGCGGTTTTGCTCGGCGACGATGGCGAGTTCTTTGAGGCGAATGTTTTCGACGGCGAAAGCCATGATGTCCTCGATCTTCTAACCGGGAGGAACAACCATGGCAGGCGTCGCTGGACATGGCAAGACGGATTAGCTGGCCAATCACCTAACACATGATCGGGTATCTACCTGTAGGAACGCTAAATACCGGAAACGGAGGATTTAGCGATGCGAGCGTGGGAGCTTTACGAAAACGACCTAAGGACACTGGGCATATACGAACCGGCGGAAGACCGCCTTGGTCGCCGTGAACTCGCCGACATACGCAAAGGCAAGCTCACTCTCCGCAAGCTCAATCGCCTCAAACACATCCGAAACGCCCGCCGTGCGGAGAAGGAAAAGAAGGCTCCGTTGCTCACTATGATGTATGGCGACGAGACCATGCGTGCGGAACAGGAAGCCATCGATGCCGACCGCGACCGACAACAGCAAGAACTTGAACTGGCGAAGTTGGAACTGGAACGCGACAAGATGGCGATCCAGCAGGAAATCAAGGCCGCCGAACTGGACAACGAGCAGCGCCAGCACATCCGGGCCATAGCGCAAAAAGCGCTGAAATCCCGTGCCTGAAAAAAAATCATCAAAAAACTGTGCACGGCGGTGACAAATTAGGCCACTGGAGCGCCGTCATGATGGCGGTGCGGGCGGAGTAAAAGCCGTCCAGTGGTTAGGCTGGTCCTTTTGGGGATCGGCCGGGAATGTACGCCGTGGAAGTCTATGCCGCCGTGAGGCGTTTCGTATTCATCGAGGGGAATAGCCGCCGGGAGGCGGCGCGTGTTTTTGGCCTGAGCCGCGAGACGGTAACGAAGATGTGCCGGTTCTCGTTGCCGCCGGGCTATACGCGGACACGGCCGGCGAGGAAGCCGAAGCTTGGTTCCTTGCTGCCGATGATCGACGCAATCCTGGAGGCGGATCGGAGTGCGCCGGTGAAGCAGCGCCACACGGCGAAGCGGATCTTCGAGCGGCTGCGTGACGAACATGGGTTCGTCGGCGGCTATACGGTGGTGAAGGACTATGTGCGGATTGCCCGGGCGAGAGGGCGCGAGACGTTTGTGCCGCTTTCCCATCCACCCGGCCATGCGCAGGTTGATTTTGGCGAGGCGGTTGGCGTGATCGGCGGGATACGCCGCAAGATCCACTTCTTCTGCCTGGACCTTCCGCAGTCGGATGCCTGCTTCGTGAAGGCTTATCCGGCCGAGACGACGGAGGCCTTCCTGGACGGCCATGTGTCGGCCTTCGCCTTCTTCGGCGGGGTGCCGCTGTCGGTGCTTTACGACAACCTGAAGATCGCGGTGGCGAAGATCTGTGGCGATGGCAAGCGGGAGCGGACGCGGGCGTTCACGGAGATGGTCAGCCATTACCTGTTCCGGGACCGCTTCGGGCGGCCCGGCAAGGGCAACGACAAGGGCAAAGTTGAGGGGCTGGTGAAGTATGCCCGCTCGAACTTCATGACACCGATACCGACGGTGGCGAGCTTCGATGATCTCAACGCCCTGCTGGCGGACCGCTGCCGGGCCCGGCAGGCGGAAAGAGCCGGCCGCCATGCCGAGACGATCGGCGAGCGGCTTGCCGCCGACCTCGAGGTCTTCCGGGACCTGCCGACGGTTCCGCTGGAGCCTTGCGAGAAGCGGGCGGCGCGGGTCTCGTCGACGGCGCTGGTGCGCTATCGCGGCAACGACTATTCGGTGCCGACCCGCCATGGCTTCCAGGAGGTGGTGGTGAAGGGGTTCGTCGATCAGGTGGTCATCCTGTGCGCCGGCGAGGAGATCGCCCGGCATCAACGATCCTATGGTTCCGGCATCTTCGTCTTCGAGCCGCTGCATTACCTGGCGCTGATCGAGACGAAGCCGAACGCGCTCGATCAGGCGGCGCCGCTGCAGGGATGGGAACTGCCCGAGACCTTCCAGCATCTACGGCATCTCCTGGAGGCCCGGATGGGCAATCGGGGCAAGCGCGAGTTCATCCAGGTGCTGCGCCTGATGGAGGCCATCCCGAAGGAGGTCGTGACCTTCGCCGCGACGGAAGCGATCCGGATCGGCGCCATCGGCTTCGATGCGGTCAAGCAGATCGCCCTGGCCCGCGTCGAACGCCGTCCGGCCCGGCTCGACCTGAGTGCCTATCCCCATCTGCCGAAGACACTCGTGAAGACGACCTCGGCGGCCGACTATGCCGTTCTCCTTCCCGGGAGAGCGGCATGACCGGCAAAGTGAGGGTCGATGCAATGCCAACGGGAACGATGAGCGGAACGCCGCAGGTGCTGCTCGGCCATCATCTCAAGCAGCTGAAGCTGCCGACCGTTCTGCGGGAATACGACAAGGTCGCCCGCGAGTGCGCCCGCGACGGGGTCGATCATCCCCGCTATCTGCTGCGCCTGGTCGAACTGGAACTGATCGACCGGGAGCGCCGCACGGTCGAGCGGCGCATCAAGCAGGCCCGGTTCCCGGCCGTGAAGAGCCTCGATACCTTCGACTTCACGGCCATTCCCAGCCTCAACAAGATGCTCGTCCTGGAACTGGCGCGCTGCGAGTTCGTCTTGCGCCGGGAAAACGTCATCGCGCTCGGCAACTCGGGTACCGGCAAGACCCATGTTGGGCTCGCCCTGGGCCTTGCCGCCTGCCAGAAGGGCTTCCCGGTCGCCTTCACCACCGCGGCTGCCCTGGTGCACCAGCTCATGGAGGCCCGCGACGAGAGACGGCTCTTGAAGCTGCAGCGCGACCTCCAGGCGGTGAAGCTGCTCATCGTTGACGAACTGGGCTACGTGCCGCTATCGCCGACCGGAGCGGAGTTGCTGTTCGAGGTCTTCTCCCAGCGCTACGAGCACGGCTCGACCCTCGTCACCTCGAACCTGCCGTTCGAGGAATGGACCTCGGTTCTCGGCTCCGAGCGGCTCACCGGCGCGCTCCTCGATCGATTGACCCATCACGTTCATATCCTGACGATGAATGGCGACAGCTACCGGCTCAAGCAATCCGCCGGACGCCGCAGCGCTGCCGCCACAGACGCGGCGGAGCAAAACCAGGCCACCCCCGAAACCGTCGATCCCGAGACCGGCGAGATCACCTGACCCCCAACCCAGCGCCGCCGACACAGCAAAGGGCCCGATCGGGCCCTTTGCTGTGTCACCCCGCCTTACGCCAGTGGCCTGGTTTTACTCCGCCCCTGGAGTGGGCCCCTGGGG
>NPIG01001395.1_pt1 | contig 12730 bp, 11 predicted proteins | sample 8637441 | NCBI WGS metagenome assembly NPIG01 (sample SAMN07420675, study PRJNA396082) | bioreactor metagenome | isolation source: sample BR6 brine-fed electro-methanogenic bioreactor BR | place: Japan: Kochi | collected 2016-06-14 | reverse complement strand
TTACAAATTTATTATACAAGGTAAGTGTATGAAAAAAAATATGAGAGATATTGTTTATACAGGAACGAGTGATTTAAAAACAGAAATTATCCATTATAGATACCATGCATCAAGTTTCGAGATAATTGAAGACTTGTACAGTTTAGATGATCATAGTGCAGATTTAATTGTTGTTGAAGGCTTTAAAAACCAGCAAGAAATTATTAACTTAACAAAGAATTTAGCCATAAATGATTTTTTTGTTGAAGATATTTTTAATGTTAACCAGAGAAATAAATATGACGTCGTAGAGGACCAAATATTTATTGTTTTGAAATATCCCTTAATTAAGAACAATGGTTTAGAATTTAGATATATTTCCTTTTTACTCAAGAAGGGGCTTATCATAACATTTACTGACTATGAAAATGTATTTATGACCACATTGTTGGATAGATTGGATAAAAAAGTAGCTATTTTTACATCATATGATGAAAGTTATATTGTCTATGCTATTTATGATATGATTATTGATCAACAATTAGATATGGCTACTATGATCAAGCAAGACTTAGATGAATTAGAAGCTAGCATTATGGAAACGAATAGTGCTAAATCCAAGGATTTATTTAGTTTACATAAAAATCTAGTTCAATTAAGAAATAACGCTCAATCTTTATCTAAAAATTTATCACCAAAAGACATTTTAAAAAGTGAGTATTTTAATGATGAATTAACCCCGTTTATCACAGATTTAGAAGATCATATATTTAATTTAATTGAAAAATTAAACACAAGTATAGAAATCTGTAACTCATTGATAACCATGTATTCTACTCAAATATCAAATAAAACAAACGAAGTCATGAAAACCTTAACGATTATTTCTGTAATATTTATACCTCTATCTTTTATTGCAGGAGTGTTTGGGATGAATTTTACAACATTCGAAATTTTAAATTTTAAATATGGATTATTGGTATTTATAGGATTTTCATTGTTGATAAGCCTTGGGATGTTATGGTGGTTTAAACATAAGAAGTGGCTGTAGATTTTTTGTTTCTTTTTGATATCTGTTAATCAAAATACATGAAAAATACAAAAACTTAAACGACATATTGTAAAACGTCGATATAGATTTTACTTAGGAACTATGAAAATAGTTCCTTTCTCTTTACAAGGTATGATAACTGTGACAAGTATCATTAAAAGCGCACTTCAAATAAACTCAGCTATAATTATTAAATTTTAAAAGAAATCACTTGGAAATTACCAAAAATTTATTTTCCAAACCTAAAACATAAAGTAAAGGCTGTGTCTAGTCATACTCGTAAGCATATAACTTGTAAAAATAAAAAGAAAAGCATAAAATTCAATTGAAAGAAAAGAAAGAAGGTATATATATGGAATTATTAAACAAATTCAAAAATCTTTATGAGAAAGACTATAAATTTAAAAATTTAAGAAATGGAGAATGGGTAAAATCTGATGAATTTAATACAATCAAGATTTTTTCTCCTATTGATGATAGCTTATTAGGTGAAGTAACTGCCATGAGTAGAAACGATGTTGATAAGACGCTTCAATGTTCAGTTGAATCCCAAAAAGATTGGGAAGCTTTACCAATCAACGAAAGAGCTAAAATATTGTATAAAACCGCAGATCTTCTAAATGAATATGAAAATGTACTAGCTGAGTTCTTAGTATATGAAATAGCTAAAGATAAGTTAAGTGCGATTTCTGAGGTTAAAAGGACCGCAGATTTTATAAGATTTACTGCAGATGCATCAAAACAAGTTCATGGTGAAGCGATACCTGGAGATAGTTTTCCAGGATCTAAGAAAAACAAGATGTCATTCGTATCACGAGTACCACTTGGTGTAGTCCTAGCGATATCTCCATTTAATTATCCGATTAATTTAGCAGCTTCAAAAATAGCACCTGCGTTGATTGCTGGGAATTCTGTCGTATTTAAACCAGCGACACAAGGAAGTATATCTGGACTATTACTTGCGGAAGTATTTAATAGAGCTGGACTACCAAAAGGGGTTTTAAACACAGTAACTGGAAAAGGAAGTGTGATAGGTGATTACACGGTCACACATCCATCTATTGATTTTATTAATTTTACAGGGTCGACAGAAGTAGGACAACATATAGCAAATATTGTAGGTATGAAACCATTATTATTAGAACTAGGTGGAAAAGATGCGGCTATTATTTTAGAAGACGCAGATTTAGATTTAGCAGCTGAAAATATTGTTTCAGGTGGCTATTCATATTCTGGACAGCGTTGTACAGCAGTGAAAAGAATTCTAGTAGAAGATAGTATTGCAGATAAACTTAAAGAAAAAGTTAAGGAAAGAGTTTTAAAACTAAACATCGGTGATCCTAGAGAAGAATCAACTCAAATAGTACCTTTAGTAAGTGATAAAGCAGCTGATTATGTCATGGAACTAATTGAGGATGCAAAAAGTCATGGTGCTGAATTAGTCGTTGGTGGCAAAAGAAATAAAAGAATGATAGAACCTACTTTATTTGATAATGTACCATTAGAAAGTAGATTAGCATGGGAAGAACCATTTGGACCAGTTCTGCCAATGATTAGAGTTCACTCTATGGAAGAAGCAATTAAAATTGCAAATCAGTCAGACTATGGGTTACAAAGTAGTGTATTTACCTCTAATATTGAAAATGCTTTTTATATAGCAGATAAACTAGAAGTCGGTACAGTTCAAATAAACAACAAACCCCAAAGAGGACCTGATCATTTTCCATTTTTAGGAGTTAAATCATCTGGTATGGGAACCCAAGGTATTAGATATTCAATTGAAGCGATGACAAGGATAAAAGCAACGGTAATTAATTTGCATAAATAGAATCAGAACAATAAAAAAGCCTAATCTTAGGCTTTTTTTAATGTTATGTAATTTTTAAGAATGATGGTATCTTATTTTTAATAATAAAAATTGTCTTATTTCTAAAGTAATATAAAACAAGATAGCTCGATGTTCAAATTCATCTCGATTTACAGGTAATTTTTCTTCTTTAAAATTTTCTAGTAAACAATCGATTTCTTCCAATTTTTTAGACGCATAATCTTTAACACCAATATTCTTTGATAAACTATCTAGATAATCAATGACTATATTAGTTTGAGGATACATTGACTGTAATTTATCCGATTGATTGCAAATGTTCTTTAAAATATCAAACTGATTACTCCTAAGTCTTGAATATTCTAAAATATCTTTATGATTTCTCATAATCAAATCACCGGTAACCTGATTAATGTTTTCTAAGGTTTCTTCAATAGTTTTCTCTAACTCGTGTGTATACTTACATGATTGTTTTTGATTTTCAATTTTATCTTTTACATAGACTATTTGTTCAATGATTGTAGAATCTAATTTATGACGATACGTTTCTAAAGTCATCATTGATTCAGATGGATAGAAGATATTAAATAATAATGATATGCCAATTGCGATCACACACATAAGTATGGTTTCACCTATGAATTGTAGTGAAAACTCACCAACAACTAGTAAATGAGTCACTGAAACAACAGAAACAATGGTTCCTTCTTGCAATTTCAATTGGAAACTTGCAATGACTATTAATATTATAAAGACAAAATAAGCCCATATATTATAACCAATCAATAAAAATATTCCTGATGAAAGAATGATTGAAATAAAGAATAAAACGAGTCTTTTACCAGCAATTCTTAAAGACAAAGATTTAGTTTTTTGTATGGAAATCATAGCCAATATTCCTGCGGCTAGGTAGTATGTTATTCCTATTAAATAACTGATGTATGTAGCCAGTATTGTTACAACAATCAATTTTATTATAGGATGAATATGTTTCATAGTATCACCTCAAATATAAGTATATCACATTATGTTAATTACTATGGATAATAGGCTTTTGATAAAACAATTTAAAAAATTATATGAAGTGTAAAGGTATTCTTTCATCAAATTTTAATAATAATATATGTGTTTTTTTTATAAAGATATCTATGTATGGTATAATTTAAAAAAGATAATGAGTTGCAGATTTATTTTGGAGGAAGAGATATGAAGAAAAACATTTTAGCTTGGTCAGTCGTATTGATGAGTTTTGTTTTATTATATTTTGTATCATTAGGAAATTACTTAGTATTCCATCTGATTGTGGAAATATTTACAATTATTATTGCAGGTGCTGTATTTGTTATTGCAATTAATTCGCAAAAATACTTTAAAAATCATTACTTGCTTTTTATAGGGGTATCTTATTTGTTTATTGGTATTATTGATTTATTTCACACGATGACTTATACAGGGATGCCTATTTATACACATTTAAATTACCCAGCTAATCAACTTTGGATTGCAGCGAGATACTATGAATCTATCATGTTATTTATAGCATTTGGATTTTTATACAAACGTAAGATTAATGTTAAAGTCGTTTATCTTGTAAATATCATTTTAACATCAGTTGTTTTATTATCCATATTATGGCTTGAAGTATTTCCAGTATGCTATATTGAAGGTGTTGGATTAACCCTATTCAAGAAAATTTCAGAATATATTATTTCGGCTATTTTAGTCGCGAGTTTAATTTTTATATATAGACGAAAATCAGATTTCTCTAAAATAGAATATCGTTATTTGATGTTCGCACTCATTTGTACGATCATTTCAGAGCTATTATTCACATTCTATATTTCAAATTACGGGATCTCAAATTTATTTGGCCATTATTTTAAAGTGCTTTCTTTCATTTTCATCTATTTACTTATTGTTAAAGAAGGATTACAAGATCCTTTTGCAGTTATCTTTAAGGAATTAGAAGAGAAAAGATTAGAACTAGATAAACTAGCTAGTATTGATCCGTTGACAGGTCTTGCAAACAGAAGAAAGATGCAAGAAGTCTATGACATAACAATCAGACAAGCAGTAAGAGATAAAAAGTGGATATCATTATTCATTTTGGATATTGATGATTTTAAACAATTTAATGATTCGTTTGGTCATTTATATGGAGATGAAATTTTAGTTCTAATTTCTAGGGCGATAGAATCAATTGTTTATAGACCTTTAGATATAGTATCTAGACATGGTGGAGAAGAGTTCCTTGTTATGTTATTTGACTGTTCATATGAAGCTGCTCAGCAAAAAGCTGCAGATATGCATCAAATCATTAATACGATGAAATATAATAATATTTCAAATGATAAATTAACTGTTAGTATAGGATTTGTTAGTTGTTATTGTGAAGAAAAAGTGACACTTCAAAATTTAATTAAAGAAGCAGATAAACAATTATATACAGCAAAAGAAAACAATAAGAATTGTTCATTTGGTTCAGTTTATGATTCTATCAATTTAGACACTGATTAATAGATTAGTAAAAATAGAAAAAGTTAGGAAATTATTCCTAACTTTTTTGTACATATATAATAATTATTTGAAGATGCTTACATTTTCTGTTATAATATACGGTTACCTAGTTATACAATAAATACATATAAATATATTAAACAACTTAAGGGTGAACAGATAGAAAGAGGAGAGATATATGAAAATTTTTAAAGATCGTAATAAAGAATTAGAAATGGAAATAGATTTATACCTTAACACATTACAAAAAGGTGCAAACACCTTTTTAGAAGGGGTTAAATCTTATTTACGAGGAGAAACTGAACAATTTGATGACTATACAAATTTAATTATAGAACAAGAAAGAGATGCCGATGAGCACCTAGTAAATATTAAATATGTGCTTTTTAGATATAATTTAGTACCTGATTTAAGTGCTGATATTTTAGAACTTATGGACTCTATGGATGATATTAATGATGTAGCTAAAGAAGTCCTTACAGATTTTAAAATCATCAAACCTAAAGTTGATGCTTCATTAATTGATGATTTTGGACATATCGCTAAGAAATCAAAAAAAGCAGTTGAAACGGTGATTAAAGGTGTTAGGATTTATCTAACAGAGTTTAAAACTGTGGAAGACTATATTACAAAAACCAACTTATTTGAATCAGAAGCAGATACATTATTACGCAATCTTAAGGTTAAGGTATTCGATGAACAACTTGATTGTAACCTTAGTGAGAAACTTGTTTTAAATAAATTCATTGATGATTTAGTTAAATTGTCAGACATTGCAGAACAAATTGCAAGCAAACTAGCTGTGTTTAGATTTAAAAGGAGTATATGATGTTGTTTAGAATCAAGGAGGTGTATTGCCTATGGACATTCTAACAATTAGTATTTTCCTTTCAGCAGGTCTATTCATGGGATGGTCTCTAGGTGCAAATGATGCTGCTAACATATTTGGTACTGCTGTTGGAACTAGAATGATTAAGTTTAGAACTGCAGCGATAATATGTGCAATATTTGTTATTATTGGTGCTGTTGTTGGTGGGTCTGGAACATCACATACTTTAGGTAAACTTGGAGCAATTAATGCAATTGCTGGAGCATTCGCTGTTTCTTTATCAGCTGCATTTACCGTTATGATGATGACGAAAAGAGGGCTTCCAGTTTCTACATCTCAAGCAATTGTTGGAGCAATCATTGGCTGGAATATATTCGCGGGACTTCAAACAGATTCAGAGGTTGTGATTGACATTGTTCAAACGTGGGTTTTCACACCAATACTTGCGGCAATCTTCGCCGTATTAATCTATTGGCTTGTTAAGTATATTATTGAACATAGAAAAATTCATGTTGTAAGAATGGATAAATACACACGTATCGGCTTGGTCATAGCAGGAGCATTTGGAGCTTATAGTTTAGGAGCCAATAACATAGCTAATGTGATGGGTGTCTTTATTCAAGTATCACCATTTAATGATATAACATTCGCAGGAATTACAATTACGGGGGTTCAAGTATTGTTCTTACTTGGGGGGGTTGCTATTGCAGTAGGTGTGGCAACTTATTCCAAAAAAGTAATGATGACTGTTGGGAATAGCATTTTTAAGCTTTCACCAATTAATGCTTTTGTTGTTGTATTAGCAACATCTCTTGTATTATTTGTGTTTTCTTCTCAAGGATTATATGATTTTCTAACTGCAAATGGATTACCTGCATTTCCACTTGTTCCAGTATCTCAGTCTCAAGCTGTTATTGGGGCTATTATGGGAATTGGTCTAGCAAAAGGTGGTAGAAATATCGATGTGAAGAAAATTGGTAGTATTGGATTAGGATGGGTTTTAACACCTCTTATTTCAGCAATCATTACAGTTGTTGCATTAAATGTTTTGCAAAATGTTTTTTTACTACAAGTTGTAGGTTAAAATATCATAATATAAAACCGAGATTAATTCTCGGTTTTTAAATGTCTATACTATGGTATAATGTATCAAACAAAAAGATTTGAGAGGATGAGCACATATGGAATACAAAGTAACTGTAATTATAGAACAAGTCAATGAATCAGATAGTCTTGCATGGAAATTTATCTTTTGGTTTTTTATTGGTTGGTGGTTAATTCCACTATTTTTCATCGTAAAATATGCATTATATATCTTCTACATTCTTCCATTTAAACTAGTGATTACTGGGTTTAGAGAAAAAGAAACTTGGAAAATTATTGTTGGGATTGTATGGATTGCATTCACTGTATTCTTAATTTGGTACGGTCAATCTCGAGCAAGCACTGAAGCAATTTTGTTATTTTAATAATATGAATTAATAATTCAAACAGATTTCAATTAGAAATCTGTTTTTTTTCATAACACAAATTTATCACATCTTTTTAAGATTAGTTTAAGGTGGAAAGAATATAATGCTTGTAAGATGGTACTTAAGTATCACTAAATTAACTAAGAAGGTGTAAATTATGAAAAAGAAAAATTATATAATCTTATTGCTATTGGTATTCACTTTAGGACTTGTCGGTTGTGGTACGAATGCTGCAGTCAATGAAAACACAGAGAACTCAGAAGCAATCAATGTTGTTAGTGAAGAAACATTATTAGAGTATTTTACTGAAAGAGACTTAGAACAAACTGTTTCAGAATATGACAATACTTATGAACTTGTAAGTAATGAAGATTTATGGATCACAGAAGAAGGTGTATACCTCATCACAGGTGATGTAACAAATACAACAGTAATTGTTGATGTTGATAATGAATCAAAAGTTCAATTGGTATTAGAAGATGTGACTATTGTTAATGATGATATGCCTGCTATTTATGTTAAATCAGCTGATAAAGTTTTTGTTACAATTACAGGAGATAATTACTTAGAAGTTAATGGATCTTCTACAGTTGATGATTCAAATTTGGACGCTGGTATATTTTCCAAAGATGATTTGGTTATTAATGGTGATGGGTATTTAGAAATTGTATCAAATGTCAATGGTATTACCTCTAAGGATGATCTTAAAATTACAGGTGGGACAATCTCTATTAGTGCTCAAGAAGACGGTTTAGAGGCCAATGACTCAATTAGAATCGCAGATGGAACAATTACCATTGATGCAAATAATGATGCATTACACGCTGAATATGAAGAAGAGAACTTAGGATATATCTATATCTCGGGTGGTAGTTTAGACATAACTGCTGGAGACGATGCAATTAGAGCAACAACATACGTTCAAATCGATGGTGGAGATATCACAATCAATAATTCATATGAAGGTATTGAAGCCACTCAAGTTTATATAAATGGCGGAACGATAGATCTATATGCCTTAGATGATGGACTCAATGCAACGTCAAAATCAGATTTAGATGTTGAAATTGTTATTAGTGGAGGAAATATCACAATTGAAGTAGGATCAGGAGATACTGATGGTATTGATTCAAACGGAGATTTAAGTATTTCAGGTGGTGTTATTTCAATTACTGCTCCATTTTCATCAGTAGATGTTGATGGTAATATTTCTCAAACAGGTGGTACTGTTTATGTAAATGGGGAACTTGTTGAAGATGTTTCTTCATTAAGCTCTTCAGGAGGACACATCAGAAGATAACAAATAGAACATATAAAATATATGATGTGATATTCATTTAAAACGTATATGATTTTAATATAATATTTAAATTATAATTGAATGTAAAATAAATAAGATGTTAGCAAACACCTATTAAGGTTGGGTTACTAACATCTTTTTTGTTATATATCATAATACCCATGCTTCTTTAGATTAAATCATTTTTGTTTTATGTTATAATGAATGATATATTCATGGAGGGGAAACTAGTATGTTTAAATTTAATCCAAGTCAATATCCGTACCAATCTAAAAGAACATGTGTTTACGCAAAAAAAGGAATGGTGGCGACATCTCAACCATTAGCTGCTCAAGCTGGGTTGGAGATTCTTAAAAAAGGTGGGAATGCTATTGACGCTGCTATAGCGACAGCGGCTTGCTTAACTGTCTTAGAACCTACATCTAACGGAATTGGGAGTGATTCCTTTGCTTTAGTATGGACAAAGGGAAAACTACATGGGCTTAATGCAAGTGGATATGCTCCTAAATCAATATCAATAGATAAAATTAAAGCTTTAGGGTACAATGAAATGCCAAAATTTGGTGTGATTCCTGTTACAGTACCAGGAACACCTAAAGGATGGGCTAGCTTATCTGAAAAATTTGGAAAGTTATCATTACTTGAAGTTTTAACACCCGCAATCAAGTATGCAAGATATGGATACCCAGTCTCTCCAACAACTGGAGAATATTGGAAAAGTGCATTTGAATATTACAAAAAAACATTAAAGGATGATATATATAAACCATGGTTTGAGACATTTACAATTGATAATTTAGCTCCTGAGATAGGTCAAATTTGGAAAAGCGAAGGCCATGCAAAAACTTTAGAGCTTATAGGAAAAACAAATGCTGTATCTTTCTATGAAGGAAAATTAGCTGATCAAATGATAGATTACCTAAGTCAATACAATGGATTCTTATCCCATGAAGATTTAAAAACATATGATGTTGAATGGGTTAAGCCAATACATATAAACTATAAAGGATATGATGTATGGGAGATTCCACCAAATGGACAAGGAATCACAGCATTAATGGCTTTGAATATTTTAAAAAATGATTCATACTCTGAGAAAGAAAATGTCAACGTTTATCATCATCAAATAGAAGCAATGAAACTCGCTTTCTCAGATACATTAGAATATGTGACTGATTCAAAACATATGAAGCAGAGTATTGATGGAATGTTAAGTGAGTCCTATGGGAAAGAAAGAAGATGTTTAATAAAAGAAAATGCATTAACTCCAAAACCTGGAAATCCTCCTAAAGGAGGAACAGTTTACTTAGCAACCGCTGATGAAGAAGGAAATATGGTTTCTTATATTCAAAGTAATTATATGGGATTTGGTTCAGGTGTTGTTATTCCGGGAACAGGTATAGCCTTACAAAATAGAGGAAACAATTTTTCATTAGATAAAAATCATGACAATTGCTTAGCTCCAAGAAAGAGACCATTCCATACAATTATTCCTGGATTTGTGACAAAAGGGGATGTTGCGATTGGACCATTTGGAGTGATGGGTGGTTTTATGCAACCACAAGGTCATCTTCAAGTCATCATGAATACCATCGATTTTGGATTAAATCCACAAGCTGCATTAGATGCACCAAGATGGCAATGGATAGAAGCTAAAAAAGTTTTAGTAGAACCTCATTTTAATAAAGAAATCTTAAACCAATTGAAAGAAAAAGGACATGATATAATCGTTCAACCACATATTGGAACCTTTGGAAGAGGACAAATTATTTGGAAAAATCCAAAAACCAATGTTTTGGTAGGAGGAACTGAGTCAAGAACAGATGGAGAGATTGCATCATGGTAGATCACATTAAGTTTAGTTTAGGTAAATTATTAAAATCTATCTTAACGATATCTGTTTTAGGATTCGGAGGAGGAGCCGCTGTTATCCCTTTATTTCATAAAGAGTTTATTGAAAAATATAAATGGTTAACAGAAGACGAATTTCAAGACATATTATCGGTAGCTAATGCTTTACCTGGACCAATACAAACAAAGATTGCTGGGTATATTGGTTATCGATTAAAGGGAATTTTAGGAATGATTTTATCATTGCTATGTATTATTCTTCCAAGTTTATTAGCAATGTTATTATTTTATAATACAATTAATTATTATAAAGATGAAGTTTGGGTTTCAGCGACGATTTCAAGTGTGTTACCTGTTGTTACAGTTTTAATGCTGTTACTTTCTATATCATTTTTTAAGAAAACGAGCAAAAAATTAGATCTATCACATAATATAGTTTTAATATTGTTAAGTGGTATTGCATTAGTTCTCTTAGATATGAATCCTGCAATCATTATTTTGGTTATATTATTAGCTGTTTTCTTACCATTTAAAAAAGATATTTTTAGATTTGTATTCATCGGAGTTCTTATATTATCCATCTATTTGTTTAATTATTTCTTATTAGATTATCTATCATTTACATCAACCTTAGATATTTCTAATGCAAGTAATTTGCTAAAAGTCGTTTATGCGTTCTTTGTACCTGGTGTTTTAGGATATGGAGGAGGTCCAGGATCTTTATCATTAATATCCTATGAAGTTGTGGAGCACGTCAACTTACTTACATCAAATCAATTTGGTCTCATTGTTGCGATACAAGCATCATTGCCTGGTGTTACAGCGACGAAAATAGCTGGAACAATAGGATTCCAAGCAGCTGGAGTTATAGGAAGTATTTTAGGTGTTTTAGTATACGTGACCCCATCAATGATTCTAATGGTGACATTACTTAATTTATTAAATAAATACAAGGAATCACCAGTTGTCAAGCGATTAACATCATACGTGGGACCCGTAATTTTTGTTTTACTAGCTGAATTAACCTATTCATTTTTTACAAGTTCTTTAGGGGCACTCGGCTGGATTCAAACACTCATTTTTATTGTGTGTGCTATATTCCTGCTAGCACGATTGGAAATTCATCCGTTTTTTGTGATTTTAATTGCAATGATTTCAGGTGCACTTATAGCAATCATATAATGACATATAATAGATGTTTAAAGATGTTGATATTTTCAGCATCTTTTTTATTGCTTTTTTTGGGATTTGCATATATAATTAGTTCGGCATTACCTAATTAATTGTATAGGAGATAAAAATGGAAAGAGAAGATGTAAGAAAAGCCTTTAACAGATTTTTAAAAATGTATTTCAATAGTTCGAGAGAAGTCTATGAAGAAATAAACTTTAAGGAAATTACTGGAAGACAGTTTAAATATTTAAAACTTATTCGTGAAAAAGAAAAAGTGACTTTTTCAGAACTCGCAAAACTTTTGAATATTTCAAAACCAACATTAACTGAAACAATTAACAAGTTCTTAGATGCAAAACTAGTAAAAAAGAATAAATGTGAAACGGACCAAAGAGTCTATTATATAACACTCACTAAAAGAGGAGAGACACTTGCGATGACGAATGAACTTGAAAGTAAAAAAGCTGTCTCTAAAATATATGAACGTTTAACAGAAGAAGAAATAGCACTTGCTGTTGATTTGTTTAACAAAATGGGGGATGACATTTTATGATATTTGGTAAGTTAGTAAATAAATACTATCTTAAATACTGGTATATGTATATATTAGGATTTATCACCTTAGGGTTGGTAGATTTTTTTCAACTTGAAATACCACAAGCGGTTGCTTTAATTATTGATCATATCGATAAAAAAACCTTAGAACTTCGAAGCCACTGAAAAAGTCTAT
>NPIG01000930.1_pt2 | contig 12764 bp, 17 predicted proteins | sample 8637441 | NCBI WGS metagenome assembly NPIG01 (sample SAMN07420675, study PRJNA396082) | bioreactor metagenome | isolation source: sample BR6 brine-fed electro-methanogenic bioreactor BR | place: Japan: Kochi | collected 2016-06-14 | reverse complement strand
TGAAATTAAAGACATTGCTTTACTCTTAAATTACTAAAAAGGTTTGATTTTATGAGACGAAATGAATTTAATATCCAAGACAAACAAAGTATAACAAATCTATTGTCCGAGTGTGAATATGGAACACTTAGTTTAATCAGTCAAGGCAAACCGTATGGGGTGGCTGTTAATTTTGTTTGGCACAATGAAAAAATATTTATTCATGGAGCGTTACAAGGACGAAAAGTTGATGCCATAAATGAGAATCATCTAGCCTCTTTTTTGGTTGTTCAAGCCTTTAGTACCATTCCCTCTTATTTTAGTAACACCATGGCTGCTTGTCCTGCCACGCAATTTTTTGCTTCGGTACATTGTGAGGGAACCATAAAAGAGATTAAAACACCTCAAGCCAAAGCCATTGTTTTAAACAAACTTATGGAGAAACTTCAAAGCGAAGGACAGTACGAACCCATTGCGTATGAAAAAGCCATATATACAAGTATGATAGACAAAACAGCCATTTTTGAACTTAACCCCACACAGGTGAGTTGTAAAATTAAAGCAGGACAAAATCTATCACCTGAGAAATATCAAAACATGATAAAAAAATTGGAAGAACGAGGAGAAGAAACGGATATTCAAACCATTGAAATAATGCAAGCGTTTAGACAAGACACTTAATACACAAAAGCTAATGATTCTCTTTATTAATGGATTCATAGGCAATGAGTATTTTTTTTCTTTCAATCCCCCAACGGTAACCACTCATGGCTCCACTTTTGGCAATAACTCGGTGGCAAGGAATCAAATAACCAATATGATTGCTTCCAATAGCACTGGCAATGGCTCGCACAGCTTTGGGTTTATCCAAATAATTGGCAATATCAGAATAGGTGGCAACTATTCCATTGGGAAGATTAAGTAACGCTTTCCAAACATTGATTTGAAGATTGGTTCCTTTGACAAACAAAGAATATTTTTTATTTTTTATAAAAATATTTTCAAGATATTTATGTGCAGCAACTTCATCGTGAAGCAAATTGGCATTTTCCCAAAGTTCATTGAATCGATTAAAAATCTCCGTTTTATTCTCATCAATAAATCCCAAATAACAGACCCCTTTATGGGTAAATCCAATCAAAGCTTCTCCAAAAGGCGTTTGTCCAAATCCGTACGTAATATGAACATCTTTCCCTTTCTCTTTCCACTCTTTGGGAGTAACACCAATGAGATTAACAAAAAGTTCATGCAGTCTGCTTGAACTTGACAACCCCATATCCAAACTGCTGTCAAGTATAGATTTAGACTCTTTGATATGCTCTTTGGCATAGTTTAACGTAACGCTATGCAAAAACTGTTGAGGAGTTACACCTACATACTCTTTAAATACTCGTATAAAATGGTATTTACTCATACCAATATTTCTTGCTACTTCATCAATGGATGGATGTTCTTTGAAATTCTCATCAATATATTTTATGGCTTTTTCAATTTGTTTATAGTTGTTATTTAAAGTAGGCATATTGATTTTCCAAACGGTTAAACCCCTTTTAGTTTAGTGAAAAGTGACGAGTAACAAGTAATATACCTTATACTCGTTACTTGTCACTCTTCACTGTTTACTTTTAATACGTAGACTTAGTATACACCACAAAATTAGAAGCCAATTCTTCTAACTCTTTATTAATCTTTGCATGAAGTTTGGTATCATCTATATTATCCAATACATCACAAATCTTATTGGCAATGATTTCAAACTCTTTTTCCTTCATCCCTCGTGCGGTTAATGCTGGGCTTCCAATTCTTATACCACTTGTTACAAAAGGACTTCTGGTCTCTCCTGGAACGGTATTTTTATTCACAGTAATCCCTGCATTTCCTAAAGCGGCATCAGCATCTTTCCCTGAGAAAGGTTTATTTAAAAAACTGACTAAGACCAAATGATTATCTGTTCCATCTGAAACCAAATCATATCCTCTTTTAAGTAAAACCTCTGCTAATACTTTGGCATTGGCTTTAACTTGTTTCGCATACTCTTTCCAAGAAGGATCAAGTACTTCTTTAAAGGCAACCGCTTTTGCAGCAATAACATGAACCAATGGTCCACCTTGAGTTCCTGGGAAAATAGCCGAATTGATTTTTTTAGCAATCTCTTCATCATTGGTTAAAATCATACCCCCTCTTGGTCCTCTTAATGTTTTATGCGTTGTGGTGGTGACTACATCGGCATAAGGAAAAGGAGACATATGTTCACCCGCAGCAACAAGACCTGCAATATGAGCAATATCTGCAAACAAGATTGCTCCTACAGAGTCTGCAATTTCTTTAAATTTTTTAAAGTCAATTTCTCTGGCATAAGCTGATGCTCCACACACAATAATTTTAGGCTGAGTGATTTTTGCAATTTCTAGGACTTTATCATAATTAATTCGTCCATCTAATTCAACACCATAATAAAACGCATGATAATTTTTACCTGAAAAAGAGGGTTTAGAACCATGAGTTAAATGTCCACCATGAGACAAGTCCATACCCAAGATTTTATCTCCTGCATTTAATAAAGCAGCATACACAGCTCCATTGGCTTGACTTCCAGAGTGGGGTTGAACATTGGCAAAATTACATCCAAAGATTTGGCAGGCTCTATCAATGGCAAGTTGTTCAACTGCATCAGCTTGTTCACATCCTCCATAATATCTTTTATAAGGATACCCTTCTGCATATTTATTGGTAAAAACAGATCCCATAGCTTCCATAACAGCTGGGCTTGTGAAGTTTTCACTGGCTATCATCTCTAGGTGATTGGTTTGTCGTTTTAATTCATTCTCTATGATGTTAAAGACTTCGTTATCGGCTTGTTGTAAAGCGGCATTTGATATAAAACTCATATTTTTTCCTTTAATTATATTTTAGTAACCAGAGACAAGTAACAAGTGACAAGTATTTTCTCGTCACTTGTTACTCGTTACTTATTCGTCTTCATGTAAATCAATTTCATTATGCACTGGTTTCATGGCAGGAAACAACAATACATCTCGAATACTGTGTTCGTTGGTTAGCATCATAACCAATCGGTCAATTCCTATGCCTTGTCCTGCACATGGAGCCATTCCATAACTTAAGGCATTAACAAAATCTTCATCCATTTCATGGGCTTCATCATCACCACTGTCTTTGGCTGCCATTTGCGCTTCAAAACGTTCTAACTGATCGAGTGGATCATTGAGCTCACTAAAAGCATTGGCAATCTCTTTTCCTGCAATAAAAAGCTCAAAACGATCAGTCAGATGAGGGCTTTCATCACTTCTTCTTGCCAAGGGTGAAATATCGACAGGGTATTGTGTAATAAATGTTGGATTAATTAACTTAGCTTCAACAAATTCATCAAAAAGTTCTCCTTGAAGTTGTCCTAAGGTCATATTGGCATTGGCTTCAAGATTATTGGCTTTTAAATACTCTAAAATTTTTGTTTTATCGGTTGTAATGTCAGCAGGAACATCCCCAATAACACTCAACGATTCAATCAATGGAATTTCACTGAATGCTTCAAAGTTAATTCGATGTTCCCCATACGGTAAAATGGTGGGTAAATTTAAGTGTTCAAAAAGATATTCAAAATACTCTTTGGTAATTTTAATCAAATCTTTGTAAGTTTTATACGCCCAATAAAATTCAATGGAAGTAAACTCTGGGTTATGAGTGGCATCCATTCCTTCATTTCTAAAGTTTCGATTGATTTCAAACACCGCTTCAAATCCACCCACAATGAGTCGTTTTAAATATAATTCAGGGGCAATTCGCAAATATCTATCAATGCCTAAGGCATTATGATGAGTCACAAATGGTTTGGCATTGGCCCCTCCTGCAATAGGGTGCATCATAGGAGTTTCAACTTCTAAAAAACCTTTGTCTTCAAAAAAACGTCGAGTTAAGCTGATGACTTTACTTCGGATATGAAATGTTTTTCGCACATTGCTGTTCATAATTAAATCTAAATATCGTTGTCGGTATCGTAACTCTTTGTCTTGAATCCCATGATATTTTTCAGGTAAAGGGGAAATGGCTTTGGTCAAAATCTTAATGCTGTGAACATGCAAAGAGAGTTCTCCTTGATTGGTCACAAAGGGATAGCCCTCAACTTCAATAATATCTCCGACTTCAATGTTCTTTTTAAAGACATCGTTGTAAAAGCCTTCGGCTAAATGGTCACGAGATACATAGATTTGTAACACGCCACTTTCATCTTCAATTTTTAAAAACGAGGCTTTCCCCATGAGTCGGAAAAACTTAATTCGTCCTGCTACTGTATAGGTTCTGCTCTCATCACGTTTGTTCTCAAGATTGGCAACATCGGTATTGACATTTAAAAATTTTGAAATGGTTGTATTTCGGCTACTTTTGTTGCAATAAGGATTAACCCCAATCTCTCTTAACTTGTTTGCTTTTTCTATTCGTTGTTGTATGTATTTATTTTCAAACAATATCTCGTACCTTTTCCTTTTAATTTACTTTTCTTCTTTGACTTGAGGTTCTTTCTCTTTTAATGACTCATTGTCCGTAGTTGGTTTTGTGCTCTCTTCAAGTGCTTTTTGACTTGACTCTAAGACCTCTTTGGCTTGTTCAAGCGTTTTGTCTTTCATGTTTTCAAGATTTTCTTTGATGGTTTCTTGCGTCATTTCATTAAGATTCTCTTTGCTTTTTTCAATCGCACTGTCCACACTTTTTTTCACTTCACTGGAAGCCACTTGTTGGTCTAATTTAATAATAAAAGCACCACCTGCAACTAAAATAGGATACGTAATGGTATCACCAATGCTAGCATCAAGTTTCTCTTTAATGGTTTGAATTTGTGAAAGCGCATAAATGATAATAGAAAAAATCAAAAAGACTTTAAACGCACCAAATACAAATCCCAAGAGCTTATCAAATACGCCTAAACCGCTGAGTGAAAAGATTTTACTGATAATTAAACCCAATACATACGCAACAATCCAAAATGCAATGAGTCCTACAATAAATCCCATAAGTTGAATTGAAGAGTCATTTTTTAAAGCAAGAACAGGTGCAATCATTTCGCCCACAGTTGTAGCAAGTCGTGATGCTATAAAAATTCCCCCAATGATACCAATAAGTCCAAATACCTCTTTGATGAAGCCTCTAAAGAGTCCTTTGAGTCCTAAAAGTAATGTGATGGCTATTACAACGATGTCAAATATTGAAATATCTTGCATGGATAATCCTAAAGTTAAATTGGGCGTATTTTACCGAATTTTTACAAAATAAAAGTTTAATTGAGAGTTTTTATTGAGGTTTGAGTCCAATTGTAAGTTTAAATTTTGCTCCATAATACTTTTTTCCTTCAATCTCAAAAGATTCATTAAAGGATTTGATTTCTCCGTTCATATGATTAACAATAATTTCTTGAGTCATATAAAGTCCAATTCCTGTGCCTTGAGCTTGGTGTTTGGTGGTAAAATAGGGTTCAAATATTTTGTCAATATATTCAATAGGAATACCCAAGGCATTGTCTTTGAGTTCAATAACCGCAAAATCATCTTCGGTTTTATAGGTTTTTATGATGATTTTTTTATTGGTGATTTTATGCTGATTAAACGCATCATTGGCATTTTGTATGAGATTAATCAACACTTGGGAAAGTTCATTGGAAATTCCAAGCACTTTTAATTTTTCAAAACTCGTACGAATGGTAATATTTTCTCGTATAATTAATTTTTTTAAAATCTCTAATGATTCATTAATGGAATCATTTAAGAAAAAAGGTTCACTGGGTTTATTAGGGGCAAAAAAGTTGGTAAAATCATCAATGGTTTTTGACATATTTTTAATAATAAATTTTCCCTCTTCATAATACTCCAATACTTTTTCATTGTTACAACACTTTCTTGAAGCTTTATTGATATTAAACATCGTTAAATTGAGTTCCGTTAAGGGTTGTCTCCATTGGTGAGCAATATTAGCAAGCATTTGCCCCAAAGATGCCATCCGCGATTGCCAAAAAAGAATTTTTTGTTTCTCTTCGTTTTTTTTAATCTCCTCAAGCACACGTTGTTCTAACGTTAAATTCAACTCTTGAAGTTGCTTCGTTTGCTCAATAACACGTTGCTCCAGTGTTTCATTAAGTGCTTTTAACTCTTTATCTTTTTGTTCCAAATGTTTTTTAAGCTCTACCTCTTTGGTCACATCGTATCGAATGGCAATAAACTCTTCAATGGTGGTATCTTCTTTTAAAATAGGCGTAATGGTGGTATTCAAATAAACCGTTTTTTTATCTTTTGTTAAATTTTTAACCGTTGATTTATAGGGTTTCTTTTCAACTTTAATGGTTTCCCATAACTCTTGAAAATTGGAACTTGGAACATCAGGATGTCTTATAATATTATGATTTTTTCCCAGCAACTCCTCTTTTGAGTAGCCAAAAATATTACAAAACTCTTCATTGACAAACGTAATAATGCCATCAATATCTGTTTTTGAAACAATATTGGAGTTTTCTATAGCTTCTTGATATTGATTGGGCATTTTTAATTCTTTTATTTTCGATTTAAGATTTCACACGCTTCTTTGGCATGATAAGTAATAATAATATTTGCACCTGCACGCTTAAAGCTCATGAGGGTTTCCATCATCACTCTTTCATAATCAATTAATCCAGCAAGCCCTGCATGTTTAAGCATAGCATACTCCCCACTGACATTGTACACAGCTAAGGGCAATTTACTCTCATTTCGAATATCTCGTACAATATCCAAATAAGACAGTGCGGGTTTGACCATCAAAATATCAGCCCCTTGTGCTTCATCGGATAATGACTCTTCAATGGCTTCAAGCCGATTGGCTGGATCCATTTGATAACTTCTTCTGTCACCAAAACTTGGAGTACTTTCTGCTACATCTCTAAAAGGACCATAATAGGCACTGGCAAATTTAGTTGAATATGCCATGATAGGCAAATTTTCAAACCCATTGGCATCAAGTGCTGTTCGTAAGGTTTCAATAATCCCGTCCATCATGCCACTTGGTGCAATTAAATCTGCTCCTGCTTTGGCGTGTACTAACGCTTGTTGGGCTGAAATTTCTAAAGTTTTATCGTTATCCACAGTTTGTGAAATGGGGTCTAAAATACCACAATGTCCGTGGTCGGTATATTCACAAAAACACAAATCGGTTGCCACAAACATCTTAGGAAACTCTTTTTTAATCGCTTTTATCGTTCGTGCAATAATACTTTCATGGCATAAACATTCACTTCCAACAGAATCTTTAACATCGGGAATTGCAAATAAAATAATAGAATTTAAACCAATCGTTTGCAAATAGGCACACTCTTTTAATATCTCATCTAAACTCATTTGAAAAACACCTGGCATGGAACTAACTTCAGTTTTAATCCCTGTTCCTTCTTTAACAAACAAAGGATAGATGAAATCATTTTTACTTAACGTCGTTTCTCGAACTAAGTCTCTTAAAGTTTCATTAATTCTTAATCTTCTAAATCTTTTAAACATTTTGTTTACCTTTATTGGATATAATCGCATATTTTATCAGTTTAAGGTTTAAATACATATGAATATAGAACAATCAAATTGTGCCAATTTACCTACAAAATATGGAAAATTTAAAATTAAAGCTTACAAAGATGGCACACAAGAACATTTAGCAATTATGAGTGAAAACTTTGATACATTAGAAGTTCCTTACGTACGAATACATTCGGAGTGTTTAACAGGAGACACATTGGGCAGTTTAAAATGCGATTGCCAAAATCAACTTGATTTGGCACTGAAATTTATCGCCGCACAAGGTGGCTTGGTGATTTATCATCGACAAGAGGGGCGAAATATTGGTTTACTCAATAAAGTCAATGCGTATGCACTACAAGATCAAGGAAGAAATACCATTGAAGCCAATTTGGAATTGGGATTTAATGAAGATGACCGAGATTACACTATTGTTGAGCATATTTTTAAAGATTTGGGTGTTAAAAAACTTCGACTTATTACCAATAATCCCAAAAAAATTGCCTATGTTGAATCCTTGGGTGTAGAAATTGTACAAAGAATTCCTGCCATTACAAAATCCAATCAATACAATGAACACTATATTAGTACCAAAAAAGAGCATATGGGACATCTGTTTTAATGAATGAAATCCACAAAAAAAAGTTTGAAGAACTCAATATTGATTTAGACTCACTCTTTTATCAAAGATGCGATACATTTATTGAGCTGCTTCAACAATGGGGTAGGGTACACAACTTTACTGCTGAATTAAAAGAGGAGCAAATTGTTGATAATATGCTTGACTCTTTGTATCCTTTGAAATTTTTAAAACCTTTTGACTCTTTTGCCGATATTGGTACAGGAGCAGGGTATCCTGGCATGATTTTAGCCATTGCTCGCCCACAAATCAAAGGGTGTCTCATTGAATCAAGAAGTAAAAGAGTGGCTTTTTTAAACTTTGTCAAAAACAGCTTAAAACTTGATAACCTAGAAGTGATTTGCAATCGAGTAGAAAAGGTTAACAATCACGCTCCTTTTGAACTGATTACTTCAAGAGCTGTTACAAACACTTCGTTGTTATTGCAACTCACACACAATATATCAAATGAAAAAACACGTTATTTGTTTTATAAAGGTAGTCACCTAGAGACCGAATTACAAAATATTTGCGTCGAAGATTTTGAAATTATTAACATCAAAGAGCGAAATTATTTGTACATTAACCACAAAGGAAAGTGATGATTTTTAAAATACTACTGTTTTTATTGGCAATTTTTTTAGTCTATTTAATCTTTTTTAAAAAAAGCAGAGAACAACAAGTCAAACAAAACGATAAAACCTCATTAGAAAAAGAGGATGTTATGGTTGAGTGTCCTACGTGCAAAGTTTTTGTTTCTAAAAAGGAAGGCATTTTAAGCAATGGTCGATATTTTTGTTCAAAGGAGTGTCTTAAATGATTTTTATAGGCGATACCCTCGTACCTTACGAACCCATTTTTAACATTAAAACCGTTGAAGAAGTTTCAAAAACTCAAGCCAACTCAACCGTGCTGTTTACTTACAATGAAGAGTTGATGCAATACTGTTTTCAAAACCACATTGCCTATGGCATTAAAATCAATACTTTAAAAGAGAGTTTATATGCTAATGCACTAAGAGCCAAATACATTATTTGTGAAAAAGAAATGGCTTCTTTGGTGCAAAAAACGGCACAAAATTATCTTTTTGATTCAAAAATATTGGCTGTTATTAGCAGCAATGATGAAATTGAAGAGATTGCTCAACTTGAAATTGATGGTGTACTTTATAGAAGGGTATTAAGTACCAACAACAAATAAAACTGTACTAAAATAGTTTTAGAACTGTTCTAATACAAGGCGGAAAATCGTAGGAATACAATCGTATTTCAAGATTTTTCAACGCCGTAGTAGGATAGTTATAAGACTATATATCAGCACTATTGCTTCGTTAGAATTTCTCACTTTACAATGTAAAGCTTCAAAATTCTGCCTTGCACTAGCACTAATCTCTAGCCTTTTTAGTATAGTTTTATTTATTGTTGGTACTTAGTATAAAATAAGGCACTCTTGGCTAAAATAGCTGCCTTTAATTAAAAAACTTATTGGAAAAAAATGAAAGAAATTTTAGATGTTATTGTGATTGTTATTTTTGTCTTTTTTGTCGCCTCATTTATTATTGGCTTCAATAAACAACAAATTCAAAAACATAAAGATAAGTTAGATGAAATCCAAAAACAAAAGAATAAGGAAAAAGAAAAATGACAAAACCACTGCTTATTGAAATTGGTGTCGAAGAACTGCCAGCCATCCCCTTTTTAAAAGAGTTAGACAATATCGAAAAAAAGTGGATGGATATATTAGAAAAATATAAATTAATAAGTGATTTTGACTTTTTTTATACCCCAAGACGATTGGTACTATGGCACGCAGAGTTTGCTTTAAAACAAGAAGATTCAATTATAGAACAAATAGGGGCTCCTTTAAGTATCGCGTATAAAGAGGGAAAACCTACAGGTGCTGCTTTAGGCTTTGCAAAAAAATGTGGCGTTGAAGTCGAACAACTTTCAAGTATTGCCACACCTAAAGGCGAGGTACTTTATTTTAAAGAAGAAGTTCAAGGGGTCGATTCCAAACAACTTCTAAATGCCATGGTCAATGAATTTGTGGCAACACTGAATTTTGGTAAATCTATGAGATGGGGAAGCCGAACAGACAGTTTTATCCGTCCTATTCGAACACTGTGTATGATGTTAGGTGAAGAAGTTGTAGAAGGTGAGTTATTTGGAATCTCTTCTAAAAATATCTCGTATGGACACCGAATGGTATCATACGAGCCATTTTCATTTGACTTTGCAGGAGATTATTTCTGTAAATTGGACAAACACAGTGTTAATTTGTATCCTCAAGAGAGAAAAAAACTCATTTTGGAACAAATGGCAGCTATTGAAAAACAACACGATGTGAAAATTGAAATCGATGAAGAGTTGCTCAATGAAGTAGTTGCTATCACAGAGTATCCGACAGCTCTTTTAGGAAAATTTGATATAGAGTTTTTAGAGCTTCCAGAGGAAGTTATTGTCACTTCTATGAAAGAACACCAACGATATTTTGCTGTTTATAAAAATGGTCAACTTAGTAACAATTTTATTGTTGTTTCAAATGCAAAAACCGATGATTTTAGCTTTATTATTGCAGGAAATGAAAAAGTACTACGACCACGACTTTCAGATGCAATGTTCTTTTATAAAAATGACTTAAAAAATGGATTAAGCAACGAAAATTTAAAAAGCCTTGTTTTTGTTGATGGTTTGGGTTCTATGTACGATAAATGTGAAAGAGAAGCACTTATAGGTGCCTATTTAGCCAAAGAGTATGGTGTTTTAGAAACTGAACTTTTAAACAAAGCCATTATGCTTAGTAAAGCCGATTTATCCAGTGAAATGGTCTATGAGTTTACAGAACTGCAAGGATTGATGGGATATTACTATGCCAAAGCTGCCAACGAAGATGAAAAACTTTATGTGGCACTCAAAGAGCAATATTTACCTGATGGCGAAGACTCCGAACTGCCTTCAAATATCTTTTCAGCCATTGTAGCTTTAAGCAATAAAATTGACAATCTTATGGGGTTATTTAGTGTAGGGAAAATTCCAACAGGCTCAAAAGACCCCTTTGGTCTAAGACGTGCTGCTGCAGGAGTTGTAAAAATTGCCATTGAACATAAATTACCTTTAGATTTTGTGGCTATTATCTCGCAATTAAGTGTTAATTACCCCAATTTAGACCAAAAACCATTGGTAGAGTTTTTCAATGAACGATTGTTTAAAATCTTTGAGGTTAATCCTTCCGTTCTTAAAGCCGTATTAAGCAGTGGAGAAACCAATGTTTATAAAATCAGCCAAAAATTGTGTGCGTTAAATCCCATTGTACTAAGCAGTGATTTTAAAGAGTACAGTGCCACATTTAAACGAGTGGCAAATATCATTAAAGATATCAACAATGATGTTAAACTTGATATTAATCCCGATTTATTTGAAGAAGTTGCAGAAGAAGAACTTTATAAACACTATACCATTATTACAAGCAAACATTATTTGACGTATGATGAAGAGCTTGAGGCGTTGTTTGGACTTAAACCACATTTGGATAAGTTTTTTGATGATGTTTTTGTGAACCATGAAAATGTCAATATTAAAACCAATCGAAAAAACCTTATTGGCTTAGTTTATCAAGCGTTTAAAAATATCGCCGACATTAAAGAGATTACGATTTAATTGTAAAGTAAGCACTTTACAATTAAATCAAAATATATTACAATCACTTCATGAAAAAATTTTTTAAACGACTCTTTTACTCTCTTATTTTATCGTTTATCATTTTAAGTGTCGCAGGGTCTTATGTTTCCAACAAACTGGTTGAAGAATTGGAACAAATGAGCCAAATACATTATGAAAACAACTATTTAACTGATGCGGCTATTATTTGCATGCAACTTTTTTTGCTCAATCCCACACAAGAAAATAAAAAAACCTGTATTGAGATTGAAGAAAAAATCGTTCACAATCAAAATGAGTTAAAAAACTTTACTTTCGCCTCTTTGNNAATTATTTAGAAAAAAATTGATGAGTTTTGTGTAAAACATTGATTAGCTCTTCATACGATAAGGGTTTAATTATGACCTCATTGGCAATATCAACCTCATTGCGATACTCTTCAAGTGTTCCTGTTAAAAAAACCAAATAGAGATTCTTTTTTTGTTGTTTAATTTGTTGTGCCATTTTAAAGCCATCGAGTTTGGGCATTTTAATGTCCGATATTACCACATCAATATGCTCATTTTGTTCAAATACCTTAACACCTTCTTCTCCATTATTGGCAACATAAACCGTTTTAAAAAACTTATTTAAAAGATTCAATGTCCCTTTTTGTACCGCTTCTTCATCCTCTAAATACAAAATATTCAAATCTTGAACGGATTGTCTTAACGTTTTAATATCCATTGCCATCTAACTTTTCTTAGAAGCAAAGCGTTTAAACTCTTTAATAAGAGCCAATTCACGATTGTACAGATATTGATTAAAAACATCTTCTTTGATTTTGGGAACTTCAAACTCAACACTGACAAAATAGGTGGTATTCTCTTCATGAATTTTAATAATTTTTCCTTGAAAATTGATAATACAAAGCTTATCGACATAATATGCCAAATCATTTTCAGGAATATCAAATGCAATTTTTAAATCAAG
>NPIG01001386.1_pt1 | contig 12830 bp, 13 predicted proteins | sample 8637441 | NCBI WGS metagenome assembly NPIG01 (sample SAMN07420675, study PRJNA396082) | bioreactor metagenome | isolation source: sample BR6 brine-fed electro-methanogenic bioreactor BR | place: Japan: Kochi | collected 2016-06-14 | reverse complement strand
ATGATTCCGGTTGCTCAGGGGGTGAACCGGCAAGGAAAAAGGGCGGCGCAACCGCACCGCCCCTCTTCGGAGAATTCGGTATGTTTCCGGCGCGTCAGTCGGCGCGGAGCACCGCGACGCCGGGGAGTTCCTTGCCCTCGAGCCATTCCAGGAAGGCACCGCCGGCCGTCGAGACGTAGGAAAACTTTTCGGCCACACCAGCCCGCTGCAGCGCCGCCACCGTGTCGCCGCCGCCGGCCACCGAGAGCAGCTTGCCGTCCTCGGTCAGCCTGGCCGCGAACTGGGCGACGGCATTGGTACCGACGTCGAAGGGCGCAATCTCGAAGGCACCGAGCGGCCCGTTCCACAGCAGGGTCTTGCAGCCCTTGATCAGGCTGTTGAGTTCGGCCACCGACTTCGGCCCGACGTCGAGGATCATGGTGCCCTCGGGAACCGCGTCGATCGCGACGGTCTGCGATTCGGCGCCCTCGGCGAACTCCTTGGCGACCACCGCGTCGACCGGCAGCACGATGTCGCAGCCGGCGTCCGCCGCCTCGGCCATGATCTTGCGCGCGTCCTCGGCCATGTCGTGCTCGCACAGCGACTTGGCGACGTCGACGCCCTTGGCGTTGAGGAAGGTGTTGGCCATGCCGCCGCCGATGATCAGCAGATCGACCTTCTTCGAGAGGTTGCCGAGGACTTCGAGCTTGGTCGAGATCTTGGCGCCGCCGACCACCGCCGCGACCGGATGCTTCGGCGCGTCGAGCGCGTCGGTCAGGGCCTCCAGCTCGGCCTGCATCAGCCGCCCGGCCGCTGCCGGCAGCAGCCGCGCCACCGCCTCGGTCGAGGCATGCGCCCGGTGCGAGCAAGAAAACGCGTCGGTCACGTAGGCGTCGGCATGGGCCGCCAGCTTACGCGCGAACTCGGCGTCGTTCTTCTCTTCCTCGGGATGGAAGCGCAGGTTCTCCAGCATGACGATATCGCCGTCCTTCATGGCCGCGACGACGCTGGCCGCCTCGGGCCCGACGCAATCGCGCGCGAAGGCGACCGGCTTCTTGCACGCCTTGGCCAGCGCCTCGGCCACCGGACCGAGCGAGAATTCCGGCTTCACCTCGCCCTTGGGACGGCCGAGATGGGTGACCACGATGACCCGCGCCCCCTGATCGGCAAGCTCGAGCAGGGTCGGCACCGTACGGTCGATGCGGGTGGTGTTGGTGACCAAGCCGTCCTTCATGGGAACGTTGAGATCGGCCCGGACCAGAACTCGTTTCCCGGACACGTCGAAACCGTCAAGCGTGTTGTACTTTGCCATCTTGGATATCCATTGGGCTTGAGAAACCGGAGGGTCGGGGCGCCAAGTGATGGCCCGCCCCGCGTCCCTCCGTTATGCAATTGGTAGGGCCGGATGGCAAGGGGGGATTCGGCCCTTGAGCACGCGGCACGCCTTCCGTAGGATTCCGGAAGTCCAGGTACGGAGGTCCATGCGCAGCAGCCTTTCCTGACGACCCTTTCGGTTGCGACGGATTCCGGCCCACGCGGCCGGGAGATTGTTGTTGCGTATTCCAATTCAGCCTGGATCTAGCCATGAAATTCCACCACCCGATCATTCGCGCCTACCGAAACGAAGACCACGACCCTGTGCTCGACATCTGGCTGGCGGCCTCGCGGCTCGGCCATCCCTTCCTCGGCGAGGACGAGCTTGCCGCCCAGAGACGGCTCGTCCGCGACGTCTATCTGCCGAAAGCCGAGACCTGGGTCGCACTCGCGAACTCAATCCCCCTGGGCTTCATCGGCCTCCTGGAGAACTTCATCGGCGGTCTTTTCGTCGACCCCGAAGCCGGCCGGCGCGGGATCGGCACGGCCCTCGTCGACCATGCCCTAGGGATCAAGGGAACCCTCGAGGTCGAGGTCTATGCGGCCAACACCGTCGCGGTTCCCTTCTACCGCGCGCGCGGCTTCATCGAGATCGCCCGCCGTGCCCATGACGACGAGGGACGACCGCTGGAACTGATCCGAATGCGCCGTACCTCCTGAAACCGCCTCCCAGGCAACGTGCCCATCGCGGAGCAAGTCGCGACCAATGCCCGCACCCTGGAGGGTTTCCTGAAGTCGACCGACGATGGGCCCCTGTCGCAACTCTTCGCCCGGACGCTCGCAAGCGGTGGCGAGTCAGCGCGCACCGAATACGGAGATTTCCTCCGCCAACTCGAAGCCAAAGCGCCCGAACGCCGGAACCGTTTCGAGCAGACCGAGATGAGCGCGGTTCCTTCCGAGGCGCGCGCCAAGTTGGCGCAGGGGAACAGTGCCGGCAACACACCATCTTTGCGACACAATATCGACACAAGAACAACCGATGATAACAATCCCCAAAAGACGGAGGTTCCGATCATCAACGAGGAAAAGGCGCGGATTCAGAACATCATCGAGGACAACCCTGCGCGGTTCCAGATCAGGCACAATCCCGAAGCCGATGGCAGCGAGCGTATCCATGAGTTCGATATTTTAGGCATCGCCTCAATGAATGAGCATGATCACCTCATTCAAAAAAATGGCGAAAAAGCATTGGGTCGATCCTGATCTGCTTCGTGCGGTCATGTGGGCGGAAAACGCGAGAGGACACAATTTCGGCGTCGACGCTCTAGCGGACCTCGTCGGAGTGTCGGATTCCCCCGCTCCCATGAACATGAACAAGGAAACCGGCGCCAAATTGCTCGGCAAAAAGCCCGACGATCCCAATCCGACGCCCGCGCAGATCGGCTCTGTCTGGAACTTCACCGGGCGGGAACAGACCAACGACTTCGGCGAATTCATCCAACGCCTCTTCGACGAGAAACCCTGGCGGAAGAATAGATATGAAAAAACCGGAGATAACTGAGCCTACCCGCTCCCGAAAAAAACCTGCTCGCCCTACTTCCCTGCGAAGATCACGGCGATCATCGCTTTCGCAGCGTCGGTTTGCTGGGTTTCGGCCGGTTTGTATGCGGGATTCGCAGATAACCACCAAGGCGAATATTGCGCCTATGTCAAACCCGGCGAACCCTACCATATGATCCTCGACGACACGCCCTGCCGGATCACCTCGACACCGTTCATCGAAGGCGGCCTCTTCCTGGTCGCCATCAACATCCCGCTCCAGATACCTGCTCTGGTTCACTGGTCGGTCATCGCCCTCCGCGAAAGACGCAAACGAAAACGCCAACAAGCTGCCCCGAGACAAGTGAAACACATCGATGATATCGGCGAGAAATTCTGGGGAGGGAAAGACGATGAAAAATCAGGAAACGACTGAGCCATCCCGTTCAAGAAAGAAGCCCCGCTCGCCGTATTTCGGCGTAAGGATCATGTCGGTTACGCTCGGGCTGCTGGCAATCCTGTTGATAGCAGGCACGATATATTTGATGTTCGAGCACAATGCGCAGGGCGAATCCTGCGCCTATGTCGAACCGGGAGAGCCCTACCACCTCGTCCTGGAAAACGGACCGTGCCGAATCACCTCGACGGAGGTTGTCGAGATCATCGTGATCGTCGTCCTGCTGCTGGGTGCGTCCCAGTTTCTGCCCCTGATCTTCTGGGCCGTGACCGCCTATCAAATCCATCTGAGCAAGAATCCGCCGCCTTTGCCAGCCGACTGGGAATTCACGAGGGACTTCGGCGAATTCGCCCGGCCCTTCAACTGCGAAGATTCCGGGCAGGAGGAAAGGGATAGTGCTCCGGTTCGCGAATGAGGCTTCAGGAACTGGCGCCGGAGACCGGCGGCGGCGATGAGATGCCGCACGGCATGACGGTTTCACAATTCCCGCCGATCCGCTTAAAATCCGCTCCGATACAAGTGGGTGTCCGCGAAACCCCGGCAAATTTCGGAGGAAGGACAGATGCCGCTTCATTTCAACGATCTCGACGTGGTTTCCGAAGCGACAGGATTACGCTCGGCGCTGATCGTCGCCTGCAACATGTGTCCCGCTATTACGGTGGCCGTGAGAGAGGACAAGCCGTTCCTCCGGCTGTTCAGGAACTTCCTGAAATCGGCGCCTTTCGAACGTTACGTCGCCTGCCTTCGATCGCGTTTGCAGGAAAAGGGGATAAGAACGGACGTGTTCAGAAGTCCCATTCCCCATCAATGGTTCATGTGCATGTGGTCGGCGGGCCGCAGCCGGAAGCTGCGCGAGCGCGCGAAACAGTATGAGGGTATCGTCGTATTGGGCTGCGAATCCGCGACGCAGACGGTACGCGAGGCCGTCGAACCGGCCGAATGCCGGATAATCGAGGGCATGGAACTTACCGGCATCATGAACGCGAAGCTGAAGGTCACGCCGCCCTGCGACCTGTGCTTCGGGGACTGCAAGGTCGTTCCCGTTTCCGGGCCGAAGACGTAGGGTCAAAAGCACCGGGGCGGCCTAAGGCCGCCCCGGAAAGCTTCTCGACTGGGATTCCGCCCCGATTACGCCGGAATTTTGGCCCCCGCCCCGGCCTTCGTGGCCGCGGCGCGGCCGGCGTCGAAGGCCTTGGCGTTGAGCTCGGCCAGGGCCGGCTTGCGGGCCCGGAATCCCTCGACGATGATGTCCTTGAGCGTCTGCGGCGGGAACGGCAGATAGTCGGCGATGGCGCCGAGCATGATGGTGTTGATCAGCCGCATCTCGCCGAGTTCCTTGGCGATGGTGCCGGCGTCGAAGTCGAACACCTTGACCCCGGCCTTGCGCATCTCGCCGATCGGATCGTCGGGATAATTGAACAGGCCCATGTTCACCACCGGCGGCGGCTGGCGCAGGGTGTTGACCATGGCCACGCCGTCGGGGCGCAGATGGCCGCACCAGCGCAGGGCCTCGGCCGGCTCGAAGCCGACCAGGATGTCGGCCTCGCCCTCGGCGATGGCCGACGACATGACCTTGGCGCCGAACCGCAGGTGCGAGGTGACGACGCCGCCGCGCTGGGCCATGCCGGCGACCTCGGTCTTCTTGACGTCGAAGCCCAGCGACAGCGCCGCCTGGGCCAGGATTTCCGACGCCGTCATGACGCCCTGGCCACCCATGCCGGCGACCATGATGTTGGTGATCTTCGATTCCGTCTTGCTCATCGTCATGCTCCCGCGCCCGGACCGGCCGTCACCTGCTCCGCCAGCACGATGGCGCCAGGGCCGCAGGTCGAGGGGCACAGGCCGCAGCCGGTGCAGGCGGCGGTGTCGATGCGCACCCACTTGCGCAGGACTTCCTTGCCCTTGGGCGTGGTCTCGGTGCCGGTGCGTACCACCTGGATCGCCGGGCAGCCGACGTTGAGGCAGTTGGAGCAGCCGGTGCAGTCCTCCTCGACGACGCGGAAGGGCTTGTCCTTGCAGAAGCAGTCGATCAGCGTGCACGGCCGGTTGGTGATGATCACCGACGGCTCGGGCACCTCGATCTCCTGTTTGAGCGTCTTGTACAGGTTCGGCATGTTGCCGGGGTCGACCAGATGGATGCGCTCGGGCTTGACTCCGAAGGCCGCGACCAGCTTGACGAAGTCGACCCGCGGCGTGGCGTTGCCGCGAATGTCGGCGCCGGTGCCGGGATGATCCTGGCCGCCGGTCATGCCGGTAGCGCCGTTGTCCATCAGCAGCACCGTCACGTTGCCCTGCTCGTAGACGATGTTGAGCAGGCCCTGCATGCCCATGTGCAGGAAGGTCGAATCGCCGATGACGGCGACGATGCCCTTGTCCTTGTCGGCCTCGGACCGGCCCATGTCCATGCCCAGCGCCATGCCCATGGAGCCACCCATGCAGGTGCAGGTGTCGAGCGCGTTCCACGGATGACCGGCGCCCAGGGTATAGCAGCCGATGTCGCCGGCGATGTTGACCCGCTTCTTGAGCCGCGACAGGCAGTAGTAGACCGACAGGTGCGGGCAGCCGACGCACATGGTCGGCGGCCGCGGGAAGATTTCCGGCTTGAACGATTCGACCTGGTCCACCGGCTCGCCGAGGAACTTGTGCACCGCCGGACCGACCACATTGGGCATCAGCTCGTCGGTGGCCGGCAGCACGTCCTTGCCGTGGACATCGATACCGGCGGCCCGCAGTTCCTTCTCGACCAGCGGCTCGGTCTCCTCGGCGACGATTACCGCCTCTACCGTGCCGGCGAATTCGCGGATGCGCTCGATGGCCAAGGGGTAACCCAGACCCAGCTTGAACACTGGCGCGTCGGGGAAGGCCTCTTTCAGGTGCAGATAGGCCGGGCCCGAGGTGATGAAGCCGACGCGCCTGTCGGACCCCTCCTCGATGCGGTTGAGATCCGTGCCCTCGGCGAACTCGGCCAGCGCCGCATCACGGGCGAACTGGTCGCCGAGGCGGCGCTTGGCGACGGCCGGAACCAACACCCAGCGGCCGGGGTTCTTCTCGAAGCCGGTCGCCGGATGCTCGACCCGCTCGCCCACCGTGACCACGCTCTTGACGTGGCTGACCCGGGTGGTGACGCGGACGATAACCGGCGTCTGGAAGCGCTCGGAGATCTCGTAGGCCTGCTGGATCATCTCGTAGGCTTCCTGGGAATCGCAGGGTTCGAGGATCGGCAGATGCCCGAAACGGCCCCAGTAGCGGGAGTCCTGCTCGTTCTGCGAAGACGACAGGCCGACGTCATCGGCCACCGCGATGACCAGTCCGCCGGCGGTTCCGGCCAGGGTCTGCGACATCAGGGCGTCGGAGGCGACGTTGACGCCGACATGCTTCATGGCGCAGAAGGCGCGCGAACCGGATACGGCGGCGCCGATGGCGATTTCGAGCGACACCTTCTCGTTGACGGCCCAGTTGGCGCGGACGTCGGGATAGCGCGACAGGCTTTCCAGGATCTCGGTCGACGGCGTCCCCGGATAGGCGGCGGCGACGCGGACACCGGCCTCCCAGACGCCGCGCGCGACGGCATCGTTGCCGGACATCAGTTGCGGAGCGTTCCGCTTGGCTTCGGCAGCACGGCTCACAGGTGAGTTTCCCCCAAGCATTTTTGGTCAGAAAAGGCGCTTCCGACCCGGCGGAAGCGCCGCGTAGCGAACGGCGACAGAATACGCGATGTCCGGGTCCCTTGCAAAGAGCGGCCGGAGCAGGATTTGCAGCGTGGCCGGATTGCGGCGAATAGGCCTTTGATTCGCCGCATTTCTCGGGCAATCTCTCATAGTAGGAAACGTTAATAAACACCCTTGAGGGGGCGCCGATGGCCAACGATCCGGTATTTCCGCCGCTGACCGTGACCGACGCCGAGAACATCATCGAGGACCTTGAACGGGCGCTGCATGCCCATTACTCCTGGATCCGCCGGGTCCAGGCCACCTTGGTATGCCGCACCAAACCAACACCGGACGACATGGCCCAGGACGCCCATCTCCGGGACGATTTCGGCACCTGGTACCATCACGAGCGCAACGAGCACCTGCGTCACCACCCCGAATTCAAGGCCCTCGGCCGCAAGCACCGCGAACTGCATGTGGCGGCCCGCAATCTCATCCGCCTTGCCGCGAAAGGCGGCCGCGTGGCGCCGATGAGCTACCGCGCATTCCAGCGCCGTACCGACGAGTTTCGCGCCCGGATCGCGTCCATCCTCGGCGATGCCCGCGAGATGCTGCGCTATTCGGACCCGCTGACCGGCATCGCCACCCGTTTCGCCATGCTGCCTCGCCTTGACCAGGAGCGCGAGCGCGCCGGCCGTACCGGTGAGCAGAGCTCCATCGGCATGGTCGACCTCGACCATTTCAAGAAGATCAACGACACCTGGGGCCACAACGCCGGTGACATCGTGCTGCGCGAGGTCGCGCACTACCTGCTGAAGAACATCCGGCGGTACGATCAGGTCTGCCGTTACGGCGGCGAGGAATTCGTGATCCTGCTGCCCAGCACCGACCCCCGCAAGGCCAAGCGGGTGCTCGACCGTCTGCGGCGCGGGCTCAAGAGACGGCGCATCGACGTCGGCAACGGCGAGACCCTGTCGGTCAGCGCCTCCTTCGGCATCTCCGCCCTCGATCCGGAGGAACCGATCATGGCCTCCATCGACCACGCCGACCAGGCCATGTACCAGGCCAAACAGGCCGGCCGCAACCGCGTCCGCATCTGGCCCGGCGACGATCCGGGGAAATAGGGAAGAGAGCGGCGGGGCGGTGTCGACACACCGGGTTCAATTCCAGCCGTCATGGCCTTGCCCGTCACGGCCATCCACGACTTTGCTCACCGCCGCCTCCAACTCGTGGTCCGGGACAAGTCCGAGCATGACGCACGGGAAAACGCAAGCAACAGGATTGCGATAGGCCGGGGCTTACTTCCCGGCTTCCGCCTTCTCGGCGCGGGCCAGGGCGTCCTTGGCCTTTTCGGTTTCGCCCAGCACCTGGTAGGCGCGGGCCAGGCGCCGCCAGCCGGCGGCGTCGCCGGGTTCGTCCTCGAGACGCGCCGCCAGCCCCTCGACCATGCTGCGGATCATCTGCTGGCGTTCCTCGGGCGTCATCTCGGAGGCCGCCTTCATGTCCTCGTTGGAGGGTGCGGGCAAGGCGGCACCGGAGGGCGGCGCCATCGGAGCCTGCGGAGCCGGTGCAGTGACGACGGGTGCAGCCGGCGGCTCGGGCAAGCCGGGCGACGGTGTCATGGCGGCGACTTCGATGCCGTTCTCGGCGGCGACGACCCGGATCTGCCCCTGGACGTCGGCGGCCCAGGGTGCGTCGGGCGGCGACACGGCGAGCAGATCGAGCCATTCCTGCACCGCGCCCTTGGGATCACCCTGCTGCGCCTTGGCGACCCCGAGATAGAAGCGGGAGCGCGGCTCGGTCGGCGATTTGTCCACCGCCTCGCGGAACAGTTTCAGCGCCGTCTCGGGCACCTTGCCGCCCTCGCCCAGGATCAGGGCCTCCCCCATCTCCGAGAGCACCGCCGGATCGCGATCCGTCAGCTCGGCCGCCTTCCCGAAGGCGGAGGCGGCGTCGTTGTAGCGTTGCATGGTGCGGTAGGAACGGGCCAGCAGCAGCCAACCCTCGGGCCGGTTGGGGTCCTTCTCCATCTGCTCGGCGAGGCGCTCGGTCAGGCCGGCCATCTCGTGCTGCGCCTCCGCCTCAGCCATGGCCGGGGCACGATCGCCACGGGAAGCCAGCGGCATGTCCGGCGCCGACGGCGAGCCCGTGAGGGTATAGATGCCGAGCGAACCGGCCGGGATCAGGATCGCGATGGCGGTGATCACCGCGCCGCGCAGGGCCGGCGGCACCGGGCGTGCCGAGGCGGCAACGGCGGCATCGGCATCGGCGGCGGCCAGCATGCGGCGCTTGATTTCGGTGCGGGCGGCCTCGGCCTGATCCTCGGCGAGAATACCGCGTTCGACGTCACGCTCGACCTCGGCCAGTTGGTCGCGGTAGACGGCGAGGTCGTTGTCGGCGGCCAGCTCCGAGCGCCCGCCAAGCAGCAGGGTACGCAGCAGCGCGCCCAGCACTGCCGCGACGATGACAGCGGCGGCGATCCACAGCCCGATCACGATGCGTCCCCGTCGAGCAGGGATTTGAGCTTGCGGTCCTCGTCCTCGGTCAGCGGCGGCGGAGTCGGTGCGGCGGCGGTACGACGGCGGAAGAAGATGAAAAGCGCGATCAGGCCGGCACCGGCGATGGCCAGCGGCCCGAGCCAGAGAACATAGGTCGTTCCCTTGAACGGCGGATTGAGTAGCACGAAGTCGCCGTAGCGCGACACCACGTAGTCGACGACCTCCTGGTCCGAACTGCCGGCAGCCAGCCGCTCGCGCACCAGAACCCGCAGGTCGCGGGCGAGCTGGGCGTCGGAATCGTCGATCGACTCGTTCTGGCAGACCAGGCAACGCAGTTCCTTGCTGATCTCGCGCGCCCGCTCCTCGAGGATCGGGTCCTTCAGCATCTCCGACGGATTGACGGCCAGCGCCGGAGACGTCACGGCCAGGGATGTCATGATGAGGGCGAGCAGCGGCAAAAAGATTCTCATTGCCTGCGCAACTCCTCGATCAGGGGGAACAGGGTCTCGTCCCAGACCTGCTGGCTCAGCGGCCCGACATGCTTGTAGCGGATGACGCCGCGCTTATCGACCAGGAAGGTCTCGGGCGCCCCCGTCACCCCGAAGGCGATCGCCGCCTTGCTCTCGGGATCGTCGCCGACCAGGGTGTAGGGATCACCGAACCGGGCCAGCCAGGCCGGGCCGGCGGTGCGGTTCTCTTCGCGCCAGTCGATGCCGTGCAGCGGGATGAGGTTCCTCTTCTTGATCTCCATCAGGAACGGATGCTCGACGCGGCAGGCCACGCACCACGACCCGAAGACGTTGACCAGCGACACCTCGCCGAGCAGGTCGGCGTTGCTGAAGCCGCGCTCGCGGCCCTCGATGGGTGCGAGGTCGAAGGGCGGCACTTCCTGGTCGATCAGCACCGACGGCAGGACGCGCGGGTCCTTGGTCAGGCCGACGGCAAGGTAGCCGGCGAGAACCAGGAAGCCGAGCAGCGGGATGACGAACAGGAGGCGCTTGCCGGTCACCTCAAGACCCTCAGGCTTTCGCGGCGGCGGCGAGGCGCCGACGGCTGGGCGCGCCGACGCGATGACGGCGGTCGGACAGGCTGACCAGCCCGCCGACGATCATCAGCGCGATGCCGCCCCAGATCCACGGCACCAGCGGATTGAAGTAGAGCCGGGTGACGTATCCGCCGGCCTCGGCGTCCCCGATGACGGCATAGAGGTCGCCGAGGAATGTCGTGCGGATGGCGGCCTCGGTGGTCGGCCGGCCCTGCACCGGATAGACGCGCTTCTCGGGATGCAGCGAATACAGTTGCTTGCCGCCGGAACTGACCACGAAGCGGCCGCGCGTCGCCGTATAGTTGGGTCCGGCGACCGTCCGCGCCCCCTCGAAGGTGAAATCGTAGCCTGCGACCGCAACGGCATCGCCCGGCTTCATGACCTGGATCTTCTCGACCGTCCAGGCCGATGACCCGACAACCCCGGCAACCAGAACGGCGAGCCCGAAATGGGCCAAGGTCATGCCCCAGGTGGCGCGCGGCACACGGCGCAGGCGGCGCCCGCTCTCGGCCAGCGGCGCCCGGAACAGGCGCAGACGCTCGGCCAGTTCGGAGATCGCCCCGAGGCCGAGCCAGGCCGCCAGGGCCATCCCCGCGGCGGCGAAGACCGGGCCGTCGGTCATCAGCCACCAGGTACCGAGCGCGATGAGAAGGGCCAGCCCGAAGGCGACCTTGAGCCGTCCGACCGCACCCATCAGGTCGCCGCGCTTCCAGGCCAGGAACGGCCCGATGGCGAGCGCCACGATCAGCGGCACCATGATCGGCACGAAGACCGCGTTGAAGAAGGGCGGTCCGACCGAGACCTTGCTGCCGCCCATGGCGTCGAGGAACAGCGGATAGAGCGTTCCGAGCAGCACCACCGCCGTCGCCGTGGTCAGCAGCAGGTTGTTGAGCAGCAGCGCGCCCTCGCGCGACACCGGCGCGAACAGCCCGCCCGGAGTGAGCGACGGGCCGCGCCAAGCGAACAGCGCGAACGAACCGCCGACGGCGATCAGCAGCAGCACCAGGATGAAGACGCCGCGGGCCGGATCGACGGCAAAGGCATGCACCGAGGTCAGCACGCCGGAGCGCACCAGGAAGGTGCCGAGCAGGCTCAGCGAGAAGGCGACGATGGCCAGGAAGACGGTCCAGCCCTTGAGCGTTTCGCGCTTCTCGACGACGATCGCCGAATGCAGCAGCGCCGTCCCGGCCAACCACGGCATGAACGAGGCGTTCTCGACCGGGTCCCAGTACCACCAGCCGCCCCAGCCGAGCTCGTAATAGGCCCACCACGAGCCGAGCCCGATGCCGGCGGTCAGGAAGATCCAGGCGGCCAGCGTCCACGGTCGCACCCAGCGTGCCCAGGCGGCATCGACGCGGCCCTCGATGAGAGCGGCGATGGCGAAGGAATAGGCGATGGAGAAGCCGACATAGCCGAGATAGAGGAACGGCGGATGGAAGGCGAGGCCGGGGTCCTGCAGCAGCGGATTGAGGCCGCGGCCGTCGACCGGTGCCGGGATCAGCCGGGTGAACGGGTTCGAGGTGGCCAGGATGAACAGCAGGAAGCCGATGGCGATCAGCGCCTGGATCGAGAGCGTCCGCGCCCGCAGGCCGTCCGGCAGGTTGCGTCCGAACAGCGCCACCGCCGAGCCGAAGACGGCGAGGATCAGCACCCACAAAACCATCGAGCCTTCGTGGTTCCCCCAGACGCCGGAGATCTTGTAGAGCATCGGCTTGGCCGAATGCGAGTTGCTGGCCACGTTGAGGACCGAGAAGTCGGACACCACGTAGGCATAGGTCAGGCAGGAAAACGACAGCGCGACCAGCAGGAACTGCGCCACCGCCGCCGGCCGCGCCACCGCCATCCAGGCGGTATCGCCGCGGCTGGCGCCGATCATCGGCACCGTCGCCTGAACCAGGGCGACGAAGAAGGCGAGAACCAGCGCGAAATGGCCGAGTTCGACGATCATTGGGCCGTGCCGCCGGGCATCTGGCCCGCGTCCTGCAGTGCCTTCTCGACATGCTGCCACTGGCCCGATTCCTTGAGCGCGTCGGCAACCTCGGGCGGCATGTAGTTCTCGTCGTGCTTGGCCAGGACCTCGTCGGCCTTGAAAACGCCGTTGTGGAGAATCCCCTCGGCGACCACGCCCTGGCCCTCGCGGAACAGGTCGGGCAGCAGGCCGGTGTAGACCACCGGCACGGTCTCGGCGAGATCGGTGATGCGGAACTTCACCGTCTTGCCGCCGTCGGCCTTCGTAACGCTGCCCTCCTCGACCAGGCCGCCGAGCCGGATGCGGCGGTCGTCGCCCAGGTGTTTGGCCTGGATGTCGCTGGGACTGTAGAAGAAGACGATGTTCTCCTCGAAGGCGG
>NPIG01000671.1_pt1 | contig 12843 bp, 6 predicted proteins | sample 8637441 | NCBI WGS metagenome assembly NPIG01 (sample SAMN07420675, study PRJNA396082) | bioreactor metagenome | isolation source: sample BR6 brine-fed electro-methanogenic bioreactor BR | place: Japan: Kochi | collected 2016-06-14 | reverse complement strand
GTGAAGGCGAGGGCGAAGGCGACGACCCGCCCGCGGCGAACTTCACCCTGACCGACCTCGTGCGCGACAAGGAAGCCCTGTTGCCGTTGACCGACTGGGTGCCCCTGTTCCGCTTCTCCATGGGCTATGACCCCGAAGACCCGGCGCCGCGCATTCTGCGGGCCATGACCTACATGGTCGGACCCGACCCGCGCGACTATGACGACCTCGACTACAGCGTCATCAGCGGGCCGGACGTGACCGACCTGCTCGAATTCGGCCTCTTCTTCGAAACCGCAAGCGGCGACGACGACAACAACGGGCAGTTGGACGACTTCAACGACTACCTGTTGTACACTTGGGACAACACCGGCGACCCGCTCGCGCGGCTGCTCAGCGACAACCCCTACAGCGGCCTGGTCTATGAACTGGACTTCGTCGGCGATGGCACGCCGGATGACCCGGATTACCCCGTCGAGGCCGGACCCGAGACCGACAACGGGCTCGATGGATTCTCGTACATTCTCGCCGTGCGCACTTCGGCCACCTGGCGCAGCCAGCTCAGCATGCACGCCGAGGTCTTCTCCGCTGACATGATACTCACGACCACCGGTGTGTTCCCCGTCAATGCCGACGGCGACCCCCTCGACAGCTACTCGCCCAATTTCTATGACGATGAACAGTTCGAGCCCGAGACGGCCTACTCCTCGAGTTTCACCACGTGGGACGTCAGCGGCTCGGTCACGGGAGAGTATCAGGTCGGCTACTTCGACACGCGCAACCGGCCCTCCTACCTCTACACCCCTGTCTCCGAGTTGACGCGGCCCCGCTGGAGCCTGCCCGACACGCTGCTCGAAGTGTTCCCGGGCGAGTTCTTCCAGATTCGCGAACTGGTGGCCCTGGAAACCTGGCTGCCCGTCGTGGGCATCAATGTGCACTCCACGGAGAGTGTCCACAGCTATTTCGACGCCGACTATTCGGAAGGTTCTCTGTCTCAGTGGAAGGGCACGCCGCAGTTGCGCGAGGTCAATGTGGTGCTCACCGACATCGGCGGCGACCCCTTCGGCCCGCCCGGCAACGGCGGATTCAACCCGCGTGACGGACTCGACCCCATTGCCGATTCGCTGTGGGGAGCGCCTATCATCGCGGACACCGCACAGGCCACAGACGTTTCGTTTAACGGCATCTGGGTCTGGCACGACACCAACAACAACGGACTGTTCGACCCGCCCACTGCGAATGCCACCGGCGGAATCACGTTCAACGGCGACTTCCCGATGCTGCCCGAAAGCGTGTTCGTCACCTACAGCGACTATATGGATTTCGAAGACGATGTCGTCCTCGACAACATCAACACCACGGAAGACTGGCAGTACGTCGCGCTGCCCCCGGGCGGCGGCGACCCGTGGTGGCGAATCAAGCTCCACTTCTTCGGCGGACACCGCCGCGATGACGGCGAAATCTCCAATGTGGACAACGTGGCCGGCCATGTCGAAAAGGTTCCCGACAACCACATCGGCGGCGGCTTTGAATCAGCCAGCGATTACAGCAACGATTATTTCGTGGTCATTCGCACGGACAGCGGCTACCGCGATGTCTCGCTCGGCGCGCCCGACGGCACCGGCATTACCATGGGCGCCGACTTCAAGGCATTCATCGAGCCCCGGCGCTTCGACCCCGACAGCGGCCACTGGGAAGGCGGCATCTTCGTCGACAGCATGATCCCCGTCAAGCAGGTCCCCGACGAAGACGGCATCCTGTTCCAATGGCAGGATGACCCGAGGTGGGGGCCTGACGAGCCGTGGTGGCCCCAGCGCACCCTCAACTGGAACAACGCCAAGCCGTTCCGGGTCGGGCTCGATGTGCATGACCTTGTGCTCACCTACGCCTCCGATTCCAGTTACCGTTTCCTCACCGACCTCGTGATTGACGGCAACGCCTGCTTCGGTTACAGCGGCATCGGCATCGGCGCCTTGACCCTCTTCGACCGCTGGATGGACCCCTTCGGCCTCTTGCAGGCGCAGTTCGCCAATGGCCACACCGTGGGCACGCTGCAGTGGCGCATTTTCGGGCAGAACGTCTTCGGCTCCGAGTTGCTCGGCGTGTCCGCCTTGTTCAACATCGACGACACCGACGCCTACCGGCACTACCCCTATGAGACCGTCCCGTTCCGGCGCGTGCCCGAGAGCCAGGCGGAAGACCGGTCCGCGGCCTATCCCACGCCGCCGCTTGCCCCAACCTATCCCGAATACGATAACTGGCCGGCCGAAACGGAGCCCGGCGACCTTCCGCGGGTGACCGACTGGGACCTTGAGGACCGTGGCGCCCGCCTGCTCGCGCAGAAGGTCGACATCAACAGCCACCACACGCCGTTGCTCGGCGTCAACGTCATTGGCGCCAACGACCCGGTCGTCAACCAGGGCAGCGAGATGAGCCTAGCCAGCTTTACCGTCGCACTATGGGGCCCGGACTTCACGCCCGATGACCTGCTGGAACTCGACAGTGAAGGCCGCGCCTATGACTCCGGCGTACTCTTGTGGGAAGACGCTGACCAGAACGGCATCTTCCTCGTCGCGCAGCCCTTCGACACCTACTACTCCTCCGTTGAGGGTGACGTCACCACAACAACGACGGAAACCACCACCGATGAAACGAAGGCCGCCAAGCAGGCGGTGGACGTGGGCGCCTACGACATCCCGGTGCCCCTGCGCAACCTGGCCTGGGCCTCCGCGCCAGAACTCATCGACCTCAACGGCGATGGCGCGCCCGATGACCTGGACGGCGACGGCCTGGTGGACAGCAAGGACAAGGCCTGGGTGTTGACGTTCACCCCGCAGAACCTCTGGGACCTGCCGCACCAGGACGGACGTGAGTTCGAATTCAGCACCCCCATCGTGGGCTGCTCCCTCCTCGAACTCAAGTCCATGCTCGCCGATANNCGTCGAGATGCAGCAGCTGGCCGCGCAGAAGGCCCTCGACCCCGAGGTCATCCAGCCCGGCGACGACCTCTTCGTGACCGTGCGCACCAGCGACAAGACCCGCCGCTTCGAGAAACTGCGCGCCGTGGTCCCCGCGACCCTGCCCGAGCGGCCCGAAGGCCTGCGGAAAGCCGGCATCCAGTTCTTCCCGCAGGTCAACACCAGCGCCTCGGCGTTCACCAAGCGCAACCCGGAAGAAGACCCGACACAGGACTTCTGGGGCCACGACATGCTCGAAGTGAACGTGCCCGTCAAGGTGCTTGACCTCACGAGCGCGACCCAGTCCATCGAGATTGGCGGTCCCGCGCAGGCTGTCCTCGGCGTCGATATCTCCACGAACCGCACCGAGGCGACCCTGGCATCCGGCGCGTCCGGCACCGGCGCCAACCAGACCTTCACTGTGGCGACCGCCGCCTGGACCGAGGACCAGTTCGCCGGCCACTGGCTTATCGACTCCGCATACGAGAGCTTCGAGGTCACCGGCAATACCGCCAACAAGCTGCAGTTGCGCAGCGGCACCCCGGCCGACGGGCGCTGGCGCATCGTGCAGGATCCGACCTTCCTCGAGCAGGTCATCGTTGAGCTTTACAACGAGGGGCTCGAGAGCGAGTTCAATCCCGTCCTCGACTTCCTGCCGCTCGACATCGACCAGGAATTGAGCGGCATCGCCCTGTATCGCGACAACGACAGCACCACCGAGGGCCGGAACGGACGCTTCGACCCCGGCATTGACATCCCGGTGCGGCTCGACGCCGCCCCGCAGTTCATCGGCCAGACCGCCGAGGAAATGCAGGTCAAGTTCGTGTTCAGTTCGCCGGGCACCGATGATGTGCCGTTCCCGCTCGAGGATCAGCCGCGCAACCGCCAGTGGGTGCCCGACACCTTCGGCGCCCGCGCGACCGACGAATTCGCCGGCAGCGACTTCTTCATCGTCGTGCGGCCGTCACACCAGATGACCGACCGCGACAGCTTCCGCATCGGCATCGTCGGATGGGGGCCGAACACGCCCACCGAGCCGGACCCGGACACCTGGGCCACGCTCGACTCCGAGGAGCGCAACGCCTTCAGCAAGTTCCAGGAGTTCCCCTGGTCCAGCCGCGCACTCGGATTTATCACTTTCTTCGATGAGCCCGACACCCGCTACTTCATGATCGACGGCACGGCCGGGCAACAGCCCGACACCAGTGGCTTCAACTGGGTGCGCAGCAACACGCAAGTGAAACGGCGCACCGGCACCATCGAGGCGCGGGAGCGCGCCATATCGCCCGTCTCCGTGGTCATCGATTCTGCAAGCGTGAGCGAGTTGCCGTCGCAGACCCTGCCGGGGCAGCAGTTCAGCATTNNTCCGACCGTCGTCCTTTCCGGCTATACGGTCGAGGTTGACCAGGCCACGGATACAACCGTCAGCATCTCGATCAGCACCACGCCCGAGGTGACGCCGCAAGAGCCGTTGGTGCTCATTGTGCGCAACCCTGACACCGGTCAAGAGGCCACGCGCTCCGACCTGTTCACACTCACGGCGGGCACCAGCGACGAGAGCCCGAGCATCGCTTCGGTCAGCCCCGCAAAGGGTGACCAGAACGTGTTCCCCGTCAAGGTGCTGGGCACCGGTTTCGCGGACCGCGATAGCGTCGAGGTCCTGTTCGGCCGCACGCTCATGCCGGTGCTTGGGGTCAACGCTGCCGGGACCAGCATCTCCGTGGGATTCCCGGCAAGCGGCCTGCCCGACGCAGGCCTGCTCGATGTGGCGGTGCGCAACGTCGAAAAGGGAACCCAGGACATTCTCGTCGACGGTTTTGAATACATCAGTGACGCCCAACGCGCGAAATTCGCCGGCTGGCTCGGCTGCGCGCCGCAAAACGCGGCCGCCGGGTCCCTGCTGGGCGACGCGCTGGTGGCCCTGTTCATGGCGGTAGTGCTCGGCCTGGCCGCGCGCAAGGCGCGCCGGTCGCCGGCCGCCAAAGAGTAGCGATTGAGGTTCGGGGCCGGGGTGGCCGTGCCGCCGCGCCGGACCGGGTGACATATCGTGCTGCGTTGCGACTGCCCCAAGGCGGCGCGGCGGACCACAGCAAGAGAGGAAGCGATACGTGAGTGCGAGCCTGCGACGTATAGCCATGGTGGCCGTCATTGCGGCCATAGTGTTCGGCGCGACGCCCGGCGCCCAGGCCTATTTCCCGCTTGGGGGCTTCGACGAGTTCGGCGTGCTGCGCTATGTCCGCTGGCCTTTGGGCGAGTTTGACACGAACAACGATGGCCGGGTCACGATCGGCGAGGGCCTCGAGGTCTTCTATGAAGGCGGGCCGAGCGGCTACACCGAGGAAGAACAGGATATCCTCGACGAGGCATTCCAGGTCTGGTCCGAAGTGCCCACGTCCTACGCCGCCTTCCGCGTCGGCGGCGTTATTCAGGACCCCCTGCTGACCGCCATCGAGACCGACTTCCGCATCACCATGGCCCTTCAGATACCGCTCGCCGAGGGCGAGTCGGTTGTCGCCGACCCGGCGGACGTCATCGTCGGCGAGGTGACCTTCCCCGTGCTCGGCGCCACCTTCATTGAATACACCATCGAAGACGTCGAACTCGAACTGGCCGGCGAAGCATACGTCGTGTCGGCCGGCACCATTATCGACTGCGACATCATTATCGACGCCACCAGCGTCCGTCTGCAGGAAGGGCAGTCGGAGCCGCTTGTGGACCTCAAGGGCGTCATGGTCCACGAAATCGGGCACCTGCTCGGCCTCGGCCACACACCACTCAACAACCTGCGGCCCGAAGTGGAACAGGACGAATTCCAGGTCGAAACCTACGCCCGCCTCGTGGAAACGCCCGTGCTCTGGAAGACCGGCGCCGACGGCGAGGCCCGCAACATCGGCGTCACGCCGACCATGTTCCCCATCTACTTCGAAGTCGAAACCGAAAGCGGCGAGCGCGCAGACGGCGCCAACGACCTCGCCCCCGACGATATCTCCGGCGTGTCCTTCCTCTATCCGAGGGGCACCCAATCCAACTTCTTCGGCATTCGGCACGAGGCGCGGTCGTATACGCGCCCCGGCACCGGCCTGCCTTCCGCGCCGCTTCCCGGCGGCCATGTGGTCGCCTGGGCAGACGTCGACGACGACCCCATCACCCCGCGTGTGCCCGTCTTCAGCACCATGACCGGACTCTATGAACTGGCCACCAACCTGCAGTTGCAGGGCTGGTTCGAGTTGCGCGGCATATGGAAGCAGTTCGAAGTGCCCGGCATGACCGATGTTTTCTTCACCCCCACCTACACCATGACGCTGAATCCACTCAATTACACCGGATTCGACCGCCAGGCGCCCCCGGTAGCCGCCCCCGAGGAATTCGATTCCATTCAGGGGCCCCAGACCTTCGGCGTTGTGACCCGTCCGGCAGACCAGTACATCAACGCCTATCCCTCCGAGGTGTTCCACGAGGTCGAGAACATCATCGATGTCAGCAAGAAGGACGCCGGCACACCGCTCAAGTGGGAATTCTCGCGCAACACGGTCGTCAGTGACGACACCGGCCGCACCATTCCCACCATGCTGCCGCGCAATCTGCCCATGTTCGGCGACCCCAACGACGTCTGTCCGCTCAACGTGACCTCGACGCAGATTGTCGTCACCGACGGCGACGACGAAGAGGGCGACGAGGGCGACGAGGGCACAACCGAGGGCGAGACCACCGGCACGGAAGGCGAGGCGAAATCGGGCTTCCTGGGCGCCGTGGCGGGCGGCGGCGGCTCCAACATGAGCGGGCCGGACAAGCTGCGCGCGCTGCGTGACGGCGTGTTGCTGCGCTCCGCCGCGGGCACCGCATTTGTCGACCTGTACTATCGCGCGGCGCCGGTCCTGGCGCGTTACCTGCTGGACCACGAACTTGCGTTCCGCCTTTTCCGGCGGGGCGCCAACCTCATGTACTGGATTATGGACCACTTCACACAACTGCTTGTTCTGGTGGCGGCGTGCCTCGGCGCGCTGTGGGTGCTCAGGCTCCGGCGCGCGCGCGGCGCCGCGGCGGGGCTGCTGTTGCTGGGCCTGGTGCTGTCCGCCGGCGCGGCGCACGGTGCGCTCGCCTATATCGAAACGGAGGACATGATTCCCGGCAACGAGATCGTCGTCGGCACCGTCACGTCCGCCGAAGGCCGGCTGACCGCCGACAACCGCATCTACACCGATGTGGTGGTCGAGGTCGACGAGGTTGTTCAGGGCACGCTCAACGAGAACACCAGCTACAGTTTCACCGTCATCGGCGGCCGCGCCGAACGCCGAATGCTCAAGGTCACCGACCTGCCGAGTTTCACGGTTGGCGAAGATGTGTGGCTGTACCTGCGCAATGTGCCCGGCCAGGGACTGAAGATCTACGGCGGGCTCTACGGCAAACTCAACGTCGTGACCGGCGATGACGGCAAGAAATACGTGGTCGCCAAGTCCGAGCCCGCGCAACGCCTGCTCGAACAGGACAAAAAGTCTATCGCTTCCGGCAAGGCCAGCTCGGACGCGCCCGCCCAGAACGATGAGACGTCCGGGGCAGATGCACAAGAAGACGACGCAAAGGCCGGCGCCCCGGGTGTCCCGCTGAACGAATACGTGGCCTACATCCGGGAACTGGCCCGGGAGAAAGCGGCGCGCAAGTAGCCGCGGACTCCCCGGACCGAAACTCGGTCCGGCGTCCGGGAGGACGGTGTGCCGGAAGCCGGTCGCCGGGCGGTCACTCCTGCGCCGATGCTTCTTCCATCGTTCTGTCGCTTGCCCTCTTTGGCGCGCAGTCCAACCTTTCTTTCGGTTTGCGACTGTCCCATGCTGCACAAGCCATCATAATGCCTTGTCTGTGCTTGGCTTAGAAAAGCGATTCCATCCGCCGGGCGATGCGCGGGAAACGGGTGCGGGCCGCAGCGTGTTTTGCGTTGCAGTCAATCGATGGGATACACTAACCTGCCTTTCGCATCGGCGGTGAAGCAGGCCTCGGTTCTGTCAACCGCGGCTGTTGCGAGGGCGTTGTATCAGCAATTCGAAACCTGTTGAAGACGCTGGAGTTGGGGACCAACCCGCATGTTTCACCCTCGGCGGGGCCGCAAGGGGAAACATGTCGCGACGAAGTGATATCAGCATTCGAATTGATGCGCATAAGCATGAATCCGCCACCGTGCGGTCAGCCGTGCCAACGCGGCAACGAAAGGCATAGATGGTTCGAGGGCTTGTGATACGCCAGGTTTTCATCGCGCTCGATGTCGCGCTCGCTCTGTTAATCGTGGCGACCGGCGCCGTGGTTGTCTCCGGGCTCGTGGCACCGCCCGAATCCGTTTCGGCCAGTCCCACCGATGACGACAGGGCCATGGGCGAAGTGACAAGCCTCTTGACCGAAGTCGATTCCCGCCAGGCCTATGACGTGATTCTGGATTCCGGCCTCTTTGGCGAAGCGGGCGCGTGGGACCCCGAGGCCGCCCCGCCCCCGCCGCCGGAACCCGAAGTCGACCCCGATGTGCTGGACACCGAACTGAATCTCAGCCTCACCGGCACCATCGCGCTCGAGCCCACCAACCCGTTTTCGGTCGCCTTCATCGAGAATCTCGACCAGCGCGGCAGCGTGGCCCCCTATCGCATCGAAGAAGAAGTCGTGCAGAAAGTGAAGCTCCTCGAAGTCTATCCGCGAGAGGTCATCCTGCTCAACGAACGAAACACACCCGCCACCAAGGAACGGCTGCGCATGGACGAAGAAGGGGAGGGGGAGCAGCAGCGCCGCCCGCAGCCCCAGCCGCAGGTGGTCGCCCGCGCTTCCGGCACCGAGAACATCGAGTTGAACCGGCAGGAGTTCATCCGCGAACTCTACGTAAACTATGCCGACCTCGTGACCAAGGTGCAGCCCGAAATGGTCCGCGACGCCAGCGGAAAAGTCATCGGCGTCACCGCAAACAACATCAGCGAAGTGCCGCTGGCGAAAAAGCTGGGCCTGGGCGACGGAGACGTGCTTCAGACCGTCAACAACGAGGCCATCGACAGCGAACAGAAGATTCTCGAGATGGTGCAGAAGTACCGGAATGCGAATACATTCCGCATTGGCATAATGCGCGAAGGCAAACCGAAAGTCATCACCTACCGGCTCAACTGAGGCCTTGTCGGGAGTGGGCGCATCTTTGCCGGCCGGGACGCGCTGCCGCCATGGTGGAAGGCGCCTCGCCGCATCGTGCACAATGCGGGCGCAGAAGGGCATGCATGGAATCTTGGCCGGCCGCTTGGGATGCTGTTGTCCGGCCCCGATGTATCGCCGTGGAAGAGACGGAGACTCGAGCATGGCGCCGCCGCCCCGGCGGAGTCGGCCATGACCATAACCTGGAAGGGACGGCCGTGCGTAGGTTACAGCAAGTATGCTTAGTGGCGGTATGCCTGGCAATGGTTTTCGGAGCGCCGCGCGCGTGGGCGCAGGACGAGCCCGTTGCGGAGGGCGAGGGCTACGTGGAAGAGGGCGCTGTTGACGCCGAAGAGATTCAGGCGGAAGGCGCCGTCGACGTCGAAGAGGCCGCCGTCGAAGAGCAGCTGCAAACTGACGTGGAGGAGGGCGCCTACGACGAGCCCGCCGAAGAGCTGGTGCAGGAAATGCCCGCGCCGGTACGCCCCCCCGTCCGGCCTGTTCGCGGAGGAACAACCGCCCCGCAGGTGCAGCGCCGGCCCGTGCGCGCCACGCCCCCGCCGCCCCGGCCGTTGCGCAGGCCCACCCAGGTGCGCACGAAACAGCAGCAGGCTGCCGACGAAGAAGCCGAACGCAACGGGTCCACGCCCGATGAACCCGTGGCCTTCGATTTCCGCGAAGTCCCGCTCTACGATGTCATCGAGACCATTTCCAGGCTGACCGGCCGCAACTTCGACGTCGACCCCAACATCGGCGCAACCACCGTCACCGTCATCACCCACGACAAAATCCCGCCCGAAATGGCCTTCGAAGTGCTTGCGTCCATCCTCGCCACCCGCGGATTCTCCATGGTGGAAACCCTCGAAGGCCATCTGGTCAAGATCATCAGCACGCCCGACGCCATCGACTCCGAAAAGCCCCCCTTGAAGACCGGGCTCGAAAAGCCCCTCGAAGGGTATGACAACTACGCGACCCATATTGTGCCGATTCAGTACGCCGACGCGGCCGAACTGCAGAGCGCCCTGCAACTGCTCGGCTCCCAGAGTTCTCGGGTCGACACGTACGCGCCCACCAACACCCTCATCATTACCGACACCGCCGATGGGCTGCGGCGCATGTTCACCTTCCTAGAGATGGCCGACGTGCCCGGATTCGACACCGTCATCGAAATATTCACCCTTGAGTACACCCGCGCCGAGGTCATCTCGCAGCAGCTGGAACAGGTCCTGCTCGACGAGGCCGGCGGCCCCGCGCCCCAGGGCATTCAGCGGCCCCAGCCGACCCGGCCCACGCGCCCGACCACGCGCCCCGTGCCCGGCGCACTCACGCAGCAGGTCATCGGCTCGCGCGAAGAGACCTTGCGCATGGTGCCCGACGAGCGCCTCAACGCGCTCATTGTCGTCGCCAACGAGGGCATGATGGAGCGCGTCCGCGACCTCATCGTCCGGCTCGACACGCCCACGCCCTACGAGGCGAACAATCTGCACATCTATGAACTGCTCAACGCCGACGCCGAGCAGGTCGAGCAGGCGCTGCAGCCCCTCATCGGCACGCAGCCGCGCCAGGCGGCCGCAAAAGGGGGAGGCGCCGCCGCGGCCGGCCCGGCGGGAGAGGTGCAGCCCTTCGAGCAGAAGATTCAGGTCACCCGGTACGACCAGACCAACGCGCTGCTGGTCGTCGCCTCCCCGCAGGACTACAAACTGCTCGAGGCCTTTATCGCGCGCCTCGACGTGCCGCAGCGCCAGGTCTTGGTCGAGGCCGTTGGCATGGATGTCACCGTCTCCGAGAACTTCGGGGTTACCGTCGATGCGGCCGGCCTGTCCGGCAATGACGGCTTCGGCATGACCCTCACCAACAATCTGATCACCATAGCGGAAGCTTTGCAGCCGGCGGCGGACGCCGCGAACGCCATTGCCGCCGGCCCGCAGTATGCCGGCGCCCTGCTCGGGCTGGGCACCGCCGGCACTTTCACCGCCGGCATCTTCGACGAGATTACCCTCGAACTCGCCGGCCAGGAATACGAGATTCCCTTCGTGCCGATCCTGTTCCAGGCCATCGAGAGCCTCACCGACACCGAGGTGCTGTCCCAGCCCAGTCTCGTCACGGTCGACAATGAAGAAGCGTCGATCGTGGTCGGCCAGGAAGTGCCCTTCATTACCAGCACCGCCAGCCCGCAGCGCAGCGCCACCGGCGACGTGGTCACCGGCACCTACGGCGGCTACACGCGCGTGCAGCGCGAGGAGGTCGGCGTCAAGCTCAATGTGACCCCCCAGATCAGCGAGGGCGACAACGTGCTGCTCGACATGAAGGTCGAGGTCTCCGACGTCGCCAATGACAGCGTGGGCAGCGTTGATATTCTGGGGCCCACCACCAACAAGTCGCTGGTGGAAAACCGTGTGCTCGTCCATGACGGCTCCACCGCTGTGCTGGCCGGCCTCATTCGCGACATCGCCGACCGGAGCCGCCGGCAGACCCCCTTGCTGGGCGACTTGCCCGCCGTGGGCTGGCTCTTCCGAAAAAAGGGCACCAACCGCGACAAGCGAAACATGGTCGTCCTGGTGACGCCCCACATCGTTAAAGAAAAGGCGGACCTCGAGCGGGCGACCCAATACAAGCTCGATGAATACCGCGACGCCAATGTGGAAGAGCTCTTCCGGCAGGGGTTTTTCAAGGAAGTATTCAAGAAGCATGAACGGCGCAAGTCGTTTCGGCCGACTTTGGAGCGCACAGAAGCGCTTACGGGCCGCCGCGGCCCCAAGTTCAACAAGGGCGACATTGAGAGATAACCGGGTATGATGACGAGCAGCGGTNNTGAAGAACGGTTTCGTGCACCAGGAACAGGTCAACGAGGCCCTCGAACTGCAGAAGCTCCGGCCCAAGCGCGTTGGCGAAATTCTGCTGGACCTCGGCTATTGCGAAGATGAGCACGTGCTGCAGGGGTTGAGCGAGCAGTTCAACATCCCCTTCGAGGCTGACCTCAAGGACCAGGTCGACCCCGCGTTGACCACGCGCGTGCCCATCAATTTCATCCGCGAATACCGCATGGTCCCCTACAAGCAGAACGGGCAGGCCTACTACGTCGCCATCAACGACCCGGTTAACCTGCTCCCCCTCGATGACCTGCGCCTGCTGCTCGACGGGCCCGTGCTACCCGTGATTTGCCGGAACAGTGAAATCCAGCACGTCATCGACACCTATTTCGAGCAGCAGGGCGAAAATGCCGCCGACATGATCGGCAGTATCACGATGTCGGACGAAAACGAGGCAGAGGTACACACCCTCGACCACATCGAGTCGGAACGCGACCTGCTCGACCTCGCCAATGAAGCGCCCATCATCAAGCTCATCAACCTCATCATCACCGGCGCCGTGAAAGAGCGCGCCTCCGACATCCACCTCGAGCCTTTCGAGAAAGAGATGCGCGTGCGCTACCGCATCGACGGCGTGCTCTACGAGAAATTCACCGTGCCCCGGTCGCAGCAGGCCGCCGTGGTCTCGCGCGTTAAAATCATGGCCAATCTCAACATCGCCGAGCACCGACTCCCGCAGGATGGCCGCATCAAGATTCGCCTGAGCGGCAAGGAAATTGACATCCGCGTATCGGTCATCCCCATTGCCCACGGCGAACGCGTGGTCATGCGCATCCTCGAAAAGGGCAATTTCCTGTTCAGCCTCGAGCAATTGGGCATGGACAAGCGCGACCACCAGTTGATGGACCGTCTGATCACGAATTCACACGGCATCATCCTGGTCACCG
>NPIG01001382.1_pt1 | contig 12872 bp, 12 predicted proteins | sample 8637441 | NCBI WGS metagenome assembly NPIG01 (sample SAMN07420675, study PRJNA396082) | bioreactor metagenome | isolation source: sample BR6 brine-fed electro-methanogenic bioreactor BR | place: Japan: Kochi | collected 2016-06-14 | reverse complement strand
TGAAGAACCTGGCCAACCAGACCAGCCGGGCGACCGAGGAGATCGAGGGGCAGATCACCGGAATCCAGGCGGCGACGACCGAAGCGGTCCGCGCCATCCAGGATATCCAGCAGACGATCAACAACATTCACGAGATCACCGGCGGGATCGCCGCGGCGGTCGAGGAGCAGAGCGCCGCGACCCGCGAGATCGCGCACAACATCTCGCAGACCTCGGCGGCCGCGCAGGACGTGTCGAGCAACATCGCCGTGGTGATGAGCGCGGCCAAGCAGACGCACGCCGAGGCCAATCAGGTGTTCAGCGCCTCGCACGCGGTCAACGAGGAGACGGCCGACCTGCGCCAGAAAACGGTGACGTTCCTGAGCGGCGTCAACGACGCCTGACCGATATCGCTTGGGGAGGCGTGCGGAGATCCGGCCGCCGCCCGGGGGCCGTCGCCCCGCCATGGCCGGGGGAACCGGCCGTCGCGGCGGGGCGAACGATCAAAGGGCCGTTGTCGGCTTCAGTTGCTGACGATCTTCCAGGAACCGTCCGGCTGCTGGCACGCCGTGCCGTATCCCTGCTCTTCCTTGCCGCCGACGACGATCGTCGTCTGGAATTCACGGCAGGTCGCGCCGGTTGCGGTACTGGTGCCGGTGCGGACCGGAACCACCGAGCCGTGGTGACCGGTTTCCGGATTGTTCCAGGTGATGGTCTCGTTCCGGTCGAGAGCCGTTTCATGGGCCTGCGAGGCCTTCATGCGGTCGACCTCGTCCAGCTTGCTGCCGACGTTGGAGCCGACCATGGCGCCCAGAACCGCGCCGATTGCGGTCGCGGCGAGCTGGCCCTTGCCACTGCCGAACTGGGCGCCCGCGAGACCGCCGGCGGCGCCGCCGATCACGGTTCCGGCCGCCTGGTTCTGTCGGCCCTGCATATCGGCGCAGCCCGCCACCAGGATCAGGGCAAGGGCCGCGACAAAGAGATTTCGTAACGACATCAACTGTTAACCTCCAGTCTTTCGTGGTCCAGGACGCACCGTTGCAGCATCCCGCCTCTCGTGATGCACCTTTAGAATATAGGTTTGGAATTGGCACATTCGCCACAAATGTAATACACAAATACGGTAATTCTGTGGTGCCGTCGGAGAATCAGGGGCGGGTCGTCCCGAGATTTTGCCGGTATAATGTAACATTTCATGAGGTTGAACCAGCGTGACCGAAGATCCGATCGCCCTTTTCAAGGAATGGCTCGCCGAAGCCGAGAAGACCGAACTCAACGATCCCACCGCCGTTTCCGTGGCGACCGTGGGACCGGACGGCGTTCCTTCGGTCCGTATGGTCCTGCTCAAGGACGTGGACGAGCGCGGATTCGTCTTCTACACCAACCTGGGAAGCCGCAAGGCCCGGCAGATCGCCGAAACACCCGTGGCGGCGATGTGTTTCCATTGGAAATCCCTGCGCAAACAGGTCAATCTTGAGGGCGCGGTGACGCCGGTGAGCACGGAGGAGGCGGATGCCTATTTCGCGTCCCGTGCCCGCGGCAGCCAGATCGGTGCCTGGGCTTCCAAGCAGTCGCAAGCCCTGTCCGGTCGGTTCGAACTGGAAAAACGGGTCGCCCGGTTCACGGCGAAATTCAATGTGGGCAAGGTACCGAGGCCGGACTTCTGGTCCGGATTCCGCATCGCGCCCCGGCGGATCGAGTTCTGGGAGGACCGTCCTTTCCGCCTTCACGACCGGCTGGTGTTTCATAGAGAAGGGAACGGTTGGCGCACCGAGAAGCTGTTCCCCTAAAAGGTAGAGATGGTGGAAACTCCGCAAAGCGATACAGCCGCGCCGCCGTTGAGCGTGGAACGGGCCGGCCGTCTGATGAAGGCGGCGACCTTCGCGTCCGTTTCCGTGGCCGGCACCCTGGTCCTGGCCAAGATCCTGGCCTGGCTGGCGACCGACTCGGTCAGCCTGCTGTCGACCCTGGTGGATTCGGCGCTGGACGTCGGGGCCTCGGCGATCAGTTTCATCGCCGTGCGCCACGCCCTGCAACCGGCCGACCACGAGCACCGGTTCGGCCACGGCAAGGCGGAATCGCTGGCCGGGTTGTCGGAAGCGGGCTTCGTCATGGGCTCGGCGATCTTTGTCGTGGCCCAGGCCGTCAACCGCCTGATCTTCCCGCGCGAACTGGCCAATACGGAAGTCGGTTATATCGTGATGGGGCTGGGCATGGCGCTCAGCCTGGGGCTGGTGCTGTTCCAGAAGTATGTCGTGCGCAAGACCGGCTCGGTGGCGATCGGCGCGGAATCCCTGAACTACCAGAACGACATCCTGGTCAACGGCAGCGTCATGATTTCGCTGCTGGTCACCACGCAGTTCGGCTGGTGGGCCGCCGACCCGTTGTTCGCCATCGGCATCGCCCTGTTCATCGCGTACGGCGCCTGGCGGATCGGCCGACAGGCCCTGGACATCCTGATGGACCGGGAACTGCCGGATTCCGATCGGATCCGGATTCGCGAACTGGTTCTCGGGTGCGAGGGCGTCCTCGGCGTGCACGACCTGCGGACGCGTTCCTCCGGTCCCAGCGTGTTCATTCAGCTGCATCTGGAATTGGACGACCACCTGCCGCTCAAGCAGGCTCACGATCTCGTCGAGGACGCCGAGCGGGTGGTCGAGGCGGCGTTCCCCAATGCGGAGGTGCTGATCCACCCCGATCCGACCGCCGTGGTCCCGACCGAACTGAGCGTGAAGCGGGAATCGCCCTAGGTCTACAGAACCTTGTGGTCGGCCACCGGGATGCGGGCCCGTACCGTCCGCACGTAGTCGGCGGAAAGGCGCGCGGTGACGAAGCCTTCCCCTTCGGGAATGCGGGCGATCACCTGCCCCCACGGGTCGACGACCATCGAATGGCCGTAGCTCGATCCCTTGCCGTTGGGGTAGGGGCCCCACTGGGCCGGGGCGACGATGTAGGTCTCGGTCTCGATGGCCCGCGCCCGCAGCAGAACTTCCCAGTGGTCCTTGCCGGTCATCAGGGTGAAGGCCGACGGCACCATGATGATGTCGCATCCGGCTTTGGCCAGCGCCTGATAGAGTTCCGGGAACCGCAGGTCGTAGCAGACGGTGCAGCCGATCCGCAGGCCGCCCGCCGCGTAGGAAACGACATCCTTGCCGCGTGAGAAGACCGCGGATTCCTTGTATTCGCGGCCGTCCGGGGTGGTGACGTCGAACAGGTGGATCTTGCGGTAGCGGGCCAGTTACCCGCCGTCCGGGCCGAAGGCGACGGTGGTGTTGAAATAGTCCTCGCCCGCCTTTTCGATGTAGCTTCCGCCGTGGACGGTGATCCCGTGTTTGACCGCCAGTCCGCGCAGGAATTCGTAGGTTTCGCCGCCGGGGATCGCTTCCGCCGCCTCGCGCCGGCCCTGGCTGGTCATCCCGTGATAGGCGAACATCTCGGGAAGGACGACGACGGCCGGATTGTCGGCGGCAACGGCCGAGTCGATCAAAGCCGCCGCACGAGCATGATTGGCGGCCTTGTCGGCATCGGCGTTCATCTGGATCAGGGAAACCCTCATACCGGTTGTGCTCCTGTTTCTTGACGACCTACTCTATCCCGCCGCGCATCCGCGTGGCGGGCGGGAGAGGTATGAGGAGTCTTAGCGTGTTTCCTGTCTCCTTCTCAAGCCGGGTCTGCGGAAATCAGGAAAACGCCTGACCGGGGCGCAGGCCCATCTTCTTAAGGATAAGGGCCAGTGGGCAGAAGCCGGTAAAGGCGGCCTGGAACAGGTTGGCGCCGACGAATGCGTTCAACCACAGCCAGTTCTGATGGTGGACAATGGAAAGACCAAGGCTTGCCAAAACGACAAAACCGGCGAAAGCTAGTACGACACGATCGATCGACATGATTTCCTCCAAGCGCTCGTGTTGAAATGTGGGTCAGCGGCGCTAAATATATAAGTGATTGCTAAATTAGCAACACCTAATATAATGCCGCCCGCATCAGGGGAGCGTTCGAGCTAAGGGGCCGTGCCATGACACGTGTTTCGTATTTCCGTTCATTTATTCCTTTATCCCTCGTGGCCGTATTCCTGACGTCCCTCGTGGCGCCGGCTGCGGCACAGGAGGAATTTTCCGTCGAGCTCAAGACGGTCGAAGACCTGAAGGCTGTCTTTGCCACCGTCGAGAGCATCGATTCCGCGGCCGCAAAAACCCGCATCGGCGGCACCATCACCAAACTGGATGTGGATGAGGGGACGAGCGTTCGCAAGGGGGATCGGATCGCCCTGGTCGAGGATCCCAAAATCGGCTCTCAAATCCAGGCCTTGTCGGCCCGTATCCAGTCCCTGGAAGCGCAGCGGTCGTTGGCCCAGACCGAGCTCGACCGGTTCGTCAAGTTGCGCCAGTCCGGCACCATCAGCCAGGCGCGCCTCGATCAGGCCCAGACCAATCTGGACGTTGCCGAGCGGCAACTGGCGGCGATGAAGGCCGAGCGCAACGTGATCGCGCAGCAGCGCAGCGAAGGCGCGGTGCTGGCCCCGGCCGACGGCCGCGTGCTCAAGGTCCAGGTCACGGCGGGGACCAACGTCCAGCCGGGCGAGGTCGTCGCGACCCTGGCGGCGGATGCCTACATCCTGCGCATGCAGCTGCCGGAGCGGCATGCCCGATTCATCGGCGAGGGCGATACGGTCAAGATCGGCGAACGGGGACTGGCCGCCACTTCGGTTGGTGCCGGCAAGGAGATGCGCTCCGGCACGATCCGGCAGGTCTATCCCGAACTGCAGCAGGGTCGGGTGGTTGCCGACGTCGAGGTCCAGGGTCTCGGCAACTATTTCGTGGGCGAACGGGTTTCCGTCTTCGTGTCGACGGGCGAGCGGCAGGTCTTCGTCGTTCCCGGCGGCTATCTGTTCCAGCGCTACGGCGTGACTTACGCCAAGGTCAAGGATCTTGGAGAAACCGTGGTCCAGACCGGACGGCACCTGGACGGCGACGTGGAAGTGCTTTCGGGCCTTAGAAGCGGCGACGTTCTGGTCAAGCCGGAGGCCTGATCATGAAGTTGGGTATTTCCGGGTTTCTGACCCAGACGTTCATTCGCTCGCCGCTGACGCCGCTGCTTCTGCTGGCGTCGCTGGCGTTGGGGACCATGGCCCTGATGCTCCTGCCGCGGGAGGAAGAGCCGCAGATCAGCGTGCCGATGGTCGATGTGCTGGTACGGGCCGACGGTCTGAAGGCCGAGGACGCCGTCGAACTGGTGACCAAGCCGCTCGAGGACATCGTCAAGGGAATCGATGCCGTCGAGCATGTCTATTCGCAGACCGAGGACGACGGGGTCATGGTGACCGCGCGCTTTTACGTCGGCACCGACGAGGACCGGGCGATCCAGCGGGTCCATGAGGAGATCCTCGCCAACATCAAACAGCTTCCGCTGGGAATCCCGGAACCGCTGATCGTCGGCCGCGGCATCAACGACGTGCCGATCGTGACTTTGACGCTGTCGCCGAAGCACGACGTGGCGGGGCGATGGAGCGACAACGCGCTCTACGATATCGCCGAGGAACTGCTGCACGAAATCATCAAGATCGAGGATGTCGGCCTGACCTTCATTGTCGGTGGCCGGCCCGATCAGATCCGCGTCGAGCCCGATCCGGAACGGCTGTCGCTCTACGGCGTGACCCTGAACCAGCTTGTCGACAAGGTCCGCAACGCCAACCGCTCCTTCGTGGTCGGCCGGATGCGCCAGAACGACCGCTCGGTTCCGGTAGTCGCCGGCCAAACCCTGCAGGGGGTTCCCGACATCGGCCTGCTGCTGATCACCACCCGAGACGGCCGGCCGGTCTACGTCAAGGACATCGCCGACATCGTGGTCGGCGCGAAGCCGGAGGAACATCAGGTCTGGCACATGGTCAAGGATGCCGACGGCAATCTCGCCGAACGGCCAGCCGTGACCCTGGCCATCGCCAAGCGCAAGGGAGCCAACGCCGTCGTCGTCGCCGACAAGATCCTCGAGCGGCTGGAACTGGTCCGCGGCGAGGTGATCCCCGTCGATGTCGACGTGACCACGACCCGCAACTACGGCGAGACAGCCAGCGAGAAGGCCGACGAGCTGCTGTTCCACCTCGGCCTGGCGACGGTTTCCATCGTCCTGCTGATCACTTTCGTGCTTGGCTGGCGGGAAGGGATGGTGGTGCTGGTGGTGATTCCGACGACCATCCTGCTCACCCTGTTCGCGTCGTGGCTGATGGGCTACACCATCAACCGGGTCAGTCTGTTCGCGCTGATCTTCTCCATCGGTATCCTCGTCGACGACGCCATCGTCGTGGTCGAGAACATCGCTAGGCACTGGCGCATGAAGGACGGGCGGGGAGCGATGCGTGCGGCCATCGAGGGGGTCGCCGAAGTCGGCAACCCGACCATCATCGCGACTCTGACCATCGTCGTGGCGCTGCTGCCGATGATGTTCGTGTCCGGGCTGATGGGCCCCTATATGAGCCCGATTCCGGCGAATGCGTCCGCGGCGATGATCTTCTCGTTCTTCGTCGCGGTCATCATGACGCCGTGGCTGTTGTGCAAGGTTTTCCGGATCGGATCCGACCGGGTCAAGCCGTTCCCCGACGACGGGGCGGACTTCGTCGGTGATCAGGGGCACGGCGAGCATCACGAAGGCGTCATGGGGCGGCTCTACCGCCGCGTGGCGGCGCCGATGCTGGTCGGCCGCTTCCGCTCTATCCTGTTCCTCGTGCTGACCGGCGCGGCGACTGCGGGGGTGTGCCTCGCCTTCCTGACCAAGGACGTGACCGTGAAGCTGCTGCCCTTCGACAACAAGTCGGAGCTTGCGGTGGTGATCGACCTGCCCGAGGGGTCCTCGGTCGAAGCCACCGACGCGGTGGCCCAGGACGTGGCGCGCGCGGTTCTGGACCTGCCCGAGGTGGTCTCGATCCAGACCCACGCCGGCGCTGCCGCGCCGTTCAACTTCAACGGCCTGGTGCGCCATTACTACCTGCGCGAAAAGCCGGAACTGGGCGACGTGCAGATCAACCTTCTGCCCAAGGCCGAGCGCGAGCGCACCAGCCACGACATCGCGCTGGAAATCCGCGAGCGGATCACCGCGCTGCAGGTGCCGCCGGGCACCAGCCTGAAGACGGTCGAGCCGCCCCCCGGCCCGCCGGTGATCTCCACGCTGCTGGCCGAGGTCTATGGCCCCGACGCCGAGACCCGCCGCGCGGCCGCGCGCCAGATCCGCGCCGCCTTCGAGGCGGTGCCCTTCGTGGTCGACGTGGACGACAATTTCGGCGAACAGAGCCGCCGGTTGCGCGCCACCATCTCGACCGATCAGCTCGAATTCTTCGGGGTGCAGGAATCGGATGTGTTCTCGACCATCGCGATCCTGAACGGTGGCACCACGGTGGGCTATTCCCACCGAGGCGAGGGCCGCCACCCGATCCCGATCCGGGTCGAGCGGGACAAGGCGCACCGGGTGGTCGACGAAAGCTTCCTCACCACGCCGATCCCGGCCAATGTGCTGCCCGGCGCGCGCGGGGTGGTCGAACTTGGCGACGTGGTGACGATCCGGGAAGAGCATGCCTCTTTCCCGATCTTCCGCCACAACGGACGCGCCGCCGAAATGGTCATGGCCGAGTTGGCCGGCGATTTCGAGGCGCCGCTTTACGGCATGTTGGCGGTGGCCGACAAACTGGAGCAAATGGACTGGCCCGAGGGCACCAAGCCGACGATCTCGCTGCACGGCCAGCCCGAGGATGAAAGCCATGTGACCCTGCTTTGGGACGGCGAATGGGAGGTCACCTGGGTCACCTTCCGCGACATGGGCGCGGCCTTCGCGGTGGCGCTCTTGGGCATCTACATCCTGGTGGTGGCGCAGTTCGGCTCGTTCCGGCTGCCGCTGGTGATCCTGACGCCGATCCCGCTGACCTTCCTCGGCATCATCGGCGGGCACTGGCTGTTCGCGGCGCCGTTCTCGGCTACCTCGATGATCGGCTTCATCGCGCTGGCCGGGATCATTGTGCGCAACTCGATCCTGCTGGTCGATTTCATCCGCCACGAGGGCGGCCCGGACATCCCGCTGGTCGATACGCTGATCGCCGCCGGCGCGATCCGGTTCAAGCCGATCCTGCTGACCGCGATCGCGGCGATGATCGGCGCGGTGGTGATCCTGGCCGACCCGATCTTCCAGGGGCTGGCGATCTCGCTGCTGTTCGGCCTGCTCAGCTCGACCTTGCTGACGGTGCTGGTGATCCCGGCGATCTACCGCGTGTTCAAGACCTGAGCACGGGCCGGCCATCGACAACCGGTCCCGGTCCGCGCGCGCGGGCCGGGACCTTTTTCAAAGGGAGGGGACGACATCATGTCTGACCGCGAAACCGCCCCCGCGATCGGCTTCATCGGGGTGGGCTTCATGGGCCACGGGATGGCCAAGAACATCCTCAAGGGCGGGTATCCGCTCTATATCCTGGGTCACCGCAACCGGGCGCCGGTGGACGACCTGCTCGCCCTCGGCGCGCAGGAGGCCGCCCATGCGCGGGACCTGGCGGAACGCTGCGACATCATCCATGTCTGCCTGCCCAACAGCACGGTCGTCGAACGTGTCATGCATGCGCCGGGCGGGCTGTTGTCCGGCGCGCGCGAGGGGCTGATCGTGATCGACACCTCCACCGCCGACCCCGCCTCGACCCGAAAGCTGGCCGCCGAGCTGGCGGCGAAGGGCGCAACGCTGGTGGATGCGCCGCTGGGCCGCACCCCGGCCGAGGCCGAGGCCGGCACGCTGGACGCCATGGTGGGCTGCGACGATGCCACCTTCGAGATGGTCCGCCCGGTGATCTCCTGCTGGGCCGCCAATATCACCCGCACCGGCGATGTGGGCAGCGCGCATCAGATGAAGCTGCTGATGAACATGCTGGCGATGGGCTATGGCGCGCTCTATGCCGAGGCCGCCGTGCTGGGCGCCAAGGTCGGCATCTCGCCGCAGACCTTCCGCGAGGTGATCGGCAGCAGCCGGCTCTCGAACGGGTTCTTCGACACCTTCATGCGCTATCTGGTCGACCGCGACCGCGATGCGCATAAATTCACCATCGAAAACGCCAGCAAGGATGTCCGCTACGCCGCCAACATGGCCAGCGAGGCCGGCGTGGTGAACATCATGGGCGCCGCGATCAAGCATTATTACACCCATGCCGAGGCGATCGGGAAAGGCGGCGACTATGTCCCGATGCTGTCGGACCATATCGCCGCGCTGAACGGGCTGGACATGGCCGAAGAGGTGAAAAAAGGGGCGCGGTAAGCGCCCCTTCCTGTGCTGCTGCGGCGGCGCTTACTTCAGCCGCTTGATCAGGCTGGAGGTGTCCCAGCGCCCGCCGCCCATCGCCTGCACGTCCTTGTAGAACTGATCGACCAGCGCGGTGACCGGCAGGCTGGCGCCGATCTCGTCCCCGGTGGAGAGGCAAATGCCCAGATCCTTGCGCATCCAGTCGACGGCAAAGCCATAGTCGAACTTGTCGTCCAGCATGGTCTCGTGCCGGTTCACCATCTGCCACGACCCCGCCGCGCCGCCCGCGATCACCTCGATCACCGCGCGCCCGTCCAGCCCGGCCTTCTCGGCAAAGTTGATGCCCTCCGACAGCGCCTGCACCAGACCGGCGATACAGATCTGGTTGACCATCTTGGTCAGCTGGCCCGCGCCGCTTTCCCCCAGCCGCTTGATCGAGCGGCCATAGGCCTGCATCACCGGTTCGGCGGCGTCGTACTGATCCGCGTCACCGCCGCACATGATCGACAGCACGCCGTTCTCGGCCCCCGCCTGGCCGCCCGAGACCGGTGCATCGACGAAGCCCAGCCCGGCCGGCTTGGCAATGGCGTACATTTCGGTGGTTACTTTGGACGAAACGGTGGTGTGATCGACAAAGATCGCGCCGCCCTTCATCCCGGCAAAGGCGCCGTCGTCGCCGGTGCAGACCGCGCGCAGGTCGTCGTCATTGCCGACGCAGGCCATGACGAAATCCGCATCCGTCGCCGCCTCGCGCGGGGTGGTGGCCATGGCGCCGCCATGCTCGGCCACCCATTTCTCGGCCTTGGCGGCGGTGCGGTTATAGACCGTCACCTCATGCCCGGCCTTCGCCAGGTGCCCGGCCATCGGGTAACCCATCACGCCCAGCCCCAGAAACGCAACTTTCGCCATTCTCTCGTCCTTTCGATTGTTCTTGTTCCGGGGCCTGCGCGGCACGGCCCCCTGTCGCCCGCGACCTTAGCGGCCGCGCCGCGGTTGGGAAAGCCCGCCGGGCGGCGGAACGCTGTCACAAAACCATCGCCTTCCCGCGTTAGGCCGGGCGCAAACGGAGCAGACCATGATCGACCCAGCCTTTGGTGCCCCCGGACGGTTCTTCCGCGGCAACCTGCACACCCATTCAACCCTCTCCGACGGCGTGTTGCCGCCCGAAGAGGTGTGCCGCCGCTACCGCGACGAGGGGTACGATTTCATCGCGCTGACCGATCATTTCGTGGGCCGCTTCGGCTATCCCATCGCCGATACAAAGCCCTATCGCGACAACCGCTTCACCACGCTTCTGGGCGCCGAGATCCACTCCGGCGCGATGCAGAACGGCGAGCTTTGGCATATCCTCGCCGTCGGCCTGCCGGAGGATTTCGCGCCGTCGCATTCACCCGGGTTCCACCCGGTCGAGGGGCAGGAGAGCGGCCCGGAGATCGCCCGGCGCGCGCGTGAGGCCGGGGCCTTCGTCGCCGTCGCGCACCCGCATTGGTCGGGGCTGACGCCCGAGGACGCCCTTTCGATCGACGCGGCCCACGCGGTCGAGGTCTATAACCACGGCTGCGCCCGCGGCTGCGACCGCGGCGAGGGGTTCCACACCGCCGATCTGATGTTGTCCGAGGGGCGCGACCTGACCCTGATCGCCACCGATGACGCGCATTTCTCCGAGCCGGATCATTTCGGCGGCTGGGTCATGGTCAAGGCCGAGGCAAACACGCCCGAGGCGCTGCTGGCGGCGCTGAAGGCGCGGCAGTTCTATTCCAGCCAGGGGCCGGAGCTGCGCCATGTGGAGCGGTCGGGCAACAAGCTGCTTATCGAATCCTCGGCGGTGGAAAGCGTCATCGTCCAGGGTCATGGCAGCGCCGCGGTCGCGCGTCACGCCCCCTCGATGACCCGGGCCGAGATCGACCTGACGCGGTTTGCGGGCAGCGGCTGGATCCGCGCCACGGTGGTGGACCGCGCCGGCAAACGTGCCTGGTCGAACCCGATGAAGCTGGGCTGAACGACCGCCTCGATGCGCCCGGCTGGACCGAGCGCATCGGGTCGTCGATCAGGCCCCGGCGATGGAGCGTTCCATCAGCTTCTGGAACAGGCGCGGCGACAGCCGGTTGATCCGCCAGGCCAGCCGCGCGACGCGGCCGACGGGAATGAAATCGCGCCGGCGCTCCAGCCCGCGCAGGATTTCTGCCGCCGCCTGATCGGGGGTCATGTAATCCATCCCGTCGGCGGCCGATCCGGGCCGGGCGATGCCGTCGGCGCCGCGCTCCGGCTTGCCGATATTGGTGGCGACGAAGGAGGGTGCGGCGATGGCGACATGCACGCCGTGCGGCCGCTCCTCCGACCGGAGCGAGCCGAAGAACCCCTCCAGCGCGTGTTTCGAGGCGGCGTAGGCGGTCCGCTGGTAGAGCGGCGAGAAGCCCGCCACCGAGGAGATCGCCAGATGGGTGCCTTTGGCCGTGCGCACCGGCGCCAGCAGGGCGCGGGCCATTTCCACGGCGGCGAAATAATTGATCTCGAAGACCCGGCGGTGGCTGGCGGCGTCGGTCTCGGAAAAGGCCCCGATCTGGGTGACCCCGGCGTTGTAGATCGCCAGGTCGACCGCGCCGCCGCTCCAGTCGACCACCCGCGCCATGGCGCCTGCGAGGCTGGCCGCATCGGTCAGGTCGCAGGCGAGCGGCAGTTGCGTGGCGCTTTCCTCCAGCCCTGCGGTCGAGAGATCGAGCAGCGCCACCGCCCAACCCTCGGCCTGCAGCCGCGCCGACACCGCCCGGCCCAGCCCACCGGCGCCGCCGGAGACCACCGCGTGCCTCATAACCCCGCCCATTGCCGCCACAGCTCGAAGGTTTCCGCGCTGGTCTTTTCCGGCACATAACCGAAGTCGCGCTTCAGCGCGTCATTGGCCAGCACCGGACGGTATTGCAGGAAGCGCACCTGTTCCGGGCCGTAGCGGGAGAGGCGCAGCGGGTGGGCAATCGCCAGCGCCGCCTTGAGGCCCCAGGCCGGCAGGCGCAGCACCGGCTTGCCCAGCCGCCGGGCAATCTCCGCCAGTCCCAGCGCGCCGTCGCCCGCCACGTTGTAGATGCCCGCCGGGCCATCGGTGGCGGCCCGCAGCAGGATGCGCGCCAGATCGCGGGTCCAGATGAAGACGAAGGGGCTGTCGCTGCCCTTGATCGTCAGCAGACGTGGTTTGCGGAACAGCGCGGTGATCTGGTTATTGGTACCTTTCCCCAGCACGGTGCCGACGCGCAGAACCACCTGCTCCAGCTCCGGGCGGTCGCGGCGGGCCTGGGCCAGCATCTCCTCGACCTGCCGCTTGTGGTCGGCATAGGGAAACTCCCGGTTGCCGCGCAGCGGGTCGCATTCCTTGAGCCAGGCGGGATTGTCGGCGTGATAGCCGTAGGCCGCGCCAGAGGAGGTGACGACCAACCGCTTCGTGCCGGCATCCAGCGCCGCCGCCAGCACCTTGCGGGTGCCCTCCACGTCGACGCGATAGGCGAAATCGCGCCCGGTGCCCGGCGGCGGGGTGACGATGGAGGCCAGATGCACGATGACCTCCGGCCGCTCCGCCGCGATCACCCGGGCGGGATCGTCGCCGGTCACGTCCATGTGGACAAAGCGCGCGTTTGCGGGCAGTTCCGGCG
>NPIG01001381.1_pt1 | contig 12893 bp, 8 predicted proteins | sample 8637441 | NCBI WGS metagenome assembly NPIG01 (sample SAMN07420675, study PRJNA396082) | bioreactor metagenome | isolation source: sample BR6 brine-fed electro-methanogenic bioreactor BR | place: Japan: Kochi | collected 2016-06-14 | reverse complement strand
TCCATGGGGATGCTTTGCATTGGCGCGCGGCCGCGCGGACTGCCGTGGAGGAAAGCGCCGCATCAGCTGGCGTCCGCAAGCCGCCCGCGCTTCTTCTCGTGCACGTTGAGTTGGGTGACGTGGCTGACGCCGGGCACGGAGCGCAGGTTCCGGGCCACGCGCCCGACCAGCGTCTGGTCCGGCGCTTCGAAGGTGAAGTCAAAAAAGCTCTTGCCGCCCTCGCCCGGGCCGTACTGCGCCTTCGTGATATCGATGTTCAACGGGCGCAAAACCTCGGTAAGGTCAGCCAGCACGTTGGGCCGGGGTCCGATGACCACCCGCATCGCCGTGGTGAAGGCCGACTCCCCTTCCCACGAGGCCTCCAGAATGCGTGCCGAATCCCGCTGCGACTTGGCGAAGCTCTTGCAGTCGGCCCGATGCACCGACACCCCCGGGCTCTTCGTCACGTAGCCGATCACCGGCGTGCCCGGCATCGGGTCGCAGCACTTGGCGAAATGCACGGCCACGTCCTTATTGCCCTCGATGCGAATCAGCTTGTGCCGGGTCGCTTCGTCCACATGCCGCACGACAGGCTTCGGGGCGGGCGCCGGCGCGGCCTTCCGCGGCTGGGGACGAGACGGCTGCTCCTCCGGCTCACTCGACTCGAGCGGGTCGATGACGCCCAGTTCGCGGAGCCGCTGGCGTATGCGCGTCCGCGCGCGCCCCGTCACCACGATATCGGTCCATTCAAGCTTCGGCGACTGGTGCTTCGCCGTCAGTATCTCGACCACATCGCCCATCTGCAGGTGATACCGGAACGGCACCATGCTGCCGTTCACCCGCGCGCCGNNCGGATTGATGGCCGGCACCAGCCTTGCGGCATTGGGAACGCTGGCGCTGCGCGGGCCTGCCTCGGCGCTCGTGCGCGGTCGCGGCGGGGATTGGCGATGATCAGTCGCCGCAGCCTCCTCGGCATCGGTGCCATCGGCGCGGCAGGCGCTGCCGTTCACCCGCGCGCCGATGCACTGGTGCCCGATGTCCGAGTGAATAAGATAGGCGAAATCGAGCGGCGTCGCGCCCAAAGGCAACTCTTTCACTTCCCCCTTTGGCGTGAACACGTAGACGTTCGTTTCCTTGAAGTCGCGCCGCATCGAGTCCATCAGTTCGTCGGGGGCGGACGCGTCCTTAAGCCATTCATACATCTGGCGCAGCCAGGCCAGCTGGCCGTCCAGCTTGCTGTCTTTGCCGTGGGTGCCTTCCTTGTACACCCAGTGCGCCGCAATGCCTTCACGCGCCGTCCGGTCCATCTCTTCCGAGCGAATCTGCACCTCCATCGGGCGCCCATACTCGCGCATCACCGTGGTATGGATGGCCTGATAGAAATTCTGCTTCGGCATGGCCACATAGTCTTTCATCCGGCCGGGCACCGGCGTCCAGAGGTTGTGCACAATGCCGAGCGCGTTGTAGCAGCCCGCTTCCGTCTGCGTGATGATGCGGATGCCGTGCAGGTCAAGCACTTCCTGAAAGCTCTTCCCCTGCGACACCATCTTCCGGTAGATGCTGTACAGGTGCTTGGGACGGCCGATCACCCGCGCATCCACCTCCGATTCGTTCAGCCGCGCCTCCAGGAATGAGATGGTCTCGTTGAGGTACTTCTCGCGCTCGCGCCGCTTCATCGCCACCTGCCGCGACACCTCGCGGTATTCCTCCGGCATGAGTGCGTGAAACGCGTGGTCCTCAAGCTCCCACCGCCAGCGCGAGATGCCCAGCCGGTGCGCAAGGGGCGCATAGATGTCGAGCGTCTCGCGGGAAATGCGCTCTGCCTTTTCCTTCTCCAGAAACTCGATGGTGCGCATGTTGTGCAGGCGGTCGGCCAGCTTGATAAGGATAACGCGCACGTCTTTGGCCGTGGCCACCAGCATCTTGCGAATGTTCTGCGCCTGCTTGACCTCCAGTTCGACCGGTTCGCCCACCAGGCTCAACCCGCTGATCTTTGTCACCCCGTCCACCAGCGCCGCCACTTCCTCCCCGAAAAGGTCCGCCACCCGCGCGCGACCGTAGTCCGGGTTGTCTTCGATCACATCGTGCAGCACGCCCGCCGCGCAGGTCAGCGGGTCCAGTCCAAGCTTGGCCAGCACCTGGCCCACCTTCAGGCTATGGATCACGTAGGGTTCGCCCGACATGCGCACCTGTCCCGCATGCGCCTCGTTCGCCACGCGGTAGGCCTTGCGCACGATCTCCAAGTCGGCGTTGGGAAAGTTCCGCCGCAGGTACTTCAGCAGTTTTGCGAAATTGCTTCTCATTTTTCGCTCTTCCGGGACAATTCGAGCAGGGCGCACCAACGCAACGCGCCGGACCCTCCCCCCTATTTCCCGATGGGGACGGCCGGCTCGCCGGTTCCGGAGGAACCCGCCGTCTATGTATATGGTACCACCAGAACCGGCATCAATGCAGCCAGGGCATGCGACCACACGAAATCTGCGCAAAAACCGCTATTCCGGTGGCGCCTGGATCAGTTCGGCGACCTTCCGGGAAATCTCGGAAACGCGAAACGGCTTGCTCAGAAAATCGAGCGCGCCGTGCGCCCGGAGTGTGTCGATATCGAGACTGATGCTGAACCCGCTCGCCACCAGCACGCGCACATCCGGGTCGAGTTCGCGCAATGCCTGCAGGGTTTCGAGCCCGTCCATCTCGGGCATCTTCATGTCGGTCAGAATGAGGTCGCACGCGTCTTTGCGCAGCGTGTCGAGCGTTTCCAGGCCGCTGGCGCACTGCTGCACGGCATACCCCGCGCTCGCGAGGATGTCGCTGATGATCTCGCGCTGTACCGCGTCGTCTTCCGTAACGATAATCGTGTGGTTCATGGCGCTTTCGTGGTTGCGAGGGGCATTGAAAGCAGCACCTGGCAGCCCTGTCCCTCGACGCTGGTCAGTTCAATGAAGCCGTCGTGCTCCTCGACGATGCCGCGCGTCAGGGAAAGACCCAGCCCGGTCCCGCCCGGTTTCGTGGTGTAATACGGGTCGAACACCCGTTCCAGTTCCGCCTTGGCCAGCCCCGGCCCGTCGTCGCGTATTTCGATCTCGCACGCAGTGTCGGTAAGGCGTGAAAACAATCTGACGCGGCCACCGGGCGGGCACGCCTCAAGCGCGTTCATCAGCACATTCAGCACCGCGCGCCGCCACTGTTTCGGGTCCAGCAAGAGCGCGGTGTCGCCCGCGCGCAACTCGCTCGTCAGCCGCACCCCGCGTTCTTCCGCGTCCTTGCGCAGCAGATGGATGCAATCCTCCAGCAGGGCGTCCACCCGCACCGGCTCGGGTCGCAGCTCGCTCTCCTTCGCCAGCGACAGAAAACTCGACACGATTTCCTCGAGGCGGCCCACTTCCTCCCGGATAGTGCGCAGCGGTTTGACGGCCTCCGAATCCGGCCCGTCCGGCAGCTTGTCGATGGCGTGGCTCGACAGCAGCTTGATGGCATTGAGCGGGTTGCGCACGTCATGGGCGACGCCCGCCGCGAGATTGCCCAGCGCGGAGAGCCGCTGCGCCTGCCGCAGTTTCGCCTCCATCATCTCCTTCTCGCGCAGCGCGTCAACCATGTCGTTGAAGGTGCGCTCAAGGGCGAGCACTTCGCCCGCCGCGCCGCGCGTGCTTGCCGAGCGCAACTCGCCCTTAGAGATGGCGGCGCAGGTCTCCGACAGGCTGGTCAGCGGGCGCAACGCTTTGCCGATGAAATAGATCATGAGTCCGAGAGAAAGCAGGAACACCGCGCTCAGCATGAGGAAATAGCGGTTCTTGAAGGCGCGCAGAATCTCGATCTGTGTGTCCGTGGTGGCGCGCAGGGTCAGCACGAGGTTGCGCGTCTTCACGTCAATGGGCACCTCGGTAACCCGGGTCCACTCGCCGGTGCCGCGGCGCTCGAGGTGGAATGCCGGCCCCATCTCCTCGCCCGAGCCGATGCGCACCTCCACGTCCTCGTCGCTGTACAACTCCATGATCTCGTTGGTCAGCGTGTCGTTGTCCATGTCGGGGTTGGCGCGCAGCATGGTCTCGATCCGACCGCTGATCTCCTCCGCGTGCGCTTCCATTTCCCACACCGCCTCGTTGAAGTAGTGGCTGGAGATGACGATGACATAGCCGAGCAGGCACAGCACCAGCACCCCGCAGAGCAGCACCACCCGCACGAAAAGCGAATCGCGCCAGCGCACGGGAATGATGCGCGCGGTGCGCCGCATGGCATTGCTGGGGCCTGTGCGCTCCTTGAGCATCTCAGATTTCCGGCGTCAGTTCCCCGCTCATTACCTTCATCACCTGCTGGATGTCCTCCCAGGCTTTGCGCTTCTCGCCGGGGCTGCGCAGCAGGTAGGCGGGGTGATANNGCAGCGGAATGCCGTGGTAGTTGTGCCACTGCCCGCGCAAACGGCCGGTGCTCTGGGTCGTGCGCAGCAGCGTCTGCGCGGCCACGCGCCCAAGGCAGCAGATAACCTTCGGCTGCATCAGTTCGAGTTGCCGCAGCAGGTACGGCTCGCAGTGCATCACTTCCGTGGTGTTCGGGTCGCGGTTCATCGGCGGGCGGCACTTCAGCACGTTGCAGATGTACACGTCCTCCCGCTTCAGCTTCATCCCCTTCTCGATGATGTCCGTCAGAAGGCCGCCCGCGCGACCGACGAAGGGGCGTCCGCGCCGGTCTTCTTCCGCGCCCGGCGCCTCGCCCACAAACACCACGTCCGCCGTGGGGCAGCCCTCGCCGAATACCGTATTCCGGCGCGTTTCATGCAGCGGGCATTTTTCGCACACCGCGACCATGGCCTGCAGCGATTCCAGGTCTGCCGCGTCGCCGGGTTCGCCGTGCGCTGCCGCTGAGGCGGGGGCTGGCTTGGGCTCCGCAGGCCCCGAACGGGCTGGAACTTCTTCCGCGAACGCGGCCCGCGGCGCCGAAGGAGCGCTTTCGGCGGCCGTTCCGCTCAAAGAATCGAGCAGGCGCGCCACCTCAGGGGACACGCCCAGCGCCCCGCGTTTCGCCTCCTGCCGCACCAGTTCGCGCGTCGCATCTATGGCTTGTTGAAACAAATCCGAGTGATTCATGGCACAATTCTCCAGGAGAAGCCATGATACCACCGGACTTCGGGCAGGTGGAAGCCGCGCAGGAGCGCGCCGTCCGTTCACGGGCGGGCTGGATGAGCCGCTATTCTCCGGCGGTGAAAACGCCTCGAAGCAGTTCGATGAGGCGTGTGGGCGGGTAAGGCTTCTGGATGAACTCCGTGTTTGGCGCGGTGCGGTATTCCGCCGCCTCGTCAGGGCCCGCGTATCCACTGGACAGCACGATGGGCACCTCGGGACGAATCGCGCGCATCGCCTTCATGGCCTCCTGCCCGTTCATGCGCGGCATCGTCAGGTCCAGCACCACGGCGTCGATGTCGTTGCTGCGCTCTTCGAAGACGGCCAGCCCGGACTCGCCGTCCATGGCCGTCAGCACGGTATAGCCGAAGCGCTCAAGCATGCGCGTGCATGAGTTGAGTATGGATTCCTCATCGTCCACCAGCAGCACGGTCTCCGACCCCACCATTTCCTCGGTCTTGGGGACAATCCGCTTCTTGTTCGTCATGACGGTCTGCGCTCCCTCCTGTGGAAAAATCACCGTGAATGTGGCGCCCGCCCCCGCTTCACTCACCACCTTGATGGCGCCGCGGTGGCCGCGCATGATGCCCAACACCGCGGGCAGGCCAAGTCCGCGCCCGGAGAACTTGGTCGAAAAGAACGGGTCGAAAAGACGTTTCTGTGTTTCCTCGTCCATGCCGCAGCCGGTGTCCGAAATCTCGAGACACACATAGTCGCCGGGCGCGAGTTTCTCATCGAGGTAGCTTTCGGCGAGCGCCGCTTCGTCGCAATGGAGCAGCTCCGTGCGCACGGTGATTTCGCCGGACCTTTCACCAATGGCCTCCGCGGCGTTGAGCAGCAGATTCATCAGCACCTGCCGGACCTGCGCCGGGTCCCCGATTATGGCGGGCAATCCCTCCTGCAATTGCTGTTGCAGCGTCACGCCTTTCTGCAGGGAAATGCGGTGCAGTTTCGCAATCTCCATGACCGCGTCATTGAGGTCGATACGTTCGACACGCACCCCGCCGCCGCCCGAATAGGCGAGCATCTGCTGGCACAAATCGGCGGCCCGCCGCGCCGACGATTCCACCTCGCGCAGATGCCTCAGCGCACCGTCATTCTCCAGCAAACCGTTCCGGGCCAACTCAACATGGCCCATGATGCCCATGAGCAGATTGTTGAAATCGTGCGCTATACCGCCCGCGAGCACGCTCAGCCCCTCCAGTTTCTGGGTGCGCTGCATCTGCGCCTCGAGCGCCTGCCGTTGCGCTTCTGCCTGTTTGCGCTCGGTCACATCGCGGACCGCCGCAAGCACTACGGGTGGGCTGAGCGCCCGGTCGAACAATGCCGCGTGCACCTCGACGGGGAAGGTTGTGCCGTCCTTGCGGCGCTGCTCGGCCTCAAGCGTGAAAGTGCCGCCCCCGGTGAGCGCCTCCCAGCGGGTCTTCCACTCCTCAAATGGCGTGCTCACTTCGATATCGCCGACGCTCATGCCGGCCAGTTCTTCGCGCGCATACTGCAGCGTTTCGCAGGCGCGCGTGTTCGCGTCGAGAATCCGGCCCTCCGTGTCATGCAGCAGCACCGCGTCGACGGCCTCCTCGAAAAGGCGGCGAAAGCGCTGTTCGCTCTCGCGCAGCGCCTGTTCCGCTTCCCACTGCTCGGTCACGTCGCGGATAATGCCGTCATACGCGACCAATTCCCCCTCGGGACTGTAGTGCGGCACCACCGTGTTGCGCACCCAGCGCAGCGCGCCGTCTTTGCGCATGATGCGGTGGACAATCGGCTCCGGCGTCTCCCCGCGCAGTATTCGTTCCGCCTGCGCGCGCACCAGCGCCTGGTCTTCTTCGGGCACCATGCGTATCCACAGATAGGGCACGGTGTAGAACTCTTCGGGCGTGTAGCCGGTGACCGCTTCCGAGTTCGGCGCGTGCACCGTCTCGGCGGGCTGCCCGCCGCGCACCCGCACGCTGTACACGTAGTCGGTAACGGACTCCGTGATCCTGCGGTAGCGGTTCTCGCTCTCGCGCAGTGCCTTTTCCGCGCGCTTGCGCTGCGTGATGTCGCGGTTGTTCACGCGCCGGCCCAGCATGCGGCCCTGGGCGTCGAACATGGGCCGGCACCGGTGCTCTATCCACCGGCCCTCGCCGTGGCGCGTGATGATGCGGTACTGGATGGTGAAGGTGCGGTGCTCGTCCAGGCGCGGATGCATGCGGCGCACACCCTCACGGTCATCCGGGTGAATCAGATGCTCCATAAGACTGGCGTCAGCCAGGAACTCGTCGGCGCGATAGCCCGTGATCTGTTCACAGGACGGCGACACGTAGAGATAGTGCCCGTCCGCGTCAAGCACATACTCCCAGTCCGAGGCGAAATCGGCCACGGCGCGGTAGAAGTCGGCCTGCTCCCGCGCGGCCTGCTCTGCCGTGCAGCGGGCGCTGATGTCGCGTATCATGGCGACCACGACCCGGTTGCCGTCCCGGTCGCCCGCGAGCCATGCGTCGTGCAACAGGGATTTCCGCTCTCCCGAGGCCGTCTCGACGAGCGCCTCGTAGCCGGACAGGCAAGCGCCGGGCTGGTCGGCCACGGGCGGAAAGCCGGCCGGTTCAATGTACCGGGCCACCTGGGCGAGCAGCATGCCTTCCAGCGACGTATCCCGCGGTACGCCGAGCAGCCATCGCGCCGCCGCGTCGGCCCACAGCAGCGCGCCGTCCGGCCGGTAGCAGAGCAGCCCGGCGCTGCCGACCTCCGCGGCGCGCACATAGGCCGACACGGGCACAGTCTGCTCGAGTGGCATGTGATTTACTTCTTCCACGCTCGCTCTCCCCCGGCCGCCCCGAAGGACCGCCTTGGTTACGGCAAGTATTACACTCGGGGCACGCCCCTGTTCAATGCGGCGCCCGCCCCGGGAATTCGACTTTTCGCCCCACCATCGTCAACAATGCAAGCAAAGGTGCACGGAAACGGAGTGGCCATTCATGTCTCTATCTGGAATTATACTTGGAATATTGCTGATACAAAACGCGGCGGCGGCCGAGGCGCCACAAGTCATTGCGCAGCAATTGGTTGCGCACGTCACGCTCGATGTGCTGCTCGAAGGCTTCAACGGAGAATTCTGCTGGTTTCACCCGCGTGCCGCCGCCATTCCCCCCGGCGGGGAAGGGGCGCCGCCCGCAGTGCTGCTGACCATGCAGAAATGGTATGTCAGCGTCTCGGACTACTTCTCCGGGCTGAGTACTTTGTACTCACCCGACATGGGCGCCACATGGCGCGGTCCGGACGAGCAGGCGGCGTTGGGTTGGCGCGAGGAATCCGGCGGCGTCACTGTCGGGGTCTGTGACGTGACGCCCGGCTGGCACGCGGCCACCGGCAAGGTGCTGGGCATCGGCCACACCGTCCGCTACAGGGACGGACGCCTGATGGGGGACCCGCGCCCGCGCGAGACGGCCTATTCGGTGTTTGACCCCGCGTCGCGCGCGTGGACGCCCTGGCGTGTCATCGAAATGCCGGACAAGGAGAAGTTCTTCAGCGCCGGTTGCGGCTGCGGCCAGTGGCTGCTCGAAAAGGATGGCACGCTACTGGTGCCGTTCTATTTCAAGAGCGCGGGGTCGAAGACGTACGCCTCGGCGGTCATGCGCTGCGCGTTTGACGGCAACACGGTGCGCTACCTGGAACACGGGAACGAAGTGGCCGTCGAGCAGCCGCGCGGCCTCTACGAACCGTCGATTACCACGTTCAAAGGCCGCTTCTTTATGACGCTGCGCAACGACCTCAAGGCCTATGTCACCCGCGGCAACGACGGGCTTCACTTCGACACACCGAAGCCTTGGACTTTCGATGACGGCGAACTGCTCGGCAGCTACAACACCCAACAGCATTGGGTTACCCACAGCGACGGGCTCTTTCTCGCCTATACGCGCAAAGGCGCGGACAACGACCACGTGCCCCGGCACCGCGCGCCGCTCTTTATGGCGCGGGTCGACCCGAAACGCCTGGTCGTGCTGCGCCAGACAGAACGCGTCCTGGTGCCGAACCGGGGCGCGATGCTGGGCAATTTCGGCGTATGTACCGTCGATGAACACGAGACTTGGGTGACCGTGGGCGAGGGGATGTACAAGCCGGAGGCCGCGAAGCGCGGCGCGGATGGACGCGTCTACGCGGCGCGCATCCGCTGGACCCGGCCAAATGAGTTGGCCGAAGCGCTTCCCTGAGCTTTCAAGAAACGCTGGAGAATAGCATGTTGAGCCATCGCGCGCCTTCACGACGAACCTTTCTCAAGCAGCTGGGCCTCGCGGCCGCGGCGCCGTTCCTCGCCGGGGCCACAAATACGCAGCGCCCGCCGAACGTGCTGTTCATCTGCGTGGACGACCTGCGTCCGCAACTCGGCTGCTACGGCAATGAATACATGGTGACGCCCAATCTTGACCGGCTCGCCGGGCAGGGCATGCTGTTCAGGCGGCACTACGTGCAGGCCCCGACCTGCGGCGCATCACGGTGCAGCCTGCTCACGGGCGCGCGGCCCAACCGTCCGGAATTGTTGCGCAATGACGCCTTCGAAACGCTCCCCCGCACCCGGCCCGGACAGTTCGTTTCGCTGCCGGGCCTCTTCCGCGAAAACAGGTACACCACGGTGAGCGTGGGCAAGGTGAGCCACAGCCCCAACGGGCTGCGCTATGCAAAGCCCTCCGGGCGCTTTGACGACAACGGTAACATGGTCTACTCCGGGCCCGACGACCGCGCCCATGAATTGCCGTTCAGCTGGGATGCCGCATACGGGCCCATCGGCGAATGGGGAGACCCCTGGTCGGCCTTTTTCGGCTACGCGGGCGGCCGCACCCGCAGCTATGTCGAGCCGAAGATGCCGGCGGTCGAAGCCGCCGACGTGCCGGACACCGGCTATCCCGACGGCATCACCGCGGAAGCCGCCGTCAATGAACTGCGGCGCCTGCGAGACCGGCCGTTCTTCCTGGCGGCGGGCTTCTACAAGCCGCACCTCCCTTTCTGCGCGCCGAAGAAGTACTGGGCTCTCTACGACCGGGACACGCTCCCGCTGGCGCCGCATCCCGGGCCGCCGGAGAACGTGGACCCGGCGCTCAGCCTCCACCGCAACGGCGAACTGACCGGACGCTACGCCGCCCTCGAAGACCCCGCCCACGCAACGGAGGAGGAAGCGCGCCGGCTGCGCCACGGCTATTTCGCCAGTGTCAGCTATGTGGACGCGCAAATCGGCAGGGTGCTCGACGAGCTCGACCGGCTCGGCCTGCGCGAAAACACCATTGTCGTGGTGTGGGGCGACCACGGCTGGCACCTCGGCGACCTGCATGTGTGGGGCAAACACACCACCTTCGAGTTCAGCCTGCGCAGCACACTGCTCATCGACGCACCCGGCATGCCCGGCGGCGCCGCCACCGAAGCGCTTGTGGAAAGCCTGGACCTCTACCCGACACTGGCGGGGTTGTGCGGACTCGACGCGCCCAACACCCTCGATGGCGCCGACATCACACCCGTTCTCGCGGACCCCGCGCACCCGGGCAAGACCGGCGCGTTCGGGCATTGGATGCGCGGCAAACACATCGCCACCAGCCTGCGCACGCCGCGCTATCGCCTGACGCGCTGGAAGACCCCGGACGGGGAAGTCGTGCAGACCGAGCTCTACGACCACCAGGCGGACCCGGGCGAGACGGTGAACATCGCGGCCCAGCATCCGGAAGTAGTGCGTGAACTGGCGCCGCAACTGGAAGCCAGGCGGCCGGCCCTGGCGACGGTGTAGCCCCCGGCGCAAGGCAAACGCGGCGCGCAGTGTCTCCTGACGCCGCGCACCGCGTGTGGAAGCCGGTTCCCGCCGCGCGCTCAGCCGCTCAGACTGTTCGGCGGAGGTTCGGCGGCCACGTTCTCCGTTACCGCCTCTTCCTTGGATTCGGCGATGCCGCGCGCGACCGCGCTCACCAGTGCGCCCTTGCGCGGTGTCATGATCTTGACGCCCTGCGTGTTGCGCGAATAGGTCGAAATGCCTTTCACCGGAATGCGAATCACTTGGCCGTCGGTCGCCACCAGCACCACTTCATCGTCATCGTCGACGGTGAACATGGCAACCACGTTTCCGTTGCGTTCGGTGGTTTTGATGTTGATGACCCCCTGGCCGCCACGGTGATGGAGGCTGTATTCACCGACCTTGGTGCGCTTGCCAAAACCGTGTTCGGTAATGCTGAGCACGGTGGCCTCTTCATGCGCGATGGAGGTGCCGACCACGTAGTCTTTCTCGGCAAGGCGGATGCCGCGGACGCCCCGCGCGGTACGGCCCATGGGCCGCACATCCTTCTCGGGGAAGCGCACCGCCTTGCCCTGGTGCGTGGCAATAAGAATGTTGTCGCCCCCGCTCGTAATCGCCACATCGATGAGCTCATCACCGTCGTCGAGACCAAGCGCGATAATGCCGGTTGTCCGGGGGTTGCTGAAGGCTTTCAGCGCGGTCTTCTTCACCGTGCCCTGGCGCGTCACCATGAACACGAAGCGGTCGGGTTCGTCGAGGTCGCGCACAGGCACAAAGGCGGTCACGTACTCGTCACTGCCGAGGTTGAGCACGTTGACGATGGCGCGGCCGCGCGCGATGCGGCTGGCCTTGGGCAGTTCGTGCACCTTGCGCCAGTACACGCGGCCGAGGTTGGTGAAGAAGAGCATATACTGGTGCGCCGAGGCAATGAAGATGTCCTTGACGAAATCCTCTTCCTTGAGGTCGCCGCCGCTGACGCCCTTGCCGCCGCGCCGCTGCTTGCGGTACGTGTTCACCGGCAGCCGCTTGATGTAGCCTTCATTGGACACCGTCACGACCATGTTCTCGTCTGCGATGAGGTCTTCAACGCGGAATTCGCCGTCGTCCTCGAGAATCTCGGTGCGGCGCTCGTCGCCGAAGTTCTTCTTGACCTCCTCCATTTCGCGGCGGACCTCCGCCAGAATGGTGCGTTCGCTCGACAGAATGTTGCGCAACCGCTCGATCTCCTTGAGCAGTTCGCGGTATTCGTTGAGCAGTTCCTCGCGCTCCAGCCCGGTGAGGCGGCGCAGGCGCATCGCGAGGATGGCGTTGGCCTGGGGCACGGAGAACTCGAACCTCTCCATCAGGCGCTCCCGGGCCTGGTCGGTGTCCGCCGAGGCGCGGATAATCGCGATGACTTCATCGATGTGATCGATGGCCTTGAGCAGGCCCTCGAGAATGTGCGCGCGCGCCTCGGCCTTGTCCAGGTCGAAGCGGGTGCGGCGCTCCACGACCTCGGCGCGATGCCGCACGAAGTAGTAGACCAGTTCGGCGAGGTTGAGCACGCGCGGCGTGTTGTTCACCAGCGCGAGCATGATGATGCTGGCCGTGCTCTGCAGTTGCGTGTGCTTGTAAAGCTGGTTCAGCACGACCTCAGGCTCGTCGCCCCTGCGCAACTCGATGACAATCCGCATCCCTTCCTTGTCGGATTCGTCGCGCAGGTCGGTGATGCCGTCGACCGTCTTGTTGTGCACCAGCGCGGCGATGCTCTCTATGAGCCGCGACTTGTTCACCTGGTAGGGGATTTCCTGAACAATGAGGCTGGTGCGATTCGTCTTCTTGTTGATTTCGACCGCGACCCGCGCGCGGACCCGCACGCGGCCGCGGCCGGTGAGGTACGCCTCGCGAATGCCCTCGGTGCCGCAGATGATACCGCCGGTCGGGAAGTCCGGGCCCTTGACGTACTGCATGAGGTCCTGCGGCTCGGATTCGGGCTCGTCGATGAAATGGATGACCGCGTCGCAGACCTCCGTGAGATTGTGGGGCGGGCAACTGGTCGCCATGCCCACCGCGATGCC
>NPIG01001379.1_pt1 | contig 12929 bp, 9 predicted proteins | sample 8637441 | NCBI WGS metagenome assembly NPIG01 (sample SAMN07420675, study PRJNA396082) | bioreactor metagenome | isolation source: sample BR6 brine-fed electro-methanogenic bioreactor BR | place: Japan: Kochi | collected 2016-06-14 | reverse complement strand
ACCCACTCGAAATAGCGAGGAGCCCTAAGGAACCTACATCAACTCAATGGAAGACGATTACAATACTATTTTAATAGTAGACGAAATGCGCGGCCATGTTTAGGGAAATCCCAAAGAAATTCTGCGTGAAAACGTTGGTTATTTTCTAGAAATTCTTCGAAAGCCATTTGTTGCCCTAATCCCTTACTATCTCCATAGGAATACCAATCATCGAAAAGGAGTATCGAGTCTTCATCAAGAAAAGGAGCTATCCACTTAAGTACATCTTGAGTCGATGAATATAGATCGCAGTCAAAAAGCACAACCGCAGCACTCCTGAAAGGATAACGTCCCTTCAATTCCTCAGTAAGGGATTTATCGAAAAAACCCTCAATCAGGGCAGACCGTGACAAATCCATCCCATGGGTACTGAGATTTTTCTCTACCTTTTCTTTGGAGCATGCAAACTGACCCTCGAAAAACTCCCCCTTACCTTTATCGATTCCTTCTATAGGTGGCAACCCTTGAAAAGAATCGAAGCCGTAAAATCGCGTATTTTGAAGATCAAGTTCGCAGCATGCCTGGTACGCACAAAGGAAGGTATACCCGCGAAATAACCCGAATTCGTAATAATCCCCAGGATCCGCACCTTTGATTTGTTTGGCCGTTCCTAAAGCTCTGGACACAGCATCCGGCGCCCCAGCGCTGATAGACCGAAAGGACCCTCGCAAACCATGGTATACTTGGGAGCCAAGACGGAAAAGGGGTGGAGACCGTCTAAGGACCCTTTCTACCAAAGCCTTCATGCTCATACCAAACCTCCCATCAGATTTCAGATAATTAATTCTTATCACAAAGTAAAGCGATGAGACCTCACGTAAAAGGTCGAAGAATAGCTACCCAGTGACCCTCTCCAGGGGGAGTCAGGAAAATAGAGCCGCCCGCTACCGTCCCCGCCTTTTCCATTCGCGTACTAACTATGGAATACCAGTAAATTTCAAGCTGCTTTTTCTGCTTGCTCGCCAAAAGAGTCACCTCCCTTTTTCCCGCGCTAAAAAGATTAAGGGAAAAAAAGAGTTTTTCTACCCTGGTAGGTGGTTCAACAGGGGGGAAATAGATTGCAAAGGTTCCGTCGGGGCCGGACAGGCAATAGGCTTCATCGGCGAGCCGGTTGAGCAGAAGTTCCGGCGCGGGTCGGGCCTCGAAAAGATTGAAGAGTTCGAGAAATCGCCTTGCCCCCAGAATATGCTGGGATGCTATTTCTCCGCTACCAAGGCCAGCAGGGGGCCGATGGAAGCGGCTGGAGGCCATACCGCAAAAGATGTTGCGCCAGAACCGTTCACTTGCCTCTTGGGAGGAGCCCCAGCGTGATCCGTCAGAACCATAAATCTTGGTAGCGTTCATGGGCCGGGGATTTTTCTCCAGCAGGCGTTTCACCCAAAAAATTCCATCAGCGTGTTTTTGCCCGAATTGATGTGTATTTTGCGACAGCTCGACAAATCTGAATCGTTGTGGGTGATCCAGCGTCGCCTGATGCTGGGGAGACCGCATATCCCAATGTTCCCACATCTCGGTAATGAAAATTTCGCGACCGACACCTTCCGAAACTTCTTGCGCGACAGCGGCCCAATAATGGCTCCAGCCCGCGGACCCTGAAAATTCATTGCTGATGCTATAAAGAATATGCCCGTATTTCAGGGTGTAGCTCAAGACCTCTTCCACGAACCGCCGCTGGTACTGCCGGGGGACTTCAAGGTTCAGATCGTCAGGAATCGTCCTAAAAAAAGGATGGCTGAAGCGTTTGTCCGCAGGGTGGGCGTTTGCCTCCTCCGGCAAACCGGATTCTGCGGCCGAATAGTTGATATTGTTACGCGGGTTGAAAGGATTATTACCCCAATATTGCCGATAATAATCGTGAGGATCCCAGATCTCAATTTGTACGACGATGCCCCTGCGCGCGGTTTCTACAAGAAATGTTTCGAACCTCCTCCAATACTCCGGGTTCCATTTATCCAGGTCGAACTTACCACCAATGCTCGAAAAAGGCCTCTCATCGCCTTCGTCTCGTGAGCTCATCGTACAGCGGGCGTAATTACCTCCCACTGCTGCAAGATGGTCCAGTTCCTCCTGTAAATTTTTACCTGCATACTGAAAGAGATTGTCGTTTGAGGTTCCCCCCGCCAGGAGTACCGGCTTCCCCTTGAACTGCCAGTAAAATGGGTTATCCACCCATGGTCGGATATTACCCTCGTTCACGGCTCCTTGAGAGAACGCAGGGCAAAAAACCAGAAACAAGCTCAGGAAGACGGGAGTCAAAGACCACATCGGGAAGTAAACTATTCTGGGCATCCACTCTCCTGTTACAACCAGCCCTTAGCACGATACCAATCACAAGTCTGGCGCAGCCCGCTCATGTTATCCAGGCTCTCACGAAAACCGAGCACCTCTCGGATTTTACCTGTGTTGAATGCGCGATCCTTGGTGAAAAAAGCTACCCGGCGAGGATACAGAAACGGTTCAACACCGATCCTTCGGCAGATACTCTCACAAAGACTCGCAGCCATAAAAACCGGAGCGGCGGGAATATGGAAAAACCTGGGATGGTGCCCCAAATGACTGGCAATCTCTCGAATCATGTCCTTTAGCCGAACCGGTTCGGCATTGCCACAGATGAACACTTTGCCATCAGCCGACGGCTCCAGAGCTGCTTTCATCATGCACTCAGCCAAATCGTCCACGTGGATCAGGTGGTAATACCCCTTTCCGAATCCGATCATGGGTACCACCGGCAACCTGGCCATGCGAAAAACCTTCAGCAATCTGCGGTCCCCCGGGCCGTAAATGGCGGTGGGGCGAATAACTGTCAGTGAAAATTTCTTTTCAGCAGCAAATTCCCGTATCCATAGCTCCGCCTCGGCCTTGGTTTTCTGGTAGATGTCGCCTGGACGGAAGGGGGCCGATTCATCCGCCGGTCCCCCCTCGATGTGGCCGTGAACTCCTATGGTGGAGATATGGACGAACCGCTGGAATGAGGGGTTCCCAAGAGCCTCTTGGGCCAGGAGTCGAGTGCTTTCCACATGGACGCTGCGGTAGATCTGATCAGCAATCCCCGCCTCCCGATAAGCCGCCGCAACATGGAAGACAAATTCAACATCCCGGCAGGCAGCTCGGACCACTTCCGGATCATAGACATTTCCCCGGATCCATTGAATGGTTTTCCCCACCAGAGATTCGGGAATGTTATCGCGACGGTGAATTGCTACAACATCTGCACCACGGTTACAAAGCTTCTCCGCGAGAAAGGCACCGGTGAAGCCGGTGGCTCCTGTGACCAGCACCCGCTTCCCACGAAAGGAGTTTTCGATTTTAGCTCCCTGATATTTTTCGGACATGACTGGGATCACTTCCAGTAAAGTCAAGTCGATGTTTCACAAAAGAGACCAACTTAGCCGCGCTCCACCCGGCGCTCCATAAAAATCTTCCAGTGCTTAGTTTACTCTTGCAAAGTGACATGAAACTCGACCATTCGTATTTTGCCATGTAAACTGGCTCAAGATGTTGGCGTTTCAGATAGCTATCCCTGAACCACAGCCGAAAAGACTCCGACGATCTTATCTGCAGTGGAAGTATCGGAAAAATGCTGCTTAAGCAATTTTCCCCCCTCCAAGCCTCGACGGACTGCTTCCTGAGGGGTTCTCAACGCCAACTCGATTTGAAGAAGAAAGTCATCGGCACAACCCGCATTAGCAAAGTAGCCATTAGGGCCTAGAATTCGTCTATTGTTTTCTGTATCAAAACAGACGACGGGAAGCCCAGCTCCCATATAGTTGAGCAATTTACCGCTCCCCTCACCGGAAGCATGGAATTTTGGTTCCAAGGCCAAACTTGCCAGACCAAGATAATGCCCGAGTTGCTCGAACGGTACGCGGCCAACCACCGTACAAAGATTTTGTAAAGCTTGTTCTTGAACGAATGAACGCATTTCTTCCTCGGGATATCCGAGAATCAAAAAATGACACTTCACCCCCTTGGTCTTAGCGGCCAAGAGGATTTTGCGTAGGACATCAGCCCCTTTTGCCTGCTGCAGAGCACCGGTATAAAGCACCAAAGGTCGGTCCTGCGGAAGAGACAGAGAGCGTCGCAGCTCAACTGTCGCGATTGGATCGGTTTGGCAGATGTCGGGGATATCATTAATAAGAACGACCTTCGACGGGTCTGTCCCGAAACGATTAACCAGCAAGTCGAAACTCGAGGGGGATGAGCACGTCAGCGACTGCGGCAAGCGAATGATGCGTTTTTCCATCATTAAAAAAAGGCGGCGAAGAAAAGGAAACGATTGAAAATAACCGTGGCTATCGAGTTCCCCGACAAGACTTCCCTGGATATCGCAAACCAGGGGCAGCGTGCGTCGGAGACTGCAAATCCTGGCCAGCCAACCGATCAGTGCACCTTCGTGTAGATGCCCATATAGAATATCGGGTCGTTCCCGGCGAATTACCCGACATACTTTCCAGAGCAGGAACAAGTCGGCAATATACTTGAAAGCCGAAGGCCCGGCTTCCTGTTTATTGTAGCCAGGGAGGGTAGGAATGCGAACAGTCTCAATACCTGCGACATCCCGCCCATGGTGGTAGGTGCACAGGATATTTTGGGCTCCCTTTTGGTTGAGCGAAGAGACAATCCCCTTTATCCGCATGTGGCATCCGCGGTCGGAGAAGAAAGGGGTAGGCGCAATATGCAATACCGTAAAAGGGGCTTGATCCGCAAGCTGTCCTTCATGTTTTGGCATAGGCTTCTTTTTCCAGGGGAGGATGGTGTTAAACGAGAAATCTTTCCATTGTGCGGCGCAATTCAATTTCTCGGGCCTCCTGGCCCCAGCCAAGCACATCACTCATCAAATCCGCACAGCGACTCAAAACCACTTCACCAGGGTTCCCGAGTGTCCCAAGACCCGTTCTGCGGAAAATTACATCCTCCAGATGCAGGGCCATTTCGAATTCAACCGCGTGTATCACCTCTGCAGCCAAAACACCGTGCTGCGGTGATAAACATTCTTTCAGCTTGGGGTTTTTCTGAACCATTGCTAAAAGACGATCGATCCCGGTCCCATAATTAGTAATCAAATGTCCAACAACCTCAGCTGGCACCAGGGAAGCATACTGCACTGTTTTGTCTCTTCGATATGCCTCAGGATCAGAAATTTCGCCGGCCGCGAGTGAAATCTTTCTGGTTTGGCATTTTCTATAAGAGTTCGAGGATTTGCGTACAATGACGTCCAACGCCTTTTCGGCAAGCCGTCTGGCAGTTATAAACTTGGCACCAAAGACCGAAACCAGGCCCTCTAAGCCATCTTTTTGTTGATGGTCCACAACCTGGTACTTGCCAGTGCCCTGGTAAATGTTGGGATTAATATGATCCTCGATCAAGGGGTATAATCCCGCAAAGGCGTACCGAACATCGCCTCGTTTCAAAATCTCGTCCCCCAGCGCGCTGTTAATATCCTCAACAAGATCCTTGACGTCACTTTCCTGGGGACCTACTTCGTCCAGGTTTCCCTTGTAGGGGCCGTAAGTGGTTCCGATCAGAGAATGATCCCGCCAAGGGATAATAAAGACGTGCCGTCCGCCACGATTAATGGCCCCTTGGTTCTTTTTTCTGGTGGGCAGGGCCAGGGCATGACCATTTGTCAAAGACCGGGTGACAATGTGAGCGCCCTTGGAAAAGCCTGTCACAACCCCTGTGACGTGCCCCTGCCCCGCCCCACTGTTAAGCAGCGGAATCCAAGGGCCAGCGGCATTGATCACCGTAGAGGCACGAACCTCTATTTCTGTGCCGCCCCAAAGATCCCTGGCCCGAATTCCTGATATGCGCTTCCCCTCCACCAGGAACGACTCAGCTCGCATCTGATTAGCCAGAACGGCACCATGCCGGGCTGCCGTATCCAGAACCGCAAGGGTCATTCGTTCCGAACTATACATATGACTTTCGTGAAACAGAACCCCGCCAGTTATACCATCCGCCTGAAGACCCGGGACAAAGTTCCGGATTTCATCCGAGGAGACAAAACGCCATCCAGGTACTTTTTTACCTGTAGCTTTGATGGAGCCATTCTGCCCAAGGCACAATGCTTCATAGGTCATCATCCCGGAAGTGAGAAGAGCTTTACCCTTCAAAATTCCTTTGTAAGTGGGGATAATAAAAGGCACGTATCTGGTCAGATGGGGGGCCAGGGATTGAAAATAAGCCCTCTCGAAGGCCGACTCACGCACCTTATGAAATTTCCCCTGTTGTAGGTAACGAATCCCACCATGAAGAAGTTTCGATGAAGCAGATGAGGTAGCCGCACCGAAATCACCTTTTTCCACGAGAGCGACCGACATCCCTCGTAAAGCGGCGTCAAGAGCGAGGAACGCTCCGGTAATTCCCCCTCCGATGATCGCAAGATCGAACTTTGTGGATTGCAGATCTGAGATGTTTCTTTCCATTGGCGTTACATCATGTTGTGAAATAAAAGGGAAATGGCTGATAAATATTCCACGACGCCGTTATATGATAGTTTCAATGACGCATTCTTTTTTTCTTCGCCCGAAGGTAAAGGCCAGAATCTCCCCCAGCAGGCCGATACTCCAGATCTGTACTCCGACCACCATGGCGATCAGCGATAGAATGAGAACTGAGCTGTCTCCGATGGGGTCCCCGAACAGGACTTTTTTCAGGAGGATAAAGCTGAAAACCAGCCCCCCCGCGGCAAAGAAAGCCAGGCCCTTCAGCCCGAAAAAGCGCAACGGCTTGCGAGCAAAAGAGACGGTGAAGTACAGGGCCAGGATATCCACCACGCGCTCAACATATTCCCGGATGCTATAGAGCCCCACTTTCCCCCGCTCCTGATGGTGTTCGCAATCCAGTTCCCGGGTGACAAACCCCTTGCGAGCGGCCAGAATGGGCAAAAATCGGTACCGACCGCCGTAAAGCTCCGTTTCCTCCAGAACCTTGCGACGGATGACGCGAATGGTGCAGCTCAGGTCATGAAGCGGGGTTTGGGTAAAGCGGGCCACCAGCGCGTTGAACAGGCGGGACTGGAACTGATTCAGAGGCGGATCGACACGGTGTCGCCGCCAGGGGCTGACGATGTCCGTCTTTACATCCAGCGCCTCCAGCATTCGGACGATGGAGTCGCGGGTGATCTGCTGGTAGGAACCGCAGACGATGAAAACCTCACCGGCGCACTCCTCCAGGGCGCCTTTCAGGCAGACGGCATGGGAGGTTTTTCTGCTGAATTCCAGGATTCCAAGGGGCAGCGTGGATGCCGGGACGATGGTTTTCCGAACATACGCCCCAGTTCCATTGGCAATCACCAGCACTTCAAAGGGTTGGCCTGTGCCGGCCAGCACCTCCCGCAGCAGCTTCAGATAGTCATTGAAATCATCCTGCCGGTCTTCAATCAGCATTACTACAGAGTATTTCATCTTCCTCCCTCGCATTTATTGCACTGACCGGTATGGTTTTTTTGGTAATTTCCGCAAGACGGGTATGCGACAGGTCACTGGTGCTGACCACCAGTTCTCCCAGCACCCCGAGAGCCAGCAGATGTATGACCCCCAGGCCGCTCAAGGCGCTCGCCACAAAGAACAGGGAGTTCTTGCCCGGGGTCCAGGAAAAGACGGAGGCAGCTCCGCCGAGCAGGGCGAAGAAGAGCGTCAGCAGAAAAAATGGTCCGGCACACAGGGCGAACCCTTTGAGGGGAGTGATGGAAAATCGTATGATCAAGTTAATGGCGAAGATGTCGCTGAAGACCTTGAAGATCCGGTCGAACCCATATTTGGAGGTGCCGAAACGGCGGGCGTGATGTTCGACGGGGATCTCGGCAACCCGGGCCCCGGTCATGCTGGCCAGAGCCGGAAAGAAGCGATGCATTTCCCCGTAGCCGTGAATCGACCGGATACATTCGGCCCGGTAGGCCTTCAGGGAGCACCCGTAGTCGTGAAGATGTACGCCGGTGGTCCTGGAGATAAGGAAGTTGGCAATTCTAGAAGGGAGAACGCGGGAAAAATGATCCTGCCGATCTTTGCGCCAGCCGCTGACGATGTCATATCCCTCGTCCATTTTGGCCAGCAACCGGGGAATATCGGCGGGGTCGTTCTGCAGGTCCCCGTCCATGGTCACGATGATCTCCCCCCGGGCATGGTCGAAGCCGGCGACCATGGCCGCGGTCTGGCCATAGTTGCGACGGAATTTGATGGCCCTGAGCTGGGGGGTGCGGGCTTTCAGCCCTTCGATGATTTTCCAGGTTTGGTCCCGGGATCCGTCGTCGACGAAAATAATTTCGTAAGCGAAGGTGAAATGGCTCGAAACCTCGAGAATCCGGAAAAGCAGTTTCTCCACGGACTCCTCTTCATTAAAAAGCGGGACGACGATGCTGAGATAAATACATCTCCCCCCAACATCTCCGGAACTCCCACCAGCAGTTTGCACGTCAATTCTCAATTACCCCTCCCCAAAACCAACATCAAATTAACGACTTAAAAGGGCCAGAGAAAACTCTTTAAACAAATTGCATGCCATTAATTCTAAGTATTTGAAATGCCATGATTTCTAATTAATGTTTTTCATTTGAAAACTAAAAACTGCCTCCCTTAGAAACAAACCACAAAAACAAATTGTATCCCTTGGAGACAAATTGCGTAACCCATTAAAACTACATCGTATATATGTATCCGATAGACACACTATGCAAATTCAAAACGCTAATCTCTATTTCGGACCCTTTGTAAGCTTCCACAAAGAGTTAAACATTCTCGAATGAAAATCTTCATACGGCTTGACATTTCTGATTCGGGTACCTGAGAGCATGACCTTCCTTGAAGGCTCTTTTGTGTCGTAGGAATATCGCAAGTGGTGAGCTATCGCCCCCAACCGAGTGGAAACGACAACCGAAATTATTTACCCCCGCCATTAAATAATCACACTGATTCTGGGGTTTTTCTTGTGATCCTCCTTCACCTCTCAGGGACAGCTTGGGGAGGGTAGCTGGCCCAATTGCATTCTGATGACGCAATAAGGAGACACCAAGCCCCCCCGACCTGTTTCTTTAATCGTTCTCTCCAACTGCCCACCTAAACAAACGACACATGGGCAATTGCCCAGGTAAACGACTTCCCGATGTTGCCGATTGACGACAAAGGGAGCAAAATCTGCCCTGAAAAAAAATTAGGGGACTAAGGCGTTCCTTCTCTACCTTCCTGGATAGTCCTGAGAGCTGGAAAAATGACACAAATCAGCAGAAAACATCATTAAATTCTACACAACGAAAAGTACGTTATGTTCATAACCATACCAAGAATATTCTAGAGACAAACAACTACCGTCGCAGTTTGGGGACAGTGCAAGTAAAGTCGCCGCCGCCGGCCACCGCGACCCGGGATATGGCGACCCTCAAGTGACGATAATAGACAAATCGCCTGGCACCCCTGGGGAAAATACAGCCCCACAATAATAGCATTCAAATGGATTGACGCATCCTTTTGAACCATTATTTTTTCTTACACACAGTTCGCCGCGGCACTTGAAACCAGGGAGAGAAAAGGTTACAACGAGGTTGAACTAAGGAGGGAACAATCGAAAAGGAGGGATTGTCACCTTCCCAGAATCGAGGACCTGAACTTATCTGGCACATGGGTTGCAGTAAGTTCTTAAAAAACCCAATAGGATCTCGGATCACGTCCCACTCTTGAGCTTCGATCCCGAACGGGACATCTAGTCCGCAAGGCGCACTTCTTAATCAGGAAGGCTGCTGCCACCGGACAAATACAGATTAAACAAAGAACATTCATGAATAAAAGGGAGGCAACTTAGTTTATTTTTATTTATCTACATAAAAATGAATATTAGAGGGGTGGTCAATTGATATTTTCAAGTTAATATCGATAAATCGCCCAAAGATTTGTTCTGTAAGCACCTTGAACTAAAAAACATATATTAAAATAGGATATCGAATGAAACTCTTTGTATTATCAATTGGACTTCTGATCCCCTCAATTGCCTTTTCTGCGCCATCGATTACATCCATCTCGGGGAATATTGATAATCGGCAACAGATTACAATTAATGGGGATGGCTTCGGATCGAACGGCCCTAATGTCATATTGTTCGATGATTTTTCAACCGGATCTGTAGGGTCGGCGCACCCTAGTAAGGCAATTGTGGGGAACTGGGCTTCTGCTAAATGCATCACCTATGCTGACCCTGCACTATCAAACGGTCGAGGTGCACAATGTGTCGGATCTGGCGGTAAGTTAACTAACACCGTTACCTTTCCCACCACCCAGGAAGTATTCGTCAGCTCCACTGCTTATGTTCCTCCTGGTTACATTTTCCCTTATGCATCTTCACCAAGAACTTTTCCAGACAGATCAGCCATGAAGCACTTTTGGCTCCTGTATGGTAGCTCTGGATACTCGGATTCAACCGCACCAGACATGGTCAGCCCGACCTGGACAAGCAAAAAATTCTACCGAGTGGCCAGCAACGATGGAGATGGCCTTTCTACATTTGATACAGGGGGGGGGACTGCTTGGGCATGGGACGAACCAGTCAGGTGGACTCTCTGGGCAAAAGGAAACGGAACGACCGTGGCTGGTTCAAATGGCATGTTCCAGGGAGTCAGCGCCACAGGAGGGCACCAATCATATTCCTACAAAGATTATAAGGCCTGGTTTAATTCAAACCATGCAATTTTCGGGTGGGATAGAGTGAACATCCCCGGTTATCTTAGAAGTGAAATAGATGTAAACCTCGGCCATAGATGGGTGATTGACGACATGTATGTGGCGGCCGGCCCGAATGCCGCCGCCAGGGTCGAGATCGGCAATGCAACCACCTATGCCGCCAGCACAAACTTGGCTCTATTTACGCCTGATAGTTGGACTAACAACTCCATCACCGCAACTGTGCGGAAGGGGCGATTTGCAAACGGCTCCAAGGTTTACCTTTATGTTTCCGATGCAAACGGCATTGTAAACAGCACCGGTTTCCCGATTACCTTGGGAACCGATTCAACCGGGAGTGGAACTGACGATCCCACCGCCGCCCAAATGCCTTCGGCACCAAAAAATTTACGGATTCAATAAGGCTGCTCCGATAAATTGCAGAAAAGAGAAAGGGGCAGCGATGCCCCTTTCTCTTTTTGCCTCTTTTTTAAGCTTTGACGTCCGTGGCTACTGGAAGAAGCCACCGCCGCACCGATTAACGAAACATCTACATGGACATCTTCGTCTCTGGCAAAGCAGCTAAGGTCTGGCATAGATTTCTTTACAGCGCGACCCGTCGATACCTGCTCGCTCGTTTCTCCACGTGAAAGCGATGACCGTCTCACCGCTGAGATCGGCAACTGGGCTTGTATTCTCGTTGATTAAGGCAATCGCCTCTGCGTTTGTGCCTCGGACCGGATCTCCCCATCGGTCCTTATCAATCACAATCAAGCCGCTTGCATTGCAGGCCATAATCTGTCGCAGGGATTCAGCTTCGCTGATAACACGCCTTCCAATCCGCTTGTCATAACCAAACTCACCTCGCGTATCGGTCTCCAACATAATCGTGCGGCTCAAAACGTAATCGATATCCCCCAGGTAGTAAAAACCGGCAACGCTATAGGTGACGACAACCACATCAACGGTTTTTGCGATTCGGGTAAGCTCAGGACTAGAAGCTGACCAATCCTCACCATCCCGGAAATCTTCATCTTTTCCGCAAAGGATTTCAACACCATGCTGGATGCCGTCGTTGGCTATCAGGAAAAAGGGGAACGCCACGATAAGACCTAAAAGCCATGTAGGAAACACCAGGCTGCGAGAGCCCAGAAAGCCCTTGGTATGGGTATCATCTGCCATCCTAATGGCTCGGCGAAGCCACTGGGCGACGTTTACAATTGCGATAGCCCCCACAAGAAAGAAGAATGGCAGTGCGTAGGCGATATAACGAATGGCTCTCATTCCTCCAAACGAATGCAGTATGAAAGCGAGGAAGAAAATAACGACGCATGCAAATCCGAATGGTGGCCGATAGAGAGAAGCCGCGATTAAAGCAAATGGAATACCCCCCCATAATACAGGATAGTTGCTTTCGAAATACCAATGATAGGTTAAGATACTTGCTCCTTCATTCCAAAGTGCAGTATGGGTGTATTTCTCCCAAAGCGCTTGCGGGATATCAAGTGCGAAAAAGCAAAGCGCTACTGCTGCGATGATAGAGCACAACAGAGATAATACTAACGGTCGCCCCAGCAGAATTTTGATAATTTTTACAATACTGGAGAGGTTTGCAAGAGCCACCCAGGCAACAATCCCGAGCGCTGCGACCAGCGTGCTTGCCTGAAGATGCAGAGCAACAACGAAGGACCCCAGCGCAATGATGGCTGCACAAAAGCGAAAAAAACCCTTGGCTGGCGAGTAGATGGCTATAGTTATAAGAGCGAAAGCCAAGAAGACGAAGAAGCCGTGCCATGTGTAAAACCGAATGAACACAGAAAGGTTTAAAAACAAATCGGAGAAGATGAGAAGGAGCACGGCAACCCAGGCGACAGCGCGCCCCAAAAACCCACGAGCCCACAAGAATACAATGAGGGACCAGGCCGCCCCCCCAATAACAGGAACAATCCGAGCCACAGCGGTGGAATCTCCGAACAGAGCCATGGCCACCCCAACGGCTTTGGTAAAAAGCCACCCCCGCACATAAGAGCCGCTGCCGATAGTGAGAGTTCCATCTTTTGCCCAACTTTGGGCCGCCAGTATGTGGTAGAGCTCATCAAACGTCGGAGCCCCGGTCCTTTGTAAAATCAGAACCATTACTGTGGCGGTAACTAGGATAAGCGTGATGATGTCGAACCAAAAAGAATTGAAGGCCCTAATTCGCCAAGATGCTTGCGATGTTGACATGTTTTGCCTCAGACGGAAACG